>Ga0209654_1000329_pt1 | contig 48370 bp, 41 predicted proteins | sample SaaInl1SG_22_DNA_FD_184646 | JGI IMG/M metagenome (GOLD analysis project Ga0209654, IMG submission 184646) | Marine microbial communities from expanding oxygen minimum zones in the Saanich Inlet - ESP_161SG_22_DNA (SPAdes) (version 2) | ecosystem: Environmental > Aquatic > Marine > Intertidal... | reverse complement strand
ATCCGATTGGAAATCGAACGTTTATGGGCAATGTAAATCGTGGATCGAGGACGGTTTACGTCCGCGTGCCGTCACTCGCGATTTGGATTGGGGGATTCCAGTCCCTGTTGAAGGTGGCGATGGAAAAGTGCTCTATGTGTGGTTTGATGCCCCTATTGGATACATCTCATCCACCAAAGAGTGGGCACAACGCCATGGCAAGGATTGGGAACCGTATTGGAAAGACAAAGACAGCACTTTGGTGCATTTTATAGGAAAGGATAATATTGTATTTCACTGCATTATATTTCCAGCAATGCTCAAAGCAGAAGGGAGTTACATTCTTCCCGAAAATGTCCCTGCCAATGAATTCCTAAACCTTGAGGGTCAAAAACTATCAACCTCCAAAAACTGGGCGGTTTGGTTACCAGAGTACTTAAAAGACTTCCCTGGAAAACAGGACGTGTTGCGATACGTATTAACGGCAACGGCTCCCGAAACAAAAGATACAGACTTTACATGGAAAGAATTCCAAGCACGAAATAACAACGAACTCGTGGCTATTTTTGGAAACTTCATTAATAGAGTGCTTGTATTGACTCATAAATATTATGAAGGAAGTGTGCCAAGTCCAAATGCATTTTCTGAGATTGATACTGAAACTTTAGAAAAAGTAAACACCTTTCCTGGGAGTTTATCAAAATCGATTGAGCGCTACCGTTTTAGAGAAGCCAGTCAGGAACTGATGAACCTGGCTCGTTTAGGAAATAAATATTTAGCCGATGAAGAACCGTGGAAATTGATCAAAACAAATCCAGACCGGGTACAAACCATTATGTATGTGGCTCTTCAGGTATCAGCAGCTTTGGCTATTGTATCTGAACCGTTTTTGCCTGCGACTTCTCAGAAACTAAAAACAATGCTTCAGTTGCCAACTCATTCTTGGGAGGCGGTAGAAAAGGGAGCGACTCTTTTAGAACCTGCACACCAAATAGGAACAGCCACCTTGTTATTTGCTAAAATTGAAGATGCTGAGATTGAACAACAATTAGAAAAATTAGCCCAAAGTAAATTGGAAAACACCCTTGCCAATAAGGTTGTAGAACCTCAGAAAGAGACCGTTTCTTTTGAAGATTTTTCCAAATTAGATTTGCGAGTGGGAACCATTATTTCAGCTGAAAAAATGCCCAAAGCCAAAAAATTATTGGTACTTCAGGTAGATACAGGGATAGATGTTCGCACCATTGTGTCGGGGATTGCAGAGAGTTTTACGGCCGAATCTGTGGTTGGAAAACGAGTCACCGTTTTGGTAAATTTAGCTCCACGTGCGTTGCGAGGTGTCGAAAGTCAAGGAATGATTTTAATGACCGAAACCCCCGAAGGAAAACTTGTTTTTGTGAATCCCGATGCGGCTCATGAGGCAGCTAATGGATTAAAAATTAGCTAGAGAGGCATAGTTTGCGCTCAACACTCAGCTTGTTTCAGCATCTCACAACCGAGCAGCAGACCCTGACTCCTTTGTCGTATTGTGTATGTTCATTTTGTCTTGAAACAAAACGAACCAAAAATTCAAGACGGCATAAAATCAACTAAAAATCTGCAGAACCCCCTAAAATAAAATAACTCACGAGCATAGCTCGCTCAAACAGATTTTATTTTTAAACGGTGTTTCTTTGATTTTCTTCACCTTGATTTTATGAGGTCGAACCCGCCTTCGGCGGTCACGCCTTGCTTTGTCACCCCTTGCTTTGTCATTCCGGACTTGATCCGGAATCTCACAATCAAGCAGCAGACCCTGAAACGAGTTCAGGGTGACAGTTCGTTTGGGTTTAGCCTCGTCTGGGCAGACCCTTACCTTGTCATTCCGAACCCCCCTTGCCTTGTCACCCTGAACTTGTTTCAGGGTCTATTAATATGTTCAAAAAATGTTATATTTATATTCCAAACCCAATCAAACCTACTATACCAAGACGCTCTTATCACAACTACTGGGTGTATATCCTCACTAACAAACCCCGTTCCTTACTTGATTTATGGAGCTTATTACGTCATCCTGCCGTTGGTTACTCTGTCCTTTTGGTTTAGAATCTTTGTCGCCACCTTTACCTCATTAATTGAATCCGAAAGCTTATTTAATGCATCAAATAGTCCTTAGTTTCTTATGAATTTCAAACAGTTTACCAAATTCTACAATCTCCATGTGTTGCCAGCTGCACATGTAGGTATTCTCTTAGGTAACCTTGTATGGAAGCCCTTTTGGGGAGCCCCAAAACTTAGTCATCCTGGTATGCCCAACCACATTAGTAATGCCTTGTTTGACATAGAACTGATCAGCAGAGGACAGTGGCACAACCTCCTCAAAGAAATGGATGCGGACATTTGTCAGAATGCCAATTTGGCCAAACTCAAAATTAATGATGCTTCTGAAATAGCTACGACACTGCTTGAAACTATGGGCTTTGGTTTTGAAAAAAACCATTTGATCGAATCCGAAATCTCTGAGGTCTGTACAAAAGTGATGGATAATAAAATGCGGGTGGAGTTAGACCAATACCTAGAACAATTGAAAACCAAAAAACAACTCAGAACTTTGTTTCGAAATCCACGAAAGGTATATGTTATTACGGAACTCTATTATGGTGCACTAACCCTCAAAATTGAAAAGGGCTATGAGTTGGCGTTTAAACTCAAGATTAAAAGCACAAAATGGCCCATACGTACCACAGTCAATTCAAACTTAGATTACCACTATACCTTTGAACACAATGAGGTGCCTTTTGCCTATAAAATGGAACGCATACACGGGTTTAATGGATGACGTCTGACTCCTTTGTTAGTCCCCGCCTGCCGAAGGCAGGCTTATTTCAGAATCTCCCAGTATTTTGTATTTTTCTTTCCCTAAATTATATGTCATGAATACGCCTCTTTCTATCCAAAATATCGAAGACCTACTGATTTCCATTAAAAATCAACAAATGCTTATAGATCGTGATGTCGCCCAACTCTATGCTGTTGCTACCAAACATATCAATGAAGCGGTTAAAAACAATCCAGATAAATTACCAGCGTTTCCAAAACCACTATTGAACTCAATTTGACAGTATTGAAATTGAAACATACCACCAAACGAAAAAAAGAATGAGAACTCGCTGGGGTCACGCCCACCTACGGCGGGCAGGCAGGCCTTGCCTTGTCACCCTGAACTTGTTTCAGGGTTTCCTGCTCGATTGTAAGACCCTGAAACAAGTTCAGGGTGACAGTTCGTTTGGGTTCAGCCTGCCCCGTGTACCCGCTTAGGTGGGCCTTGGCGGGGGGGAGTGACAGTTCGTTAGGGGGGTTCATTAATCGAACAAGCCCCTTACTTTATTGAAATTAAAATTTTGTTGGGACTTTAGGTTATAGTACCTTAGCCTATTATAATCAAAACTCATTTATGTCGGGATCTAATATCACCTTAAAACAGTTGTCCTCCATTTTGGGAGTGTCTATTTCTACCATTTCAAAAGCGTTGAATGACAGCCATGAAATCAGTGATGTAACCAAAAAACGGATTGTTGAAATGGCAAAACTGCATAATTATCAGCCCAATAAAATTGCGGTGGGTCTTAAGTCCGGAAAAACCAATACCATTGCGGTGGTGATTCCAAGTATTCAAAACAGTTTTTTTGCTCGTGCTTTGTACGGAATTGAAAGCCTTATTTCGGAGACAAATTTTAATATGATAGTATGTCTCACCAAAGAATCATATGCCAAAGAAGTAGAAACCTTTCAGATGCTGTCTAATGGGGTGGTGGATGGTTTTATTGTGGCGGTTTCAGAAGAAACACAAAACTTACAACAATACGACCATTTTACGAATGTGATTGAAAATGGCAAATCGGTGGTGATGTTTGATCGGGTGATTGATTCGGTAAATTGTGGAAAAGTAACGACTAATGATTTTACGGCCTTGTCCGAAGCTACGCAGATGCTTATCGGTTCTAACCGAAAAAATATTGTGTTGTTATCTACAATTCATAGACTGAATGTAGGCAAACAACGTACCCAAGGGTATATAAAAGCGATGAATTCGGCTGGATTATCGCCTGTAATTCTAGAATCGGAGACTGTAGATACTGTAGCCGTAATGAACTCATATTTACACTCAAACCCTGTGGATGCCATTATTGGATTGGATACCGATGCGTCCTTATCGGCTTTAAAAGCGGTAAAAGTATCTGGAAAGGAAATTCCAAATGATGTGGCGGTTATTGGATATGTGAGTGAGCGTATGGCACACAACCTTACTCCAGAACTCACCACAATCAATCAGCACAGCTATACAATTGGAAATTCTGCAGCACGTATGGTTGTAGAGGCCATCAAAACCAAATCAAAGGAGATGCAACAATTGGTTGTGAGCTCTACATTGTCGGTTCGGGGATCGTCATAGACTTTATTTTTTTATGTCCTGCCCATGGCGGGGTCTCACAACCAAGCAGGAGACCCTGACTCCTTTGCCGTATTGTGTATGTTCATTTTGTCTTGAAACAAAACGAACCAAAAACAGCCTGAATATTCAGGCTGTTTTTGGTTGAGGGGATTGGTGTTTAGAGACGTATTATTTGTTAAATAGTACCACTTCACTAACAACGACTTCGGTTGTGTAGCGTTTGTTGCCCTCTTTATCGTCCCAAGAACGGTTTGTTAATTTGCCTTCAATAGCAATTTCTTTGCCTTTGGTAACGTAGTTCTCAATAATTTCGGCAGTTTTGTTCCAGGCAACGAGATTGTGCCACTGTGTTTTGGTTTGTTTTTGTCCCTCAGCATCTTTGTAATACTCGTTTGTTGCTAATGAAAATTTAGCCAATTTTTGGCCACTTTCTAAAGTGATTATTTCGGGGTCATTCCCCAAGTTTCCAATTAACTGTACTTTGTTTCTAAGTGTGTTCATAATAAATAATTTTAAGGTTATTACAGTTTTCCTATCGAACGATTCGACACTGCAAATATGTGATGTGTTCCAAACGATAGTCGGTAGTTAGCTATTTAATTTCGTTTGTAATTGTTTGTAGTCGTTTGTAATTGAATAAAATAGTTATATATTTAGGGTTTGTAATCAGAATTCAATTTCAAATGAAAAAGCAATGTCTAGAGTGTAGCGATCCCATTATAGGAAGAACGGATAAGAAATTTTGTAGTGATGGCTGTCGGAACAGTTATAACAATCGCGTGAATAAAGATCAGAAAAATTTGATTCGAAATATCAACAATCGGTTGCGAAAAAACTGGCGGATTTTGGAAGCTCTGAACCCGCATCAAAAAACCAAAACTACTAGAGACAAGCTCATATCTGCGGGGTTTGATTTTACTTATTTTACCAGTATTTATACCACAAAATCAGGAACGGTTTACTATTTTGTGTACGATCAAGGATATTTGCCCTTAGAAAATCATTATTATGCCTTGGTAAAACGCGAATAGTGCATTTTGGAAGGACTGTTTTTCCCGATTATAGTCTAATTACTGCCGTTTATTACATCATTTGACTAATGGTTACTTGAGTGTTGTAGCGCTTTCAAAGACTGCATATATTTGGGTATGTAATTTAATATCTTACTTAAAAAGTTAAATTGGTTAATTTTTGAAAACACCGCTTTTGCGGTGTTTTTTTGTTTAAAAAACAAAGGTTTATCCCGTTCAAACAGTAAATAATTCCGTTTATTACGTCAAATGTCTTTTTATTACATAGGGGTTGCACAAACCATAAAACTCGCATATTTTTGGGGTATAACATTACTAATGTTATATAAAAGTTAAATTGGTTAATTTTTGAAAAACACCGCGAAAGCGGTGTTTTTTTTTCGTTTTTTTGAACGGATGAAAAATCAATTTACTTAAAAAAAATCGATTACATTTACACAAATTTTTATGACTATGAAACAAATATTACTATTAGCCCTTTGTTTTTCAACTCAAATTCAGGCACAAAACCAGTCAGACATAGTTTCTCATTACAAGGCTTTTTATGCCCAAATGCAACAACAGGGCGATGTCCAAGGGGTGATTAACGCCATGACCCACCTAGTTTTATTAGAGCCTAACGTGAAACGCAAAGATACTTTGGCAGCACTTTATATGAATGAAGGAAAGTATGTGCAAGCTTTAAATCTAATTGGAATTGATCAACTCGAATCGGATACCAATTTAGAAACTGAAGTGAAAGCGATTAGTTTGAAATCTCTTAACGAGCCTAAACGAGCTATTGAGCATTATGAAGTTCTGTATAAGAAAAACCGTTCGGTTCCACTTGCATATGAATTGGCAGATTTAAAAATCCAAACAGGCGATATTACTGGAGCAGCTTTACACATTACCTACGGAATCGCAAATGCTACTACAGATATGATGAAGCCTTACTATGAAACACAAACGCCTTATCAGGTTCCAATACTCGCTGGGTTTATGTATTTGAAAGCCATTGCAACGTTTAGAGAGAATCCTGAAACTAATCATGATGCTTCTATTTTAATTTTAAATGAAGCTTTAGAATTAGCGCCTAATTTTAATATGGCAAATTTAGCTTTGGATGCGATTAAAGCTCAAAAAGATGCTCAAAAAACAGAGTAGTTCAAAAAAAATAATAAAAAAAAGCAGCACTATGGTGCTGCTTTTTTTTTGTAAAAGATTACCAAATCCGAACGCGTTCTTCTTCGGGTAAGTACATTTTATCTCCTTCTTTGATATCGAAAGCTTCATAAAAAGCGTCAATATTTTTTAGCGGTTGGGTAGCACGCTGAATCCCTGGCGAATGGGGATCGGTTTTTATTTGTCTTCTTAAAGCATCTTCACGCGTTAAGGTTCTCCAAACGGTAGCCCAAGACATAAAAAAGCGTTGTTCAGCTGTAAATCCATCGATATCTTCTGGGCGTCCATTGGTTTCAAAAAACAGTTGAAGTCCATCATATGCTCCAAGTACGCCTCCTAGATCACCTATGTTTTCTCCTAAAGTGAATTTTCCATTGATGTATACACTGTCCAATACTTCAATTGCACTGTACTGTTCTGCCAAGGCATTTCCACGTTTTTCAAATTCGATTAAGTCTTTTTCAGTCCACCAATTATTTACGTTTCCATCGCCATCAAATCGCGCACCAGAATCATCAAAAGCATGTGAAATTTCGTGTCCAATAACGGCCCCTATTCCACCATAATTGACGGCTTCATCGGCTGTATAATTATAAAATGGAGGTTGTAAGATCGCTGCTGGAAATACAATTTCATTGTTTAATGGATTGAAATAGGCGTTTACAGTTTGAGGAGGCATGCCCCATTCGGATTTGTCAACAGGTTGGCCAATTTCGGAGATATTTTTTTTCAGACTCCATTCAGATACTGCCAACATATTTTCGGCAAAGCTATTATCTTCTTTGATTTGCAATTCAGAATAATCTTCCCACTCGTCTGGGTATGCAATTTTAACGGTAAATTTATCAAGTTTTTCTATGGCTTTGGCTTTGGTTTCTTCACTCATCCAATCTAATACCTGAATTCTGTTTTGAAATGCTTTGATCACATTTGCAATCATTTTTTCAGCTTTTTCTTTTGCTTCAGGTGGAAATTTAGCTTCTACATACAGTTTTCCAATCGCTTCTCCTACAGATCCGTTGACGGTTCCTAGAGCGCGTTCTTCTGGGGGGCGTTGTGCTTTGGAACCACTGAGTGTTTTGCTGTAAAACTCCCAATTAGCTGTTTCAATTTCTGGCGATAAATAGCCTGCAGCATTGTCGAGTGTGCTCCAAGTCATTAAGGTTTTAATGTCATCAATTGGGGTGGTGCTTAAAAAGGAATTTAAGGCTTTCATATAGGCTGGTTGCATGACTAGAACACTGTCTAAAGTTTTAGTCATTCCCATGTCATTAATGAATTTATTCCAATCAATTCCAGGAGTTAGAGCACTTAATTCTTTTAAAGAGCGTGGATTGTTAAAGTTACGAATGTCACGACTTTGTACTTTGTCCAATCGAGGTTCGGCCAATTGTGTTTCCATTGCAAGAACGCGTTGTGCAGCCGCTTGCGCTGCTTTCTCATCGTAATTGATAAATCCAAACATTCGAGCCACATGTGCTACATATTGTTCTCTAATCTCTTTGGTCTTTGTGTCTTGATCGAGGTAGTAATCACGTTGAAGTCCCAATCCACCAGGAAATACCCAGGCAGTATTCATGCTGCTGTCATTTAAATCGGCTTCCGCACCAATGCCTGCAAAAGGTGCTGAAACTCCCACTGTTTTTGCATACACAGTTTGCATGTCTGATATGTTTTCGATGCTGTTGATTGCGTTTAAAAGTGGAAGAATAGGAGTGATGCCTGCTTTTGTTCTGGCAACAGAGTCCAGTTCAGATTCAAATACCAACAAGGCTTTTTTCTGATCTGATCCTTCTTCATAAGTACCGAGTTCTTTTGAGGTTTTTAGGATATCAAGCACATCTTTTCGGGTTGATTTTCTGAGGACTCCAAAGCCACCCCATCTTGACTCGTCATCCGGAATGGTATTGGTTTTCATCCAATTGCCATTAACATAATCATAAAAATTATCTTTTGGACTCACAGAGGGGTCCATATTTTCTAGGATAATACCAGGGATCTTTTCAGCTTCTGAAAACTGATTTTTCGATTCGGTTTTGCATGCATGAAAACTCAAGAGTCCAAATACACACAGAACGCTCAGTTGTTTTAAGTTCATGTGTTTTCTTTTTTTAATTGATTGTTATATACTAGATTTACAAATAACTAAAAATATTACAGTTATATGTGATATTTAACATAAGTTTAATTTTACCAAATGTATTATAGTTTTTATTACATAAATTCAAATTACATGTGATGATAATATAAATGCCTAAATTGGTTTAAGAATTTGTTGGGCATCTTTTTCGCGAGTTTTATTTATTTGAAAAATTAAATTATTGTGAGATTCAATCAGATCGATTTTTGTTTGATCGGATTCTTTTAAATCTGTTTTCTCAACATTGTAAAGTTCGTGTAGTTTGCGAGTTAAGGTTTCGGTGACTTTGACACGTGCCAAAATACCATTTGTTTTTAGAGATGTAGGAATGCTTTTTTTAATACCCAAAAACAGTTGATTGATATCTTCAATAGGCGTTTTGAAAAAAGAAGAATCGCCATTTACGAGATTTTTTATAGCGGTATCTAAAGTGTGATAGCTGTTCCACTCCGAGAATTCTTTTCGCACGGAGTTATTTGAAATAAGGGGTTTTTGCTCTGAAACTTCCTCTGAAGGAATGGGTGCTACATTAATCTGTGGTTGGGAAGGAGGGGTATAAGGGGTTTCTTTACAGCTTTGAATCCAAAGAAGAAGGTTTAAACTGAGTAAAGAATAAAAGATTGTATATTTTTTGGGTTGTAAACTAAGCACGTTTGATCGCTATTAATATTTTACAAATATGGAATAAAATAATTGAAATACATAATGTGGCAATTAGATACAAAAAAGCCCACTTAAATAAGTGGGCTTTTGAAGTGGTGCCTCCAGGAATCGAACCAGGGACACATGGATTTTCAGTCCATTGCTCTACCAACTGAGCTAAGGCACCTCCTCGCATAATGCGGTTGCAAATATAACGCAATTTTAATATTCGCAAAGTAAAATTTTATAAAAAATGGTTTTGTAGATTTACAGTCTAAATAAGAAACATGAATTTAATAATTGACATTGGAAATACGGCCACTAAACTGGCTGTTTTTCAATCAAATAAAATAATCCAAGTTCAAACTGTGGCTACTACAAATATGGTGGTTGGGGTTGAGGAGTTGCTCGAAAAATTCATCAGTATCAAACAAGGTTTGCTTTCATCTGTAAAAATGATTGATAATTTGGACTTAGAAAGGCTTCAAAAATTACTACCAATTAAAACTCTAGAGGTTTCTTTTCAGCTGCCTTTTAATAATACTTACGATACGCCACATACTCTAGGCGTTGATCGTTTAGCACTCATGGCGGCGGCAGTTCAGCAGTATTCTAAAAGGAATGTTTTGGTAATTGATGCAGGGAGTTGTATTACGTATGATTTTATGGATTCCAACCAAAATTATTTAGGGGGCGCTATTTCGCCTGGAGTTGAGATGCGCTATAAAGCACTTGAAACATTCACTTCAAATTTACCGCTTCTTCCAAAAACATCTCCCAATCAACGTATTGGTAGCTCTACTGAAGCTTCCATTCATTCAGGAGTGATTCATGGTCTAATACATGAAATAGAGGGGACTATTAAGGAGTATCAAAATAAATATTCAGATTTAACAGTTATTTTAACAGGAGGAGACGCAGATTTCTTGTGTAAGCAATTTAAAATTAGCATATTTGCGAATTCAAATTTTCTTTTAGAAGGACTTAATTTTTTACTGGAATTTAATTCATACGAATGATAAAAAAGTTTTTAATACTCATAACTGTTGTGTTTTCAAGTTTGTCATATGCTCAACAAGGATCAAGTTCACCTTATTCATTTTATGGCATCGGAAGCTTAAAGTTTAAGGGTACAGTCGAAAATCAATCCATGGGGGGCTTAAGTGTGTACTCGGATAGTATTCATATCAACCTACGAAACCCAGCTTCTTATGCTGGTAAAAACCTAAGATCTTTTAATAATGAAGCAAAACCTGTAAAGTACACAATAGGAGGGAGTCACTCCGATATAGAACTTTCTAGTAATTCGCAAACAGCAGAGACCAGTACAACCTCGGTTGATTATTTAGCCTTTGCTATTCCGCTTGGAAAATTTGGAGCTGGATTTGGAATTTTGCCTTATTCTTCTGTTGGTTATAAGTTACAATCTACAGATTCGGATGGTGCTGTTCAGTATAAGTATAGAGGTGAAGGTGGATTAAATAAAGTATTTTTAGGCGTAGGATATCAATTGACAAACGATTTTAGATTGGGAATTGATGCCAGTTATAATTTTGGAAATATAAAGAATACCAATATCGCTTTTGGATACAATTCAGAAGGGAATTTATTGCAGTACCAATCACGAGAATCTAACCGATCAGATTTAGGTGGATTTTCCTATAATTTTGGATTAATTTTCTCCAAACTTATAAAATCAAATTTTGAGATCACTGCCTCAGCAACCTATACACCTAGCTCCGAAATCACTTCAGAAAACAGACGTATCTATTCAACTATTGCAATTGATCCTTTTACGCAACAAGAATTTACAATTAATTCATCAGAAATTAATTTATCGACTTTAAATTTAGAAACTACTACGCTAACCTTGCCTTCAAAAACATCTTTTGGATTTGGGGTTGGAACCCCCAGAAAATGGTTTGCAGGGGTTGAATACACTTATCTTAAAGCAAGTCAGTTTTCTAACCGACTTTTAACTATTGACAATGCAACCTACGAAGATGCTTCAACACTTTCTCTTGGAGGGTTTTATATTCCAAAATATGATTCTTTTAATCGGTATTGGAAGCGCATCGTTTACAGAACAGGGATTCGTTTTGAAGACACAGGATTGCGAATCAATAATGAAGATATCAAAGAGTTTGGCATATCTTTTGGTGTAGGGCTTCCAGTAGGACGTATATTCTCAAATGCAAACGTTGGTTTTGAGATTGGAACTCGCGGAGTTGATACGGCCAATTTAGTGAAAGAAAATTTTATAAAATTCCAGATGAGTTTATCCTTAAATGATCGCTGGTTTGAGAAACGAAAATTTAATTAATAATACAATCATTATAGGCTCCCGAAAATGGCCTATACTATCTGAAAATAAATAAAAAATAGACTGATGAAAACAAAACTCACATTTTTAATCGCATTCCTTTTTTTAACGAGTACTCCAACCATCGCACAAAATGAACAGGATTTAGAAACACTTTCTATTTTTAGTGAGTTAGTGAAATCTAAAAACTATTCGGCGGCTTATACCCCATGGATGGAATTGCGAACTAGAAATCCAAAGTTTAACAAGGCAATTTTTGTGTATGGTGAACGCATTCTTAACTATAAAATTGACAATTCTGAAGGAGATGAAAAAATCAGTTTCATCAACGATATGTTGAAACTTTGGCAAGAGCGTAAAGCAGTTTTTCCAAATATAACTCCTAGTGGTGCCTACATGGCAAAAGCTTGTCAATTAGAATATGATTACCGAGAAATTTTAAACAAATCAAATGAAGCGCTTTATGCTGCGTTTGATAGTGCTTACACTACCGATTCTAAAACGTTTACAAACCCTAAGAGCTTGTACACGTATTTTTCTTTGATGGTAGATCTGTATGATTCTCAATTAAAAACAGCTCAACAATTGTTTTCTAAATATGATGATATCAGTGAAAAAATTGAGTTCGAAGTTAAAAACTACACCAATAAACGAAATGCCTATTTAGATGAAGAAGGTCAAGTAATAGAATTAAATCAAAAAGAGGCTCGTAAACTTAAATCATATAACAGTTATTTAACAGCCTATGACAAAATCGCTGGGAGTGTAGATACCAAGTTGGGTGCTAGAGCCAATTGTGAAAACTTGATTCCATTGTACAGTAAAGATTTTGAAGAATTTAAAAATGATGGGGTTTGGTTGCAACGTGCTATGAACAGAATGTATGCAAAAGAATGCAACGATGATCCGTTGTTTGTGAAGATTGTAGAACAAAAAAACGCATTAGAACCAAATGCAGATACAGCCTTTTATTTGGGAATCTTAAAAGACAAGGCCGGAAAGAGTTCAGAAGCGCTGAGTTACTATAACCAAGCTGTTGATTTAGAATCTGATGACTTTGAGAAATCAAAAATCTTATATAAAATTGCAACAAATTTCAAAAAGAAAGGGCGTTACGGACAGTCAAGAATTTATTTTATGAAAGCGCTCAAAGCAAATCCAAGTATGGGAAGAGCACATTTAGCCATTGCAGCGATGTATGCCAAAAGTGCTAATGATTGTGGAACCGATAATTTTTCAAAAAGAGCTGTATATTGGTTGGCTGCTAATGAAGCTGCCAAAGCTGGAAAAATAGACCCTACAATGAAAAAAAATGCTTCTAAATCAATTGCTAATTACGAAGCAAAAGCACCCACAAAAAGTGAAATATTTTCATCGGGGCGTGAAGGACAAGTTATCAAAATTGAATGTTGGATACAACGTTCGATATCCGTACCATCGCTCTAATGAAACTAGGTTGTAGCATAGGATTAAAAAATAGCGTTTCACTTGCTGTGATAACGCTGTTTTTTTCTTGTAACAACACGCTTAAAAAAGTACAGAATCTTGATAGTGCTTCTTATGAGCCCTTATCTATCGCTGAGAATATCAATACAAAATATACGGATTCAGGTCGCTTAACACTGATTCTTGTGAGCCCCAAAATGGTGAACTTTACAAATCGTGAGTTTCCATTTTATAAATTTCCAGAGGGTATAGACCTTACTCTATTTGATGATGATAATAATAAAAATACAGTCACATCTAATCATGCCATTGTGTACGATCAGACCAATTTAATCGATCTACAAGGGAATGTTGTTTTAACGACTTCAACCAACGATACGTTATTTACAGAACAACTTTTTTACGATCAAAAAAAAGAGTGGCTTTTTACCAATCAACCTGTGAAATTCAGAACTAAAGACTATATTACCAACGGAGTTGGATTTGATTCCAATAAGAATTTCACTAATGCGCAAGTTCTTGAAGTTAATGGACGTATCTTTATTGACGAATAATTTGTATATTTACTCTACTAATTTTAGCCAATAATTCAATTCTACACACATGAAACTTCTTTCAATTTTACAGTATTTATATTTAGGCTTTGCTATCTTATTTCTTTTTGATGCCATTAATAAATGGAATAATGAGGGCTATGAAGCTTATATCTCTTTGTTTTTTTCCGCCTTGGCCGTAGCGTTATTTTTCTTTCGTAAAAAATTCAAAAAACGATTCAAAGATCGCGGTAAATTGTAACCATGACCATAGACTTCTTGATTATTGTTATAAGTTTAGTTTTATCTGCATTTTTTTCAGGAATGGAAATTGCGTACGTGTCCTCAAACAAAATTCATATTGAAATAGAGAAAAAACAAGGGGGGTTATTATCTAAATTACTAACCAAAATCACAGCAAAACCGTCCAAGTTTATCGCAACCATGCTGATTGGAAACAATATTGCTCTTGTCATTTATGGATTTTATATGGGAGATATGCTCGTCGATTGGTTTGCATCCTATTTGCCATCATCCAGTCCTATAATCAACTCTCTTTTTACCGAATTAAGCTTACTTACACAAACTGTAATTTCGACACTTGTCATATTGGTTACAGCGGAGTTTCTTCCAAAAGTATTTTTTCAGATTTATGCCAATTCATTATTAAAGCTATTTGCGGTTCCTGCTTATTTGTTTTACATTCTATTTTCTTTTATATCCGATTTTGTGATATGGATTTCTGATGTCATCTTAAAACATCTATTTAAAACAGAAGGGGATGAGGTTCAATTGGCGTTTACCAAAGTAGAGTTAGGAAATTATATAAGTGAACAAATGGAGTCCGTAGAGGCACATGATACGGTTGACAGTGAAATTCAGATTTTTCAAAATGCTTTGGAATTTTCTGAAGTGAAATCAAGAGAGGTTATGGTGCCTCGAACCGAATTATCCGCCATTGAAATTCACGATTCTATAAGCAATCTAAATGATTTATTTACCCAAACAGGACATTCAAAAATACTGGTATACAAAACAACTATTGATGATATTCTGGGGTATGTGCATTCGTTTGATTTATTTAAAAACCCAAAAAATATCAAATCAATGCTTAGACCTGTAGAATATGTTCCAGAAACCATGCTCGCAAAAGATGTGTTGAACGTCCTCATTAAAAAACGCAAAAGTTTGGCCGTTGTCTTAGATGAATATGGAGGGACTTCAGGAATTATGACCGTAGAGGATGTGATTGAAGAATTGGTAGGAGAAATTGAGGACGAACACGATACCTTTGAACTTATTGAAGAAAAAATAAATAATCACACCTATATTTTTTCGGCAAGGATCGAAGTAGATCATATTAATGAAACCTATAAGTTTCAACTTCCCGAAAGTGAAAATTATGAAACACTTGGAGGCTTTATTGTAAACTATACTGAAGGAATTCCAGAGAAAAATGAAGAAATTAAAATAGATCAATTTCATTTTACTATCAAGGAGGTTTCCAATACTAAAATTGAATTGATTGAGCTTAAAATCTTAGAAAATTTTTAATTTTAGCCCCCTCTTTGAATTAAATTCTTTTCTCCTTTTATTATTTCAAAGAAATTGGTATTTTCGTCCACTATATTAAAAAAAATAACACACACTATAAAATGGCAGTTTTAAATAAAATTAGACAACGCTCTATATTCTTAATCATTATCATCGCTCTTGCACTGTTTTCATTTATTATTGGAGATATATTTCAAAACTTAGGGTCTTCAAGCAAGTCCCAAACCGTTGTAGCAACGATTAATGGCGAAGACATTGAACGCGATGCCTTTATGAACCAAGTTGAAAACATCCAACGCCAGTCTGGGGGTTCTGTATCAAACACACAAGCAATGAATCGTGTTTGGGATCAAGAAGTTCGAAACAAAGTCATGCAAACACAATACGATGCGGTTGGAATTTCTATCGAAAGAGATTATATGCGTCAATTGTTAAAACAAAACTTAGGGTCATTTGAAGAATTTAAAAATGAAGCCGGTTTATTTGATGAAGATAAGCTTAACGAATTTATTGCCAATCTAAAAGCAATTGCTCCAGAAACAACCACGCTCAACGGAAATCCTGTTAACTATAAAGCTTGGACTGATTTTGAACAAAATATTTCTCAAACAGGTGTGCAACAGACCTATTTTAATCTTGTCAAAGCAGGTGTTATTGGAACACTTACGGAGGGGGAATTAGATTATGAGTTGGAAAATAATAAAGCAGATATCAAGTATGTTCAAATTCCATTTACTTCTATCGCAGACAGTTTGGTCTCTGTAAAAAAATCGGAAGTGAAGAGCTATATCAAAGCAAACCCGACTAAATACGAAGTCGAAGCTTCTAGAGATTTAGTGTATGTTCAGTTTAAAGAAGTTGCTTCTTTAGAAGATGAACAACAAATTCAAAGTGATTTAACAGCACTTATTGCTGATAAAGAAGAGTTTAACACAGCAGCCAATGCGATTCAAACCGTCGTAGGCTTTCAAAACACAACAGATGTAGAAGCATTTGTAAATGCCAATTCATCTGTTAAATATAACGACGCTTATGTCCTTAAGTCTGCTTTGCCAACCGCAGTTGCAGATGAACTTACAAGTTTAAAATCGGATGAAATTTTTGGCCCTTATAAAGATGGTACAACCTACAAGTTGTCCAAACAAGTTGCTAAAAAAATGATTGCTGATTCAGCAAAAGTACGTCACATTCTGATTCCTTTTATTGGATCGGTTCGTGCTGAAGCATCGGTTACCAAAACAGACGCACAAGCAAAAACAACTGCCGATAGTATTTATAACGTCATCCGTTCTAACCGTTCAAAATTCAAAAGCTTACTGTCCTTATCTTCTGATAAAGTTAGTAACGAAAAAGACGGCGTTATTGAATTTGCTTATACCGATGGGTTCGCAGCAGAATTCAAAGCGTATTCATTTGAGAATCCAAAAGGAAGTTTAGGCGTTGTAAAAACAAACTTTGGCTACCATATTATCGAAATTTTAGATCAAGGAAAAAAACAAGAAGCGTATAAAATGGCTACGATTGTTCAAGAAATTGAGCCATCTATCAAAACGATTGATGCGGTTTTTACAGACAAATCTAAATTTGAAATTGCATTAGCTGATGCCGATTTTGAAGCCGTTGCCAAAGAAAATAATTATACAACTTCCCCCGTAAGTGGTCTTAAAGAATTGGATGAAACAATTCCAGGTCTTGGAATACAAAGAGCCATTGTAAGATGGTCTTTTGAAGATGGAGTAGAAGTAGGAGATTTTAAAAGTTTTAATATTTCAGGAGGCGGTTTTGTCGTTGCAAAAGTCACTGCTATCAATGATGCGGGTCTGATGACTGTTGAAAAAGCATCTGTGACAGCACTTCCAGAAATTAGAAAACAAAAGAAGGCACAACTCATTAAAGACCGTATTTCTGCAACCACTTTAGAAGCCATTGCTTCTGACGAAGGACAAACCATTAAAACAGCCTTGGCTGTGAACATGAAAAATCCAACACTTTCAGGTGCTGGAAGAGAGCCTAAAGTAATTGGAACAGCTTTTGGTTTAGAAGAAGGTGCAACCTCCAAACTAATTGTTGGTGAGAATGGGGTCTATGCAATTCAATTGACAAAACTAACCCCTGCAGAGCCGTTGCCAAATTATCAAGCAGCTGCAAACCGCGTGGGTCAGGCAAAGTCAAATGCGGTGAATACACAACTCTACAACGCACTGAAAGAGGCCGCTGATATCGAAGATAACAGAGCGACGTTCTACTAAGGAGCAAAAGAAATTCTAGATAAAAAAGGACTCAGAAATGGGTCCTTTTTTATGCTTTAAAATCTAATAGGAATAGAGTCTAGTTACATAGGTGATTTTTGAGGCTGTCTAAAAAGTAGAATACCTGTCATTCTGAACCTGCCTGACGGTAGGCAGGTTTAATTCAGAATCTCAATTTTGAAATTCATTTTATTTTAGAATCTGAAATAAATTCAGATTGACAAAACAACCCCTTTTCCAATAGCCTTAGTTTCGATAGTTAGAAATATTCATTTTTTGGCGAATAGCAATTCTGAATACAGAACAAGCTTGGTTTTTATAAAACCATTTCAGATTCATCTATTAAAATTAGAACCGATTTTTTTGTTATCTCAAAAAATCGTGTAATTTTGAGTATAGATTCCCCAAATCTAAATCTTCATTACGCAATTTAACCGAAGTTTTTAGATTTTGTTTTTTTGAATTTTAAGTGACCCTTGGGAAACTCTAGTGTGACACAATACATGCTGATTTGGGAAGTATTGTTGAACAGAAACAACTATATAATGGAAATAAACACACCTTAGTTAAACATACACAATAGTTGTAGCACATATAAACAAAGAACAGATGTCATTAAAAAAGTTTGCTGAAGATTTCGAAAAACACGGCTTTTCTGCTGAAATTGAAGATAACAAAATAAACCTTGATTATGAAAATATTCAGTTCTACCTTGAATTTAATGAAGAATGGATTAAATCCATAAAAAAAGTTTATCGAGCTAAACAATTTAAGATTGACAAAGAATCTAAATTTCAAATTTCTAACAACAAAATTGAATTTCAAGTATTTAAATTAACACCTTCATTTTCATACAAACCTCTTTTTGAATTTGAGAGTGATTCTAGTGACAAAGTAACTTTAACTGAAATGTCAAAGGAATATCAAATTAATTTATTCCGTTCAGAAGATTATGATATTGAAAGAACAATAAATAGAGTTAAGCGAAGATTCGACAATAGACCTGAAAGACTTGCTCAAAGAAGACCTCGAATATCATATAGAGTTGAGAATTTCTTTTTGAATTTTAAAACTGTTTCATTTTACACCAAAAGAAAATTAACAAGTGAAAAATTAACACGAGAAGGTCGAGAAAAATGTAAATCCTGTTTACTTACTCTTGCTGTTACGCAGAATGAGTGTTGGGAATTAAGAGAGACTATAAAAGGAAAAGGATTTTATATTCCAATTTCCGAAGAAACAGAAGAGCCGCTTAAAATTCCTAAAGCTGTTTATGAAGATGACTTAATCGGTTTTTATAAAATAGCGAAAAGTAGTCTCTTCCCATCTCAAGCATTTCTTTCTTATTATCACGTTTTAGAATACAATTTCTTGCGTGTATCAGATGAGGAATTATTTAATCGAACAAAGTCAATTATTAATTCCCCAACTTTTAATTCTAGTTATGATAATGTAAATAAACTTTTAGCAGTTTTAAAAAAGCACGAAAGAAATCTTGACGAAACAAGTATGTTGAAACGTGTAATTACAAAATACGTTGATGAAGAAGAACTAATTAATTTCATATTAGAATTAGAAAAAAAATTAAAAGAGAAATCTTACTCAAAACCAAAAGAAGATATTTTCGGAGAAAAGATTCCTATTAAATTAGAAGAAGGTCATACGATTGGAAATTCAGCAAAAATAATTAAACACATGAGAAACAGTTTAGTTCATTCAAGCGACAAATACACTAGAGAAGATTGCGTTGTCCCTTTTTCCCAATCTGAATCAATAGTAACAAAGTACATTCCTATAGTTAAATATTTAGCAGAAAAAGTAATCTATGCAAACGGAAAATAAATACGTGCTACAACACCGTATATAATTTATTGCTTGCTTCTCGCCTACTTACGAAAGTCCTCACGGACTTTCTATCTGTGATTTATTTGCTAACTTTAGTGCTTAAACCACGCAACAAACCATACACAAACACGTTGGCAACTATAAAAACTAAGGCTTAAATTGAAGATTAATTTGCTAAATTAACTTTTTTGGTGCATATTAGCACCAAAATAAAACAGTATGGCAAGGCAAAGTATTTCTTTCACTGAACCAAATGATGAGTGGTTAAAAAATCAAGTGGACAAAAAAGAATATTCTACTAAAAGCGAATTGGTGAACGATTTAATTAGACAAGCAAGACAACAGCAAAGGAAAATTGATTGGATAAGCGCTAAATTGGAGAAAGCTGAAAATAGCGGATTTACGAATTTGAGTAAAGAACAAATATTAGCGGAATCGAAATCCGTGATTTAATGTCAAATTATAAACTAAGTAATTTAGCGAAAGAAGACTTAATAAGAATTCACCGATATGGAGTTGACAAATTTGGAATGACTCAAGCTGACAAATATTTTAATTCATTCTTTGAATATTTTGATAGTATAGCAAAAAGTCCATTTTCATTTGAATCAGTCGATTATATAAAGACTGATTATAGACGCTGTGTTTGTGGTTCTGATAGTATTTATTACAAAATAGGTGATAATAATAGTGTTGAAATTATGACAATAATTGGAAAACAAGATTTAAAGAATATTTTATAACGCGGAAAAATTACAGTTGCCAATTCCTTATAAACTTTAATTGCTGGCTTTTTGCCTACTAGCTAAAGTCCTCTAAATTAAAGCGTGGCAGGTCGGATTTTCTACCTTGCCTGCGACAGGCAGGTTTCGGTTGTATTTTGCGTCTTTAGATGCTTAAAAAACACAACAAAATAGATACAACACCGATATAAAAGAACTCAGAAAAGCCCCCTTTCTCACAAAATCATGTCTCCAAACGGCACAACAGTCGTATAGCCTTTTGAGATAAAATAATCCATTGAATCTGTGTTGCCTGTGGCAAGGAAGAAGTCACCACCCCAAGCTCCCAAGCTTTTTATAGCACCCTCATAATCCGAAAATAAGGCCTCTTTTAAAGGGGTTTGTTGGATGAGCTTAGAAATCCTGCGTTCGTGCTGTTCAATGAGCGATTCAAAGGAGTTTAAATCAGTGCAATTTAAGAGGTCTAAAGTCAAGCCATTCAGCTCGTAAAAATCGAGTGTTTTATTTTTGGTGTGCGTTTTATAGGAAGCAATCCCATCTCTACTGTTTTGTTTTTGGTTGCGATGAACAAAAAACAAAGCCTCCAAAAACGGCGGCGAAAAATTCACAGGTTTGATGCTTGGTGTCCCTTCCTTTAATTGATATAAAATCCCAGAATCCTGTTGTGCGCACGCAATGTCAAATCCACTACCACCAAAAGTGCGTTCCAACAATTCAAAAGCATCCACCTCTGCCCATTGAGCTAAATTATTGATGAGGGTAGAGGATGAACCCAATCCCCAATTTTCAGGAAATTCGAGGGTTGATGTTAATATGTAGCCTTTATGCGCTTCAAAATGAGTTGGGTTTAACTGTTGTAAGGCATCCAAAACTTGTAGCAAGCGTTGTGCAATAGTTGAAGTATCTGTTGTGGATACTTTTAAGTCCGCATCGATCGTAAATTCAGCTTCAAACCAAACCACGCCTTCGTTGGAAATACTTTTCCAATGGATTGTATTTTTATGGGTTGGTTCAACTTTTAGAGATTGTCCAAACTTTGTGGGCAATGCCAACGCCAAAGCACCATCTAAAACCGCATATTCTGCACTGATCAATAATTTTCCATGACTATAAAAGGTCTGCATTAGGCTCTTAAATTTTCAATCGCTTCCACAACCGCACTGTGGGTTACGGTATGGGTTTTAAAATGCTCGATTAATTGTGCTTTTTCACTCTCATTTGCTTCAAATTGATTTAGGATATTGAGCAAATGCATTTTCATATGTCCTTGTTGAATCCCAGTAGTGGTGAGCGATTTTAAGGCTGCAAAATTTTGAGCCAATCCAGCCACGGCAACAATCTGCATTAATTTTTTTGCGGACGGATTTCCTAACAATTCCAAGGCTGTTTTAACCATCGGATGTAAAGCTGTCAGCCCGCCTACAGTTCCAAGTGCCAGCGGCAATTCAATCCAAAATTTAAACACGCCATCCTTTATGGAAGCATGGGTTAAACTTGAATAACTGCCCGAACGTGCGGCATAGGCATGTACACCTGCTTCCACAGCTCTAAAATCATTTCCAGTTGCCAAGACTACCGAATCCACGCCATTCATAATTCCTTTGTTGTGGGTCACTGCACGGTAGGGTTCCACCTCTGCAATCCGCACCGCTTGAATAAAAGTATCTGCAAATTCTTGGCCTGTATAAGCTTTTGTTGAGAGTGCGTCAACCGTACAACTTACTTCCGCACGAACGAGACAATCTGGTACATAGTTGGATAAAATACTCATCACCACATGAATGTCTTTAGAGCAACTTTTGAAAGTCGATGCAATTTGCTCCAAACAAGAATTGATGAAGTTTGCACCCATGGCGTCCTTTGTATCAAATGTGACATGTAGTTGGTAATATCCCGAAAGTTGTGTGGTTTTGTCCACCAATTCGATGTCTAAAATGCCGCCACCACGTGCCTCCATATTTTTGGTAATGGACTTGGTTTGTTCGAAAAGTTGTGGTTTTATAGTGTTGAAAAGAGATTCCAAATCCCCAAATTCTTTATGAAACATAAAATGAACCTGCCCCACTTTGGTGGTCGATAGCACCTCGGCTTTAAATCCGCCACGTTCCATCCAAAATTTTGCAGCATTACTGGCTGCAGCAACAACAGAACTTTCTTCAATCGTCATTGGAATGACATGCATTTTATCGTTAATCAAAAAGTTTGGAGCCACCCCAAAAGGGAGATAGAAATTAGAAATCGTATTTTCGGTAAACTCGTCATGAAGCTTTTGAAGTACTTCATCAGTATTCCAATAGCGTTCCAAATTAGCTTTCGCTTGGGTGTTATTTTGAAAGTGATTAGAAATCAACCAATCAATTTTTTCGGCTTTTGTAAACTTTGAAAATCCAGAAACGGAATTCTGCATATGTGTCTATTTTTGAAATACAAAGATACTATATCTTCATATTATTTTGGAGTTGCAATTATTCTAATTGTGTATTTATGTGTTAATAGTTGAGGTTTTTCCCTAATTTTTTAGTAAACTTGACCTAATATTATCAAAAACTGTCTTTAAGTAATGAAATCTCCTTGTATCTACCTAGTTGCGTGTCTTTTTATTCTAACAGCGACTGCTCAAAAAAAATCCATTTCACTAGATCAAATTTGGGATGGTTCATTTAGAACACAGGGGATGACTGCCTTGCATTCTATGAACAATGGACAACAGTACTCAGTTTTAAATTTTGATAGATCGAGCCGATCTACTTCTGTTGATTTGTACGATTATAAAACCCTGTCCAAAGTAAAGACCCTTGCAACATCTCAAACGATGGATGCCATTCCATATTTCACAAATTATACCTTTAGTGACGATGAAAGTCAAGTCATTTTGGAAACCGATACAGAACCCATATTTAGATATTCTGTTCTTGGACATTACTATGCATATACTATCCAATCTAAAAGTTTGCAGAAAATTTCAGAACATAAAATTCAAGAACCTACTTTTTCACCGGATGGTACGAAAGTTGCCTATGGACGAGAGAACAATTTATATATAAAAGATCTTGTTTCTGGAACCACAAAACAAATCACTTTTGATGGCGAAAAAAATAAAATTATTAATGGAATCACAGATTGGGTTTACGAAGAAGAGTTTGCTTTTGTAAGAGCTTTTGAGTGGAATGCTGCCAGCAATAAAATTGCATTTATCCGTTTTGACGAAACCGATGTTCCTGAATTTTCAATGGATATTTATGGAACAGATCTGTATCAAACCCAAAAAGTTTTCAAGTATCCAAAAGCTGGTGAAACAAATGCAACAGTCTCTCTTCATTTCTACGATTTAAGTACAGAGACACTTTCAAGCGTTGCATTGTCAAAAGATTATAACGATTTTTATATTCCAAGAATTAAATGGACGAACGATGCTAATGTTTTGTCTGCACAATACATGAACCGACATCAAAACAACTTAGATCTCTGGCTTCTGAATCCAGAAACCAATCAAGCGAATTTAGTATTGTCTGAACAAGACGAGGCTTATGTAGATGTAACCGATAATCTAACATTTTTAAAAGATAATAGTTTTATTTGGACCAGTGAAAGAGATGGATTCAATCATATATATCACTACGCAAAAAATGGGAAGCTAAAAAATCAAATCACAAAAGGAGATTGGGAAGTTACCGCCTATTATGGATACAATGAACCTGCTAAAACAATCTATTATCAATCCGTAGAAAATGGTTCGATCAATCGCGATGTGTATTCAATTCGATTGAATGGCAAAAACAAAAAACGATTATCTTTACAAGAAGGCACAAACGATGCAGAATTCAGTGCAGATTTTACGTATTTCATTAAAACCTATTCCAGTGCTGCTAGCCCTCCAAAATTCACTTTAAACGATTCTAAAACTGGCAGACTGGTTAAAAATATAAAAGATAATTCAGCACTTTTAACCAAGTTAGAAGCCTATAACTATTCAACTAAAGAATTCAGCACAATCAATGTCAACGGCAACGATTTGAACATGTGGATGCTCAAACCTGCCAATTTTGATCCGTCTAAAACCTACCCACTTTTGATGTTTCAATACTCAGGGCCTGGCTCGCAACAAGTGGCAAATACATGGAGCAGTTCACGTGATTATTGGCATCAATTTTTAGCACAACAAGGGTATATTGTGGCTTGTGTGGATGGACGTGGAACAGGTTTTAAAGGGGCAGACTTCAAAAAAGTCACTTATATGAATCTTGTCAAATACGAAACTGAAGATCAAATTCAAGCAGCAAAACAACTTTCAGACTTGCCTTATATAGACCAAAGTCGTATTGGAATTTGGGGCTGGAGTTATGGCGGTCATATGAGTACTAATTGTTTACTGAAAGGAAACGATGTTTTTAAAATGGCCATTGCTGTTGCACCTGTGACCAGCTGGCGTTTTTATGATACCATTTACACCGAACGGTTTATGAGAACACCTCAAGAAAATCCAAGCGGTTATGATGACAACTCTCCATTTAATTATCCAGAATTGTTAAAAGGCGATTACCTTTTAGTGCATGGGTCTGGAGATGATAATGTACATGTACAACATACGATGCGCATGGTAGAAGCCTTAATTCAAGCCAACAAACAATTTGATTGGGCAATTTATCCCGATAAAAACCACGGCATTTATGGCGGAAATACAACCATGCATTTATATACCAAAATGACCAACTTTTTACATGAAAAATTGGGCGATAAGCGAATAAATTAAAATTAACCAATAAATAATTTACTAACTAACACTAAAATTTATGTCAACTACATCACACTTGGATAATCAGAAAGAAATTTTTGGACATCCAGCGGGTCTTTATGTATTATTCTTTGTAGAAATGTGGGAACGCTTTTCATACTATGGAATGCGTGCAATCTTAACTCTTTTTCTAGCAGCTCCAGTGATTATGGGCGATCCTCAATCTGGATACGGGTGGTCTAATGTAGAAACACTTTCCTTTTATGGTACTTACACAATGTTTGTATATCTTATGTCTATACCTGGAGGATGGATAGCAGATAAATTTATAGGACAAAAAAAGGCTGTAATGTTAGGAGGACTGTTACTTTGTTTTGGTCATGGAATTTTAGCAATTGATGCACAATGGGCTTTTTTCACAGGATTGATACTTATTGTATTGGGTGTTGGTTTTTTGAAACCAAATATTTCAACAATGGTAGGTGGGTTATATAAACAAGGAGACGGTAAAAGAGACATTGGATTCTATATTTTTTATATGGGTATTAATGTTGGGGCATTTTTTGGAGCACTAATTGTTGGTGCTGTTGCCGCTAAATATGGATGGCATTATGGTTTCGGATTGGCTGGTATTGGAATGGCCCTTGGACAAGTCCTCTATATGTTAGGTTTAAAACACCTTGAGGGAGTTGGAGATTTTATAGGATCACAAGATTCCCCTGATAAAGATTTATTAAAAAAGCCATTAACTAAAGTTGAGAAAGATAGAATGCTGGTGATGTTTTTGTCATTCTTGATTATTATTGTTTTTTGGGGTGCTTTTGAGCAAGCAGGGGGGTTGATGAGCTTGTACACTGAACAAAAAACAGATCGTTTAATATCTGTCACATTACCTTTAATAGGAAATGAAATTCCTGCAGCTGTTTTTCAATCGATTAATGCATTTTTTATTATTGTCTTAGCGACCTTTATAGGTAGATTTTGGTTCAAGTGGGCCAAAAAAGGAAAAGAATCTTCTTCATTATTCAAAATGGCAATAGGACTCATCATTATGGCATTTGGATTCTTTTTTATGAGTAAGGCTTCTACTGAAGTTGTAATGGATGGAGACAACGTTATTGAGAAATCAGCAATGGTTTGGCTTGTTTTAGCATATTTGTTTCACACAATTGGAGAACTTTGTGCCTCACCAGTTGCATTATCGTTTATTACGAAGTTAGCACCTGTAAAATATGCAGCTTTTATGATGGGCGCATATTTCGCAGCGACCGGTTTAGGAAATAAAGTCGCAGGTTTTGTGGGGGGGATGTCAGAAGGAGCTGGAGAGTTTCAAGTTTTTACTGGAATTGCAATATTTTGTATAATATTTGGATTGCTAATTTTAGCTATTTTAAAACCATTGAAGCGATTGACACACGGCGCAGAAGATCTTCAAGCTTAGTTTTTATAAATAAAAAGTAAGTCAAATATTTTTTTAAAATTAACAAATTATGACAACAGAGATTGAAAATATGTTTAAAGACAAAGTTTTAGGGCATCCAGCAGGACTATTTGTATTATTTTTCACAGAAATGTGGGAACGTTTTTCTTACTATGGTATGCGGGCTTTACTGGTGATGTTTTTTACCGCATCACTCCTTGATGGGGGTTGGGGCTGGCCTCGAGAGCATGCCTATGCGATTTTTGGAACCTACACCTCGTTGGTCTATTTATCCACACTCTTAGGAGGGTATTTTGCCGACAAAAAAATTGGCTACCGTTATGCCGTAGTAATTGGAGCTTTATTAATGACGCTTGGCCACGGTGCTATGGCAGTAGAAACGCCGTTTTTCATTTATTTAGGACTGACTTTACTTGTGTTTGGAAGTGGATTTTTTAAACCAAATATGACTTCAATCATTTCTGAAATGTACAAAGGAAAAGACGAGAAAAAAGATGGTGCTTATACGATTTTTTATATGGGTGTCAATGCAGGTGCTTTTTTAGGGATTTTACTTTGTGGATACCTTGGTGAACAAGTAGGATGGCGTTGGGGCTTTGGACTCGCAGGGATTTTTATGTTGTTCGGGCTGCTTCAATTTTGGTTTGCTCAAAATATTTTTGGAAACATCGGAACAAAACCAGTCAAGACAGATACTACCAAAATCGAAACCAGTGCAAATGAACCGAAACTAAATCCGTTTACATCGCTTCAGTTAGGATTGATAGCCATTGCAGGACTTTTGGGAATTTCATGGATTTTTAATGATCCTATTTCTAAAATATCAGAGGGTGCTTATAATTTATTTGATTTTAGTATGTTTGGAGTGGAAGGTTCCAACCTCGCAATTCTATCTGCTTTAGGGTTGTTTGTGTTAATCCTAATCATCCGAATTCCAAAGTATGACAAAATCACACGGGATCGTATGTTGGCAGTCATATTTTTTGCGTTTATCACGATCTTTTTTTGGGCTATTTTTGAACAAGCCCCAAGTTCCTTAACCATTTTTGCACGGGATTATACCCAGCGTGTTCTTGAAGGAAATTCAGCATTTATTTTTAAGGTAGTCAACACCCTTATGACTGTAATCCCTTTGGGAATTATCACCTGGGTTTTATGGTTGTTATTCAAAAAAACATTTGCAAAATATACAGTTTCAAACATCTTTTTAGCAATTAGTTTTGTCATTATTTGGGCAATCTCACTTTGGATGTTATCTGTTGAATTCGGAAAAGAAATTGCAGAAGTTCCAGCCTCTTGGTTTGGGGTTTTAAACTCCTTGTTTATTATTGCATTTGCACCCTTATTTTCTAAGTGGTGGGAGAGTAAATACAATCCAAATGCCAATATGAAATACGCCATAGGAATGGTGTTGTTAGGAATAGGGATGGCTTGTGTAGCTATCGGAGCATCGTCAATAGAACCTGGCGCTAAAACAGCTTCTGTAAGTATGATTTGGTTGATATTGGTTTACTTCTTTCATACGATGGGCGAATTGTGTATTTCGCCAGTTGCCTTATCTTATGTCAGCAAATTAGTACCAGGGCGCATGATTGCCATGATGTTTGGAATCTGGTATTTAGCCGTTGCTATTGGTATGAAATTAGCTGGTGTGTTTGGAGAGGCTTCTGAAGGCATTGCACAATCTGAAGGCTTGAGCTATTTCTTCTGGCTATTAACAGCAGTTGCAGTTGGACTTGGAGTCATCTCTGCGTTACTCTATCCTGTAATTAAAAAATTAATGCATGGTGTACGCTAATTTGGTATTATATTTGTCAAAAAATAATTTATAGAAATATACTAATTAATGAAAAAAAATATCCTAGTTATCATTCTCCTATTGGGAACTTCAACCCTTTTTGCTCAAGGTATTAACTGGGTCAGTATGGACGAGGCGCTTGCTTTGCAACAAAAAGCTCCTAAAAAAATACTTATTGATATGTACACCTCATGGTGTGGTCCCTGTAAAATGCTAGACAGAAATACGTTTACCAATAAAGACCTCATTGCCTATGTAAATAAACATTACTATGCCGTGAAATTCAATGCAGAAGGGAATGAGGTTGTGAATTTTAAAGATCAAAAATTTACAAATCCAAATTACAACCCCGAAATGGCAAAACGTCGAAACAGCTCACACCAGTTTACTCGTTATTTAGGGGTGAGTGCCTACCCAACGATGGTGTATTTAGATTTAAATGCAGAGTTAATTGCTCCAATTCCAGGCTACCAAACGGCACAGCAAATGGAATTGTACTTGAAGTTATTTAAAGATGACACCTATAAACAGATAAATAGTCAAGAGGCGTTTAATAACTACTACCAAACGTTTGTACCTTCTTTTGCGCCCTAATTAGTAATTAACCAAAAATGCTCCCTTTTCACTTGTTTGGTGATACCTAATTTTTTTTGCTTCACAAGTTAATTTCCAGCGCTCTTGATAGCTTTTGTAATTACTCCCATCCCAAATTATCAGTTCGGGACTGAGGCTGTCAATCAAACGATTTAAGTTAATTTTTGGCGATTGTCTCAATACAACCCACTGCGGTTTCACACTTTTAATAGTATAAATTCCAAGGCTGTCCACCACCAAAAGAAGTTTGTCATCAACCTTATAGAGTCGTTGTATACTGTCTGTTGATTGAGTTTTAATGGCGGCGCCAATGGTATAATCATTTAGCATCCGTAGCCTGTTGATTGAATCCAAATCATGATGAATTTCCAGATGCTGATTGGACTGTAGTCCAAAAACGCTCTGTCTGGATTTATGGAAAATAACAAACGCATTTTTTGAAGTGAGGGCTGGAAGTTGTTGCACTACAACTTGAAAAACCACGATACAGACCCCCAATACTATTAAATTTTTAAACGTTTTTTTATGATAAAATATGCGAAGTAAAAAGAGGATGAGGTAACTCAAAATAAGAGCAGTTAAATCAAACGAAATCTGATCAAATAGAAACGCCTCTTTAGAACCAACCCATTCTACAAACCGATTCATTAACTGAATAAACCATCTTAAAATTTGGATTAATAAGTCTGGAGGTTGGTGAATTCCAATCAAAACCAACATGAGAATCCCCAATGCAAGGATCACAATAAGACAAGGAACCACAACCATATTCGTCACAAAAAACAAGCCTGGAAATTGATGGAAATAATACAAACTCAAGGGCAAAACTCCAATTTGAGCAGCAATGGATACCTTGAATAAATCCAAAAACCAATTCCCAATCAGATGTTTAATACGCCACCATCTATCTAAAATAGGTTTGACGATGATGATGGAAGCGACCGCAGCATAACTGAGTTGAAACCCTACATCAAAACAAAATCCCGGCCGAAAAAGTAAGAGTATAAATGCTGAAACGGTTAGGGTATTTAAGGAATTTGAAGTCCGTTTTAACCCCCTGACAATCGCAAATAAACTAAACATCGTTACGGCTCTGACCACAGAAGGGGATAAGCCCGCAATGATTGCAAAGCTCCACAAAAGAGAAAGAATCATGAGCAGTCGTACAAATTTCCCATGCCTAAAATACAGCAATGGCTTCATGATAAATTGGAGAATTAACAATAGAATCCCTATATGAAGCCCTGAAATTGCAAGAATATGAATGGCACCCGCTTTTGCATAATCTTCATACACGTCGGTCGTAATGTCTTGACGTTGCTCCAAGAGTAGAGCATTGATTAAGGCGTGTTCAATGGGTTTAAAAGCCAGTTTTTGGAGCCTTTTGTTGAACATTTCCCGAATTGCTTGAGCATAGTCCATAATCGATTTTGGGGATTGAGGAATGGCCAAAACCACTTGGTCTTTTAGAAATATTTGGTGGTAAATTCCCAAATTTTCCAGATAGTTTTTGTAATTAAATTGGTATGGGTTTAGAGGGGGTTTCACGTTTTGAAGGACTGCTGTCGTTAAAATTCTTGCGCTCACATTAATGTTTTCTGCGGTTGATTCCTTATCCAAATTCATCAGCAATGTCCCAGAAACCCTAGTAGAATCAATTTTTAAAAGTTCTACATAATAGCGGTGGTGATATGCGGTCGGTTTTAAACGTTTTTTGATTATAAACTCAAGTTGATGTGATTGGTTGTCCGAAATTTTCTCCAGATGCGAATAATGAGTTTTAGAAAAGGTTGGAATATTTATTTTAGAAACCAATACGCCAACGAATACCATCAATAAAAGGACCAATAGTGAGGGCCAAAATAACGTTTTGTGCTGCTTTTTACAATAAAGTTGTGTCCCAATTAATACAAAGCAGATGAATCCGATAGCCCCTAAAATAGTGGATATAGAAACATCCAAAAAATCGCTCAGCAGAATACCAATCGCAAGAAAAACAGTGAATTTTAAAATGGGATATTGCAGGGCTTTCATTACACAAAAAAGGCCGAACCCTTAGTATGGATTCGAAGTAGGTTTAGGGGTTGTTGAGTCCTCTAATTTAACGAATTATAAACCAATTCTGCAACATTTTGACTGGCGCCTGGGCCGCCGAGAGTGGTTTCCAATTCGTGATAAGCCTCAAATTGTGCCTCACGTTTAGGGCCTTCTAAGATGTCAGAAAGTTCTTTTGTGATTCGTTCCGAATTAAAACCGCCTTGAATGAGTTCCGTCACCACTTCTTTGTTTAAAATCAAATTCACTAAAGATATAAATTTTAGTTTCACTAATTGTCTTCCAATTTGATACGAAATCCAACTCGACTTATAACACACCACTTCGGGGACTTTAAATAAGGCGGTCTCTAAGGTTGCTGTTCCAGAAGTAACCAAGGCAGCATGAGAGACACTTAATAAATCGTAAGTGCAGTTTTCAACAAAATACACGTTTTCATTTGCCATAAACGGACTGTAAAATTTAGGGTCTTGACTCGGCGCTCCAGCAATTACAAATTGGTAGTCGCTAAAACGTTTTACAACGCTTAACATTCCTGTGAGCATCTTGTTAATTTCTTGTTTTCGACTTCCTGGAAGCAGCGCAATAATGGGTTTGTCGTTCAACTGATGTTTTTTGCGAAAGTCAGTTTCATCCACTTGGGTTCTATTGGCAATAGCATCGATTAGTGGGTGTCCTACAAATGTGACAGGCATGCCGTGTTTGTCTTCATAAAACGCTTTTTCAAAAGGAAGAATGACATACATTTTATCGACATCACGTTTGATGGCAGTAATTCGATTTTCTTTCCAAGCCCAAATTTGTGGAGAAATATAATAATGGGTTTTATACCCTTCAGTTTTTGCCCATTTTGCAATGCGCATATTAAAGCCTGGATAATCTATAAAAATAACACAATCCGGTTGATATGCTTCAATATCTTTTTTGCAAAAGGATAAATTTTTGGTAATTGTTCTTAGGTTCATTAGCACTTCAAAAAAGCCCATAAAAGCCAATTCTTTGTAATGCTTTACCAAAGTGCCGCCTACATTTTGCATTAAATCACCACCCCAAAATCTAAAGTCTGCGGAAGCATCTATTTTTTTTAGAGCTTTCATAAGATTTGCAGCATGCAAATCTCCTGAGGCTTCTCCAGCAATAATGTAATACTTCATTTTAGGATCTAATTAAAAAGGTTCCGATTGCAATCAAAATAGTAACGATCAAAACTCCAGCCGCATGAGAATCTTGTCTTTTTCTAATAAAATAAAAGAAACTAAGTAAGTTCAAAATGGCCCCTAAACTGATAAGTTTTCCTAAGAAATTTTCAGATTGAGCAGTTTCTAAAACTGTAAAGATGCCATCCGATCGCCCTGAAAATTTACTCAAAACGATGGCTGCGGTTACTAGCCCAATTATATTAGCAATCAAGCCAACTATCAACCCTTGAAAAATACCTTTTTTATTCATTGAAATCCCATTTGTTTAATTCTTGAATGTAATGATGTGCAGTCAAATCATAATGTACCGGGACAACTGAAACATATCCATTTTCTAGCGCCCATTCATCGGTATCTTCTCCTTTATCTAAATTGTTAAACTCCCCAGTTAGCCAATAATAATCGCGGCCTAAAGGGGTTTTACGTTTGTCAAATTTCTCAATCCAATTCGCATTGGCTTGTCGGCACACACGGATGCCTTTTATTTCTGATTCTAAAAGTTTTGGAAAATTCACATTTAAAATAATTCCTTTTTGTAACCCTTGATTTAAAGCCTGTAAGGTCACAGTTTTTATAAACGATTCAATTTGACTAAAATCGGCTTCCCAATTATAATCTAAAAGTGAAAATCCAATCGCAGGAATCCCCTCAATACCCGCTTCAATTGCGGCACTCATGGTTCCTGAATAAATCACATTCACAGAAGAATTTGACCCGTGATTTACCCCTGAAACACATAAATCTGGTTTGCGATCTAAGAGTTCGTGAACGGCTAATTTCACACAATCTGCAGGCGTTCCTGAAGTACTGTATTCCGTTTGAGGACCACTATCAATACGTTCTCTCTTACAATACAAGGTTTCGTTAATGGTGATCGCATGTCCCATGGCACTTTGTGGGCTGTCAGGCGCAACTACAATGACTTCTCCAATAGAATTCATGACTTTTATCAGAGTGCGAATTCCTGGTGCAGTGATGCCATCATCATTGGTAACTAAAATTAAAGGTTTTTTTGTCATTTAGGTTGCGTTTAAGTTCTTACAAAAGTAAGTAATTTGTGGGTTATTTGGTGATTTCTGACGCTTTAACAAAAAATTATTACCATTCAACAAGGTTGGTATAATTTTTTCTTATATTTTAGAATATTATTTAGTACCCCTATAAACATTTACTCAAATGAAGCAAAATATCAATATTTTTTTAGTCTCTATACTCATTGCATTTGCGTCTTGTAGTTTTACATCTAAATCTTTTGATAATCCAGACAAGGACAAACTTTTAATGCAATTGGTTACTTACTTATTGGAAGAAGGGCATTTCGAACCTAAAACCATAAACGACTCCTTTTCTGAAGGGGTCTTTGAACGCTTTTTAAATCAAGTGGATCCGTTTAAAAATTATTTTTATCAATCTGATATTAATGAATTTGAAGCCTATAAAACGGAATTGGATGATCAGATTTTAAACTATGATGTTAGTTTTTTCAATATAGTTTACGAACGATTATCGATTCGAATAGAGGATTCTAAAAAAGTTTACAACCAAGTTTTAGAAACTCCCTTTAATTACACCCTAGAAGAAACTTATAATACTGATTACGAAAATAATGCCTATGCATCTTCAAAATCTGAAATGAAAGATAATTGGCGAAAACAACTCAAATTTTCTACACTTTTAAATTACCACGATTTGGTGTCTAATGAAGAAGAAACTCAAAAATCAAGAGCAGACTTTGAAGTTGAGGCAAGAGAAACTACATTAAGATCTTTAAATGAAAGATATAGTTATATGGACGATTTAAGACGTGAGGACTGGTTGTCTATGTATGTCAATGCAATTGCAGAGGAATTTGATCCGCATACATTTTATTTTGCACCTCAAGATAAAGACCGTTTTGACGCTCAAATGTCTGGAAAATACGAAGGAATTGGGGCACGCCTCCAAAAACGTATGGATGAGATTAGTATTACAGAGCTCATTTCTGGAGGATCTGCTTGGCGACAAAACAAGTTAGAAGTTGGCGATGTCATTTTGAAAGTCCGTCAAGAAGACGAGTTAGAAGCTGTCAATGTGGTGGGAATGCGTTTGGATGATGCTGTAAAGCTCATCAAGGGTCCAAAAGGAACAAATGTAATTCTAACGCTTAAAAAAGTGGATGGCACAGTTGAAGATTTAAGCATTCCAAGAGATGAAATTGAACTTGAAGAAACCTATGCAAAATCGACAATTGTCGAAAAAGATGGTGCAACATTTGGAGTTATTAATTTGCCTAAATTCTATATTGATTTTGAAGACATTAACAGTAGAAATGCTGCAACAGATGTTAAAAAAGAAATTCAACATTTGAAGGCTGAAGGCATGCAAGGACTCGTTTTGGATTTGAGGGGTAATGGGGGCGGTTCTCTAAGAACTGTGGTTGATATGGGAGGTTTATTTATCAAGGAAGGGCCGATCGTTCAAGTGCGTTCTACAGATAATGACAAAGAAGTCCTAAAAGATATGGATCGCTCCATTGAATGGGACGGCCCACTTGTTATTTTAGTCAATGAATTATCTGCTTCAGCTTCCGAAATTTTAGCTGCTGCTATGCAAGATTATAAACGTGCGATTGTGATAGGTAGCAAACAAACGTACGGAAAAGGAACGGTGCAAAACATTGTTGATCTGAACCGTATGATTCGAAGTAATACTAATGGTGATATGGGAGCATTCAAGTTTACAACTCAAAAATATTACCGTATTAATGGGGGATCAACCCAACTTGAAGGGGTTAAAAGTGATGTTGTCGTTCCAGACCGTTATAGTTATATCGATATTGGAGAGAAAGACCAGGACAATCCATTAAAATGGGACGAAATTGCTCCCGCTAACTACACTGTTTGGGAACATACTTTTAGTTATGAATCAACAATTGAAAAAAGTAAAAACCGCATGAAATCAAGTGCCGAAATTAAGCTTATCGATGACAACGCACGTTGGATCAAAACCATGAGAGATCGAACGGTATATTCACTTAATTTTTCAAAATATGCATCCGAACTCGAATCAAATGAAGCAGAAGCAAAACGCTTCGATGTCTTATCAGAATATCAAACTGATTTAACATTTGAGTCTTTACCATACGAACGCCCCTTAATGGAACAAGACTCTGTTTTGAGAATCAATCGCGACCGTTGGCATCAAAACCTTAGTAAAGACATTTACATGGAAGAAGCAATCAATGTGTTAAGTGATTTGAAAAATTCTTATGAAATCAATAAATTAGCACAGGTTAAAGATTAAGCTAGTATGCAAAAACAAGGATTAACGACCTTAGCCCTCCAGAAATTTAAAAAAAGTTTTTGGGGTGTTTCTAGTTTTTCGTTTATTGTTTTTTTGGCTTTTATATCTATTTTTGCTTATGTATTAGCACCTGATGGTTCTCAGTTTGCCAATCAAATGCATTTATCTATCCACTCAAAACAACCAGGTTTTACAATTAAGATGCTTGTGATTCCAAATACATTAACAAACGACCAGAGCTTTTTGAATCGTATTTTTTTCGGAAGTAAAAATCCTCCTACAGAAATTCCTATCACAACTTATGAGTTTGAACCCCATCAAATAAAATATGTGGAATATGCTTCAGAAGGACTAGAAAGTTTTGAGAAAACGATTCATATCCCTACAGATATTGAAATTTCATTGCGTCCTTATGTAACTCAAAAAACGTTTTATTTTGGAACTGATAAATATGGACGAGACCTTTTAAGTCGAATTTTAGTTGGAGCGAGAATTTCATTTTCGATCGGATTTGTAGCTGTTTTTATTTCACTTATTATCGGTATTTTACTCGGAAGTATTGCAGGTTATTTTGGTGGAAAGTGGGATAAAATAATCATGTGGTTTATTAATGTGACTTGGTCAATTCCTACGTTATTATTGGTCATTGCAATTACATTGGCTTTGGGGAAAGGTTTTTGGCAAGTATTTATTGCGGTAGGACTTACTATGTGGGTGGAAGTGGCAAGAATTGTAAGAGGTCAGGTGATGAGTGTGAAGGAAATGCAATATATCACTGCAGCCCGTGCTTTAGGATATACTGATTTTAGAATTATTTTGAAACATATTTTACCCAATATATTAGCACCTGTAATTGTAATTTCTGCAGCTAACTTTGCCGCGGCTATTCTTATCGAAAGTGGACTTAGTTTTTTAGGCATTGGGGCACAACCTCCAATGTCTAGCTGGGGTGCGATGATTAAAGACCACTACAACTATATCATTCTAGGGAAGCCGTATTTAGCACTTTTTCCAGGACTGTGTATTATGAGCTTGGTAATGGCTTTTATGCTGATTGGCAACTCTTTGAGAGATGCGTTGGATGTAAAATCTTAAAGGTCAAATTTAGGAGGATATTCTCTTAAAATTGAAGCTACAAATTCATTGATGCGTTCGTCTTTATACTTTACACTTGTGCTTATATTTCCCCGACCAATTCCTTGCCAAATAAGTTCTTTTCGCTTTGTGTCAATCAAATCAATATACAAGGTACCTTGAGTCGAATTTGAGACATTATATTGAGTTCCAAAATATGGTCCACCCCAGCCCCAGCCCCAGCCAAACGAATTAAAATTATTATTATAGATATTAATTTCTTGTTTTTCTTTGGTGAAAAAGTTAACTAACAGATCGGGAGTTTCAGATTTTGTAAAACCTTTTTCAAGGAGCGAAGTTTCAATAGCCTTTAAAATACGACGTTTGTCTAAATCACTAATTTCTGCTCGATCGACTCCTTCTTTATGAAACCCAAAGGTTTTATAAGAATTGAAAGGTGCTGCTTTATCATAATCTGCAACAACACGTACAGATTGACAAGACGTTAAAAAAAGAAGGGCAATTGCAAAAGGAACTATCTTAGTAATCATAAAATTAATTTTTAGTTATTTTAAAAGTGCTTCATCTACAGTGTTTGGTAGTGTTATTTTTAGCAGCGGTTCAGTTTCCATTGCGCGTTTGATGGCAAACACAGCTCCTTCATTTCGAGCCCAACTGCGTCGGGCAATACCATTATTAACATCCCAAAACAACATTGATTTTAGGCGTCTATCCGCTTCCAAACTACCATCAAGAATCATACCAAAACCTCCATTGATCACTTCACCCCAGCCAACTCCACCGCCATTGTGAATACTTACCCAAGTAGCTCCTCGAAAGCTGTCGCCAATCACATTTTGAATCGCCATATCTGCTGTAAACTGAGAGCCGTCATATATATTGCTCGTTTCTCTGTAAGGAGAATCTGTTCCTGAGACGTCATGGTGATCACGACCTAATATAATTGGACCAATTTCTTTGTTAGCAATGGCCTTATTAAAGGCTTCGGCAATTTTCATACGACCTTCTGCGTCGGCATATAAAATACGGGCTTGTGATCCTACGACGAGTTTATGATCTTGCGCCTCTTTAATCCACAGGATATTATCTTTCATTTGTTGCTCAATCTCCTGTGGGGCTTTAGTCTTAAGTTTTTCTAAAACCTCGCATGCAATGGCATCAGTTTTTTCCAAATCTTCAGGGTTACCGGAAGCACATACCCATCTAAAAGGACCAAATCCATAATCAAAACACATTGGCCCCATAATATCTTGAACATAACTTGGGTACTTAAAATCAATGCCATTTTTGGACATAATATCTGCACCTGCCCGAGAAGCTTCTAATAAAAATGCATTCCCATAATCAAAGAAATAGGTGCCATTGTCGGTATGTTTTTGAATAATAGCTGCATGACGCCTTAAAGATGATTTTACCTTTTCTTTAAATAGTTCAGGATTCGCCCTCATCAGCGTATTGGCTTCTTCATAACTGATTCCAGCGGGATAATACCCTCCAGCCCACGGATTGTGTAAAGAGGTTTGATCGCTCCCTAAATCGACGTGAATACCGGAAGTATAAAACGTTTCCCACACATCAATTACATTCCCAAAATAGGCAATTGAGACTATTTCTTTATCGTTTTTAGCTTTACGAATGCGTTGAACAAGTCCTTCTAAGTCTGTAAAAACTTCATCGACCCAGCCTTGTGAATGACGGGTGTGTATTGCCTTTTCATTCACTTCAGCACATACAGTGATACAGCCTGCAATGTTTCCTGCTTTGGGTTGTGCTCCACTCATACCCCCTAAACCTGCCGTTAAAAAAATATTTCCTAAGGGAGATTTTTTTATTTTTCTAAACGCATTCAGCACCGTTATTGTAGTGCCATGAACAATGCCTTGGGGACCAATATACATATAACTACCTGCAGTCATTTGACCGAATTGAGATACGCCTAGTGCATTAAATTTTTCCCAATCATCTGGTTTTGAATAATTAGGAATCATCATACCATTGGAGACTACTACTCTTGGTGCTTCTGGATGTGAAGGGAATAATCCCATAGGATGCCCAGAATACATGACCAATGTTTGGCTGTCGGTCATTTGTGATAAATACTGCATCGTCAGTCGGTATTGTGCCCAATTTGAAAATACGCTGCCATTACCTCCGTAAGTAATTAATTCATGGGGGTGTTGTGCGACCGCATCATCCAAATTATTTTGAATCATTAACATGATGGCAGCAGCTTGTTTGCTATTGGCAGGGTAGTCGTCAATGGGACGTGCAACTATTTTGTGGATAGGACGAAAACGGTACATGTAAATGCGTCCATAAGTATCCAATTCGTTTTTAAATTCTTCAACAAGAACTTTGTGGTGTTTTTTATCAAAATAACGCAGTGCATTTTTTAAGGCCAATTTAGTTTCTTCTGCACTTAAAATCGATTTTCGTTTCGGGGCATGATTATAACTGTTGTCATATACTCTTTTTGCAGGTAGTTTTGCTGGGATTCCTTCTAAAATCTCTTCACTGAATGAAAGTTCTCTCGCGTTCATTTTTTTAGATTTTGTGTATTAGTTCGTATATTATATCCATACGGACAATGTTTGCATCCACTTTCGCAACAATAGCCGCGTTTGAGGTGATATTGGGTCGTAAAACAACGGTATCCCTCTGGTGTGAGGTAATAATCGCCCTCCTCTATGGGGATGTGTTTTTTCATAGTTAACAAATATAATCTAAATTTTAGAGATATAAATCTTTACTTATTTCGCATAATTGGTTTCGTGCTCAACCCCATCATTAAAGTATTTAGTATTTTTGTAGTTCAGTTTTTATAGCAATGCTCAAAATTAAAACGTTAGATAATATTCGTTTAAATACTCAGGTTTCGTTGAAGCCAGATTATTTGATTCATCCAACAGTGTCAGGAAATAAATACAGAAAGTTAAAGTACAATTTACAAAAAGCACAATCTGAAAATTACAAAGGCATTCTTACTTTTGGAGGGGCGTTTTCAAATCATATTGCAGCGACGGCTGCAGCGGGTCTGGCTCTCAATATTCCTACAGTAGGAGTTATAAGAGGCGAAGAATTGGCTTCAAAAATTGAATTGAATTCAACCTTGAAATATGCAAAATCTTGTGGGATGCATTTAGAATATGTCTTGCGATCGGATTATAAACAAAAAAACGATCCAGCCTATTTGAAGCTCCTTTTAGAGAATTTCAAAAATTTTTATGTCATTCCCGAAGGTGGAACCAATGAGTTGGCGATCAAAGGATGTCAAGAAATTCTTAGCCAAGAAGATCTTACCTTTGATATTATTTGTTGTGCCGTAGGTACTGGCGGAACCATTGCTGGGCTTATCAACTCGAGTTTGCCTACTCAAAAAATTATTGGATTTCCAGCCCTTAAAGGCGGTTTTTTAAACGAAGATATTCGTAAATTTGCTTCACAGTCTAATTGGGAATTGTGGGATGCCTATCATTTTGGGGGTTATGCCAAAGTGGATTCTAAATTAATAACATTTATGAACTATTTTAAAACCACTTACAAGATTCCTTTAGATCCTGTTTATACCGCTAAAATGATGTATGGTATTTTTGATGCGATTCAAATCGGTAAAATTCCTAAAAACGCCAAAGTTCTGGCAATTCATACAGGGGGATTACAAGGGATTGAAGGCATGAATTTAAGGCTGAAACAAAAACAATTAGAAGTAATAATTTAGATATAATACAGTTAAAAAACAATAAATATAAGTATATGAACCGGATTGTATTTTTTATTTTATTAGGAGTTTTACTTACCAGTTGTGGGTCGCGCCGAAAGGTGAAAGCATCCCCAACCCCTCCAAAAGAGGTGGTGGTCAAGCCTTCCAAAAACACTCCTAACTTTAATAATGCTTTAGAATACATTTCGTATTTCAAACAAACTGCGGTTGAAGAAATGCAATTATTTAATATTCCTGCAAGTATTACGCTTGCACAAGGGATTTTAGAATCCGGATCTGGAAAAGGACGTTTGGCACGTGTTGCAAATAATCATTTTGGGATTAAATGCCACGATTGGACTGGTGCCCGTATTTATCACGACGATGATAAAGATCAAGAGTGTTTTAGAAAATATAAGGATCCAAACCAATCCTATAGAGATCATTCTGAATTTTTAGCCTACCGAAAACGCTATGCTGGGTTGTTTAAATTAAGAGTTGATGATTACAAAGGATGGGCCAAAGGCCTTCGTAAAGCGGGCTATGCAACCGATCCAAATTACCCTAAAAAACTCATTACTTTAATTGAACGTTATGAGCTTTATAAATTTGATAAAAAGTCAAAGCGATCACGCTCCAAGAATGAACAAACAATAAAGACGACCAATATACGTCACACCGTAAGAAAAGGGGATACCTTATATACGATTTCAAAATTATACAACACCACAGTGGATGCCATCAAACAACAAAATGAGCTTAACACTTCAGATTTAACGATTGGGCAAACACTTATCATTTCTTCAAACTAATTTCATGAAATATCAACGCAGTAGTCAATTATTCAAAGCCGCTTCGGATGTGATTCCAGGAGGTGTTAACTCACCAGTACGTGCTTTTAAAGCCGTAGGAGGTACGCCCATTTTTGTAAATAAAGCCAAAGGAGCCTATTTGTATGATGCTGATGGCAACCGTCTTATTGATTATATCAATTCGTGGGGTCCCATGGTTTTAGGTCATGCATACCCAGCTGTAATAAATGCAGTAGTCGATAAAGCAAAATTAGGTACCTCCTTTGGAATGCCTACGGAGATTGAAACTAAAATTGCTGAATTGGCAGTTTCCATGGTTCCAAATATAGATCAAATTCGATTTGTAAACTCGGGGACCGAGGCTTGTATGAGTGCTGTTCGTTTGGCACGCGGCTTCACAGGAAAGGAAAAAATAATCAAATTTGCGGGTTGTTATCATGGCCATTCAGATTCTTTTTTGATTCAAGCGGGCAGTGGTGCGGTTACTTTTGGAAGTCCTAATAGCCCTGGCGTTACCGAAGGAACCGCTAAAGACACACTTTTAGCTCCATATAATAACCTTGAAGCTGTAGCCACTATTTTTGAAGCAAACCCATCTGAAATTGCATGTGTTATTGTAGAACCCGTTGCGGGTAATATGGGCTGTATTCCACCTCATCCCGGATTTTTGGAAGGTCTTCGTACCTTATGTGATGTGCACGGGGCTGTTTTAATTTTTGATGAGGTTATGACAGGCTTTCGTTTGGCACGAGGTGGCGTTCAAGAACTGTATGGTGTCAATGCAGATATTGTGTGTTTTGGAAAAGTTATTGGTGGAGGTTTGCCTGTTGGTGCTTTTGCAGCACGTCACGAAATCATGAGTCAATTAGCGCCTTTAGGTCCTGTTTATCAAGCAGGAACTTTGAGTGGAAACCCATTAGCTATGGCGGCGGGCTATGCGATGCTTCAAGCCTTAGAATCTGATAATGAAGTGTTTGAACGTTTGGCACAGAAAACCGAATACTTGCACAAAGGCATTGCAAACACCTTAACGGCTCATAACATTACACATACAATTAACAGAGTTGGATCGATGATCTCGGTTCATTTTTCTGAAAATCCAGTGGTTGATTTTGAAACCGCTTCAGAAGGAAATAATGAACGTTTTAAATCCTTTTTTCAAGGACTTCTAAATGCCGGAATTTATATTGCACCGAGTGCTTTTGAAACTTGGTTTATTACGGATGCTTTAACTTACGAAGATTTGGATGAAACGATAGCGGCAATTGCCAAAATTGCCCCAACCTTATAAAGGTTTAAGCACTAATTTTCGAATGCCTACAAACACAAGTATTAAGACAGAGTAGCTTATAAAAAATGGAATGACATAGGCCTCTAGTTTTAAAGCTAGCATGGCTGCCATAAACAAGAGTTGGAATCCAAGTCCATACATAGATACGAGGGTCATAAACCACTTTGGAAAAGGGGGGCTATCACTTGCGTTTTTATCCATATAATACATGATTTTGTCAAAAGTGATGTATAAAATATCATAGATTTTATAAAAAACATCAACTGTACGTTGACTTTCTCCTTTAAGAGCTTTTGGTGCCGCATCTTCAAAAATGCGACTGGTAGAATCGCCTTCTACTGCGTTTCTTAAAATTACATAATAATAGTTATATACCGTGCCTTGTAATTGAATTCCAAAAAAGGCAATTAACATATAAAGTATAGAGCCATCTGTGATGTGCCAAAAGGCGAGTAAGAAACAAAAATTAAGTATAAAATCGGCAATAGAATCGTAGTAGCGCCCCGTGTAAGAAGGCGTGTTTTTTAGGCGTGATAGTTCTCCATCGGCAGCATCTAATATAGATTTTAAAATGATGAAAAAAGCGGCGGACTTGTAATAGCCATTGAGCATGCACCCAATTGCTATTACACCTGATAGAATAAACAAACTTGTGACATGAATTGGTGTTGTTCGTGTGTTTTTAAGTTGGCTTGCAATCCAATTTCCTGAGGTACGACCGTAGTCGGATAGGTCTAAAAATTGGTATTTTTTTGGAAGTTTCGCCATGTTTAGCAGTTCGTAATTTTGTTAGTTATAAAAGCGACCAAAGGTACAATCATTTTTTGGACTTTTATTTTACTACAGTCTCTTTACTTTTTAATTTTTCAGATTTTGATTTTTTTCCCATTCAGTCCAAGAGTCGTCATAGAGAGTTTTTGTGTTATGACATTCATATGGGCAAGCGTCACAATGCAAGCGGTGATTCCAGCTAGTTAATAATGTTTTAGTTCTGTTTTGGATAGCCGGTCATGAATCCCAATTGGGATGAACAAGTAGGAGAAAAAATCAATAGGTATTAAGCGACATAGGGTTCTTATAAAGATCCTTGAAGCAGAAGGTTTTTCTTGAGTATCGCTGGTTACGACTTTTGATTTGGTAATCATTTTTCCGACGGTTTGCCCTGTAGTCCACTCCATGATAAAATGGTACAGGTAGTACACTAAGATCACCATATATTTCAAATCTTCTTGAGCTACATACTCATTTAATAGCATCGTGAAAATAATCACAACTACAAAAAAAACTAAAGAGTCGATAAGAAAATTATACAAACGAATTCGTTTTTTCATAATTTCTAAATTATTACTGGTGTACACATTTAGATTATTCAATATTCAAAAAACTTATATAAGTTATATAACCAAAATTAAAATTACAAGTATCGATTTAGATAACCAATACTCAAAAAAACAATAGTTGTTTAAATTGGTTATTTCGGTTAAATGTAGTGATAAAAAAAATCAAAAAAAAACGTTTGCAAATTTGCAAACGTTTTTTTAAAATATAAATTAAATGTGTTGATTTAAATATTGGCAGACTTCACTGTTTTGATGATTCGTCCAGCAATTTTGTAAGGATCTCCATTAGAAGCAGGTCTTCTGTCCTCTAACCAACCTTTCCAGCCTTTTTCAACAGCAATAATTGGAATACGAATTGAAGCACCTCGATCTGAAACTCCCCAAGAGAAATCTGTAATCGCTGCAGTTTCGTGTAATCCTGTTAAACGTTGATCGTTAAACTCTCCATAAACCTCAATATGTTCTTTAACAACAGGTCTAAATGCTTCACAGATTTTAGCAAATACTTCTTTGTCTCCACAAGTTCTTAGAGTTGTGTTAGAGAAGTTTGCATGCATACCAGAACCATTCCAGTCCATATCTTTCCCTAGAGGTTTTGGATGGTATTCGATATAGTACCCATACTTTTCTGTTAAACGGTCTAATAAATATCGAGCAATCCAAATTTCATCACCCGCTTGTTTTGCCCCTTTTGCAAACAATTGGAATTCCCATTGTCCTGAAGCAACCTCTTGATTAATTCCTTCAAAATTTAAGCCAGCATCAATACATAAATCAGCATGTTCTTCGACCAAATTTCTTCCATGTGTATGCAATCCACCAACTGAACAATAGTACATTCCTTGTGGTGCAGGATACCCTCCAATTGGAAATCCTAAGGGCAATTGAGTTTTTGTATCCATGATAAAATACTCTTGCTCAAAACCAAACCAGAAATCATTGTCTTCATCTTCAATGGTAGCTCTACCGTTAGAAACGTGAGGCGTACCATCGGCATTCAAAACCTCAGTCATTACCAAATAACCGTTAATTCTTGTAGGATCTGGATAAATTGCAACAGGTTTTAATAAACAATCAGAAGAATCGCCAGATGCTTGTCTTGTAGACGAACCATCAAAAGACCAGTTTTCTAACTCTTCAATTGTGCCTTGAAAATTTTCATGATCTTCCACTTTGGTTTTACTTCGCATATTCTGGGTTGGAAAATATCCATCTAACCAAATGTATTCTAATTTAATTTTTGCCATAATTTTAAGTATTTAAATATAATGACAACAAATATAAAAATAATGGTAATTACTCTATTTTATTAGGGGTCTATTTTATTAACATCATTACGTTTTTATTGAATACCCTATATTTTTAAGGGTTTCATTATGTTTTTCATATTTTAAGTCTAGATAAATTTTAAATTTGTTAATAAATATTTTGATGATGGCTTATTTTTATCGCGAATATTTTATTTTTGTAATTATATTTTTAATTAAAACCCCTTGCTTATGTCAACACTTAGATTTCATGCCCTTAAACAATCTTTAGACCGTCCCCCAACGATGGTTGATAAAGAAGCGAAACAATCCGAAATTTTTGGGGCAAATGTTTTTGGTCTAAAAACCATGCGCCAATTTTTGACCAAAGAAGCACTCAAAAGTCTCATGAGAGCTATTAACAAAGGCGACAAAATTAATCGGTCTATTGCCGACCAAATAGCTTCTTCTATGAAAGAATGGGCCATGGCCAAAGGGGTTACTCATTATACACATTGGTTTCAACCTTTGACAGGAGCCACTGCCGAAAAACATGATGCCTTTTTTGAAACCATTGGTAATGGTGAATCTTTAGAGCGTTTTGAAGGAAACCAACTTGTACAACAAGAACCAGATGCATCTTCGTTTCCTAATGGAGGTATTCGAAATACGTTCGAAGCCCGCGGTTATACCGCTTGGGATCCAACGTCTCCAGCCTTTATTTTTGGAACCACTCTTTGTATCCCTACTGTTTTTGTAGCATACACTGGCGAAGCGTTAGATTTTAAAACTCCTTTATTACGAGCATTGAATGCAGTTGATCATGCTGCCACCGATGTCGCTCGTTATTTTGATAAAACGGTCAAAAAAGTAACTGCATCCTTAGGATGGGAACAAGAATATTTTTTGATTGATAAAACCTTGGTAGCATCACGACCTGATTTGGAAATGACAGGACGTACACTTTTAGGACATAGCTCTGCCAAAGACCAACAGCTTGATGACCACTATTTTGGAACCATTCCAGGGCGTGCCTTAAATTTTATGCGTGATTTAGAAACTGAATCCATGTTGCTTGGAATTCCCGTAAAAACACGTCATAACGAAGTTGCACCCAACCAATTTGAGTTGGCACCCATTTACGAAGAGGCAAACTTAGCAGTGGACCATAATTCATTAGTAATGGACGTTATGAAAAAAGTTGCCGACCGCCATCATTTTAAAGTCCTGTTTCATGAAAAGCCATTTGCAGGTGTAAACGGTTCTGGAAAACATAATAACTGGAGTTTAAGCACGGATACAGGAATTAATTTATTAGCTCCAGGAAAGACCCCGATGAGCAATTTGCAGTTTCTTACGTTTTTTATCAATACGATAAAAGCAGTTCACGATAATGAAGAATTACTTCGCGCTTCTATCGCTTCAGCAACAAACGATCACCGCCTTGGAGCCAATGAAGCACCGCCAGCAATTATGTCTGTGTTTATAGGAGCACAACTTTCTAAAGTGCTTCATGAATTAGAAGGCGTAACGAAAGGAAAATTATCACCAGAAGAAAAAACAGATCTAAAACTAAATGTAGTTGGTAAAATCCCAGAAATTTTATTGGATAATACGGATCGAAATCGTACCTCATCCTTTGCATTTACAGGAAATAAGTTTGAATTTCGTGCCGTCGGTTCTACCGCCAACTGTGCCAACCCAATGACAGTCTTAAATTCCATTATGGCGCGTCAGTTAATCGACTTTAAAACAGAAGTAGATGCACTCATTGCATCAAAAGGATTAAAGAAAGATGAAGCCATATTTAACGTTTTGAGAGAATACATTAAAACGTCTCGAAACATTCTTTTTGAAGGAAATGGCTATGGAGATGATTGGCAAGTAGAAGCCAAAAAAAGAGGCTTGAGTAATAATAAAAGTACACCAGAGGCACTTAAAATTAAAATTGACCCAAAAACCATTGCACTTTTCGAAGGGTTAAATGTTATGAATAAGGTCGAAATCGAAGCGCGATACGATATTGAAATTGAAGAATATGTACATATACTTCAAATCGAAGGCCGAGTTCTAGGAGATATTGCTCGAAATCATGTGATACCAACCGCTGTTAAATATCAAAATATTTTGATTGACAACGTCAAAGGATTAAAAGATATTTTTGGAAAAGAGTTTAAGAAATATGCAAGCGAGCAAATGGTTTTAATCGCTGATATTTCTCAAAGAATCGAAGCAATTAACTCGGGGGTAACCACTATGACAAATGCCCGAAAAAAAGCCAATACAGTTAAAGATACAACCAAAAAAGCATCAATTTATTGCAACCAAGTCAAGCCGTTATTTGATGACATCCGATACCATTGTGATAAACTTGAACTCTTAATTGATGATGAATTATGGCCATTGGCAAAATATCGAGAATTGCTTTTTACAAAATAAAAAAAGTTGATTGTCAATTTGATGGTACACAGATCATAGATAATTATTAAAGTTTAATAGCAAAAATTAAGACTGATATTAAGGGTCATCCTGAACTTATCTTTAGGGTTTTATATGTGCCTTTATTTTTTCGATACAATTTTATTTCCCGTCTTGCAGATGTTCTTCTCACTTCCTTTTTTCTATTCTAAGATTTAGTGTATTTCTAACGATACTTTAGTCTTTTTTCTTAAATACTTTATTACTTTTGTAGGACAAATAATTTTTATGGGGAACGAGGTAAGTAAACGCTATGCACAACGAGGAGTTTCGGCTTCCAAAGAAGATGTGCATAACGCAATTAAAAATATAAACAAAGGATTGTTTCCACAAGCCTTTTGTAAAATTGTTCCCGACTATCTAACAAACGATTCCGATTATTGTCTTATAATGCATGCCGATGGTGCAGGAACCAAAAGTTCTCTAGCCTATATGTATTGGAAAGAAACTGGCGATATATCGGTTTGGAAAGGGATTGCCCAAGATGCACTCATTATGAATATCGATGATTTGTTGTGTGTAGGAGCCACTGATCATATCATGCTATCCTCTACAATTGGACGTAATAAAAATGTCATTCCAGGAGAAGTATTATCAGCCATTATCAATGGTACAGAAGAACTCATAGAAGACCTCAAGAGGTTTGGAGTTACCATTCATGCCACAGGGGGCGAAACGGCAGATGTTGGCGACCTTGTTAGAACGATTATTGTCGATTCGACGGTGACCGCTAGAATGCCACGAAACAAAGTTATTGACAATGCAAATATACAACCCGGAGATGTAATTGTTGGTTTGGCTTCTTTTGGTCAAGCAACTTATGAAACAAGCTACAATGGAGGAATGGGAAGTAATGGGTTAACTTCGGCAAGACACGACGTGTTTGGACATTATTTAGCAAACAAATACCCTGAAAGTTTTGACGCCGCTGTCCCTAAAGAATTGGTGTATTCTGGGCAAGTAAAATTAACCGATGCTGTTGAAAATTCTCCTATTGATGCAGGAAAATTAGTGTTGTCTCCAACACGAACTTATGCACCTATTATCAAAACTATTTTAGAGCGTTATACTTCTGATTCAATTCATGGAATGGTACATTGTAGTGGAGGTGCTCAAACCAAAATTCTTCACTTTGTTGAAGATTTACATATCATCAAAGATACTATGTTTGAAGTCCCCCCTTTATTTAAGTTGATACAAGAACAATCCAACACTGACTGGAAAG
>Ga0209654_1000328_pt1 | contig 48522 bp, 51 predicted proteins | sample SaaInl1SG_22_DNA_FD_184646 | JGI IMG/M metagenome (GOLD analysis project Ga0209654, IMG submission 184646) | Marine microbial communities from expanding oxygen minimum zones in the Saanich Inlet - ESP_161SG_22_DNA (SPAdes) (version 2) | ecosystem: Environmental > Aquatic > Marine > Intertidal... | reverse complement strand
CTTATAGTTACAACTTGATGTTTTTTAAGGTACTGTTGAACTTCGCCAAACCTTTCATGTTTTTCTTTAGGGTTCTGTCGCATTAACTTCATTAAAGATAATCAATTTAATTTTTAATACATTGTTAGGTTCTGTCGCATTAATTATTTTTCAAACGTTTTTCTATAGAATTGCACTTCCTTAAAAAAGTTAAACGACTATTAATCAAGTTTTTATATTCCTTCATTTTATTCAAAAACGACAAAAACCATTAGATTTTAGTTTAATGCGACAGAACCCATTTTTCATTTAATGACTCATTTAGAATAATTTTATCTTAATCATCAAAAAATAACCTTTCGTCGAAAAACGACTGTTTTCAACCTACCCATTTCTTCTGTAACAAGAGTTACTCAGAACACTAAAACAATAGATTAAATTTGTTCAAAAAAAGATGTTCAAAAAAGGAAGTAAGCTATACAGTATTTTTCGGTATAAATGTCCTACCTGTCATGAAGGAGATTTTTTTGATGGGAGTCCGTTTAAAGCTAGTGTAAAAGAAAGATGCAACAACTGCAACAGCAAGTACTCTTTAGAACCTGGCTTTTATCAAGGTTCGTATTACGTAGTTTATGCATTAAGCGTTGCTGTATTTGTAACGGTATGGACTTCTTGCAATTTATTTTTTAACGATGTATCTTTCGAAACTCAAATTTATGCGATACTTGGAGGGTTGTTAATAGCTGCACCTTTTATGTATCCCTTATCTAAAATAATTTGGGCTAATTTCTTTATCCGATATAAAAAAAATGAACAATAAAACAGCAGAGCTACTTCAAGCCAATTACGGGTTTATATTTGAAAAAGAATTACTTCAAGAAATGGGCGAAGTAGGTAAATTAATGGAAGCTAAAGAAGGTGAGGTAATTATTAATTATCAGCAAACCATTAAAGGAATGCCGTTAATGCTTTCTGGCGCTATAAAGATATCAAGACAAGACAACGATGGAGATGAACTTGCGCTCTATTATTTAGAACTAGGAGATACGTGTACGATGACAATGACTTGTTGTTTAGGCGAACAAAAGTCGAGCATTAAAGCGATAGCTGAAACTGATGTTACTTTCTTACTTGTACCCGTTCAAAAAATGAAAGAATGGACAAAAAAGTACGATACTTGGATGTCTTTCGTTTTTGAAAGCTACAACAATAGATTTAATGAATTATTGGATACGGTAGATAACTTAGCATTTAGCAATATGCAGGAGCGCTTATCAAAATATATTAAAGACCAAGTAATGATTAGAAAAACTACTGTTTTAGAACTTTCTCATCAAGATATTGCATATGATTTACACACTTCGCGCGTGGTAATATCAAGACTCCTAAAAACATTAGAAAAAGAAGGTAAAATAGAATTAGGACGAAACAAAATAATGGTGATAGAATATTAATAACCACCCAAAATCACCAAAATGAAAAAAGAGTATTAGAAATGATACTCTTTTTTTTATGTAACAATTGTAACTGTAAACTGCAAGACAATTCTATTCCTTTGTTTAAAAATTAAGAAAATGGAATTAATTGAAATCATTGGATTTTTAGGAGCACTATTAATAGGTGTAGTTTTAGGCTTAATAGGTGGTGGCGGATCAATTCTAACCGTACCCATCTTTGTTTATGTCTTGAGTATAGACCCCGTTTTAGCTACGGCATATTCATTATTTGTGGTAGGTAGTGCTGCACTGGTAGGAACCTTTAGAAATGCACAGAAAAAAATGGTTGATTACAGAACAGGAATCGTTTTTGCTATTCCTGCCTTTATTGCCGTTTATCTAACCAGAAGATTCGTAGTACCCGCAATACCTGACGAACTTTTTACTTTTAATAATTTTGAAGTCACAAAAGATATAGGAATAATGGTATTCTTTGCGATAATCATGTTACTAGCTGCTTTCTTCATGATTAAAGGTAGAAAGAATCAAGAAGAAGAAACCGAAACTGAAATAAGCTACAACTACCCTATGATAATAGTAGAAGGAGTTTTTGTTGGTTTTTTGACAGGAATTGTTGGAGCTGGCGGAGGTTTCTTAATTATCCCAGCATTGGTTTTATTGGCAAAACTACCTATGAAAAAAGCGGTGGCAACATCGCTGATGATTATAGCCATTAAATCACTTATCGGATTTATTGGAGATGTTCAAAACATAACTTTAGACTGGACTTTCTTACTGTCTTTTACAGCTCTTTCTGTTGTTGGTATTTTCCTAGGAATTTATCTTTCAAATTTCATAGATGGGAAAAAACTCAAAAAGGGATTTGGATGGTTTGTTTTGTTAATGGGTGTTTACATAGTACTTAAAGAATTATTTCTATAAAATTATTAAAAATGAAAAAGATACTTGTACCAACCGATTTAACAGTACTAGGCGATTACGCATACACAATTGCCAATAAAATTGCAGAATCTAACGATGCACAAATCATTTTACTTTCTGTAGTAATGGCTCCGCAAAATACATTATTTGACGCCAACGGAAACTTTATTGAAGACGGAGAATCTGACTACACTGTGTTAAAACAAAAACAAGTTTTACTTCAAGAACAGTTAGATAAGTTTGCTGAAAACAAAAAGCAAATTTCTAAACAAATTTCAGTGATCGGAAATATAAATCAAGCCATTCTTAATTGTACTAAGAATGAAGAGATCGACTTAATTGTTATGGGAACAAATGGCAATTACAGTCAGACCTTATTCTCTCATCAATCTCACGCAGAGTTTCTGATTAACCACTCTAGTATTCCAATTATTACGTTGAAATGTGATCGTTCGAATTTAAATGTAGACAAAATTGCCTTTGTGAGCGACTTTTTGGAACCTGAAAATTATCAGTTGGATACGCTTAAAAAAGTTCAATCTATATTTGACTCCACGCTTATTTTACTAAAAATACTTACGAAAAGGCAAATACGCTCTAAGGAAGAAATTACAAAAACAATTGAGAACTTTGCAGAGAAAAACGAGCTAAATAAATACGAAATTCATTTCTACGAAGATCAAAGTGTAGAGCACGGAGTATCTAAATTCTGTGCAGAAAAAGATATTGACCTCATAGCACTTGGTACACATCAAAGATCTGGTTTTTCTAAATTTTTCAGACACAGCATAACCGATGATATTGTAAATAATGTTTTTCATCCTATTCTTACATTTCCTATTAAAGAAAACTGAGAAAAATGAATTACTCACGTAACATTTGTTACTGTAAATCAAACAACAAGACCTTAATTTTGAAGAAATAAAAAATATAAAAAGATGAAAATAGAACAAATTTATACAGGATGTTTAGCACAAGGTGCATATTATGTAGAAAGCAATGGTGAAGTAGCTATTATTGATCCATTAAGAGAAGTACAACCATACATTGATTTAGCGAACAACAGAAATGCCAAAATTAAATACATTTTGGAAACGCACTTTCATGCAGACTTCGTTTCAGGACACGTAACTCTTTCTGAGGAAACGGGTGCTCCAATTATTTATGGCCCAAATGCTGCACCAGATTTTGATGCAATCATTGCTAAAGACGAACAGATTTTCAAACTTGGAAACGTTTCAATAAAAGTACTGCATACTCCAGGACATACTATGGAGAGTACAACTTACCTTTTACTCGATGAAGAAGGTAAAGAGCATGCTATTTTTAGTGGAGATACATTATTCTTAGGAGATGTTGGTAGACCAGATTTAGCGCAAAAAGCAGCAAGTATGACCCAAGAAGAGCTAGCAAGTACATTATTTGATAGCTTAAGAAATAAAATAATGACTTTACCAGATGCTACAATCGTATATCCTGGTCATGGAGCCGGAAGTGCATGTGGTAAAAACATGAGTAAAGAAACAGTTGGTTCTATTGGCGAACAAAAAGAAAGTAATTACGCACTGCGTGCAGACATGACACGCGAAGAGTTCATTAAAGAGGTAACAGATGGATTAATGGCTCCGCCGGCTTATTTCCCAATGAATGTAATGCTTAATAAAAAAGGGTACAAAGCAATAGACAAGGTTTTAGAACAAGGAAGTACTGCATTGTCTCCAGAAGCATTTGAAACTGCTGCTAATGAAACAGGAGCCGTAATGTTAGACGTAAGAAATCAAGCTGAATTTGCTAATGGACACGTTCCTAACTCTATTTTTATAGGATTAGACGGAGGTTTCGCTCCATGGGTTGGTGCATTAATTGCAGACATTAATCAACCTATTCTTTTAATTACAGAAGAAGAATTAGTAGAAGAAACAATTACACGATTATCTCGTGTTGGATTTGACAATATTCTAGGGTATTTAAAAGGAGGTTTTTCTACTTGGGCAGCATCTGGAAAAGAAATAGATACTGTTGAAAATCTTAGTGCAAAAAGCTTTGAAACTGCAGTAAAAGAAAATACGCTATCCATCTTTGACGTTAGAAAAGAAAATGAGTATAAATCTGAACACGTGATTGATGCAGAGAACACTCCTTTAGATAACATCAATGATTTCTTAAGCACATTTAAACCAAATGAAAAGAATTTCATTCACTGTGCAGGAGGTTATCGTTCTATGATTGCCATCTCAATATTAAAATCAAGAGGAATTCACAATTTAGTGAATATAGAAGGAGGATTTGCAGCAATTAAAGAGACTGAAATTCCAGTAAGTAACTTCGTTTGTCCTTCTACACTTTAATAAATAAAAACTAATAAAATGGGATTTTTTGATTCACTATTTAACAGATCTACGGCTTCCGCAGTAGACTATACAGAAAAAATAAAAAACGGAGCATTAGTTATTGATGTTCGCTCTCCAGGAGAATTTAACGGCGGACACGTAAAAGGAAGTACAAATATTCCTTTACAAAACATAGCTAATAGTCTAAATAAACTAAAAGGAAAAGAAGTTATTTTAGTCTGTAGATCTGGAGCTAGAGCTGGTCAAGCACAAGGTATTCTTCAGAATGCTGGCATAACGGCATACAACGCAGGTGCTTGGCAAAACATAAACTAAAATACGTTTTCATATACATCAATATTTCTGAATTCTCCGTGCGAATTATGGGCTTTATAGAGCAAACTTACGAACAATACAAGACTTCCAAATAGTATTGTTTTGCACATAATTCAAAGGAGGATTCAAGAAATGTAATAAAAATAAGATGAGAACAATCTTGTGTATATTCTTCGTACTTTCACTTTTCAGTTGTACTACTCAAAAGAAATCTTCCTTTGAAACTAATAAACAGCATTTTGATGCACCTTTGATCGAATCAAATCCGGTTCAACTTCTTGTGGAGCAGAAATGCTATAGTTGCCATGATCCTAAAAGTCAGAGTCATGCTAACATTATAGCACCTCCTTTAGCAGCAATTAAAAAGAAGTACAAAAAAACATATGCTTCTAAAGAACTTTTTGTTTCTAAATTTAGTGCGTTTATACTGAATCCAACAGAAAAAGAAACAATTGGTCCAACCCACAAGTTTGGCCTAATGCCAAAGATTATATTAACAACGGAAGAAGCAAAAAGCATAGCAAATTACGTATATCACACTGCTCTTCCCTACCCTAAATGGCTCCCTAAACACTGGGAGGAAAAGCACGAAGGAAAATTTTAAAAACATGCAAGAAATTACAATACAAAACTTAAAGTGCGGTGGTTGTGCGTCAACTATCTCAAAGAAAATAAGCAGTATGGACTGTGTGAATTCTGTTGAAGTGAACATAACAAATTCGTCTGTAATGGTTGAATTGAAAAACCCATCACAAATGAACGAAGTAAAAGAAGAACTATCTTCACTTGGATATCCAGAGGAAACAGAACCAAATTCATTGAGAAAAAAAGCGAAGTCTATGCTAAGTTGTTCTGTTGGAAAAATAACGCAGTAAAAGATGATCGAATTTTGGAACGACAGATATGAAAAAGCAGCATATGCTTACGGAAAAGAACCAAATGTTTTTTTCAAATCAATTATAGATAGTATAGACAACAAAGGTACAGCTTTATTTCCTGCAGAAGGAGAAGGCAGAAATGCAGTATATGCAGCAAAATTGGGATGGGATAGTTATGCTTTTGACACAAGTGAGAAGGGGAAAGAAAAAGCACTCCAACTCGCTCAAAAACAAAATGTAATCATAAACTATTCTATCGATTCATTTGAAAGTTATAATTCAAATGTTCAATTTGATTTGATTGTTCTTTGTTACACGCACGTGCCTTCTCAAGTAAGGTCAAAGTATTTTAAAAAGTGCATAGAATTGCTAAAACCAAATGGTAAAATTGTTCTAGAGGGTTTTTCTAAGAAACAATTAGGGTTAAACTCAGGTGGACCAAAGAAATTAGAAATGCTATTTTCGGAGGATGAACTAAGAAGTGATTTTAGTTCTACTCAAATAATTGAATTGACTGAATGCGAAGTCGACTTAAACGAAGGAGATTTCCACAAAGGCAAAGCACAAATAATTCGATTGATTACCGATAAGATATGAAGTTTATAAAAGAAAACACCTCATTATTTTTAATTGCTAGTTTAACATTAGGATTAGCTCCATTTACACCAGAACCTCATCTATGGGGAAAAATAAAATGGATACTTGGTGGAGCCGTTGGTATGCAACCTATGGATTGGTTTGACTTTTTCATGCATGGAACACCATTTTTACTGCTGTTACTCTCGTTACTACTCAAGATTAGAAAGGAAAAAATATAAGTGCAAGCAATTAATAATGTAACTTTTGTTACTGAACGTTTGGTTAAACTTAGTGACATTTATACCATAAACTAAAAATTATGAAACACGTTTTAATTATAGGTGGAGGAACAGGTGGAATTATGACCGCTGCACAATTATTGAAAAAAGATAATTGCAAAGTAACGGTACTAGAACCAGCAAAACTCCATTTCTATCAGCCAGCATGGACACTTGTTGGCGCCGATGCTTACGATTACGATAAAACTAAAAAATTAATGGAAGAGGTTATGCCTAAAGGTGTGACTTGGATCAAAGAATTTGCAAAAGAAATACAGCCTGTACAGCAAAGTGTAATTACCACTTCTGGAAAAGAAATTAACTATGATTATTTAGTAGTTTCTCCAGGAATTAAAATAGACCTTTCATTGGTTGAAGGGTTAGAAGAAGCTTTAGATAAAGGAGTTGTTTGTAGTAATTACACCAACCCCAATTTCACAAAAGAAGTGTTGAAAAATTTCAAAGGTGGAACTGCTCTTTTTACGCAACCTGCAACACCAATTAAATGTGGAGGTGCACCACAAAAAATAATGTATTTAGCCGACGAATATTTTCAAAAATCAGGTGTTAGAAACAAAACAAACGTTGTATTTGCAACTCCCGGAAGTGTAATTTTTGGGGTAAAGCCAATTGCAAAAACCTTAATGGAGGTAATCAATAAAAAAGATATTAACATTCGTTACCATCACAAATTGGTTAAAGTAGATGGTTCTAAGAAAATTGCTTGGTATGAGATTACAAAAGATCCTAAAGCTGGTGGTTGTGAAATTATGCAGGATAAATCGGCTAAGATTACAGACGAAACAATTAATTTCAATAGAAAAGATATACAGGTAGATTTTGACAACGGCTTATATGGAATTCATTTTGACATGCTTCATTTGGCTCCACCGCAAACGGCTCCAGATTTCATTAAAAACAGTGAATTAGCAAATGACGGTGGTTGGTTAAACGTAGATCATGGCACAATGCAACACATGAACTACCCAACTATTTTTGGAATTGGAGATGCTGCAGGGTTACCTACTGCAAAAACAGGAGCAGCAATCAGAAAACAAGTACCTGTTGTTGTTGAAAATATTAGCAGACTAATCAACAATGAAAGTTTATCCGACAAGATCTATAATGGATACTCTTCTTGCCCACTTGTTACAGGATACGGCAAAATGGTTTTAGCTGAGTTTGATTATAAAAATAATTTTACCCCAGACCCAAAACTAAAACAAATGCTCATATTTAATTCTTCTAAAGAACACAGAAGATTATGGTGGTTAAAAAAATATATTTTACCCCGATTATATTGGAACAAAATGTTAAAAGGAATAGATGTTTAATTAATAAGGAGACTAGTTAAGTCTCCTTTTTTTATAAAAAATAAGTTATGGATACGTTAATAGCAGCAAGAATGCAAATGGCAACCTCAATGATTTTTCATATAGTGTTTGCAGCAATTGGTATGGTTATGCCTTTTTTAATGATAACCGCACATTACAAATGGATAAAAACAGGAAAAGAACATTTCCTTGCATTAACAAAAGCTTGGCAAAAAGGAGTAGCCATTTTTTTTGTTGTTGGAGCTGTATCTGGAACTATGCTTTCTTTTGAATTAGGCTTACTTTGGCCCGAATTTATGAAGCATGCCGGACCTATTATTGGTATGCCTTTTTCTCTAGAAGGAACGGCATTCTTTGTTGAAGCAATTGCTTTCGGGTTTTATATCTACGGTTGGAAAAAAATCAAAAATCAATGGTTTCATTGGACTACAGGTCTCATTGTAGGAATTTCTGGTTTAACATCAGGAATTTTAGTTGTTGCAGCAAACGGCTGGATGAATGCACCAAGTGGATTTGATGTAATCGATGGAATATATACGAATATAGACCCAATTGCAGCTTTATTTAATGATGCATGGTTCTCTCAGGCCTTGCACATGTCTTTAGCAGCATTTGTTGCTGTAGGCTTCTCTGTTGGAGGTTTACATTTACTACAAGTGAAAAAAGGCAAGAACACGCTTTTGCACACTACTGCCTTTAAAATAGCATTAACCTTTGGTTCTATTGCTGCTATCCTAATTCCGTTCAGCGGAGATCTCGCAGCGAAAGATATTGCCGTAAGGCAACCTGCAAAGCTTGCTGCAATGGAGGCTCATTATCATACAGAGAAAGGAGCAGGTTTACTGATCGGCGGTATTATCGATGAAGAAAAACAAGAAATTAAGTACGGCATTAAAATACCTAATGCATTATCATTTCTTGCTTTTGCAGATTTTGATGCTGAAGTAAAAGGGTTAAATGAATTTCCTGAGGATGAACGCCCTCCTGTTGCCATTACGCACTATTCTTTTCAAATTATGGTAGGTATCGGATCGTTTTTAATGCTACTGGGTATTCTATTTTTAATATCTGTAAAAAGAAAAGCACTCCGCAGTAAAAAGTACTTTATATGGGCATTTATTTTAGCTACTCCTTTAGGATTTATAGCACTAGAAGCCGGATGGATAGTAACTGAACTCGGAAGACAACCCTGGATAATTAATGGAGTAATGAAAACAAAAGATGCTGTAACACCAATAGCCGGAATGCAGTATAGCTTTTATCTCTATCTCATTATCTACCTCAGTTTATCATTCGTAGTATTCTGGTTAATGAATAGACAAATTAAAAAATTAAACGCTTAAGTCATGATCGTTATCGTAATCGCATTTTTATTTTTATCTATCCTCTTTTATTTAGTTTTTGGAGGTGCAGATTTTGGAGTTGGTGTACTAGAATTTCTTTCGAATAAAAAGAACAAAATAATCACAAAAAGAACAGCCTACAAAGTAATTGGTCCGGTTTGGGAAGCAAATCACATTTGGTTAATTATATGCATTGTAATTTTATGGATTGGTTTCCCCATCTATTACAACTTAATGGTAACTCAATTACATTTTCCCCTTACGCTATTATTAGTAGGTATAATTGGAAGAGGAACAGCTTTCGTATTTAGACATTACGATGCTTACCAAGATAAGAGTCAGCAATTGTATGATAAGATTTTTGAGTGGTCTAGTGTTTTTGCACCATTTTTTATAGGAATTACCGCAGGATCTCTAGTAAGTGGAAATATGATTCATCCAAATGATGTAGCCAACAGCGACTTTAGAACGCTTTATTTAGATACTTGGCTAAATCCATTCTCTATATTAATGGGCTTTTTTGTGACGTCTTTATTCGCTTTTACTTCTTCTATCTTTATCACCGGAGATACGCAAGATGAAGAGCATAAATATTATAAAAAGAAAGCGCGCAGAGCTAATATTGCTGCAATCTTGTTTGGAGTTGCTCTTTTTATTGAAGCCTATATAAGTGACCGTTTCTTCTTATCGTTATTCCTAGCACATAAATTTACTTTTGCTATTTTTATTTTGGTTACTGGACTAATTGTTCCTCTTTGGTATTTTATTAAAAAAGAAAACAAGCTTTTACCCCGCTTATTTCTGGGTATTCAGTTGTTTTTAATTTTATTTGTTTGGTCTTATTTAGCGTTTCCAAATCTAATTTTATTTAAATCTGGCACACTTTCTATTCTAGACAATACACCGCCAGACGTAGTGTATAACACCTTAGGCGTTGCACTACTTACAGCAGCTGTTTTTGTTTTACCCGGATTATATCATCTTTTCAAAACATTTGGTTTGATTAGTAAGTAACTCTTGTTACTGACGCCAAGGTTTCTTCCAATTACATTTGTCAAAAAAAATTATGAATTGGATTTACGAACCTTGGCCTTGGTATGTTGCAGGTCCCATTATTGCTCTAGTAATGGTATTACTACTCTTTTTCGGAAAATCATTTGGTGTTTCCGCCAACTTAAGAACAATGTGTAGTATTGCCGGAGCAGGTAAATTTTCAGATTTCTTTAAGTTTGATTGGAAAGGTCAAATGTGGAACATTGTTTTTCTATTGGGAGCAGTTTTAGGTGGATTTATTTCTAATCAATACCTCACAAACGATGAAAAAATTGACTTGAACCCTCAAACAGTAGAACATTTGCAAACCTTAGGCGTGCAAGATGCCGGTGAAAATTTCTTACCAGAAAGTCTTTTTGGAGTAGAAGCTCTTTCTTCATGGCAAGGTTGGGTATTTTTAATTGTTGGCGGAATACTAATTGGTTTTGGTGCTAGATATGCTGGAGGCTGCACTTCTGGTCATGCCATATCTGGATTAAGCAATTTACAAGTACCTTCTTTAATTGCGGTTATTGGATTCTTTATTGGTGGATTAATAATGACATATTTAATCTTACCTCAAATCTTAGGATAATATGAAACGCTTTGTATTTATATTCTTTTTTATCGTAACAGCAAGTAGTTGGGCTCAACACGACTTTCATAATACAGAAAAGAAAGTGGTTAGTTCTACTCACCTTACCAAATTGGTAGACTATTTTAAAAAAGGACATTTAAGTGGACAAATAAGAAATTTTACGATGGTAACCGCTAACCAAGGCGCCTTAAGTAATTATCATGCAAACGCTATTGGAGCTTCCATTCATTTTGAAACTTTACCACTTAAAGGTTTTTCTATCGGTTTAAATGGCCTTTTTGTTTACCGTCTATTTTCTAACGATTTACTTGAAGCAGATGAAATCTCTGGATCAACCTCAAATTATGAATTACAATTGTTTGATGTAGAACACAAAGGAAATTATAATGATTTAGATAGACTTGAAGAACTTTATTTGAAGTATGAGCATAAAAACCTAACTCTTTTTGCCGGAAAAATGGAAATAGAAACTCCACTTGTAAACATGCATGATGGACGAATGAAACCTAAAGTTTTTTCTGGACTAAAAGGAGACTTAAAATTAAAACACACTGAGTTTACAACAGCGTTGTTTAACAAAGCTTCTCCTAGATCTACAACACATTGGTATAAAATTGAAGAAGCCATTGGATTATATAACAATGGAACTTTACCTGATGGAAGCGCTGCGCATTACCATGAACATTTAAGTTCTAGAGGACTTGGAATTTTGGGTATAGAAAATAATAAGGTCAAAAATACTACAGTATCTATCTGGAATTATTATTTAGACAATATTTCAAATACCAGCATGATAAAAGCAGATATAGATTTAGACAGCAGTTTTTATGGGGGATTTATTTACCTCAATCAAACTCCAATTAACAAAGGTGGTGCAAACGAAAGTATGCATACATATTACAATTCTGAAGAGCAAACAAACGCCTTTAGTGCACGCTTAGGATATCATTTTAATTGGGCAGATATACAAGTAAATGCAACATACGTTACGGCATCTGGTAAGTTTATCTTTCCAAGAGAATTTGGAGTAGACCCATTTTATACCTTTATATCTCGAAGTCAGATAGAAGGATTAGGAAACAGTTCTGCTTTAGGAATAACTGGAATTAAGCGCATAAAATCTTTTGAAATTAATTGTCATTGGAACAGAATGTTAACAACATCAAATTTACGTTTAAACAAATACAATCTTCCCTCCTACGATCAATTCAATTTAGACTTAACCTATCATTTCCATAAGCACTTAGAAGGTCTCGATCTTCGCTTTTTATATGTTTACAGAAGAGCTATAGACAGAGACTTGAGCTTGGATCAAATGCATAATACTGTAAACTTTAATCAATTAAACTTAATTGCAAACTTTAACTTTTAAATTAAATATGAAATTTATAAAATTTTTAATCGTAGGTATTCTTTTCGGAATCATAATGAGTAAATCTGAAGTAATCTCTTGGTACAGAATATACGAAATGTTCAGATTCGAATCTTTCCATATGTACGGAATTATAGGTAGTGCTGTTGTACTCGGAGCACTTGCTACTTGGGTAATCAAAAAATATAAACTAAGAAACTTAGACGGAGAACAAATTACCTTCTCAGACAAGCAAAAAAGTATTCCTCGTTATTTGATTGGCGGTACACTTTTTGGTTTGGGATGGGCTATGACAGGTGCTTGTCCTGGACCAATGTTTGTGCTACTTGGTAAAGGAGTTTGGAGCGTTGGAATAATTGTTATTAGTGCAACTTTTGGTACATTTCTATACGGTTTACTAAGAAGTAAACTTCCGCATTAATAAAATAAATAAACTTATTTAGGCTCTAGGCTCCTTCAAAAAATTGCCAAAGCGGGTCTTTCGGACAAGGAGCAGTTAAATCAATACGTTCTTTTGTTGTTGGATGATTGTAAGCTAAGTTCCGCGCATGCAAAGAAATACTCCCGTCCTTATTGCTGCGCTTTGCTCCGTATTTTAAATCTCCTTTAATAATACAACCAATTGTAGCTAGTTGCACACGTATTTGGTGGTGTCTGCCTGTTTTTAAAGAAACTTCCAGTAAATGGTATTTATCCGAAGATGCAATATGTTTATACGAGAGTTCAGCTCTTTTTGAACCGTTAACTTCATTTTTATGCGCATACGATTTATTCTGTTTCTCATTTTTTTTCAAGAAATGAACAAGTGTAGCTTCTTTCTGAGCTGGCATTTTTTCTACAATTGCCCAATACGTTTTAGCCACCGTTCTTTCTTTGAACTGTGCGCTTAAACGGCTTAAAGCTTTTGATGTTCTTGCAAACAAAACAGCTCCTGATGTTGGTCTATCTAATCGATGAACTAGTCCGCAAAACACCTCTCCAGGCTTATTGTATTTTTCTTTAATATAAGCTTTAACGTCGTCTATTAATGTTCTATCCCCAGTTTTATCTCCTTGTACAATATCTCCGCCATTTTTACTGACAACAAGTGTGTGATTATCTTCGTGAATAACGTTTAAAGCCATTGTTTTTTGTTTAATAGAACAAAGGAAAGCATAAAATTTTGTTTAGTGCAGTTATCTCGATTAGAAATCCGCTTTTGCTTTTGAATTGAAAAAACCTACTAAATATAGTACTTGTAAGCGTTTAGTCTGGTAGTACGTTACTTTTTTGATTTTAGATGACTAGCTTTATCTTTTCTTACTGAGACCATTAGTAATGCTGTATAATTAAAAATGAGAAGTCTGCCGTATATTCTCTTCTCTTAAAAATAAGTACTTACCTTTGACGCACATTACAATGTTATGATAAAACAAGAGCTTCTCGATAATCAAATTCATCTTTCTATTGCAGGAAAAGACTTTTCATATAGAATTCCGACAGAAAAAATTGCTGACATTTGCACTTGGAAAATAGGAAAGAGTGGGAACGACGAGCAAATCGTGATTCAAAACGTATCTAAATGGGCGCTAAAATTATTTACTAAAAACGTTACTTCAGAAAATTATATAGAAGATTTTAAAGCCATTGTTACTAAAAATGCAGGTCAAAATAACATAGATTGGAAAGCAACTTATTTAGCCATTAAAGTTCAAAACAGGTACAATTGGCTATCAAGCAATAACGATAACGAAACAGAAATTTTGCTAGCTGTCAAAGAAAAATATAAGCTAGATTATTAGAATCAAGTGAGCTTTTATTTTAAACGATATTCCTATTTAACTTTTACAGAAACCTCCAGTTCAAAAGTTGCTACTGTATTTTTATTCTCATCGAAAGCATTTACAATTACTAATTGATTAACTCTTTCTCCTGTTTCATCGCTTTTTTCAAAGGCTTTTTCTACTAAATTTCCTTGATCGCCAATAAAGGTGATATCAGATTCTGCTCGCATTAAAAATTCTGCTTTCATAGACTTAAAAGCAAAAGAAACTTTCTTTCCAGATTTTTCCGCGAAATAAAATGCATGGATTCCACCTGCAACATCTGCGCCAACAGCCAAGGCTCCAAAATACATAGACTTTAAGTGATTTTTAGTTCTTCTACGTAATTTGATTTTTACTTCTACTCTATTTGCATTTAGTTCTATCAATTTAGGCTTGCAAAATGCAACCATTGGTATTTTGAATGTACCCAGTAGCCAAAGCATCCAACGCATTTTAGAAAGTGTAATTTCTTTAGTTGGCTTGCTCATACTCTTCTCTTAATTGTTTAACTATTGCTGATACGGGCTTTATTTCTTTAACGAACTCTATACTTGGTCCAGCACACCAAACAGACTTATAGGTTGCGCTAAACGCTGCACTTTTTAATTTTTTCATGCCTTTGTAAAACGTAAATGCCTTAAACCACTTTTTCAAACGCTTATTTTTATTTAGGAGACGTTCTATCCAATTTTGTTGTGTCCCAATTTTCTCTACATAAGGCGTTTTAATTACTGTACATGGTGTGCCAGAAAGTTTGGTTGTCATTACAATATCCTTTGCACCATAATCTACACAGGCTTGCTTATATTCTTGCGAAACTCCAGCTTCTTCCGAGGCAATAAAAACACTTCCCATTGAGAGTCCGTCTGCTCCAAGCTCTAACATTTCTTTAATTTGCTCACCATTACCTACTCCTCCTGCAGATATAACTGGAACTTTTACATTTTGCTTCAATAACGGGATCAACTCTTTGTACGAAATATTTCCTGCGTGTCCGCCAGCTTCTCTATTCACAGCAATTACAGCGTCTGCGCCTAAACTTTCGACCTTTTTTGCATATTCAACATTCGTCACATCGCAAAACACTTTTACGCCATTTTTCTTTGCCATTTCTATAGTTTCTCTTGGAGAGCCTAAACTGGTGATAATGTAGTCTATCTTTTCTTCACAAATTACTAGTAGTTGTTCTTTGTATAGAAAATTGCTTTTGTTTACTATTAAATTAATTCCAATTGGTCCACCTACCTCTTTTTTCATTGTTCGAATCGCTGCTCTCAATTCATCGATGGTTCTGTAGTTCAATGCTGGTATTGCTCCCGTTATTCCTGATTTTACAGCTTCATTTACCATAGCAACGTTAGAAACCAAAAACATAGGAGCCATGATAATTGGAAATTCAATATTTAATAATTCACAGAGTTTTGCTTTCATACTTACCAGTTCTTCTTACGAATATAATAAATTATGCGTACAGAGGTTATTCGTTTCCCAATTGAACCTGTCAACTATTACGTTACGGAATTATCCTAGGTAAACATATCGTATAATTTGATAACGCTTGAACCTACTCTATTGTGTAAAATTTATTTCACCTCGGAAAGCTCAAAAAAGATTATAGTTTAATTACTTCTTTTCCTGTAGTTACAAAAATTTCATCTTCTTTTTTCGGTTGGATTATAAACTTACCGGTTAAGTTTCCAAAGGCTGGTAAAATTGCACTGGATTTTCCAAAATAAAAGCATTGCATGCGCATGTGTTGTTTTGCCTTACCCTTCAAAATTACTCCCGGATGTATGTGTCCTGCAATAGAATAAAAACCTAACTTTTCTTCTGGTTCGTGGGAAAAATAAAAAGGACCTTCTTCTAACTGTTCTACTATTTTAATATTTAAATCTTGATAAGAAGACAAGGTAGCTGCATCATGATTACCAGCAACTAATACCCAATCAATTGATGCAAAAGTTGTTCTAAGCATTTTTAATACTTCCCACTCTTTGTTTTTATCACTGTGAAATAAATCTCCTATAATATACAGCTTTTTAGGTGTGTAATGTTCTAAGAGAAAGCTGAGGTTTTCGTAGTCTTTTTCTTTAGCAATGTTAGGAATTGCAATTCCTTCTTTCCTAAAATGATTTACTTTGCCAAAGTGCACATCAGATAAGATTAGCACCTCTCTTTTTTTCCAAAAAATAGCTTTTAAAGGGTGAAGTTCTAAGCTTTCTTTTTGTATTTCTATGGTTTTACAAATCACAACTTTGCCAAAGATAATTGCATTTTCTTTATTCTATCTTCTAAATTCTCCGATGTTAGTTTCTCTCGCATCCTATCAACTAAAATAGGAAAAGAAAGAGGTGTTGGTTTTCTTACCGTTTTAATTACTATTTCTTGCTTATTTATTCGTTTTAAAGCGTTTTTTAGTCGGTTTTCTTCTAATTGAAATTCAAAAGCTTCTGTGTATGACTGCTGCAGTAGCAAGTTATTTTCGTCATACTCTTTAAATACATTAAAGAACAATTGAGAACTTGCTTGTAGGTGCTTTTGTTTTTTGTATTTACCTGGCATTCCTTGAAAAACCAAACCAGAAATCACAGCAATATCTCGAAACTTTCTACGCGCCATTTCGGTGGCATTTAAGGCTTCTTTCAAATCATCCATTAAGTATTCTTCAGAAAACAAATCGTTATCAAAAATGGCTTCTACGTCAATTGCTTGATCCGATAAAAGTTCAAAACCATAATCATTAATGGCTATCGTAAATGTTATTGGAGAAAGAATTGACAAGCGATAAGCCAGCAAAGAAGCAAGCGCTTCATTTACAAACCTTCCTTCAAACGGATAAGCAAAAAGGTGATAACCATCTCTAGTTTTAGTAGTTTCTATTAATAACTGGTTTTCTGTCGGTATTACAGATGCCTTTTGTTGTGTTTCCATCAACTCCTCAAGCGCTGTAAACTCATTTGTTAAAGTCTTATTCTCTAAGAAAGCACTGAATTGTTTACGAACACCTTCTGCCAACTGAGAACTAAGAGGTAACCTACCTCCTGCCCATGCTGGTATTTTGCCGGTTTTACCTTTTGAGTTTCTTACCCTTACCACCATTTCTTTGATGTTAACAAACTCTAGATTTCTTCCGGCAAACCAAAAAGTATCTCCAACCTTTAATTTAGAAATAAAGTATTCTTCAATTGTACCAATATATCCTCCTTTAAGGTATTTTACCTGTAAAACAGCATCTGAAACAATAGTACCTATGTGCATTCTATGTCGCATTGCTACCTTTCTACTCTCTACTTTATAAATTCCTTCTTCGTTTATGATTACTTTTTTAAATTCATCGTAGCTCGTAAGTGTTTCTCCGCCATTGACAATGAAATTTAAACAAAAACTAAATTCTTCTTCTGTGAGCTGTGCAAAACAATAAGTTTGTTTTACTTCTTCAAAAATCTGAGTTGGTTTAAATCCGTCGGACACGGCAAGTGTTACTAAATACTGAATTAGCACGTCAAAACATTTTACGTAGGGAATTCTGGCTTCAACTTTATGCGTCTTGGCAGCTTCTCTTAATGCACTGGCTTCCATTAACTCTAAAGCATGCGTGGGTAAAAAGTAAATTTTACTTTTCTCTCCTGGTGCATGACCACTTCTACCTGCTCTTTGTAGAAAACGCGCTACGCCTTTTGGTCCGCCAACCTGAATTACAGTATCTACCGGTCTAAAATCTACACCTAAATCTAAACTAGATGTACAGACTACAGCTTTTAACTTTCCTTCGTGCAATGCATCTTCTACCCAAGTTCTAAGCTCTTTACCGATAGAGCCATGATGCATTGCAACTAAACCAATTAAATCTGGCGCTTGATCTATGAGTTGTTGGTACCAAATTTCTGCTTGAGCTCGTGTATTTGTAAATATTAAAGTTGACTTACTTTTTCTTAAAATGGGAAGAATTTGCGGTAACAATTTTATACCAAGATGTCCAGACCACGGATAAATGTCCATTTCGTCGGGAATAATTGACTCTACTGTAATTTTCTTTTTGATTGCAGCTTTTAAAAAAACTCCATTTTGATATTCAGATCCCAATAAAACTTCCATGGCTTGATCTAGGTTACCGATGGTAGCAGAAATTCCCCATGTTTTGAGTTTCGGACAAACTGTTCTTAACCGAGAAAGTGCTAGTTCTATCATCACCCCACGTTTTGATCCAATTAACTCATGCCATTCATCTACAACTAGATAATTTAGATTTTTAAAAAACTTAGAGTTGTCTTTTTTAGCTAAAATAAGGTGTAAGCTTTCTGGTGTGGTGATTAAGATTTGTGGTGGAGATTTGTAAATTTTCTGTCTATCTGCTTGTGATGTATCTCCAGAGCGTTGCGCAACTTTCCAATCTAGATTATAAAAGTCAATTAAGCGCTGAGTTGCTAATTCTATTTCTTTAGCAAGTGCGCGTAAAGGCGTAATCCAAATGGCAAAAAGTCCTTTAGTATGATTTTGCCTAATACCTTCCATTAAGATAGGCATTAAAAGTGCGTTTGTTTTACCAGATCCTGTGGGCGCATTTACTAATCCGCTCTTACCTACCAAACATTTATTTAACGTTTGTTTTTGAAAAGCAGCCTGTTGCCAATTATTTGTAGAATAATAATTTTCTACTTTATCTTTTAGCGTTTGAACAGCAACTTTTTCTTTTGGCAATTTTATTCTTTTAGAGGTAACAAGTTGTAGCCGGTTTTGTTGAATTTCAGCTAAAATAAGCAGCTGCTATTAATGAATTAATTCTTTTATTAACCCTTTCTCTGAATAAGAAATACTCAGTTAACTATCTAAAATCAATGTTTATTCTTTGAATTTAACAGTAGTTCTTCCAATAAACGCTCTGCTGACAGCTTAAAATCCTCTTCAGACAACTTTAAACTTTCAGGTGTAAACAATTGATAATGTTTAATGAGAGGTGCATGTTCTCTAGAAATTTGGTAAGCATAGGCTATTTTTCTCATTTCAGAAACAGACGTGCAGAGCTGTTTATTTTTTAAAGCTCTTTTTAATTTGAATTGAATATCGTTTAATTTAACAACATTATTCTCTAATGAAACACGCAAAGTATCGTTGGCTTTTGTGAAATATTGTAAATCTGAAACCGAAAACTTAAGATCTCTTAGTTGTTCATAAGACTTGCTGTACCAGTGATTAAAAAGTTGATAATGCAGCGAATCTTTGGTTACAGTTACAACAGCATGAAGATGTCCGGGAAATATTTTCAACCCTTTTTTACCTATAAATTCTTGTTGTGCATAGCCCTTAAAAAGAAAACACAGACATAGTATTAGAAAATAGATTTGTTTCATCTTCGAAGGTTCCAATATTTTGAATTTAAAAAACGTTTCAAAGGCTAGTTATTTTTACTTTTTCTCTTCCACCAATTAAAGAAATAGAAAATAATTGTAGCAATAACAATTAAAAGAAGCAGAGGCAAATAAAAATATACTAGCATAAAAACTACTTCTCTCCTTTTGCAATTATTGCAGAAACGGTAGCATCTGATGTTACATTTGCTACAGTTCTAAATCTATCTAAGAGTGCATCAATAGGTAAAATAAATACTACCCAAAATGGATTTAGACTTACAGACTCTAAGACTATCATTAGCATAATTAATCCGGCGCTTGGTACGGCTGCAGAACCAATAGAAGCTAAAGTTGCGGTTGCAACTATACCTAATTGTTCTTCTAAACTTAAGTACACACCAAAATATTGAGCTAAATAAATTACGGCTACAGATTGGTACAAAGAAGTTCCGTCCATATTTACGGTTGCACCAATAGGTAAAACAAAACTGGTTACTTTTCTTGGAACTTTTAAGTTATCTTCTACACACTCTATAGTTACGGGTAATGTTGCTGCAGAGCTTGCTGTAGAAAAGGCTAAGAATTGAGCCGGACTCATACCCTTAAAAAACTCGGAATATTTTAATTTAGTTCCAAAAATTCTGAGTAATAAAGGGTAAAAACCAAAGATGAGTAACAATAAACCGGCTAAAACAACTAAAGCATACTTTCCTAAACTATAGAAAATCTCGAACATTTCTGTTGGTGTATCTGCCATTTTAGCCATTACTCCAGCCATCAAACAAAAAATAAAATAAGGAGAAACAATCATTATTTTATCTACCATGGCAATGAAGATATTATTTGCTCCGTCTATAAACGATTTTACTCCAGAAACTTGTGCATTAGGTAAAAGAGCGAGTATAATACCAAAGAAAATGGCAAAGAAAATTACCTGCAACATTTCTGGTTCTGAAAAAGCTTTGAATATATTACTCGGCACCATATCTACTAATGGGCCAAGTGGACCTTTTGTACCTGTACTTGCTGCTGCTTCTTGCTTTTTAGCTACATTTTTAAAATCATCTGATTCTGCTTCGCCAGACATTTTAACACGTATATCAGTTATTTCTTTTTCGGTTGCAGACGCAATTAAATTAAAATCGCCCTTAATCTCTTTATTGTTATCCGTTGCCCAGATTTCGTAGGTAAGCCTGTTTGTTCTAAATTTATCTTCGTCATTCTGTATTCCAGGATTAAAAACATTAACCAAAACCAAACCTAGTGTAACTGCTGTAACCGTTGTAATTAAGTACGTTAACAGTGTTTTCCCTCCCATTCTGCCCAAAGTAGAAATATTTTCTAGACTAGAAATTCCGGAAATGATACCGAATAAAATAAGTGGAACGGCTATAAATTTTAGGCAGTTAATAAAAATTTTACCAAAAGGATCTATCCAATCAATTGTAAATTTATTCCAACCTAAATAATTGGATGCAATTGCCCAAATTGTTCCTAATCCCATTGCAATTAAGATCTTCCAATGGAGTGCCATTTTCTTTTTTTCTGCCATAAAAATAGTTTATAAACGTGCTAGTTTATTTCGTAGATAAAAATCAAACAAAGTAATCGCCGTCATTGCTTCTACAATTACAACTGCTCTTGGAACTACGCAAGCATCATGTCTGCCCTTACCCTCCATTTCTACCTCTTGATTTGTGTTATTAATTGTTTGTTGTTTTTGCATTAGCGTAGCTACAGGTTTAAAAGCAACTCTAAAATAGATATCTTCTCCATTAGAAATTCCGCCCTGTATGCCTCCGCTGTTATTTGTTTGAGTAGATTGGTCGGTATTAAAAACATCGTTGTGTTCTGAACCATTCATTTCTACACCTGCAAAACCAGAACCATACTCAAAGCCTTTTACTGCGTTAATTGAAAGCATGGCTTTACCTAAATCTGCATGTAATTTATCAAAAACAGGTTCGCCTAAACCAATCGGAGTTCCAGTTATCACGCATTGAACACAACCGCCAATGGTATCTCCTTTTTTTCGTGTTTCCTTAATCAACTGCTCCATTTTTGCAGCTATTTTTAAATCCGGACAACGAACATCGTTACTTTCTGTAAGCGATAAATCTAGCTGTTTGTAAGCCTTTTCTACTTTGATAGTTCCAACTTGATTAACAAATGCTTGGATAGTAACGCCAATTTGATTCAAAGCTAGCTTAGCAATTGCTCCGGCAACTACTCTTGCTACGGTTTCTCTTGCACTAGATCTTCCTCCACCACGATAATCTCTATTTCCATACTTTTTATCGTAAGTGAAATCTGCATGTGACGGTCTATAAATATCTTTTATATGATCGTAATCTCTAGATTTTTGATTTTCGTTTACGATGATAAAACCAATTGACGTACCTGTGGTTTTGCCTTCAAAAATACCAGAAAGAAACTGCACTGTATCACTTTCTTTTCTTTGTGTAACAATTTTAGATTGTCCAGGTCGCCTTCTATCCATTTCTGTTTGAATAAAATTATAATCAATTTCAATTCCCGCAGGAACACCATCAATAATTCCACCCAAAGCTTCGCCGTGCGACTCTCCAAAAGAAGTTAACCTAAAAATTTCTCCAAAACTGTTACTTGCCATTAATTACAAATTGCTTTTTCTGTGGTTGCTAATATTTTTCGTACTTCTGTTAAATCTATTGCCTCAGCGTAAACACGTAAAACAGGTTCTGTGCCAGAAGGTCGAATCATTACCCAATCTCCATTATCAAAGAAAAACTTAAACCCGTCTACTGTTTCTACACGCTCAATTGTATATTCTCCGAAGTTTTTATACACTCCATTCTTACAGTTTTCTATGATTTTTTGTTTTAATTCTTCTGTGATGTGTAAATCACTTCTTTCAAATTTAAACTCTCCAACCAATTCATATACTTCGGCAATTAATTCGTCCATTGATTTGCCTGATTTTGCCATGAACTCCCACAAAATCATTCCCATCCAGATACCATCTCTTTCCGGTATGTGACCTTTAGTTGCGATTCCTCCAGATTCTTCTCCTCCAAGTAAAACATCTTGTTCTACCATTAAACCTGCGATGTATTTAAAGCCAATCTTAGTAGTTATGGAGTTTAAGTTATAATGTTTCGCTAATTTCTCTACTCTCGGAGTTACAGAAAAAGCAGTAACAATATCTCCGCTCATACCTTTATATTTTACAAGATAATGAATCAATAATAGAATAATATGGTGAGAATCAATAAACTCTCCTTTTCCATTGTATAATCCAATTCTATCTGCATCTCCATCAGTAGCTAAGGCACTGTCTATTGAACCATTGGATTTAATAAAAGCTTCTAAGTCTTGCAAGTTTTTTGCAATAGGCTCAGGCGCTTGACCCATAAATGATGGATTATAATCGCAATGTAAAAAATGCATATCAGGAAAAATACGTTTCAATACGTTCTGTCCAGCTCCATACATAGCGTCATACGCTAAATTTAAACCAGCATCTTTAATTGCTTGAATATCAAAATTAGCTTTTACGTGCTCTAAATATTCTGTTTCTAGATCTTTTGTTTGCAATTGATTTTCAGATAAGGAGTCTAAATCAACATTCTGCCATCCGTCAACAAAATTATCTGGAATTAAATCTTCTACCTCTTGAACTTTCTCTGGAATTAATGGTCCGCCAAACTGAGCTTTTAACTTATATCCATTATAAGACGGTGGATTGTGACTGGCCGTAATAACAACTCCTACACCACAATCGTACCGATTAGCAGCCAAAGAAACCATAGGTGTGGAAACAAAATCATCTGCTTTTATTACTTGAATACCTTCATTTATGAAAACTTTAATAGCGGTTTCCATAAACAGTTTTCCTCCAAATCTGCAATCGTGCCCAATTACAATTCTAGGTGTTTCAAAGTTTTGTTTTACCCAAAGAGCAGTAGCATATGCAACTCTAGAAACGTTACTTACAGTATATGTATCAGCTATGATTGCGCGCCAACCATCTGTTCCAAATTTGATTTTATCCATTTCGACTAAATATTAGCGCTAAATTAAACAAAGTGCTGGAATTATAAAGAATAGGAAAGATTGATTTCATTTGAAAATTTAACATTCATAACTTCATATTAACGCTCAAACTTTATACATTTGTCTTTAAAAATACTTTTGTTTATGGTGAAACCAGAGTTCCAAGAAATTTTTATAAAACTAAAAGAATTATTAATGCCTTATTCTAAAGAGTTAGATGTGCGCAGAAATGACGAAAAGGTTTATGAAGTTTTTGGAAACAAAACGGTAGAAACAAATGTAAGTGGTGAAGAAAAGGTAGATGGTGTATATTTTGCTTCTGCAAAGATTCAAAAAAGCTTTGTAGGTTTTTACTTCTTTCCAATATACACTCATCCAGAAAACTTTAAGCACCTTAGCAAACCACTAAAAGCGCTTTTGAAAGGACAAACCAGCTTTCATTTCAAGAAGTACGACGAAGAAATTTTTGCCGAACTCAAAGAAATTATAAAAGAAGGCGAAATGCTTTACACCAATTTACAGTATATTGCTATTCAAGAAAAATAAAGCTATAAATTAGCTAGGATTAATTTTGAATTTCTTTGAATAATCCTATCTTCACACAGTGGAGCGGTTTATAAATATTTTAATATTAGATAGTTTTAAGGAAGACAGACACGAGCTTAAATCTATACTATCTGGTAATGGAAACAACCTACTTTTCTCTTCTACGGCCGAAGACTGTTTAGCTATTTTATCCAAAAGAGATATTGGTATTTTATTAATAAATGTAGATACTCCCTCAATTAACGGATTTCAATTCTTAAAAGAACTAGAAAAAAATAAATCTGCGGTTGACACCTATAAATTAGTTATTTCTGAAAAAACATCTAACGCGTCTAAATTAGTAAAGGGACTCAAGCAAGGAGCAATTGATTATTTATCAAAGCCTTTTAAAACAAATCTGGTTAAAGCCAAGATAGAAGTGTTTAAAAAACTCTACTTTAAAGACTTACGTATAAACCAACTTCTTAAGAATATTTTACCAGAAACCGTGCTTTCTGATTTAAATACCTATGGTAAGTTCTCTCCAAAACGAATTGAAGAAGGTACTGTTCTTTTTACAGACTTTGTAGGATTCTCTAAAATTGCGAAAAATAAAAACCCCTTAGATCTAGTAAAAGAATTAGAAAGTTACTTTACTAAATTTGATGAAATTGTAGACCGCTACCATTTAGAGAAAATTAAAACAATTGGAGATTCTTACATGGCACTAGCTGGTGTAACAGAAGGTAGTCCAAAACCAAGTGTTAGAGCTTGTTTAGCAGCTTTAGAAATGACAAATTACGTAATCAACCAAAAACTTCTCGCGCAAGCAATGGGTAATGATTTTATGGATATGCGTGTGGGGCTGCACGAGGGTCCGTTAGTTGCAGGAATAATTGGTACAAAAAAAACTAGTTTCGACGTTTGGGGAGACACAGTTAATATTGCTTCGAGAGCAGAACATCATGCCAATCCGAATTCAATCAATATTACAGAACCAGTAGCAAACAAGGTCAACGAATACTTTAACCTTGAACCTAGAGGTGAGATTACTATAAAATTTGGATCTAAAATTAAAATGTTTAGTTTAACCAGTATTCGCACTAAATTTTGCTTGTACGGCGAAGGTAAAATTGCAAATCCAGATTTGCGCGTAACATGCGGTTTAAATGAAATGGATTTTGAACATGCGCGCAGAGAGATCCTAAACCGTTTAAAATCAAATCTTCCGGAAGAACTGATATATCACGACATTAAGCACACCTTAAACGTTGAAAAAAGTGCCGTACGCATCGCTCTTTTAGAAGGTATTAATGAAATTGACCTAATTTTACTGCGTACCGCTGCGCTTTTTCATGACTCTGGTTATATTTTAAAGCAATTTGATAATGAAGTTATAGCCATGAAGTTAGCAGAAAATATTTTACCTCAATTCGGCTATACACAAGAGCATATAAAAACGATAACCTCTATCATTTCAGCAACAAAAAATGACATTGAACCTGTAACGCTTTTACAGAAAATAATGTGCGATGCAGATCATGACTACTTGGGTAGACCCGATTATCATGGTATTGCTAAAAGGCTCAGAGAAGAACTAAAGGCTTTTGGAACGGAGATGACCGAAGTAGAATGGCTTAATTTTCAAATCAACTATTTGCGCGATACCCATGTTTATTACACGAATACAGGAACAAATATTAGAAAAACAGGTAAACTAGCCAGAATTGCCGACTTAGAGCAACGTCTTAAAAATTTAGAACAAAGGAGTTAATAAATCCAGCACTGCCAAATTGTTAAAACTTGCATTTTGTGTTACGTTAGGAACCGAAATAATCTCGTCATTTGCAATTGATTGCTCATTCCTTATTGCAGGTCTTTCTTTACTTGAAAGTTCAAAAGTAAAAGCTGCTGCATTTGTAGGAGTATTTAAAAATGTAGTTTTACCCAACTCATAGCTTGGTTCTAAACTAAAATTAGGTTGAGCAGTAACACCAGAAAATGTATTAACTTCTGCATCCATTATTGTTTCTTGTAAATCTAATGGAGTAGCCGGTGTTTCATCACCTCTATTAGTTGTGCTTTCCGCACGTAAAACTTCGTAATTTGTGCGCTCTATTTCATTTCTTCTAGATTCTAATGCACTATTTCTTTTTCTTTGAGTATCTATCTGTTCTTTCTCCTCTACTTCTTCCAAAGCGTTACCTTCTTTTAATATATCTAACTTTTTAGGAATGTATTGCGACAAGTTTCTATCGAAAGATTTATTGGTATTAAAAATTGTAATTCCCAGCGTAACCAAAAACATTACTGATGCCAACTGTATAATCGGACGCATAAGCCATGATTTTTCTTGCGGAAACAAAATACTCACAACACGCTTAAGAAGAGTGGGTTGCTTGTTTAAATAAGTAGAAGTAAATAATTCATCCAATCTATTTTTTACATCTGAACCAACTTCCATCTTCGTAGATTTTTTACCAAGTTTTACATAAAATGATTTAAGTGCATTAAATCCTTCCTCATCAATTTGTAATGCTAAAAGTTCTTCTCTCTCATCTTGAGACAAAAAAGAAAAATGTTTTGTTTTTATACTATGTTCTAATTTCTCTGTCATCCTATCTATCTAATACGGGATTAAATTCTTTTAGCACTTCTGCTAGTTTTTTTGTTGCATAAAATAAGCGAGACTTAACAGTTCCTTCGCTCTTATTGGTTGCAACAGCAATTTCTTTAATGCTCATTTCTTCAAAATGTCTTAAAGTAAAAGTCTCCCTATGTTTTTCATCCAAGTCTTCTAGTGCTAAAATGAGCGATTCCTCGAACTGTTTTTGGTACACTTTAGTATCTGCAGACATATCTGAACTGGCAACGGCAAAGCTTTCGTCTAAACCATTATGAACGCCTGCTCTTACTTGCATTTTTTTGTATTCATTTTTGCACATATTGTTTGCTACCGAATAAAACCAAGTTTTAAAAGAACGCGATGCATCAAATGAAGCAGGATTTTTTATTACTTTGGCGAAAAGATCATGTACAAAATCTTCTGCCTTTTCTTTATCTTTTTTTAGCATGCGCATGAAGTAATAAAGCATTGCATTTGAATAGCGTTTATACAATTCATTAAACGCCTGCTGATCTCCTTTTTCAATTTGAGTCATTAAAACCTCATCGGTTAAATATTTGCTATTTTTAAATAAAAAACTCATTTATTTCACATTTGCACTTTTGAGTTCTTTTACTTTGTTAGACTGCTCGGCTATTTGGTTTAAAAGCTTTTCTAACTCTCTTACCTTTGCTGTATTTTGCTGGTTTAAATACCCTGATTTTAAAGCAAGTAAAGCTGGCAGGTAATTACTTTTTAATTGATTTGCTAAGCTAGAGTTGCTTTGTAACAAACTACCTAATTTTACTTGATCGTAGAAGTTTAAATTTTTCGTAAATACGTTTACTTTATTCTTCGCATATTCAAATGTTAACCCTGAAGCATACAATGAGCTTGCTATATTTTGTAGATAATTTTTAGGTACTGAATATGCAATTTGCATATTTCTAGTAGCATTTAAATTGCAAAATTCACTTAGATAATTAGTGTTTACAAGGTTTCCTTTTGGTAAAACATAGCCTTTTTTGATTAAACTATTTCTATACGTTTCACTTTGCAAAAAATCTAAACTCACCAATGTCACATCACTTCTATTCAGTTCTTTCAACTCCTTGATTAAAGGATAGGTATCATTTTCTCCGTGCGAAATAAGGGTTGCATTAGGCTGTAAACCAAGTACAACATCATGCGCATAGTTGTAATAATCACGGTTAAATATGTTTAACTTTCTAAGCTCAAGAATGTTTTGATTTAAGGCTGCTTGATTATCAAGAATAAAGTTAGCGCCTGTTAATTGTTTGATTACTTCTTTGTTTAAAGGATCTAATTGACGAGCTTTTTCTAGATAACTCAATCGACTCATATCAAAATTTCCGGCCTTGTATTGTGACAAATAATAATCAACACCCAGTATTCTTGTTTCTTCCATCTCCTCTAATGCGGTTTCTAGCTGTTGTTGCTCTTCAGCCGTTGGATTGCGCTGTGAAACATGCTGATTGGAAGCCGACTCTACTTGATTAAAAATGCGTAGAGCTTTACTATACTGTTGAACCTTTTGGGTTTGAGTAATACTTTTAACTTTCGTTTGAGTTGTCTTTTTTTTGGTATCGTTCGGTATAGAAAAATCTAACTCTTCTTCAATTGTTTCATTTTCTTCTAAATTATTTGTGCTGTTAGAATTTGTAGGAGCTACCGGTGTTAATTCCTGAGCGTTTATCTCAAAAGTGACTGCTATTGATAAGGCTATAAAAACAAAAACTCTCATTTGATACATTATTTCTCTAAGGTACAGTATAAAATCAGAATGGTTCAATTAACTACGGAAACTTTTTTGAAATAAAATTGTTAAAAAAAGTATAGAAAGTACAACAACATCGGTTCCTATCAGATATGTATACACAAGTAGAATTTAGAAAGCTAAATATTCAGAAAAGACATAAAGAATTGAAGCAAAAAGCAGTGTATGTTGCTGCAAGAAGAAATGGCGCATATACAGTTCACCTTTTCACCTATAATTTATTTTATGTAGAAGTTTGGATCTTAATTAGCTTAAACACGATACAGTGGATAGAAATACAAGAAAACAAAGCTATAATTGATGCCTACGCAAAAGATATTGACCTAGGAAAGTTGCTTTAACTAGTTTTCCGATGCAAAAAGAAACTTGTTTGGACTAATCAGATTACTCTTTACGGCATACATGACGATACCCGCTGTATTCTTAACGCCCAACTTAGCCATTATATTTTTTCTGTGCGTATTTATGGTATGACTGCTGAGATGAAGCATATCTGCAATTTGTACATTTGTATTTCCTTCCGCAATATGTACAATAATCTCAATTTCTCTTTCAGATAAAACTACTGGTTCACAAGAGAAAGATTCTAAATCCATGTCATTTACATCAATAGAAGCTTTTTGGATAGTTTCTAAAATTTGTCCGCAAAAAAACTTGTTACCAACATTCGTTTCTTTCACAGAATTTATAATTTCAGAAATATCACAATCTTTCTTAACATGCGAAGTAACTCCCGAACGCAATGCATGTACAACAGTTTGGGCACTTTGATCAGGAGTAATAGCAACAAACTTAACCCTTTTATGCTTTGCTAAAATTATAGGAATAATATCAATTGAATATCCAACAGATGTGTAATCAATCAAAATAATATCTACCTCAAAATTTTTAACTTGATTCAATAATTCATCATTACTTTTCGCTTCTGAAACGATAGATACATTTCTTTCTGAGGAAAGTATTGTTCTTAACCCTACACTTACAATCTCGTTGCTGTCTGCTATTATCACATTCACACAACAAATATAAGAAGCAAATCAACGCTAATTAGATTGATTTTAAATAAACTTAATGTTTTTTTATAAACAACTAATTGACAATGTCTTAAAAACGAATTATTCGCTGTTGTTTTTGGTTTAACAGGACAACATTACCATAAAACACACGAAATTCAACCGATACCGCAAAATAATAATGTAATACCAAAGAATGATTAATTAAGAGAAATAAAACGGAAATAATAGTCGAAATTTAAAATGAACAAAACGTGATGCGAATCTAAAAACAAACGCTACGAAGAAACTACTAAAATTTATATTTCTTGCTATTTTATCAAATAGTAGCTGGTCTCAAGTGGAAGATTTAACGCCACAAGAACTTATTCTGAAAACAGAACTTAACAAACAAGACATTATAATTATGTGTCAGAACACATTCAACTATACCTGTTTTGAAGATTCAATTCACCTTCAATATTTCGACTTATTCTCTACATACATTTACAATACTATAAAAGCAAGATTTATAAAAGAACTTATAACGAATCAAGATTTTGTAAATTATGACACATATATAAACACAGAAACGTCAACAGCTTTATCTATCTACTCAGGAATGACTTGTCTTGACTGGCAAGACTTTATAGCGCATCTTCAAATACAACTTACACAGTTACAATTGATGATGGTTGCTCAATAAATACTGAAAATATTCAGGTTGATTTAGAATTTGTGCCCATCATACAGTTTTCAGCGGACAACCTAGAAGGATGTGCGCCAATGTCGGTAAACCTTAGTAATTTGAGTGATACAGGTTCAGTTTCTTGCCTTTGGACCATAAACAACGGCTATAGCGAAGAGAATTGTAATGGTATTTCAACTATTCTAGAATATGCTGGTTGCTATGATATTAACCTACAGCTAACTACTTCTATTGGGTGTACGGACAATATTTGGTACAACAACTACATATGTGTTCAAGACTATCCTGAAGCCAACTTTCTTCCTTCTCAGAGTGTAATGACCCTTATAGATACTTATGTTGAATTTACTAATTTAAGTATGGGAGCAGAAACTTACTTCTGGAACCTAGGTGATGGACAAGTCACTTCTACAGACTTTGAGGTTCACCATACTTATCCAAACGAAGATGCTGGATACTACGAAATAGAATTAATAGCCTCCACTTCTTTTGGCTGTGAAGATTCTATTACCTTAGGTGTAGAGGTTTTAGATGAACTAATCGTTTATGTACCCAATACGTTCACACCTGATAACGACAATTATAATGAGTATTGGAAACCAGTTTTTGACACAGGATATGATCCACAAAGTTTAGACCTATTCATTTTTAATCGTTGGGGAGAAATTATTTGGGAGTCTCATAATGTTGATGCTGGATGGGATGGAACTTATGGAAGTTCTAGAGAACCTGTTAGAGATGGAACTTATTTATGGAAAATGGAATTTAGTGAGCGATCTTCAGACAAAAGACATCTATTTACAGGACATGTAAATATTTTAAAATAAAAAAGGCTGTCTAATTAGACAGCCTTTCACTTTCATTTTAACAAAGAACTACATGCCAGGCATACCACCTTTCATTTGTTTCATCATTGCCATCATATTCTTTTTGTTAGACATCATTTTCATCATTTTTCGTGTATCTTGAAATTGTTTCATGAGCTTATTTACCTCTTGAATCGATGTTCCAGAACCTTTTGCTATTCTCTTTTTCCTTCTTCCGTCTATTACACTTGGATTACTTCTTTCATCCGGACTCATAGATTGAATAATTGCTTCTATATGTTTAAATGCATCATCTTCGATCTCTACACCTTTCATCGCTTTCCCCATTCCAGGAATCATTCCCATCAAATCTTTAACGTTACCCATTTTTTTGATTTGCTGCAATTGACCGAGAAAATCATTTAAATCAAACTGATTCTTCTGAATTTTCTTTTGAAGTTTTCGGGCTTCAACTTCATCAAATTGTTCTTGTGCTCTTTCTACCAAAGAAACAACATCTCCCATTCCTAGGATTCTGTCTGCCATTCTTTTTGGATAAAAAACATCCAAGGCATCCATTTTTTCTCCGGTACCTACAAATTTAATTGGCTTGTTTACAACTGTCTTAATAGACAATGCTGCTCCACCTCTTGTATCTCCGTCTAACTTAGTTAAGACTACACCATCAAAATTAATTTTCTCATTAAAGGCTTTAGCTGTATTAACCGCATCTTGCCCTGTCATAGAATCTACAACAAATAAGGTCTCTGTAGGTTGAATTGCATTTTTGACATCTGATATTTCATTCATCATCTGCTCATCCACCGCAAGTCTACCTGCCGTATCTACAATAACTACATTAAATCCATTACTTTTAGCATGCTTGATAGCTGCTTGAGCAATTAAAACTGGGTTTTTCTCTTCTTTATTCGAGTATACCTCTACCTCCAATTGTTCTCCTAAAACATGCAACTGATCAATGGCAGCTGGTCGGTATACATCACACGCAACCAATAAAGGCTTTTTACCCTTTTTATTTTTAAGGTAGTTAGCTAATTTACCAGAAAACGTGGTTTTACCAGAACCTTGAAGTCCTGACATCAAAATTACACCTGGATTTCCTTGAAAATTAATTTCAACTTCATCTCCTCCCATTAACTCTACCAGTTCCTCATGACAAATCTTTGTCATTAACTGTCCTGGAGAAACTGAAGTTAATACATCTCTACCTAATGCTTTTTCTTTTACTCTAACAGTAAACTCTTTGGCAGTTTTAAAATTCACATCAGCATCCAGTAAAGCTCTGCGCACTTCTTTTAACGTTTCAGCGACGTTAATTTCTGTAATTTGACCCTGCCCTTTTAAAACTTTAAACGCTCTTTCAAATTTATCTGTAAGATTTTCAAACATAATATTTGTGTATTTAATCGGAGGCAAAGATACAGATTACTTTACAAAAAAAAGACTCAAACTATCCTAGCTTTTTATCAAATTTCACCTTTAAAAATTTATCGTGTATTTATATCGTAGAATTAGAACCTCAAAAACACTATTTTTGCGCCATGGGAACAATAAAAGAAGCTGTTGAAGTATTAATTCAAGGCGGAACATTACTTTATCCTACAGATACAGTTTGGGGTATTGGTTGCGACGCAACTAACCCAGAAGCTGTGCAAAAAATTATTGACCTGAAAAAAAGAGATGAAAGTAAAAGTTTCATTGTGTTAGTAGACAGTTTTCACATGTTAGAGAGATACATAAAAGATTTCCCCGACATTTGTTATGATCTTATTGATTTAGCCACCTCTCCTCTAACAATTATATATGACAACCCTCAAGGAATCGCGCCAAATGCAATTGCTCGAGACAATAGTTTAGGCATACGTTTAACACAAAACCAAACCTGTATAAAGCTAATACGAGGATTAAAAAAACCAATAATTTCTACAAGTGCAAATCTAGCAAATGAAGCTACGCCTAGCAGTTTTAAGCAAATAAGTGAAAAACTAATTAAGGGTGTAGATTGCGTTTTGAAAGAGGATATTGAAAAGGTATCAATACAACCGTCTACTATAATAAAAATAGGAGCTGACAGTTCCGTAAAAGTTATCCGATAATGGAGTTTAAAGACATAAAACTTAGCAAACAGCTACAAAATGCTTTGACAGAAATGAGCATTACAACAGCAACACCTATTCAAGAAAAAGCTATTCCGGTTATTATGTCTGGAAAAGACGTTGTAGGAATCGCGCAAACAGGAACAGGAAAAACACTGGCTTATCTATTGCCTACTTTAAAGGATTTGAACTATTCAGAACAAAGAACTCCACGCGTTTTAATTCTTGTACCTACCAGAGAATTAGTAGTACAAATTGTAGAAGAGATAAATAAACTAACAGAATATATAAGCATCAGATCATTAGGCGTTTATGGCGGAACTAATATCAATACACAAAAGCAATTGGTACATGATGGTTGCGATATTCTAGTAGCAACACCTGGAAGACTCTTTGATTTAGCAATGACGGGAATTTTACGTTTTAAAACAATTCAAAAATTGATAATTGATGAATGTGATGAAATGTTAAATCTTGGGTTCAGGCCACAATTACAATCTATTATAGAATTACTCCCTACAAAAAGACAGAATTTGTTGTTTTCGGCAACCATGATAGAGGAAGTAGAGAGAATTATAGATGCTTACTTTTTGAGTCCGCTTAAGGTAGAAGCTTCTCCAACGGGAACACCATTAGAAAATATTCATCAAAGTATGTTTAGTGTATTGAATTACAATACAAAAATGAATTTTTTATTGGACTTGGTAACAGATAAAGAAAAATTTGCCAAAACCTTAATCTTTTGCGGTAGTAAGAAATTTGCAGATAAAATACACGATACCTTAGAAGAAAAATTTCCAGAAGAATTTGGGGTGATACACTCTAACAAATCTCAAAACTACCGTTTAAGAATGGTGCAGGAATTTGCTTCTGGAGAAAAACGCGGAATTGTAGCAACAGATTTAGTTTCTAGAGGATTGGATATTGATAAGGTAACACACGTTATTAATTTTGATTTACCAGAGTCGCCAGAAAACTACATGCACAGAATTGGTAGAACCGGTAGAGCCGAGGCTAAAGGAAATGCAATTTCTTTCTTCACAGAAAAAGAAGCCGTATTTAAACAGCATATAGAAGGCTTGATGAAAATGACAGTGGAAACAGAGGAACTTCCAGAACATATTGAGATAAACAAAATATTAATACCAGAAGAAGAAACGGTTCTACCCGGTAAGCTCATTCCAATCAAAAAATTAGATAACGAAGCTGGTCCTGCTTTCCACGAGAAAAAACTGAAAAATCAGAAAGAAAATCTTGGGAACTCTAAAAAGAATAAACGACTAAAAAAGTACAAGAAAAGAAATAAAAAATAGGTTACTAGTTAATTAATATCCTCAATCAAAAAGATAAAAGGAGTTTTTCTAATAACCAATATATGCTCTCTATATTATAAGGCAGAAAGGGAACCACCTTACTGAATCTTCAAAATCTCTAAAGCAAAAAAGCACCGAAAAACGGTGCTTTAAGTTGAGCCGATGAAGGGACTCGAACCCCCGACCTGCTGATTACAAATCAGCTGCTCTAGCCAGCTGAGCTACATCGGCTTATTTTAGCGAGGGCAAAAATATAAAAGGGATTTATTAATACAAACTTTTGTAAATAAAAAAGAAAAAAGCTACAACTGACGTTGTAGCTTTTTAATAAGTATAGTAACTTTAAAGTGCTTTTAAACTCATTTTCTTAACGTACAAGTAATAAGAAATACTTGCAAGTACTATCATAATAATATGAATAAAATAAGGTTCTGGCTTTGCTGCATGTACCGAGGCTGCAAACAATAAAGTCATAACAACTCATGCATACGCCCAATGTTTAAAAACAAAAGACCTTGGAATTAATAAAATAATAGCCGCAGCTAATTTTAACGGTCCATGCACAGTTGGTAAATATCTTGGATACCCTAATTCTACTACTTGATCTGCGTATGCATCTCCGTTAAAAGTTGCCATACCACCAGAGAAAATGAACATAGCTGCTACCAAAATAGTAGTTGTCCAATAGGTAATTCTAATTGCTTTCATATTTTTTAAAACAAATATAATTACCAAGGTAAATAAAAAATAAACGGTTCGTTTATCTTCTATTTCTGCTTTTATTATTCCTACCTCCTCTTGATCCTCCAGTAGAATTTTTCTTTTCTCTTCTTGCTCTAATCTGTCTCTGTTTTTCAGCTTCTTTCGCTTTTTTCTCTTCTTTGGTTTCTGCCTTATCAGTGGGTTCAAAACCTTCTAAAATTTGTCCAGGAATTTTCTCCCCTAACATTTTCTCAATATCCTTTAAATATTGGTACTCATTAACTTCAACTAAACTAACAGCTTCTCCACTTGCTCCTGCTCTACCCGTTCTACCAATTCTATGCACATAATCTTCTGGTACGTTTGGTAATTCGTAATTAATTACATTTGGTAATAATGGAATATCTAAACCTCTAGCTGCAATATCTGTAGCTACTAAAACGCGAACAGTTCCTTCTTTAAAGCCTGCGAGCGCTCTTGTTCTTTGGTTCTGACTTTTATCACCGTGTATAGCAGCAGCGCTGATCTTTTTCCTATCTAGTTTTTGTGCGAGTCTGTTTGCTCCGTGTTTCGTTCGTGTAAAAATTAAAACCTGCTCCCAATTTCCTTCTTTAATCAATTTTACAGTCAAATCTGCTTTATTTGATTTATCTACCTTTATTACTAATTGGTCTACTCGTTCAGCAGTTGTATTTGAAGCTACTGTCTCAACCAATTCTGGCTGATACATAAATGCATTTGCTAGGTTTTTAATCTCTTTTGAAAATGTTGCAGAGAATAATAAGTTTTGTCGCTTTTTAGGCAACATGGCAAGTATCTTATTGATATCTCGTTGAAATCCCATGTCAAGCATTCTATCCGCTTCATCTAAGACTAAAATTTCAACATCTTTTATAGAAAGTAATTTTTGACTAATTAAGTCTAATAACCTTCCAGGTGTTGCAACCAACATGTCTAAACCATTTTTAATGGCTCTAACTTGTGGGTTTTGGTTTACACCACCGAAAATAACAGCCGTTCTAAAATCTATAAATTCGCTATATTCTCTTGCATTATCATAAATCTGCGCTGCTAACTCTCTTGTTGGCGTTAGAACTAATGCTTTTATCTTTCTTTTACCTACTTGAGGTTGCTGGTTTAAAATTTCTAATATTGGCAATACAAAGCCTGCCGTTTTTCCGGTACCTGTTTGTGCAGATGCTAAAACGTCTTTTCTTTTTAATACTAGTGGTATTGCCTTCTCTTGTATGGGTGACGGACTTGTGTACCCTTTCTTGTCTATTGCTTTAAGCAATTCTTCAGATAATCCTAAGGATTTAAATGTCATATATATTCTTTAATCTATTCTGTAGCCAAAAATTGGCTATATGTTGATGGCAAAGATAGTGTTAATTAATAAGCTTATTCTTACTTTACTATTTTTGCCTTCAGTAAGGTGTTCTTGACCTCACAAGGTGTAACGATTAATAAGAAAATAATTATACGTATGAGAACAAAGTGAAATAAAAAACTATGAAAATAACTTTAATATTAATTTGCCTTTCTTTCCTTTATGGAATTCCACCTATTCTTAATAATATTAATAATATAGATATTGACTCATATAGCGTACTTTACGAAAAGTCGGACGGAAAATACACCGGAAACTACATATCTTACTATCAATCCACAGGAAATATAAGAGCAAAAGGAACATTACTAAATGGTAAACACACTGGAAGCTGGATTGTAAACGATTCTTTAGGGAATTTATTAATTAAAAGAGTGTACACCTCTCAAAACGACTTTAAACAAACTTTTCCTTTGTCTGAAGTAACAAAAAGTGCGGAATTAAAAGAAGGTACTTTCAATTCAATGTGGACTAAAAGGTTATGGAGACATATCCCAAAAGAAAACAATGAAATTATTTTTGATGGATATTTATTAGCCGGATCGTTATTAAAACTAGCGAGTAATAATCAAATAAAAACCTACTCTCCCTTAGACGAAGAACTTACAACTTCAATTGGGTACGACTATCTGTATTACGTTTACAAAAAGGTAATCGCTTTTAAGTTAAAAGAAGATAATTTTTATAATCCAAATACACTTAGAATGGAAACTAAAATTATTGGAATTTGCCCAATAGTAGAAGTAAATAAAAAAGAAGTAGACCTCGCTTGGTTCTATTTCCCAGAGTTCATAGATCAACTAAGAGCAAACAGTACATTTTCTCATCAAAAAGTTCTAAATATCTTTGAAGCCAGAAATTTTTACAGTTTCATAACCAAAGAATCGAATAGAAATAATTTAACTTTATCAGAATACAAATTAAAAAACAATGAAACCCTCGCTGGTAAGCGCGAAAGAATTGAGATAGGTTTAATAGAAAAAGAACATGATTTTTGGATAGACCAAGTCAAATAATAAATTAACAAGAAAGCCAGAGAATTTTTTCTCTGGCCTTAATCAAATCAAACATATAAACCAAAACTAACCTAGGTAAGCCTTTAGCATTTTACTTCTTGAGGTATGTTTTAACCTTCTAATTGCTTTCTCTTTTATTTGTCTTACTCGCTCCCGTGTTAGATCAAAGTGTTGTCCAATTTCTTCTAAAGTAAGCGGACTTTTTCCATTTAGACCAAAATAGAGTCGAACCACATCGCCTTCTCTAACCGTTAATGTAGATAAACTTCTTCCAATTTCTTTGCTTAAGGATTCATGCATCAATGCTTTTTCTGGACTTGGCAGCGCATCATTCTCAAGAACATCGTACATACTAGAAGAAGACTCATCGCCCTCCCTTAAAGGAGCATCCATAGATACATGTCTTCCTGAAGAAGCAAATGCATTTCTAACCTCATTAACTGTACAGTCCAATGCTTCAGCTAATTCGTGAGCACTAGGCGGACGCTCTAAACGTTGTTCTAATTCAGAGAAACTTTTATTTATTTTATTAATTGAACCTATTTTATTTAGAGGAAGTCTAACAATTCTAGCCTGCTCAGCCAAGGCTTGGAGTATAGATTGTCTAATCCACCAAACTGCGTAAGAAATAAACTTAAACCCTCTTGTTTCATCAAAACGTTTTGCAGCTTTGATTAGTCCCATATTCCCCTCGTTTATTAAATCTGGTAATGACAAGCCTTGATTTTGATATTGTTTAGAAACAGAAACCACAAATCTTAGATTTGCTTTAGTTAGTCGTTCTAAGGCAACCAGATCACCTGCTTTAATTCTTCTGGCCAACTCAACCTCTTCTTCCGCAGTAATTAGATCAACTCGAGCAATTTCTTGCAAATATTTATCCAGAGAAGCCGTTTCTCTATTGGTTACCTGTTTTGTAATTTTAAGTTGTCTCATTTTAACATATATGAAAGAGTGAATAAGCGTTATGGTGAAGCTAACCCTCACATTTATAATAACGTAGAAAACTGAAAAAGGGTTGATAAAAAAACTCACAAAAAAAGGAGCTCGAATAGAGCTCCTTTTTCTATTTTGATAAAAGAACCTTAGTCTTTTAATAAATTTCTTGAAATTACAATTTTCTGTACCTCAGATGTACCTTCATAGATTTGTGTAATCTTCGCATCACGCATTAAACGCTCTACATGGTACTCTTTTACAAAACCATAACCACCGTGTATTTGAACAGCTTCAACAGTATGTTTCATAGCTACACTTGATGCGTATAGTTTAGCCATAGCTCCAGACTGGTCATAGTTTCGTCCAGCATCTTTATCACATGCAGAATTGTAGACTAATAGACGAGCAGCTTGAATTTCAGTAGCCATATCAGCTAATTTAAACGCTATTGCTTGGTGTTTGTAAATCTCTTTACCAAAGGCTTTTCTTTCTTTAGAATAGGCCGTAGCTAATTCTAAACCTCCAGCTGCAATACCTAATGCTTGAGCAGCAATACCAATTCTTCCTCCGGATAAGGTTTTCATGGCAAATTTAAAACCAAATCCGTCTTCACCAATTCTGTTTTCTTTCGGAACCTTAACATCATTAAACAATAAAGTATGCGTATCAGACCCTCTAATACCCATTTTATCTTCTTTTGCTCCAATAATGAATCCATCCATGTCTTTCTCAACAATAAATGCATTAATTCCCTTGTGTCCTTTTTCAATATCTGTTTGAGCAATCACAAGGTAAACAGAAGCAGAAGAACCATTTGTAATCCAGTTCTTTGTTCCATTTAATAGGTAATGATCACCCTTGTCAATCGCTGTTGTTCTTTGAGATGTTGCATCCGAACCTGCTTCTGGTTCTGATAAACAAAATGCACCAATTTTTTCTCCTTTAGCTAAAGGAACTAGGTATTTTTGTTTTTGTTCTTCTGTTCCAAAAGTTTCGATTCCCCAGCAGACCAAAGAGTTATTAACAGACATACAAACTGAAACAGATGCATCTACTTTTGAAATTTCTTCGATAGCCAAAGCATATGCTAAGGTATCCATCCCACCTCCACCGTATTTAGGATCAACCATCATTCCCATGAAACCTAGTTCACCCAATTGCTTAATTACTTCTGCAGGAAACTCTTGTTTGTTATCGCGCTCAATAACACCCGGCTTACAAACATTCTGTGCAAAATCTCTTGCTGCATCGCGTACAGCTATATGTTCTTCTGATAATTCGAAATTCATTCGATTGATTTTTTAATTTTGAAACACAAATTTAACGTTTTATTCAAAAACCAATGCATAAACAGTTGTCAAGTATAAAGAAATACAATATTATAGGTTTAATGTCTGGAACCTCTCTCGACGGACTCGACCTTGTGCATGCAGAGTTTTTACTACATCAAGATAAAAAATGGAGCTATGAAATTATTTATGCAAATACTTTCGTTTACGATAATGAATGGAGAAAAAAACTGGAAAGCGCATCAAATTTAAGTTCCGAACAGTTTATGCAACTTGATATTAGCATTGCTCAACACTATGCAAAAATGATTAATGGTTACCTCAAAAGCCAAAAAAACAAACTTAAAATAGATGCAATCGCTTCTCATGGACAAACAATTTTTCATCAACCCAAAAGTGGTTTAACTACTCAATTAGGATGCGGACAAACATTAGCTTCTCTTACTAAACACAAAGTGATTAGCGATTTCAGAACGAAAGATGTTACCTTAGGCGGACAAGGAGCTCCGCTCGTTCCAATTGGCGAACAATATTTATTTTCATCTAAAATTGACGCATTTATAAATCTTGGAGGTTTTGCTAATATTACAATCAAAGGAAGCAAAATAATCGCGTATGATATTTGTCCGGCAAACATTCTACTAAACCAAATTACTAAAGAAATAAACCTTACCTACGATAAAAATGGAGACTTAGGTAGAAAATCACCTATCAATACTACACAATTGGATCGATTAAACAAATTAAATTATTACTCCTTACCTACGCCCAAATCATTAGGAACAGAATGGCTAACTTCCGAATTAAACCCAATAATTGATGAATTAGAAAACACCCAAGAAAAATTAGGCACGGCATATGCGCATATCGCTAATCAAATCGCTGTTGTTCTCAATAAAGCTAACATTAAAAATGTATTGATTACAGGCGGAGGAGCAAGAAATAGTTTTCTGATTGACTGTATTCAAAAACAAACAAAAGCCAAAATAACACTTCCCAGTGAAGAAATAATCGACTTTAAAGAAGCGTTAATTTTTGGGTTTTTAGGCGTTAAAAAACTACGTGAAGAAGTAAATTGTTTAGCCTCTGTTACTGGCGCCTCAAAAGATTCAGTTGGCGGTGTTATTCACAATCCTTAATTTTTATATTCAAATCACACATTGCTTAAAATAGTTTTTTACTTTTGTTCGACTTCAACAGTGAGGTCTAGCGACCGTCATATACTTAAAATAGAATGAAAGATTTATTAAATAAATTTGAAAATAAACGTCCTGAAATCGTTTTTGAATGGAAAGACGCGGAAACAGAAGCCGAAGGTTGGGTAGTAATTAACTCATTAAGAGGAGGAGCTGCTGGCGGTGGAACAAGAATGAGAGTTGGCTTAGACAAAAGAGAGGTAGAATCTCTAGCTAAAACAATGGAAGTTAAGTTTACTGTAGCTGGACCAGCTATTGGTGGTGCAAAATCTGGAATTAATTTTGACCCAAAAGATAGCAGAAAAGAAGGCGTTTTAAGAAGATGGTACGCAGCAGTAACACCTTTATTAAAACACTATTATGGTACAGGTGGAGATTTAAATGTAGATGAAATACATGAAGTAATTCCTATTACTGAAGACTGTGGGGTTTGGCATCCGCAAGAAGGTGTTTTTAACGGACATTTTCAGCCAAGAGAAGCACAAAAAATAAATAGAATTGGTCAGCTTAGACAAGGTGTTCTTAAAGTAATTGAAGATACGGAATACTCTCCTGATATTAACAGAAAATACGTGGTTGCAGACATGATTACTGGCTACGGCGTAGCAGAATCAATTAAGCACTACTATGATATTTGGGGAGGTGATATTAAAGGAAAAAGGGTAATTGTTCAAGGTTGGGGAAATGTAGGTTCAGCAGGTGCTTACTACTTAACTCAAATGGGTGCAAAAGTTGTTGGAATTATTGACAGAGTTGGCGGTTTAATTAATCAAGACGGTTTTTCTTTCGAAGAAATTAAGGAATTATTCTTAAATAAAAATGGAAACGAGCTTCATGCTCCGGCCATGCTTTCTTTTGATGATGTAAATAGTAAAATATGGGATTTAGAAGCCGAGGTGTTTATCCCATGTGCTGCATCCAGATTAATTCAGCAAGACCAAGTAGAAAGGATGACAGCCAAAGGTATGGAAGTAATTTCTGCAGGTGCAAATGTTCCTTTTGCTGATCCTGAAATTTTCTTTGGTTCTATTGCAGATAAAGCAGATAACCGACTTGCTGTTATTCCAGATTTCATTTCTAACTGTGGAATGGCACGTGTTTTTGCTTACTTGATGTCGTCTGACCTAGATACTCTTACAGATAAAGGTATTTTTGAAGATACTTCTGAAGTAATTAAAAATGCTCTTTTAGCTACATATCAGAAAAATCCTCAAAAAACAGGTATAGCAAAAGCAGCCTTTGAAATTGCGCTTAAACAATTAGTATAATATCACTTTAACATAAAAAACAAATACAATGGAAATTTTTATCGTTTGTGTCTTTATCATAGGTTATTTAGCAATTACGCTAGAACACAATTTGAAAATAGACAAGTTAGTGCCTGCTTTGTTGATGATGGCAATTGCCTGGGCTGGTGTAGCCTTTGGACTTGATGGTTTTACCACTTGGTTTGATTCTGGGGCACACCATTTAGTTGATGGTTTTGCAAACCTTCCTTTGCACGATGCTGCGCATGGTGTAAGAGAGTCTAGCAAAGCCTGGTGGTTTGAGCATACCTTGTTACATCACTTTGGTAAAACATGTGAAATATTAATATTCTTGGTTGGTGCTATGACCATCGTTGAAATTATAGATCATTTTGATGGATTCTCAACAATTAAAAGCTTTATCAAAACAAATAAGAGAAAAACGCTACTTTGGATTGTTTGTATCCTTGCTTTCGTATTGTCAGCAATTATTGATAATTTAACTGCTACGATCGTACTTATTACCATTTTAAGGAAACTATTATCAGACAACAAAGACAGAATTTGGTACGCTGGTATGATTATTATTGCTGCCAATGCTGGTGGTGCTTGGTCTCCAATCGGAGATGTTACCACTACCATGCTATGGATGGGCGACAGAGTTTCTACTGTTAAACTGATAGAATACTTAATTTTACCTTCTTTAGTGTGCATGATTATACCAACGGTAATTGGGTCTTTTCTTCCTGCTTTCAAAGGTAATTTCGAAGCTCCTGTGGAAGAAAGTAAACCAAACAGCAAAGGTCCATTAATGCTTTATCTAGGATTAGGAATGATTGTTTTTGTTCCTATTTTCAAAACTGTAACACATTTACCGCCTTATGTTGGAATGATGCTTTCTTTAGGAATTGTTGCTTTAGTAGCTGAAGTAATTAGTTCAAGACAATTTCATATGTCTGATGTATCAGAAGAACTAGACGAAGAACAAAAAGCAATTCAAACACACGGTGTAGTAGATCCCACTGCAGCAGAAAGTGGACATCACTCCTCTCCTACTTTCAGAGCGCTTTCGAAAATTGAAATGCCTTCTATTTTATTTTTCTTAGGTATTTTAATGACCGTAGCAGCGCTAGAATCTTTAGGCCTAATTTACATGTTTGGAAACAGTGTTACTTCAAACATGAGCGATAACACATTTGTACTTTTAATGGGAGCAGGTTCTGCAATAGTTGATAATGTTCCACTAGTTGCAGCATCAATGGGAATGTTCAATTTACAAGATTATGCTGTTGACAATCATTTATGGCATTTCATAGCGTACTCTGCAGGAACCGGAGGCTCTATGCTCATCATCGGTTCTGCTGCTGGAGTTGTTGCCATGGGAATGGAAAAGATTTCTTTTTTCTGGTATTTAAAGAATATGGCTTGGTTGGCTTTGATTGGCTTCCTAGCTGGAGCAGCAATATTTATGTTAACCGTAGGGTAACAAAAAAAATTAAATAACGTTATACTTATTAATTATGAGTTTTTTATTACAAATAACACAAGATTCCTCAAACGTAGTTAGTGAGAATTTTAAAGAGACTTCTTATTGGGAAGTAATTACTGAGTTAGACTGGATAGGTCAAACTATATTAATTGTTCTCGGGTTGATGTCCATTTACGCAATCTATGTTTTTGTAGAGCGTTTTTTAGCTTTAAATAGAGCAACAAAGGCAGATCCTACTTTCTTAAGCGATGTAAAAGCTAAATTAGTAGAAGGGAACATCGACGACGCTAAAAATTTATGTGCTAGAACAGATACTCCTTCTGCAAGAATGATTGAAAAAGGAATTTCTAGATTAGGTAAACCCGTTGAGATTGTAACCTCAACAATTGAAAATACTGCAAAGCTTGAAATTTCTAAGCTAGAACAACGTTTAAGCTTTTTAGCTACTGCGTCGGGAGCAGCTCCTATGATCGGTTTCTTAGGTACGACACTAGGAATGGTGCAAACATTCAACGAAATGAGAAATTTAGACTCGTTAGATTTAGGTACAATTGCGCCTGGAATTATGACCGCTATGCTTACTACTGTAGCAGGTTTAATTGTTGGAATTATTGCATATATTGGTTATAACTATCTTGTTGCTCAAATTACACGTGTGGTTTACTCTATGGAAAATGACGCGATGGAGTTTATGGATTTATTACACAAACCAGGAAAATAAATAATATGGGATTTGGAACAAATAATAAGGTTAAGGCTGAAGGTGGAATGGCTTCCATGACAGATCTTGTCTTTTTGTTGCTCGTATTCTTTATTATTATGAGTACAATGAGCGAGAAAAGTACTCCTGTAGATTTACCACAGCCTTCGGAGGAAGTTAAATCTACAAAACAAAATAGCACAACAACAATTGTAGTCACTGAAAACGATTTATATCAAATTATGCTCAGTGAAAAAAGTTCTAATGCGGCTAATCCATTCAGTGTATCAACTGAAGGAGCTTCATATGAACAAATTAGAGACTTTCTTGTACAGCAAGTTGAAGCTTCTCCAGAATTAAAGCTAAAAATAGCCGGATCGAGAGAAGCAAAATATGAATCTGTTTTTCAAATACTAGCATTAAGTAAGGCTAGAGGTTGGAATCCCGTTTTAGCATATGATTAAATAATGAGTCATTTTTCAGAAATAGTAAATAAAAAAGACAATCGCAACGCGATAATGGTGAGTGTATTAGCACTGATTATTATTCTTTTTGTTTTATTTTTCATGAAATTTCACGAACCTGATCCACCAATAGTAGATGTACCTCTTCCTATGGAAATGGAAAATACTGAAGGTATAGAAGCGTTTGAAGTAGAAAATGGTGGTGGTGGTTCTCCGGTGAAAGAAGATAATCCTTCCGAAACATCTTCAGACGATCCTCCTAAAGAGCAAGCGCAACAAGAAGAATCAGCTGTATCACAAAATTCAAGCAACGGGAGTTCATCTACTACATCTTCTAGTTCAAGCAATCAAAATTCAAACCCTTTTGGAAATGGATCTGGAGGTAATGGAACAGCAGGAACGGGTACTGGTTTTGGCGCCGATAATGGACCGGGAACAGGATCTGGAAACCCAGGAAGAGGTGGGTCTGGTGAAAGAATAAGATTGAGTGATATTAAAAGTAAACCGACAACTCCGAATAATGTTGCTTCAAAAATTTCTATGAAACTTACCGTAAATGCAGATGGAAGAGTAATTTCTGTAAATGTTATACGCCAAAATACCACTACATCAAATGAAGCACTCATAAACGAAGTAATTGCTTTAGCCAAAAAAGAAGTAAAGTACAAAGCAAAACCAGGGTCTATTCAAGAAACGTGTTACTATACCGTAAACTTAAGTCCGAGTTAAATGATGAATTATACGGAAACCGTTGAATGGCTATTTCAACAATTTCCCTCTTATCAAAACATTGGAGCAAATGCTTACAAACCTGACCTTTTTAATGTAGAAAAACTTTGTTCCTTGTTTGACAATCCTCAAACAAATCAAACGTTTATACATGTTGCTGGTACCAACGGGAAAGGAAGTACTTCTAGTCTTATAGCTTCTTGTTTAACAGAATCCGGTAAAACGGTCGGACTTTTTACTTCTCCACACCTAAAGTCATTTACAGAGCGTATTCGTATTAATGGAGAAGAAATTGAAGAAAATTTCATAGTAGAATTCGTACACAAAGTAAGAAAAGCAGAGCTCAATTATCAGCCAAGCTTTTTTGAATTATCATTTGTTCTTTGCCTCACTTATTTTCGTCATAAAAAAACAGATATTAACATTATTGAAACAGGTTTAGGTGGTAGATTAGACGCAACCAATATAATTCAACCTATTCTTTCAGTAATTACAAATATAGGATTAGAACACACCCAGTTTTTGGGTAATACATTAGCGCTTATCGCAACCGAAAAAGCTGGAATAATTAAGTCGAACATCCCAGTTGTTATTGGAGAATTTCAAAAAGAGACTTACCCTATATTTGAACAGATTGCTCAGAAGAAGAATGCAAAAATAATTGTGTGTAATCAGCTTAATACTAATTTCGACACTACCCTGCTTTTAGGTGATTATTTAAAGAAAAATGCAAGAACAGCTTATACTGCATTAGAGGTTTTAGGCCAAAACTATTCCTTCGGTAAAAATTGTTATCAGCACTTTCAAAAAGGAATTGAAAACTTAAAGCAAAATACAGGACTAATTGGTCGAATGCAGGTTGTGAGTACAAAACCATATACCGTTTTTGATGCAGCTCACAACGCGGAAGGAATTGTTTCTCTTTTAGCGAACATAAATAAGTTAAGCTTTAAGAAGATACATATCGTGTATGGAACATCTGCAGATAAAGATCTACAAGCCATCGGTAAATTATTTCCTAAACATGCACAGTATTACTTTACAACTTTTAAAAATACACGAAGTGCTTCTTTAGAAATGCTAAAAACACTAGCAGAGAAAAATAAACTTACAGCAAAATTCTTCTTAAATGCGAAAGCTGGACTACAAAACGCTCAAAATTCTGCAAATGAAGAAGATATAATTTTAGTTTTTGGTAGTTTCTTTTTACTGCATGATTTATTTTAATTTTTTTTGATTGTACACTTGTAAATTCAATTTTACCTAGTATATTTGCACCCGCAATAACGTTTGCGAATCTTCTGATAATACATATTCAGAAACTTAATAAATTATCGGGCCCTTAGCTCAGTTGGTTCAGAGCACCTGCCTTACAAGCAGGGGGTCACTGGTTCGAATCCAGTAGGGCCCACAAACTTGTACCACGCAAGTATAAATAAGTTGGGCTTTTAGCTCAGTTGGTTCAGAGCACCTGCCTTACAAGCAGGGGGTCACTGGTTCGAATCCAGTAAGGCCCACATAAATTAAAACCGTTTCTATTTAGGAACGGTTTTTTTATACCAACAAAATCACACAGAAGTCGCTCGGTTCCCTGTCTGCCGACTAGGCAGGGAATCCAGTAAGGCCTACATAAATTAAAACCGTTTCTTTTCAGGAACGTTTTTTTTTATATCTAAAGAATACAAAGAAGTCACTTGGTTCCCTGTCTGCTAACTAGGTAGGGAATCCAGTAAGGCTCACATAATTTAAAACCGTTTCTTTTCAGGAACGTTTTTTTATATCTAAAGAATACAAAGAAGTCACTCGGTTCCCTGTCTGCCGACTAGGCAGGGAATCCAGTAAGGCCTACACAAATTAAAACCGTTTCTTTTCAGGAACGTATTTTTTATTGACTCGTATTCGTCTGAAGAACAATATCTACTCTTTTCTGAAACTAATATATTAACAGAAATACAATGCATTAACAAACTAAAATCTTTAGATTTGTATAAAACCTAAAAGATGATAAAAAAATTGTTTTTCGTGTTAGTCGCACTCACTTTCAGTATAGTAGCGTATAGTCAGACTTCAACTCTTCCGACGGAAATAGTAATAAATGACTTTATGAGTCCGAATAAAGATAAAAAAAACGATGCTTTCTTTATAGAAAACATACAGCTATACGAAGATTCTGAAATTCAAATCTATAGCCGTTGGGGTGATTTAGTTTATGAGGCTACCAACTATCAAAACGATTGGAAAGGAAAAACGAATAGAGGATCAGCTATTGGTAAAGACGTTACAGACGGCGTTTATTATTACATTATCAAAATACCGTCATTTAATCAAGAATATAAAGGAACTATAACATTAATAAGATGAAAACTTCACTCTTTACCATATTAAGTATTGCTTGTACGCTTTTTTCGATTGGACAGAACAGAATCAATTACAATCAATACATGCATAATACCGGAATAATTAACCCTGCTTTTTCTGATAAAACGACTAATTTTGGTGGTAATGTTATGGCTAGAAAGCAGTGGCTTGGACTCCCAGGCACACCCTTATCTGCTCTATTTCATGGCTTTTACAATATCAATGAGAAGCATGGTATTGCCGTAAATGGTTACTTTGACCAGCAAGACAAATTTTCTCAATTCGAAATTGGAGGAAATTATGCCTATACCATTTTCTTTGGCGAAAGTGAATTAAGTTTTGGCGCCAAAATGAATATCTTTCAACAGTCTGTTCAAGATGGATACACCGTTCAAGACCCTACTGACCCTACCTTAAGTAGTTTAGATCCCGTTTTTGGTTTAAACTTCGGAGCAGGCGTTCATTTAACAAATAACCGTTACTTTATTGGTGCAAGTGCTCCCTTTTTATTTG
>Ga0209654_1000327_pt1 | contig 48548 bp, 42 predicted proteins | sample SaaInl1SG_22_DNA_FD_184646 | JGI IMG/M metagenome (GOLD analysis project Ga0209654, IMG submission 184646) | Marine microbial communities from expanding oxygen minimum zones in the Saanich Inlet - ESP_161SG_22_DNA (SPAdes) (version 2) | ecosystem: Environmental > Aquatic > Marine > Intertidal... | reverse complement strand
CCTGTTTACAGGCGGCCCGCAGACCCCGGCGGAGGGGTGGCCGAGTGGCTGAAGGCGGCGGTTTGCTAAATCGTTAAAGGAAGAAATTCCTTTCGGGGGTTCGAATCCCTTCCCCTCCGCCATTTTCATTTTTTTGAATTTTTGAGTGTTACCTTGCGTTGTGCAAGGGCGCATTGATGTATGTCAAAGCCTAAACAGATGACCCTAAAGTAGTCAATATGCCCTTAACATATTGATTATATATTAAAAAATTCTAATCTTTTGGATCTTTTGTGTCGACCCAAAACACGTCGGCAAAACCTCTCCAACCCACTACAAAAATTAAAGTAACCAACATGAGAAGTGGGGCTACCCCGAACCAGGAGACGCCGGTGGCATAATAAGAAAACAGTCCGGGTTTTTTACCGTATTCTATCAATATCATTAGAAAATCTGGCGAAATTACTGTCCAGAAGACCAGCGCTAGTAAAACAACACCCGAAAATAGCCCGAGTATTTTTTGCTGGCGTTTTTATCTGGAGGGTGTAATGGTGTAAGAAATCCGCAGAAGGCGGTTTTTTTAGCAATTATGCACAATAAATTTGCTTAATTGTTATTAAGGCCGTATTTTGCATCATCTCCGATTTTGGAGATAACATAATTGTCTAATACGATAAGCTGGTTTTAGGTTTCCTAGATGCGGTTGCTAGTGTTGGCAAAACAAAGGAAATATGAAGATGGCTAACGGAAAAGTTAAGTGGTTTAATTCACAAAAAGGTTTTGGTTTTATTGAGCCGGAAGACGGAACACAGGACGTATTTGTACACATTACTGCTGTTCAGGGTTCAGGTATGGACGGTCTTGGCGAAGGTCAGGCTGTTTCTTATGAGCTTGAAAAAGGTCAGAACGGTAAGACATCAGCTGTTAACCTAAAGGCGCTTTAGTCGCTTTAACGGTTTGCTAGCGCTGCATAAGCGCTAACAGTTACGAAAGCCAGGCATGAAAATGTCTGGCTTTTTGCTGTTTGGGATCTGCATAAATGTACCGCCACGCCGTCATTTCTGGCAAATTTAGCAATATACTCGGCTCGTTTGCCGCGCATGCGACAAAATTTTCCCATTGGTTTCTAGACCTAGCGTGATTGAGCTCCTACATTAGACTTGTTCTAAATGGAGGCTTACATGCTGGTTGTTGTTTCACCCGCCAAAAAACTTGATATGACACCGATCGATGGTGATTTCCCGATCACCCCAACAAGTCCTGCCTATGGCGATCACGCACAGGAATTGGCTGGGGTTGCGGCCAAGCTCGGCGTGGCGGATATCCAAAAGCTGATGGATCTGAGCGAAAAGCTCGCCAGCCTCAACGTAGAGCGCTTTGCCAATTTTGGTGCACAGGAAACAAAGCCAGCAATTCTGGCCTTTGCTGGTGACACTTATCAGGGGTTAGAGGCGGCAACGCTCGATGCCGATGAGATGGCATGGGCGCAAAACCATCTGCGCATTCTATCTGGTCTCTATGGCGTGTTGCGGCCGCTAGATGTGATCGAGCCCTATCGCTTGGAGATGGGCAGTCGATTGAAAACCAGCAAGGGCAACAATCTATATGCCTATTGGGGGGCACAAATCGCGGCGAGTTTGAACGAGCAGGCGGCGGTTACCAAATCCGATCATTTGATCAATTGCGCGTCACAGGAATATTTTGGCGCCGTTGATCGCGGCGCCTTGGATCTAGGGGTGATAACGCCAGTGTTCAAAGAACGCAAAGATGGCAAGTCGAAAATTGTGAGTTTCTTTGCGAAAAAAGCACGCGGCGCAATGGGGCGCTATATCATCCAGAACCGCCTAACCAAAGCCGACGATATTAAGGGCTTTGGCGCAGGTGGCTATGAATTTGCACCGGATCAGTCAGACGCCGAGAATTGGGTGTTTGAGCGCGATTATCCTGAGCCAGTGAAATAGGTTAGCCACCCTAAATATTAAATTTGCGCAGACTATTGGCGGTGTTTGCAAATTCACCAACAGCCGCCTCTATGCGATCAAACATGTCGTGCAACTCGCCCTCGGTCATAATGAGAGGCGGGCAAAAACCAATGATATCCCCTGGCAATGCACGCAAAATGACGCCTTTTTCCTGAATTTTGGCGACTAGCTGGGCGGCGATTTTGTGCTGTGGGTCAAACTTTTGTCTGGTGGCCGGATCGGCGCTAAATTCCATAGCCCCAATCATCCCGATAGACCGTGTGTTGCCAATGAAATCAAAGCGGTCAAACCGGGCAACGCGGTCGCTAAAAGCCGGGGCCAGCTGTCTGACATGGCCAATAATATCGCGCTCCTGCATCAATTGCTGGGCGCGAAGGGCGACGGCGGCGCATACGGGGTGTGCCGAATAGGTATAGCCATGCCCGAATATGCCCAATTTTTCGGCTTGCTCGGCCAGTGTTTCATAAACCTTATCCGACATCAGTACCGCCGAAATAGGCAAATAGGCGGACGATAGCGCCTTGGCACAGGTCAGCATATCTGGCTGGACATCCATGCTCTGGGACCCCCACATGTTGCCGGTACGCCCGAAACCGCAAATCACCTCATCGGCCACTAGCAAGACATCATACTTGTCCAATATTGTGCGAATTTTGGCAAAATAGCCCGTTGGCGGGATAATCACCCCACCAGCCCCCATAACAGGCTCTGCGAATAGGGCGGCAACGGTGTCTGGCCCCTCGGCAAGGATCATCTCTTCGAGCTCTGCCGCACAGCGTGAGGCAAAATCCTCCTCACTCTCGCCGTCTAGGGCGTTGTTGTAATAATCGGGCGAGGTAGTGTGTTTGACGAAATCGAGCGGCAGGCCGAAACCATCTTGCGCATAGGCGAGGGCGGTCATGCTGGCGGCGGCCATCGTCACCCCGTGATAGCCCTTTTTGCGGCTGATAATCTTTTGCTTTTGCGGCATTCCGCGCGCGGCTTGGTAATACCAGACCATCTTGATCGCGGTATCATTTGCCTCTGATCCCGATGAGGCAAAGAAAACCTTACCCATCTTGCTATCATGTCTGGCTGGCGGGGCATGGGCGATCAACATTTCCGCCAGATCAATCGCTGGGCCAACTGTTTTCCCAGCAAAGCTATGATAGAACGGCAATTTGTGAAATTGGGCGATAGCCGCATCAACCAGCTCTGGCTCGGAAAAACCGAGAGAGGCGCACCATAATCCGCTCATGCCCTCATAAAATTGGTTGCCAGCATCATCATGCACAAAAACACCGCTACCCTTGGCCATGATATGCGGGCCACTATCGGCGAGCACTGCCGGATTGGTGTAGGGATGCATGTGATTGGCAATATCACGGCTGGCTGGCGAATTTCCGCGCAGGTCATTGCTATCCTGCAGATCAGCATTTTCAACCTTATCAAAATCCATAATTGCCTCCGTGAAAGTCGGGCCGATAGCATTGGCCGTTTGGATGGCGATGCGCCTTGCCATCACCGCGACTCAAAACTGTAATGCAATGTTTAGCAAAAACCACCACAATTCTATCAACAAACAGACGCTAATTCAGCTTTTCGCACTGTTATTTTGAAGTGTTTTGGTCTAGGTTCCGCCTATGAAAAATACAAAACGCATTGCAGAAAATATTATTGAACAACTGACCGCGTCTATCGCCAAAAACGGGACTGCCAGTCTGGTGGTGAGCGGTGGCTCTAGTCCGCTTGCCGTATTTGCCGAATTGGCGGCGCGCGATATTGGTTGGGACAAGGTCACGATCACTCTGGTTGATGATCGCCTTGTGCCGGCGGACCACGCTGATAGCAATCAGGCGTTACTTCATCGCCATTTGCTGGTGGATCACGCCGCGGCGGCGCGCTTTATGCCGCTCACACAGGCGGTCATGGATGTTCCTCGCCCCTTTGACGTGATGTTGTTGGGGATGGGGCCTGACGGCCATTTTGCGTCGTTATTTCCGGCAATGGTCGGGGATGATGAGGCGTTTGGCCCTGATCATACTCCGAAAATCATCACCACGCCGCCTATGGGTTCGCCGCAATGGCCGCGTATTTCTATGAATATGGCGATGATCTTGGAATCTAATCTCGCTATTCTGTTGGTAAATGGCGCCGAGAAACAAGCGGTTCTTGCCGCGTCTAAAACAGATAGCGCCTTACCAATTCACTGGCTGCTAAAACAAACCAAACGTAAAATTGAAGTGGAAATTTCGTAATGGGTGGTCAGAACGAATTGAACCCAATTGTCAAACAAGTCATTGAGCGCATTCGTGAGCGCAGCAAGCCAACGCGCGAGGCATATCTTAATTCGATCAGCGCAATGGAGCAGGATCCAGATTCTGATCGCCGCACAGTCTCATGTTCCAATCTAGCGCATGCCGCGGCGGGTGCAGGGGCTGACCAGAGCGATGTACTAGTATCGGCCAAGCCGCATCTTGGTATCATTACCTCATATAATGACATGCTATCAGCGCATGCGCCATTTGAGCATGTGCCGACAATCCTAAAGGCGGCGGCGCGTGAAGTAGGCGCAACGGCACAGGTTGCCAGCGGTGTTCCGGCGATGTGTGATGGCGTGACCCAAGGGCGGCCCGGCATGGAATTGTCGCTGATGTCCCGCGATGTGATTGCCATGGCAACAGGTATCGGCCTCAGCCATGCTGTGTTTGATGCGGCACTGTGCCTTGGTGTTTGTGACAAGATTGTTCCCGGATTGGTCATGGGCTCGCTTGCCTTTGGTCATTTGCCAACAATTTTTGTTCCCGCCGGACCGATGAGTTCAGGTCTGCCTAACGAGGAAAAAGCATCCGTGCGCAAAGCATTTGCCAGAGGCGAGGTTGGCCGCAAGGAATTACTGGCGGCAGAGGCGGCGGCCTATCATGGGCCGGGAACCTGTACATTTTATGGCACTGCTAATTCTAACCAGATGTTAATGGAGATCATGGGGCTTCATTTGCCGGGCGCGGCCTTTGTGCACCCGCATTCTGATTTGCGTCATGCCTTGAGCGTGGCCGCTTCCCAGCGCGCCGTTGCCATTAGCCGCAAATCCGATGCACCGCGTCCTGTTGGCGCGATGCTGGATGAACGTAGCTTTGTAAATGCCGTTGTTGGCCTGCATGCGACTGGTGGTTCGACCAATCATACATTGCACTTACCGGCGATGGCGGCGGCGGCTGGTATCCAGCTTACATGGCAGGATTTCTCCGACCTATCTGACGTGGTGCCGCTATTGACGCGGATTTATCCAAATGGCGGCGCGGATGTGAACCATTTCCACGCGGCTGGCGGTATGGGCTTTGTTATCCGTGAATTGCTTCAGGCCGGACTTGTAGACGGGTCGGCAGAGACGGTGTGGGGCGACAATCTGGCAGATTATGGTGTTGAGCCAGTGCTGGACGGATCAAACCTTATCTGGCGTGATGCACCGTCTAAATCTCTTGATGAAGACATTGTGCGCGGTGTTGATAAGCCGCATCAGGCAACTGGTGGACTTAAAATGCTGGACGGTAATATTGGTAAGGCCGTGATCAAAGTATCTGCGGTAAAGCCAGAACATCAGAAAATCACCGCTCCTGCGGCTGTGTTCACCAATGAGGCCGATGTCAAAGCCGCCTTTGCGGCTGGCGATCTTGCCCGCGATGTTGTTGTGGTTGTTATGGGGCAGGGCCCACAGGCCACTGGCATGCCCGAATTACACTCGCTAACACCGATGCTAACCAACCTGCAGGATGATGGGCATGCTGTTGCGCTAATCACCGATGGGCGGATGTCTGGCGCGTCTGGCAAAGTGCCTGCGGCGATCCATATTTCACCAGAGGCATGCGCCGGTGGACCGATTGCAATGATCAAGGATGGCGACATCGTTACCCTAGATGCGGTGACAGGCGAGCTCAGTGTGGACGCAGATTTGACCTCACGCACCGCGGCGACAATTACCCAGCCACAAACTGGGTTTGGCCGTGAATTATTTGCATCATTACGCACCCAGGCGGCGACTGCCGAGGCTGGTGGCGGTATTAATCTATTGGGAATAAACTAATGAACATTACTGACATTCTAAAGCTAGGGCCGGTTATGCCGGTGATTGTTATCGACGATGCGGCACAGGCTGTACCGCTTGCTGATGCCTTGTTGAATGGTGGCATTAACGCTATCGAGATCACCTTGCGTACCCCTGCGGCGCTTGATGCCATCGCGGCGGTTGCCAAGGCCCGTCCACAAATGGCGGTTGGTGCTGGAACGATTTTGACGGCGGATGATGCGGCAAACGCGGCTGAGGCTGGTGCCGTATTTGCGGTTAGCCCGGGCGCGACCGATGCGATTATTGCTGGCTGTGCAAGCGCGTCGATCCCGCTATTGCCCGGCGCGGCTAGTGTTTCAGAGATGCTAGCGCTTGGTGAGCAGGGATTTGATTGTCTTAAATTCTTCCCGGCGGGGCAATCTGGCGGGGTTAAATTCCTTGCCGCTTTGGCTAGTCCATTGCCGCATTTCACCTTCTGCCCAACTGGCGGTGTATCGCTAGAAAATGCGCCTGATTATCTCGCTCTTGCCAATGTGGCCTGTGTTGGCGGCAGCTGGATTGCGCCCGCAGATTTAATTGCCAAAGGTGAATTTGAAGAGATTTGCAATCGTGCGAGCAAAGCCGCCCAATTGGCTAGTCGCCTTCAATAGGCCTATAGGTGGGCTAGAAACTGGCTGATGATTTCGTTTTGTGGCGTGGTGAAAAAATCCACCGCAGAACAGCTGGTAACAAGTCGCCCTTTATTCAGGAACAATACATGCTCAGCCAGCCTTTCGGCCTGTGACCGGTTGTGGCTAATCATCAAAATGGTCATGCCAGCATCGCGTGCCTTGATGATCATATCCTCAATGAAAATGGTCGCATCGATATCAAGATGCGCTGATGGTTCGTCCAAAAATAATAGTTTTGGTGCGGCGGCGAGTGCCCCAATTAACGCCAGTTTTTGTTGTTCACCGCCAGATAGCGTATGGCAATTGCGGTTGGCGAGATCGGCAATGCCAGCGGTGTCTAGCCACGCCATCACCTGGTCACGGTTTTGCCCGGGACAGACATAATCAAAATGCTCACGCACCGTACGCCGTAGCAAAATTGGCTTTTGAAACACCATCTTTTGATAAGCGTGAGGCGGTGCGGTGATGCTACCATCATCACAATCAATCACCCCATGCAGGGCCCGTGTCAAAACCGTTTTACCAGCGCCATTATGCCCCAATAGCATGGTGATTTTGCCAGCTTGCAATGAGAATGACATATCCTGAATGAGGGTTTGCCCGTCTCTTACGATGCGCAGGTTATGGGCGGTCAGGATATCAGACATAATCAGATCCCTTGGCCAGATGTTGGCGCAATAGCTGGATGAGGATATTTACCGCAAGCGCGATGCCCAATAGAACAATACCCAGCGCCATCGCCGTGGCAAGCTCGCCTTTGGATGTCTCCAATCCGATTGCCGTGGTCATCACCCGCGTTGAATGCCTGATGTTGCCCCCCACAATCATCACCGCGCCTACCTCTGAAATAGCCCGGCCAAAACATGCCAGCCCGATCGTGACCAAAGCAATGCGTGCGTCCCGCATTAGGGTGAGGGCTTGGCGAAAGACACCGATGCCGAGCGAGCTAAACAACGGTGCATATTCCCCATGCAGATTTTCCAGCACCTGACGCGACAGGGCGATTGAGATGGGCAGTACCAAAATGGTTTGTGCAATCATCATGGCGACCGGCGTGTATAGAATGCCCATAAAGCCAAAGGGACCTGACCGCGAGATTAAGATGTAAACCAGCAAGCCGATTACGACTGGCGGCATGGCCAGAAAGGTGTTGGTGACAACAAGCACGATCGAGCGCCCCGGAAACCGGCAACTAGCCAGCAAAGCCCCCATAGGCAAGCCGATGACCAGAGATATGGTGACCGCGACCAAGCTTACACTCATCGATAGGCTGACGATCCCAATAAGTTCAGGATTGAGCGACCAAATAAGCTGTCCGGCAATGCGAAAGGGAGTGAAAAAATCCATGCGCTATAATGGCCTGAATTGGCTTTGGTTTCATCAGAAAAATGCGCTGAAACTAGGAAGATTTGTGGTGGTCTTAGTCAGACCGAGGGTGGGCGTGATCAATTCCGGCTCGGCGGGCGCGTTCAACCATGTCGGTTATGTCGCGCGCCAGAACAGGTGTTTCAGCTGGATGCAGAAATTCACCAATGGGCAAGATCACGCCATGCGAACGAATGGTGATTTTCTGATGATAGCGCGCGGCAAGATCTGGCGCACTCGATGGTGATATACTGACCGTTGCCCATGACGTTGGAAATGCGTTCTCTTCGGTTTTTCCATTTGGGTGAGTGGTGCGAACAGTGACTTCCTTATCCGTGACAGTCACTGATTGGCGTTTTTGTGCGGCCCGATAGTTCATTTTAAAGACTGCCCAAACGACCAGAATTTCCAGCCCCAAAAAGCCGATAACAGGCCATGCACCAAGGAGGAAAAAGCCAAGCCCGATGGAAAAGGCAAGGCCGCAAAGCACAGCCATAAAGATCGCGAAACCACGCGGAGATAACGAGCGATATGGCCAGATCGTTATGGTCTCACTAAAAATACTGGAAAGCGGCGATGGCTGCGTCATTACTCTGCATTTTTCCAAAAAACTGTCTAAAACATATGAGCGTATATATGGTCTCATCGATAATGATAAAAGGCCTGACTGGCATGTAATCAATGTGATGACTCACTTTATACATTATCCACCCAATCATTGATGAGGCGCTACAAATGGTAGCTCTTATCTGTCGATTGTCACAATTAAACTTTACGCTCCGGAAATTTTCCCTCTAATATAAATTTTTGACGGGGAATCTATTGTGGCAATCACTGCTCTTGGATACATGGGGGCCCGATCACCTAAGCTCGACGAATGGAGCTACTTTGCGGGCAAGTTTCTCGGCATGCAGCAGGTGGATAGTGGGGCTGGGACCCTGTCCTTTAGAATGGATGATTGGCGCCAACGCTTTGTCGTAACCGATGAGGTTGGTAACTCTTTGGGCTTTATGGGCTGGCAGGTAGAGCATCCAGATGATCTGGAGCATTTTGCCGCCGTGCTTGATAAGGCCGGCACCAAGGTGACAATCGGCGATAAAGGCCTATGCGATCAGCGCTTTGTCGATAAGATGATCTATTTCCATGACCCTGACGGTAACCGTGTTGAATTATTCTATGGCGCGGAGACAGCCACCGATCCATTTATCTCTGGTCGCCCGATTGAGGGATTTGTGACGGGCCCCTATGGCATGGGCCATGCGGTTATGCATGTTGAGGATGCCAACAGACTATTGCCATTTTACCGTGATCTTCTGGGCTTTTCTGTCTCTGATTACGGATTGAAGCCATATCCGATGTATTTTTTCCATGTGAATGGTCGGCATCATAGCTTTGCGATTATTGGATCAGGGCGTAGCGGTCTGCATCATTTTATGGTCGAATTTGCCAATCTTGACGATGTCGGTCAGGCCTATGACCTTGCCTCTATGGAGGATGACCGCATTGCCTATACCCTTGGTCGTCACACAAATGACTGGATGACTTCGTTCTATTCTCATACGCCCTGTGACTTTTTCATAGAGAGCGGATGGGGTGGGCGCATTATTGATATGAATGAATGGGTGCCGCATGAAACCAATGTCGGGCCTAGCTTTTGGGGGCATGAGCGGATCCATCTAAAGGATCATGAGAACCGCACACATTTGCGTGAAATGCGGTTGCAGGCAGCCAAGGATGGATTGCGTGTTCCCAATGTAGTTGATTGCCCTTGGTTGTATGACCAGCTTGTAAAATAGGCTTTGCGTAACCCGATTTACGCTGAAAATGCGGTGAATTATATGTCTGATGATAGTTTTGACGTGGTGATTGTTGGTCTTGGTCCTGTTGGCGGCGTGTTGGCCAACATGATGGGCAAGGCTGGTATTAACACCCTCGTCATAGAGCGCGAAGCCGCCGCCTATCCACTGCCAAGAGCCGTTCATTTTGATGATCAGACCATGCGGGTTTTCCAATCCATTGGCGTTGCCGAAAAGGTCGAGGAAGTGGCGCGGATTAACCCCGGCATGCGCTTTGTCGATAAGCAAGACAATTTGTTGCTCGATTGGCCGCGGCCACAAGAGGTCGGCCCGTTCGGCTGGCATCCTAGCTACCGCTTTCACCAGCCTGATATTGAGAAAATTATGAATGACGGGCTGGATCGTTATGATTGTGTGAAGGTGATGCGAAATACCAATGTGCATAGCCTCAAAGAGGCAGAGGATAGCGTCACTCTGATTGGCAAGGAAAAGGGTCAGGATTTTAAGGCGACTGGACGCTATGTTGTTGGTTGTGATGGGGCTAAATCCATAATTCGCCAGCATATCGGAAGCGAAATGATCGATTTTGGCTTTCAAGAAAGATGGCTTGTCGTCGATGTTGTGTTGACTAAACCGCGTCCTGATCTTGGTGATTTCACAATACAAACCTGTAATCCGGAACGCCCTAGCACTTATGTCCGGTGCCCACTTGATCGCCGGCGGTGGGAAATTAATCTGCTCGATCATGAAGATGACGAATTGGCGCTTAGCGATGATTTTGTCTGGGCACGACTGGCGCCAAAACTGACTAGTGATGACGCTGTGCTTGAGCGCAAGGCGGTATATCGCTTTGAGTCAAAGCTGGCCGATATATGGCGGCGTGACCGGATGATGATAGCCGGTGATGCGGCACATTTAATGCCGCCTTTCATGGGGCAGGGGATGTGTACAGGCGTTCGTGACGCTAGCAATCTTGGCTGGAAATTAATCAGCGTTCTGCGTGATGGCTATAGTGATGATCTTCTGGACAGCTATGGCAGTGAACGCGCGGCCCATGCTGAAACCTATATCAAGACGACAATGAATGTTGGCACCTTGATGAATAGCTGCGAAACGGCGGAATCGCTTATCTCGGCAATGAATCCAGATGATGGTACAGCGACAATGGCGTCAATCTTGCGCGGGCTGGGGCCGGGCTTGGCGAATGATGACGATCCCAACGGTGGGACTATGTTTGCCCAACCGACCCTCTTAAACGGTGTCCGACTGGATGATTATGGTGATGGCCGGTTTATCGTGTTGGCGCGGGGCGATATCGATGTTGGCGGCCGTAATGCGGCGGTGATAAATCCCGATCACGAACCATCCGTTGCAACCGCTCTAGCAACTATTGGCATAGAGGCGGCGATTATCCGGCCAGATGGCTATGTGCTGTGCGGATATGCAAACGCGCCATCACAAGGGGAAATAAACGCGGCTTTAGCTCTCAGCTAACCCTATTCCAGATTTTCTGGTATCTGCGGCACGTCATTATCGTCCAATGGCATTGGGGTTACGGCGATGACCGCGCTCATTGGCAAATCACCATATAGGTGCGGGAACAATGCGCCGCCGCGTGATGCTTCCCATTTTATCTCTAGGCTTGCCGTGTTGACACTCACCAGCACCAATCCTCTCTTGCCATGAAAATGGAGCCGAGCTGTCTCGCCGGCCTGTGCCGCTGTTGAGAAATGAATAAACCCATCGGCAATATCAATGCCAGCGCCAGTAAATTTTCCTGCTGCCTCGGCCTCCTGCCAGATGTCTGACGGGCAAATCTTATAGATAGTCTCTGACATGGTGTTACCTAAATGACTGTTGTTCTGGTTTAGCTTTACTTAAAACGGCATCGGGTGGGCCTTATGGGCTTTTTCAATATCGGCCATGACTTCGTTTGATAACATCAAGTCAGCCGCGCCCAAAGCCACCTCTAACTGGTCCAGCGTGGTGGCCCCAAAAATCACAGACGCCATAAAGGGCCGCATGCGGGCAAAGGCCAATGCCATCTGCACCAGATTCAAACCGTGCCGCTTGGCAATCCCCATATAGGCATCAATGGCGGGCCAAACACGTGCGGTTGTGCGTCCACCTAAATCATCGGACGAGATGTCCCGCCGAGAGTCCGCCGGACTGTTTTCCGGGCTGTATTTACCGGTCAATAGGCCGCATGCAAGCGGCGAGAAGGCGAGCAGGCCAACATTCTCATTATGGCTAAGTTCGGCCAGATCAGTGTCATAAAGGCGGCATAACAGGCTATATTCGTTCTGGATGGTCATCACCCTCGGAAGCACCTTATCCTCTGATTGCCGTAGCCATTGCGCGGTTCCCCATGCGCTCTCGTTAGATAGGCCGATATGGCGAATTTTGCCAGCAGTAACAAGCTCTTGCAGGCATTCCAGAACCTCTGCGATATGCTCGAGAAATTCCTGTTTATTCTGTGTGGTCGGATCGTAGAACCAGTTTTTGCGGAACATGTAGGATCCGCGATTAGGCCAATGCAGCTGGTATAGATCAATGTAATCGGTTTGCAGTGATTTAAGCGATGCCTCAACCGCTGCGACAATTGTTTCAGGCGAGATCGGCGCGCCATCGCGAACATTGGCATAGCCTTCACCGGCAACTTTGGTGGCGATGATAACATCACTGCGGCGTCCAGATTTGGCCACCCATTCGCCAATAACCCGCTCGGTATCGCCCTGTGTGGCTTTTGACAGAGGGGTGCTTGGATACATCTCCGCGGTGTCGATAATGTTTACGCCGTGATCTAGTGCCATGTCGATCTGTGCATGACCTTCGGCAAAACTATTTTGTGTTCCCCACGTCATAGAGCCAAGGCATAGGGCGCTGATATCAATGTCAGTTGTGCCAAGTTTATTATAGATCATTATGTCCTCCAAAACCGGTCATGCAAACGCGGTGAAGATGTGGTAGCCCAGCTAGGGCCAATTTGAACAGGTAAATGTTTTACCTGGTGAAGCAAAATTCGGTTTGCTGAATATAGCGCTCATCTGGCGTCAATTCGGCTGATGGAAAATGGTCGTGGCTGGGCGCATCTGGCCAGATTTGCGGCTCTAGGCATACCCCCGAAAAAGCACGGTAAAGTGGCTTTATGTGCCCCCTGACCGGCGGGCCCAATTTATGACCAGTATAAAGCTGGAGGCCGGGCTCGGTGGTTGTTACATCCATGCTAATACCGGAATAGGGGCTGTTTAACGTAGCCACCGGCCGCGGTGTCCCGCGTGCCTCGCCAATGCAGTAATTATGGTCGATGGCATTGTCACCGATTTCGCGCATTTCCCGAAAATCAAAACCTGTATTGGCTACAGCCGCAATCTCGCCAGTCGGGATCAATTCGGCGTCCGTTGGCAAGTAATGTTCGGCCGCAATACAAAGATGATGGCCGCGAATATCATTGCGGTCATCGAGCGAGAAATAGCTGTGATGGGCCGGATTAAAAATGGTTGTCTGGGTGGTGGTTGCCTCAACGGTAATCGCAAGAATATTCTTCGCTTTGATCTCATAACGACAGGTCACGGCACATTCACCGGGGAACCCCATCATCCCATCCGGATCGCTAAGGCCAAGGGTGACAAAATTATGTTCGTGATCGATGATGTCCCAACATTGGTTGCCATAATTAACTGTGCCGCCATGCAGGCAATGCTTGCCCAGGTAATTGGTGTCGAGCTGGTGCGTCTGTCCATCGATTCGTGCCTGCCCTCGGTTTATCCGATTGGCGTAACGCCCAACCATTGCGCCAAAAGATGGCGAATAGCGCGGGTAATGTTTGAATTTTGGAAAGCCAAGAACCAACGGCAGATTATGCCCAACAAGGCGCAAATCTTGGAGTACCGCCCCCCAAGTCAACACCGTCGCGGATAACCCATCTTGCCAAATATCAATAGACTGAACGTCAGTATTGTCACGCGCAATCCCAACAGTTTTGATCATTCATTACTCCACAGAAAGATAAGCCAGCCAGCATATATAATACGCGTGTCCGTGTTTATTATACCCGATGAGACACGGTAAGGGCTAACAATAGCTAGCATCTTCACTTATAGTTTAGTGATAACTTAAGTTTAGGCTATTATCTTGAAAACAAAACTAGATAACGGCTTGGTTAATAGGGATATATAATGCGTGTAGCGGTTGTTGGATCGGGAATTTCCGGCCTTGGGGCGGCCTTTTTGTTAAAGGATGTTGCCGAAGTTCATTTGTTTGAAAATGCAGATCGAATTGGTGGACATAGCCATACTGTTGATGCGGATTTTGACGGCGTAAAGGTACCAGTAGATACGGGCTTTATCGTCTATAATCCCCTAAACTATCCAAATTTAATCGAATTGTTTCGGGTTCTGGACGTCCCCACGCAAAACACCGATATGAGTTTTGGCGTGTCTCTGGATGATGGTGCCAGCGAATATGAAGGATCAGTAGCCGGATTGCTGGCCCAGCCATCCAATCTGTTGCGCCCGCGTTATTGGTCGATGCTGTATGATCTGGTCCGGTTTTATAAGCGCGCTCCAAAACAGGCCTATAACGGGCCGGCGGACGAGACTTTGCGCGATTTTATCCAGCGTGAGGGATATGGCACCGCTTTTGTCGAGGACCATCTATTGCCGATGAGCGCCGCCATTTGGTCCTGTACATCATCGATGATGCTTGATTTCCCCATTCGGTCGTTCATGCGGTTTTTGGAAAACCACAAGCTGTTGAACTTTATCGACCGGCCGCAATGGCGCACGGTTAAAGGGGGATCGCGCCAATATGTGAATCGGATCGTTGCCGCGCTTGGTAAATCCATTCATCTATCAACGAATATCACCGGCATAAAACGCGACCAAGGCGGGGTTATCCTGTCGATCGAGGGGCAGGGTGATGTCTGGTTCGACAAGGTTATTATGGCCGCCCATGCTGATCAATCGATGGGGTTGATTACTGATCCGACCGCGGCCGAGAACGAAATCCTTTCTTGCTTTAAGTTTCAAGAAAACCGCGCTGTTCTGCATTCAGATGAACGGCTTATGCCGCGCCGCCGTGCGACGTGGGCGGCATGGAACTACCTCACCGGACCCAGCACGGGAGGCGAATTATGCCTCACTTACTGGATGAACCGGTTACAATCGATTGAGGAAAAATATCCGCTATATGAAACCCTAAACCCGCATATCGAGCCTGACCCAGCCTTGGTTCACGGCACATTTCTCTATGAGCATCCGATTTTTGATGAGGAGGCCATTGCCGCTCAATCAAGATTGGCTGAGATACAGGGACGTGATCATTTGTTTTTTGCGGGGGCATGGACAGGGTACGGGTTTCATGAGGATGGTTTGAAATCGGCGATTGCGATTGCCAAGACATTGGGCGCTACGATACCGTGGGACAGCGCGGTAGATGGATATTCCAACGCAACCGAACGCGAGCGGGAGATCGCCTAGATGCCAGCATGTAGTCTGGTCCCATCGATTATAAATCACACGCGGCACGGCTCGCCATCCCATTTTTTGGCGCGTCGTGGCCTGTCGATATGGCTAGACCTCGATAATTTACCGGCGGCAAACAAGCTTTCTGCGTTATTTTCGATAGGGCGTTTTAACCTCTTGTCCTTTTTTGAGGGTGATTACGGGCCTAATTTTAAATCAACCATGCCGCCACAATCTTTGAATAGCTACGCCCGCAAAATGGCGGCGGAATTGATCCCTGATGTTACCATAAATTCGGTGCATTTATTGACCTTCCCACGGATATTGGGATTGGCCTTTAATCCGGTGTCTGTCTATGTCTTGCGGGATCGCGATGGCCGTGACCGGCTTTATATCTATGAGGTTAGAAATACTTTTGGCGACATGCATTCCTATATTGGAACAGTCGAGGCCAATGGGGCTATCCTAGAGAGTGCCAAGCTATTGCATGTGTCGCCGTTTTTTCCGTTAACAGGTGAATATCGTCTGAAAATAAAGGCAGATAACGATCAGCCTATCCGTGTGTTGATGCGGTATTTGGCGGATGGTAAGCCACAATTAACAGCAACATTACGCGGTGATGTCGAACCGCTTACAAATGTCGGGGTGCTCAAATCTCTGGTGAAAACAGGGCAATGGCCACTCCGCCCACTGGTTTCAATTCACCTTGAAGCCGCTAAATTATGGATGAAGAAAGTTCCTTTCTTTCGGCGTCCCGAACCGCCCAAGGTTTGGTCTAAGGCACAGGAAGTTAGAAGAGGGTAGATTTGGTAATGAAGTTAGGTTTTTTCGACCGTAAGCGGGCTCAATTTTTGATCAAAGTGGTCTCCCGTATCCAATTTGGCAGTGTTCATTTGATCCTACCCAATGGCGAGGAGCATAATTTTAACGGGCCCGAAGCCGGTCCAGCCGCCCATTTACATCTGCATTCGATGAATGCGATGACGCGGATCATGCGCAATGGCAAGATGGGCTTTTGTGAGGCGGTTATGGATGGCGAGGCGAGCAGCAATGATTTGCCGTCCCTGATCGAGCTAGCGGTGTTGCATGACGAATATATCGATAGTCAGCTAAAAGCAGGCTTTCTGCGCAAAAATGGCCTCCGCCTGTTTCATTATATGCGCCGTAATAACAAATCCGGTTCGGCGAAAAACATCTCCTACCATTACGATCTCGGCAATGATTTCTATGCCGCGTGGCTGGATGGCACGATGACCTATTCATCGGCTGTATTTGAAGGGGAAGACGATGATCTATCCGCGGCGCAGATTAATAAATATCGCCATCTAGCCGAGATGGCCGATATTCAACCCGGCGATCATGTTCTTGAGATTGGCTGTGGCTGGGGTGGTTTTGCCAAATATGTGACCTCGACCATTGGCGCCAAGGTTACCGGCATTACGATTTCCAAAGAGCAGTTTGATTTTGCCGAAAAACAGCTTGCCGAGGCCGGATTATCCGATAAAGCGCAATTGCGGCTGATTGATTACCGTGATCTTGAGGGTAAATTCGACAAGATAGTCTCGATTGAGATGTTCGAGGCTGTTGGCGAGGCCTATTGGCCGACCTATTTTGCCGCGGTGTCGTCTTTGCTCAAAAAGGGCGGACGCGCCGTGATTCAGTCTATCACCATCGATCATCAGGCCTTTGCCGCCTATAAGGCCCAGCCTGACTTTATCCAGCGTTATATTTTCCCCGGTGGGATGTTGCCATCGATGGAATTGTTGAACGCGCCGGTTGATGCGGCTGGTCTCAAGCTGGTTGAGGATCGTGGTTATGCGCTCCATTACGCCCGCACATTGGCCGAATGGCGCACACGCTTTAACGCGGCATGGCCGCAATTGGCAAAAGGCAAGTTCGATGATCGCTTCAAACGTATGTGGGAGCTGTATCTAGCCTATTGTGAAGGTGGTTTTCGCGCCGGTATGATTGACGTGAAGCAAATCTTGTTAACGCATAAATAATCACGCCTAGTAGCGGCGAGGGCCTAGCGCGGCACTTTCACCACGAAACGTGCCATGATAGGGCGCAACAAGGCGCCAATGACGGGTAGCTTGGCAAATAGCTGGCTGGCACTGTCCCAATGGTCGATATGCGCGCTAATGAGGCCGTTATCGCCGATATGGACTTCGGTCATGCCCTCAAAATCAAGCGCAGTATGTGGCCAGCCATTGATCTTTCCCGTCATGCGCCAGCGTAAATAGGCAATTTTGTTGTCATTTGTCGCTGAGTAGGCAACATCAGTGACATCAAAGCCGGGATCAATACAGGTCTCGAACATATGGTCGAAAATCGCGGTAAAGGCGGGTTTGCCAGTGGTTTTGTTAAATGGATCGCTAAAGAAAATGTCGTCATCAACGGCGGCTAGTAGCGCATCCATATTGTTAGGTGTCAGGCTGGTAAAGGCCGTTACATATTGCGAAACCACATCATTTGGTTTGGGCATTTTTACTCCTGTGCAAAACCAGTTTGCTTGCCAACGATCTTGAAATACCAACTATCAGGTAACCACCGCAATAGGGCTAGTTTGCGGGTGAATGATTTTGGGAAATGGATCAAAAAATCGGGAAGAGCGATGCTCTTTATGATGGTGTCGGCGGCGGCATCACTGCTCATCAAGCCCGGCATGTCAAAATCATTCACTGCCGTTGCCTCACTCTCGACAAAGCCGGGGCAGATGACCTGAATTTCGATATTTTTCGGCCGTAAATCAAACATCAGTGATTCTGCTAACGAGATCAGCGCGGCCTTTGTTGGTCCATAAGCGGCAGAACGCGGCAGACCGCGCCAACCCGCAACCGAAGATATTAGAACAATCTTACCGCCACCCACTTTAATCATGTGTGGAACAATGGCCGCCAAAGCATTGATAACGCCCATATAATTAACGTCCATGTGTGTGGCGTAAATACTTGGGTCAATGCTGGTGCCGTCTTGTGGTACATACATGCCTGCGTTCAAAATGGCGATATTGATTGGCCCGTATTTGGCAATGCTGGCGTCTATGGCTTTGGCTATTTGCGCGGCGTTGGTGACATCTGCTTGCACGCCGAAGAAGTTTGATAGCTCTGATGACAGCGCGTCTAGCCGGTCTTTGCGCCGTGCAACCGCGCTGACCTGATTGGCTGTATCACCAGCATCATTGCTCGCTACGCCGGTGCATAGCTTTGTCGCAATGGACTTGCCAATGCCGGCACTGGCGCCAGTGATAAAATAATGGGTCATCGGGTTACTCTTAAAAACTCTAAACATCACGGCCAAATGTACCGTTCCCTATATCTAGTGCGTCATCGCCGATAGTCAAAGGGGACGTTGCAAAGCGCGCCATTTTAGGCATTTAATGGGGGAGGGTTGTTGATCGCAGTTTGGGCTTGCTAGGGTCGCTTAATTGAGGTCTACCGGCGTAATTGGCGCTAGCGCGTTTCAGGTGAGTTATGGCTATGCATGAGCAAAATATTATCCGTTGGCAAGCGGCCCTGTGCCGTGATTACGGTATCGATGGCGTTCTGCAGCCGCTTGATGGCGAGTTTGACCTGAACTTTGCTGTTATCTGCGATGGTAACATGGCCTTTGTGCTAAAAATCATGCGTCCTGATTGCGATCCCCAACTGGTCGAAATGCAAATAGACGCGTTGCACCAAATAGCCAAAAACGCCCCTGATCTTGCTGTCCCGCGCGTAATCGACACGATTGGCGGCGCATCCTTTGTTAGATGGGATGGTGATGGAGGGTCCATTGCGTGGGTTATATCGGCATTGCCCGGTGCGACCCTCGGCACCGTTGGGGCCTATGATCCGGCGTTAATTCACCAGATCGGGCGCAACCTCGGGACGCTAACGAATGCGCTAAAGGGGTTTGATCATCCGCATTTGACCCGTGATTTCAAATGGCATCCGCTCCAGCCGCATTGGATTGAGGACCATCTTGATGTCATTATTGACGGTGAATTGAAATCACAAATAACTGATATAATACAGAATTTTAAGGAGAATATTGAACCTAAAATATTAACTAAAGATCATACCGCCATTCATTGTGATGCGAATGATTATAACCTGTTGGTAACCAGATCAATTGAGGCGTGGGCGCTGTCCGGCATTATTGATTTTGGTGATATGACCAGCGCGCCGGCCATTTGTGATCTGGCGACCGCGGCGGCCTATTTGGTTCTAGGGCAAGAGCGCCCCTTAGAGGTTTTGAGCCGGTTTGTGGCGGGTTATCACGAAACGCATCCGTTAAAGCCAGACGATCTTGAATTGATATTTAGTTTGATGCTGACCCGTCTGGCGGTATCGGTCGTCAATTCCGCAATGATGAAAAAGATCCGCCCTGATGATGATTACATGGTCATTAGCGAGGCGCCTGCGCTTGCGTTTCTGGCGATGGCACGCGATATCTCGCCGGTGATTGTCCTTGGACGGTTGCGGCTTGCCATTGGATTGGAAATAGTTTTGAACGCCAATCGGGTCGGGAATTGGTTGGTGCAGAATAAATCCCAGTTCGCACCACTTTTCGGTCCTGAGATACAGCCTAGCCTAGGTGATGCGCCGCGTTGTTCTTGTGCGATTGGTGATAGCGTGATGCCGGTAAACCCGACCGCGATCAGCATGGATGAGGCGGTGCGGTTAGTCCCCGAAGCCATTGGCAATCGCATCCCGCATGTTGGGCATTATCTTGAACCAAGGCTTGTTTATACAGAACCTGCGTTTTTTCTGGGGGCGCATGCCCTTGATGGACGCCGCACAATGCATCTAGGCATTGATGTGTTCATGCCAGCTGGTGCGTCTCTTTTTGCGCCCTATGAGGGAATTATTGTGGCCGCGATTAACCGCCCGCAACGGCTCGATTACGGCGGTGTGGTCATCATGGCCCATGAAACCAGCGATGGTGATGCGTTTTATTCTCTCTATGGCCATCTTGATCCGGCCAGTATCGCAGACTTGGAAACAGGCCAGCACATAGCCAAGGGTGAGACATTTGCCGCGCTAGGGGATGTGGCGGTGAATGGTGGGTGGCAACCGCATGTGCATTTCCAAATAAGCGTCTCGCTAACGCATTTCGGTGATGCGCGTGATCATGACTGGCCAGGTGTTGGTGATGCTGATGATGTGGACTATGCCGCCGCGCTCTATCCCAATCCTGCGGCGATGTTGGGGCTTGATCCAGAAGACATGCTCTATCCCATCGATGACATCGATAACAGCATTGCCGCGCGAAAACGGTCTTTTGGGGCAAATCTGAAATTATCTTACACAAAGCCATTACAGCTAGTGCGTGGTTGGCAGCATTATCTCTATGACGAGAGAGGGCGCACCCACCTTGATGCCTATAATAATGTGCCACATGTCGGCCATTCGCATCCCCGCCTGCATGCCATAGCAGAGCGCCAATTGCGTCTGATCAATACCAATACAAGATATCTGCATCCGGCGCAGATGGCCTTTGCCGAGGCCTTGCAAAGCCGATTGCCGGATCATCTCACGCATTGCTATTTTGTGACGTCGGGGTCGGAGGCTAATGAGCTGGCCCTGCGATTGGCGCGGGCGCATACTGGTGGGAAATCAATGGTGGTACAGGATCATGGCTATCACGGCCATACCACAGGGACGATTGATCTAAGCCCGTATAAATTTAACGGGCCGGGCGGTGATGGCTGTCCTGATTGGGTTGAGATTGTCCAAGTGGCCGACAGGTATCGTGGGCCATTTGGCTATGATGACGCGAATGCTGGCGTTAAATATGCGGCGGATGTGGACAAAGCCCTCGACCGGATAGCGCAAAAGGGCGGCACATTGGCCGGCTTTATCGCCGAGAGTTTCCCTAGCGTAGGCGGCCAGATAGAGTCCCCACAAGACTATCTCTCGTCGGTGTATGAGCGGATACGCGCCGCCAATGGCCTATGTATTGCCGACGAGGTGCAAACCGGCTTAGGGCGCCTAGGCGACGCCTATTGGGGGTTTGAAACCCAGAACGCCATGCCGGATATTGTCGTTCTTGGGAAACCCATCGGTAATGGTCATCCTATTGGTGTGGTTGTAACAACTGCGGAAATAGCGAAATCCTTTGCCAATGGGATGGAGTTTTTCTCAACCTTTGGCGGAACCACGCTTGCCTGTCTGATCGGGGCCGAGGTGTTGCAGATTGTCGATGATGAGGGGTTACAGGCCAATGCCGCCGAGAGGGGACGCCAATTGCTAGACGGCTTTTCCTTGTTGAAAGACAAATATGACATCATCGGTGACGTTCGCGGGCGCGGTTTGTTTTTGGGAATTGAGTTGGTAAAAGATCAAAATGACAAAACACCAGCGCGTGAATTGGCGGGGTTTGTCGCCAACCGTTTGCGGGAGTACCGTATCCTTATCGGCACTGATGGGCCTTTTGATAATGTCCTGAAAATCCGGCCACCTCTCACTATTGGGGCGCAAGATTGTGACTTTTTATTGCGGAAACTTGATCAGGTTTTTGCGGAAACAATTTTACTAAATTATTGAAAAAGAATATAAAAATGTGTCATTTTCGTGTCAAAGCCTTGTCTTGATAGATAGGCCATAGTAAGGTCTGTCCAACAAGATGCTTTTGGATGTTCCAAAAGATGGTGGGGTAACCTTATCCGACCTTGGACCATCCAAAGAATAATCTTTACCGATGTGTTCTGGGGCTTTGTTTCTCCATTAGTTTTCTCATCTGTTTCGTTCCCCTGATCACGATCAAATTTCGTCGTTTGATGAAAGGAACGAAACATGGAAATGATCAACAACTTAGTTGGAGATTTGAACGGCATTGTCTGGGGTGTCCCAATGCTGGTTCTTATACTTGGCGTTGGATTATACCTAACAATTGGCTTGAGATTTCTCTCTATCTTAAAAATTCCCTTCGGTTTTTCCCTTTTGTGGAAAGGCCGTATTCCTGGCACTGCCGCTGGTGAAATTAGTCCGTTTAACGCGCTAATGACCTCGTTATCTGCAACCATCGGCACTGGTAACATTGCTGGTGTTGCTACTGCGATTTTTCTTGGTGGCCCCGGTGCCATTTTCTGGATGTGGGTCACTGCGTTGGTTGGCATGGGCACGAAATATGCCGAGGCTGTTTGTGCGGTTCGTTTCCGTCAAAAGGATTCGAAAGGCAATTTTGTCGGTGGTCCGATGTATTACATTCAAAATGGCATGGGCGCGAAGTGGAAATGGCTAGCGATGGTCTTTGCGCTATTCGCCGGTATCGCCGGATTTGGAATTGGCAATATGGTGCAGGCAAATTCGATTGCCGACGCGCTTTATAGCAATTTTGGTGTGCCTCATATGGGTACTGGTCTTGTTACGGCGGCCTTGGTTGGCGCGGTGTTGCTTGGCGGCATCCAGCGTATTTCCAATGTTGCTGGCAAGCTCGTGCCGATCATGGCGTTGCTTTATGTTTCTGCCGGTGTTCTGGTGCTTATGCTTAACGCTTCGGAAATTCCAGCCGCATTTGGGTTGATCTTTAAATACGCATTCCAGCCTAGCGCTGCTGCTGGCGGTTTTGCTGGTGCGGCGGTTTGGATGGCCATTCGTTTTGGTGTGGCCCGTGGTGTATTCTCGAACGAGGCTGGACTTGGTTCTGCCCCGATCGCGCATGCGGCGGCCCAGACCAAATGTCCGGTTTCTCAAGGACTAGTGGCAATGTTGGGAACTTTCATTGATACGATCATTGTCTGTTCATTCACTGCCCTTGCGATCCTGAGCACAGGCGTTTGGACAAGTGGAGCAACAGGTGTAGCCCTGACCTCAGCCGCTTTTGAGGCGACTTTGCCGGGGTGGGGTGGCTATCTGATCGCGGTTTCACTGGCAATCTTTGCCTTCACCACGATTTTGGGCTGGAGCTATTATTCAGAGCGGTCTCTGCAATATCTCTTTAGCCGCAAAGTCATTACACCGTTTAGGGTCGTCTGGTCCTTGGCGGTCATAGTGGGGGCAACGGTTGAGCTTGAATTTGTCTGGCTATTGGCCGACACGCTCAACGCGATGATGGCTGTTCCGAACTTGATCGCCTTGGCGGTTCTCTCTCCCATCGTATTCAAAATCACCAAAGAGTTTTTTGATACGCGCGGGGAATCGGAAAACAACCCGTTCTAACCAATTCGGCTTAACTGACTTGGTTTACAATCGATAACGAACTGATAATGAACTAATAATTAAAGGGCGGCTCTGGTCGCCCTTTTTTCATAGTGGGTTCTAATCTCCTAAAAATCTTGGGACGGGGCATGATTAACCGGCTGGATGAAAATTTTACTTTCGCTCTGTGTTGAATTTGCGCATTCTGCAAGCCTAATTTCGTAACGGTGAGAGAGATCATGCGCCCACCTCGTAAAACCCTACCGATCCATAGCGCCGAGCCACTGCATGTGTCGGTGACTAGAGGCGGCGCCGAGGAAAGTAGCCATCTGGTTGATGTGGCGCTTTGTGATGGCGATGGCACCGTTATAATCGGGCTTGGCGATATTGAAAATCCGGTTTTTCCGCGCTCTGCGATGAAGCCACTGCAATCAATTGCCCTTGCGGAAATGCTCCCGCAAATGGACGAGCTACAGCGTCTAAGTCCGGCTGAATTGTCGCTGATCTGTGCTAGTCATAATGCCCAAGATGGCCATGTCGAGGCGGTTCGCGGCTTGCTAGGCAAGTTCGACATATCACCAGATAACCTGTCATGTGGGCCGCAATGGTCGAGCGATCAGACGACCCTGATTGAACAGGCGCGGACAATGGAAACACCGCAACGAATTCATAATAATTGTAGCGGCAAGCATGCTGGCATGTTGGTGCTAGGGCATCTCATGGGTGTCGATACGCATAATTACGCCGATGTGACACATCCGGTGCAACAACGCATCCTCGGCATTTTAGAGGCGATGACAGGCGTTGATCTGATGGGGCATCCAAGCGGGATCGATGGGTGCGGTGCACCGGCCTTTAGTGCGCCACTTGGCAATTGGGCGCGGGCATTTGCGTTATTCGCTGATGGCGATAGCCTTGCCCCTGCGCGCGCGGCCGCATGTCAGAACATCCGCAATGGTGTGGCATCTGCGCCATTTCTAATCGCGGGCGATCGGCGTCTCTGCAGTGAACTCAACGCCGCCTTTGGTGATGGTATAACCGCAAAGACAGGCGCCGAGGGAGTGTTCGCCGCGGCATTTCATGAACTCGGCCTTGGTATTATGGTAAAGGCGAGAGACGGCAATAAACGCGCCGCAGAAGTGGCATTGGGCGCGGTCATTGATTGTCTGGGCTATGAGACGCCAACGACATTGCGGCCTTATTTCCAGCCAGAATTACGCAATTGGGCCGGGGATCTGGTTGGTGATATTCGGGTCATCGGCCCGATCGTCACGCAAGCCTAGTCAAATGCGAGGGTCCGATACACAAGTCCGAGAGCATGGCGGCAATGTTGACTCGGCGGCGATGCGTTATGGCATCCCAGATATGCTCGATCTATCAACTGGCATTAGCCCCATAGCCTATCCAGCACCGCCGATTACCGCGGACGCGCTGCAAGCATTGCCAACCGATAGTGCGCTCGCCGATTGTTTGGGTGCGGCGCGGCAATTTTACAATGTGCCGGAATATCTGGATCTTGTTGCCGGATCTGGCACCCAGATGTTACTGCAAAGCGCACCAGCGATAATACGTGCACATAACCATAAAGCGAAAGCAGCGCCACAGGGCGGGTCGGTCTGGATTAAAACCCCCAGCTATAATGAACATGCACCCGCATGGCAGGCGGCGGGGTGTAATGTGGTTGATGCTGATGCCCTGCCACCAGAGGCGATGTTCGCGGTCATTATCGCGCCAAATAATCCCACAGGTGAATATGATCCGGCCGCCATTGTCGATTGCGCACAGGCGTTGCAAGAGCGCGGTGGGTGCTTAGTCATTGACGGTGCTTTTATCGATAATAAAACTGGCGCGGATCTGTTTGGTCGGTTGGGTGATAATCCGGCGGTCATTCATCTACGCTCATTTGGCAAGTTTTTTGGCATGGCTGGCTTGCGTCTTGGATTTGCCATTGGCCAACCTGACATCATCGCCGAATTTACCCAGCATTTCGGGCCTTGGGCACTAAGCTCGCCAGCTCTGTCAATCGGTGCTAAGGCCCTTGATGATAGCGTTTGGGCGGAAAATCACCAGCAATGGCTGGCGGCACAATCAACTAGGTTGGCGGGTTTGCTTGGTCAACATCACCTGTCTATTTTGGGCGGAACCAGCTTGTTTCAAACGATAGATACTGAGCATGCTAGCCGCCTTCATCACCATCTAGCGACAGCGGGCATATGGACCCGGGCATTTGGTGATTACCCGCGGTTAATTCGCTTTGGATTGCCCGCAGATGATTCGCAATGGAGCCGCCTTAAAGCCGCGTTAACGGCGTGGTCCGCGTAGGTTTTTAACACCGAAATTCACTTGCTTATACCTAAATGGCGTAGTTTGACTAATCAGTGACGCAATTGGTTGACACGCAAGCTTTCTCTATGGGAACAATGCAGTGTGAAAGGTGGCTGTGGAGCCAAGCTCCATGCCTTAATGAGGGAATATGGTTCGGGTGAAACATGACCATCCAATGCCATAGCCGTCCCCGCGACTGTATGTTGGTCGCTTGTTACATGCCACTGTGTTCCTGCGCTGTGTTGCGGCGCTGTCGGATACGGGAAGGGTACCAAGCAATGACCACGAGCCAGGAGACCTGCCTTCGCTGCTGAATAAACGGTCGGGGTGTGCCGTGAGGATGCTTGGCGTTCGCCACTCTCTTCACATTACCCAAAGACCGTAAATCTTTTTCAGGCCCAGCCGAGCAACGGGCCAACTCTTTGAGGGGAGTATACTCGATGACTAGAATTTTCGCCGTAGCGGCAGCAATGATCATGGTAACCGCGACCAGCGCTTTTGCGCATCACCCGCTTGGTGGTGACGTGCCGCAAACACTAATGAACGGATTGCTGTCTGGTATTGGACATCCGGTTATTGGGTTTGATCATCTGGCTTTTGTCATCGGTGTTGGCTTGATTGCCGCCTTTCATAAAAACCGCGCGATGATGCCAGCTGGCTTTGTTGTGGGTACGATGATCGGCACCTTGCTTACCGTCTCTATGGTTGCCCTGCCGTTGGCTGAAATTGTCATCACTGCCTCTGTTGTTGGTGCTGGTATCGTTGCTATGCGCGGTAAATTGACCAATGTCATGCCCGCGACAATCATCGCCGCGGCGGCTGGCCTGTTCCACGGTTGGGCTTATGGCGCGGCCGTAATTGGTGCCGAGGCGACACCGATCATTGCTTACATGGTTGGCTTTGGTGCGATCCAAATGGTCATTGCCCTTGGTACTGGTATGCTGGCGCATAACATCTGGAAAACCACCGCGAGCGAGGCTCTACAGCCGCGTCTAGCCGGTGCCATGGTTGCGGGTGTTGGTCTTGCTTATCTTGTTGAAAATCTCGAAGGCATGATTTTCCCGGGCATGTAGTTTTCCGATTACTGCAACGACAAAACCAAAAGGCAGGGTCGGACGCTCTGCCTTTTTCTGGTTGTTACTCTCTTTATTCATCGATGATTGTTAGGAAATCCAATGGCTACAGCACGCATTCCAGCCACCGTCATTACCGGATTTTTGGGGTCTGGAAAGACCACTCTTATCCGCAATATCATCACCAAGGCCAATGGCAAGCGATTGGCGCTGATCGTCAACGAGTTTGGCGATATTGGCATGGATGGCGATATGTTGCAGGAATGTGGGGCCGATAGCTGTAGCGCTGATGATATTATTGAACTGGCGAATGGCTGTATCTGTTGTACCGTTGCCGATGATTTTCTGCCAAGCATCCAAAAGCTATTGGCACAAGATCCTGCCCCTGACCATATCATCATTGAAACATCTGGCCTTGCCTTGCCGCAACCGTTGGTGCAGGCGTTTGGGTGGCCAGATATTCGCGCAAAGGTCATGTTGGACGGCGTTGTGACCTTGGTTGATGGTCCGGCCTTAGCGGCAGGCGGCATTGCCCATGACCTCGATGCATTGGAGGCCCAGCGCAAGGCGGATGAAGAACTTGATCACGAGAGCCCGATTGACGAGCTGTTCCAAGACCAAATAAGCGCGGCCAATCTTATCGTTCTGTCAAAGGCGGATATGCTGGATGATGCTGGACAATCGCGCGCACGGGCAGTGATCGAGGGCAAATTATCAGCCGCAACACCGATTATCGTAACATCGGGGGGCAATGCCCCGATGGATGCAATCCTAGGTCTCGATATGGAAGAGCAGGCGCATCACCGCGCCCAGCACCATCACCATCATCACCACCATGATGACGATCATGACCATGACCATGACCATGACCATGACCATGGGCATCATCACCACGAGCATGAGCACGGGCATGATGAATTTGCCTCACATATCATCGAGCTTGGTGAAATTGCCGATGGTGACGCTTTGCAAGCCGAGCTTGGCGAGATTGCCAGCACCTTTGGCGTGTTGCGGGCAAAGGGTCGGTTGCGTGTGGCGGGTAAAGCCTTGCCGTTGGTTGTGCAGGCGGTTGGTCGCCGGGTTGACGGTTATTACGCCAAGGATAGCGAGGGCACTGTTGGTCGCTTGGTGGTCATCGGTATGGCTGGGCTGGATGCGTCTGGCATAGCCGCGCGGCTAGGCGGCAAAATCGTCGGTTAGGTAGATAGATGCACCTTCTCAAGATTGATGAATCGGGAGCGCTTTATGATAGTGATGAGGCGGTCGATCTTGGGCAACCTACCGGTGCGTTTGTTTTTCTAACCTCTGCCGATACCGAAGTAGCATTGGTATGCGCCGCGGCGCGACAGCTCCATGACAATGGTGATGAGATTGACCTGCGGGTCGCCAATTACCTAAGCCTGACCCATCCCTATTCAGTTGATCTATATATTGCCAACACTCTTAGTGCGGCGCGTGTTGTTGTTGTGCGTTTGCTGGGCGGGGCGTCATATTGGGAATATGGAACCCAGCAATTGCGGGCAATGGCAGAGTCCAGTGACACCAAGGTTATTTTCCTGTCTGGTGATGGCAAGGCTGATCCCCAGTTGGATTATCTCTCATCCGTTGATGCCCTGACCTGTGCCAGATTATCCGCCTATCTGGATGCTGGTGGGTTGGATAATGCGGCCGGATTTCTAACCGCCCTTAGTGACATTGTCGATGGCACAGATAACGCCAAGCCAGTGGAGCCATTGCCGCGTGCGGGGATATATTGGCCGCATAAAGCGATGCCGGACCTATCGACGCTTCACTCCGAATGGCGTGAAGGGGCGCCAGTTGTGGCGATCACATTTTACCGCGCATTAATGCAGTCAGGTGATGTCGAACCGATCAATGCGATGATAGCGGCGCTAGTCGATGAGGGGTTAAATCCTTTGCCTATCTTTGCCGCCAGTCTCAAGGATGCATCAGCCGCGAGTATTGTCGCTGATTTGCTATCTGCGTCTAACTGCGATGTGATCCTGAACGCCACTAGTTTTGCCGTGTCAGATCCGTCAAAGGCCAATGATGCTTTTTCATCGCGCTCGGTTGGGCCGTTTGGCGTGGTGGATGCGCCGGTGTTTCAAATTGTGCTGGCATCCAACAGAGAGGCTGATTGGGCCACATCATCGGCTGGTTTGACCGCACGTGATCTGGCGATGAATGTTGCCCTGCCAGAGCTTGATGGACGCATTCTTACCCGCGCTATCGGTTTCAAAAAGCCGCTTAGCAAAGACCCGCTTACCCATGCGATGACCACGCATTATACGGCGGTAAACGATCGCACACGCTTTGTGGCAAAGCTGGCGGCAAAATGGGCGGCGCTACGTAATACCGATGTTAGCACCAAAAAAGTCGCGCTCATTCTGGCTAATTACCCGAATAAGGACGGCAGGATTGCCAATGGTGTGGGGTTGGATACGCCCGAAAGCGCGTTTGTGGCACTGCATGATCTGGCCAAGGCGGGCTATAGTTTCTCTGATTTGCCCGATAGCGCGGCGCAACTGATTGCTGATTTGCGAAAAGGCCCGACGAATGCGGGATGGCAAGGACGTACCTCGGCGGTAAAGCTTGATTTGGAGACATATCGTGCGGCTTTTGCCGAACTGCCATCATCACTGGGGGATGAGGTTGCGGCGCGGTGGGGCGATGTTGCCGATGATCCGATGTGCGATGGGACCCATCTGCGGCTGCCGATCTTGACGTTCGGCAATGCGGCTGTCGGGGTGCAACCGGCGCGCGGCTATAATATCGATCCAAAGGCAACCTATCACGCGCCTGATCTCGTGCCGCCGCATAATTACTTCGCTTTTTATATCTGGTTGCGTGAAGTTTGGCAGAGCAATGCAGTCGTGCATTTTGGTAAGCATGGCAATCTAGAATGGTTGCCGGGCAAGGCATTGGCGCTGTCTGAGGCTTGTTATCCAGAGGCCGTTCTTGGCCCCATGCCGCATTTATACCCGTTCATTATCAATGATCCGGGCGAGGGGGCACAGGCCAAACGCCGGACAGCCGCGGTGATACTTGATCATTTGACCCCGCCAATGACCAATGCTGATAGCCACGGGATTATGGCCGAGCTTGAATCGCTGATGGACGAGTATTTTGAGGCCGCCGGCATGGATAAGGCCAGAAGCGCGGCATTGCTGGTTGATATTTTGGAAGTTGCCGAGCGCGCCGGTATCGCCGCTGATTGCGGTATTACCGACGCTGATGATCCATCCGAAAAGCTGTTGAAGCTCGACAATTTCCTGTGTGATTTGAAAGAATTGCAGATCCGCGACGGTCTCCATATTTTTGGCCGCAATCCAGATAAAGAACTCTCAAACGGTCTGCTGGTGCAGATTTTGCGCACCCCGCGGGGTGACGGTAGCGGGGCAAACGGCTCACTAATCCGTGCGTTGGCTCTCGATCTTGGATTGTCTGAGGGCGGCGATGATGATTTTGATCCGCTCACATCGGAATCTGGACGCGTGTGGGGTGGGGTCAAGCCAGATATTCTGGCACAAATGGCCGCATTGACGGATAAATCATGGCGCAATATTGGTGACACGGTAGAACGCCTCGACCATCTTGCCGCCTCGATAGTTGCCGGAGACGCGCTACCGCCCGGTCCGGCATCGGCGCAAATCATCGATCATGCTCTTGGTGATATTCGCAAAAACCTCACCGCCTGTGGTCAATGTGAGGCGGCGGCACTAGCGCGCGGTCTTGCCGGTAAGTTTATTCCCGCCGGACCATCTGGCGCACCAACCAGAGGCCGTCCCGAAGTATTGCCGACAGGGCGTAATTTCTTTTCCATCGATAGCCGCGCCTTGCCAACGCCAGTCGCATGGCGGCTTGGTTGGGCTTCGGCCGATGCGTTGCTGGAGCGTTATCTGCAAGATCACGGTAATTGGCCTAAATCGATGGTTCTATCGGCATGGGGCACATCGAATATGCGCACCGGCGGCGATGACATAGCCCAAGCTCTTGCCCTCATGGGCGTACAGCCGGTTTGGGATACCAGTTCACGCAGGGTCACCGGCTTTGAGGTGATACCGCTACCGGTTCTAGATCGCCCGCGCATTGATATATCTTTGCGCTGTTCAGGGTTTTTCCGCGATGCGTTTCCAGCGCAAATGAGTTTGATTGACCGCGCCGTACAGGCCGTGGCAGGGCTTGATGAGCCGGATGACATGAACCCGTTGGCGGCGGCGGCGCGCCGTGAGAGTGCGCAATTGCAACAGGACGGCATGGATGAAACCACCGCCACGCGTACCAGCACAATGCGTATATTTAGCGCCAAGCCGGGGGCCTATGGGGCCGGTCTGCAAACCCTGATCGATGAGGGTATATGGCAAGATCGCGCCGATTTTGGTGATGCCTTCCTCACATGGTCGAGTTATGCCTATGGTGAACAGATGGACGGGGTTGGTGCCCGGGGTGCGCTTGAACGCCGATTGCGTGATAGTGATGCGGTTCTGCATAACCAAGACAACCGCGAGCATGATATTCTGGATAGTGATGATTATTACCAGTTTGCCGGCGGTCTGTCTGCCGCCATTGCGGCGGTGTCTGGGCGGGATGTGCCGGTCTATCACAACGATCACTCACTCCCTGAAAAGCCAGTTATTCGCTCTTTGGCCGAGGAAATTAGCCGGGTTGTGCGAGGGCGGGCGAGCAATCCAAAATGGATCAAGGGCGTGATGCGGCACGGTTACAAAGGTGCCTTTGAAATGGCCGCAACGGTGGATTACCTGTTTGCCTTTGCCGCCACCACGCGTCTTGTCGAACCACATCACTTTGCGGCGTTATATGAGGCCTATATCGAGGATGATGCCGTGCGCTCTTTTCTGGAAACAGAAAATGATGCGGCTTATGAAGATATGCTGCGTCGTTTTCAAGAAGCGATTGAGCGCGGTCTATGGACAACGCGGCGTAACAGTGTGCAATCTGAGATAGAACAATTTTTGACCGACCGACTAGCAGTGGCAAAAGGAGAGTAACATGAGCGAAACACCCAAATCACAAGAGGTGAATGATACTGCGCGCCATAATAGCAAAATGGCCAAGAAAAAAGCCGCGCGCGATAAAATCATGGCCAGTAAGACCGATGAAAAGGGCCTGATCATTGTTCATACGGGCAAAGGCAAAGGCAAATCCTCAGCCGCTTTTGGGATGATTTTCAGATGTATCGCGCATGACATGAAATGCGCCGTGGTCCAGTTTATCAAGGGCGGCATGGATACAGGTGAGCGCAACCTGATCACCGGAAACTTTGCTGAATTATGCGCCTTTCATACGATGGGTGAGGGTTTTACGTGGGAAACACAGGATAAGGAGCGTGATATCGCCGCGGCTACTGCCGCATGGGAAAAGGCCAAGGAACTCATCCGTGATGACAGTAATCACATGGTTTTACTGGATGAAATCAATATCGCTCTGCGCTATGGCTATATCGCCACGGCTGATGTTGTTGCGTTTTTGACCACAGAAAAGCCGCCAATGACCCATGTTGTGCTGACCGGCCGTAATGCGAGCGAAGAGCTTATGGAAATCGCTGATCTTGTTACCGAGATGAGCTTGATCAAGCATCCGTTCCGCGCCGGTATCAAAGCCCAGATTGGCGTTGAATTCTAATGTCTGCCGCCTTCATGGTGCAAGGTGCCGGCTCTAATGTTGGCAAATCGGTTCTTGTGGCTGGCCTGTGCCGGTATTTTACCAATCAAGGATTACGGGTTAGCCCCTTCAAGCCGCAGAATATGTCGAACAATGCCGCTGTTACCACTGATGGTGGTGAAATCGGCCGCGCACAGGCGATGCAGGCTCGGGCCTGTAATATCGCCCCCACTGTGCACATGAACCCGGTATTGCTAAAGCCCGAAACCGAAACCGGTTCACAGATCATCGTTCAGGGAAAACGCTTTGGCTCTATGCGGGCGCGTGAATATGGCTCGCACAAAGCGGCCTTACTGCCCCGTGTTCTGGATAGTTACCGGATTGTTGAGGAAAGCGCAGATCTGGTCATTACTGAGGGTGCGGGCAGTCCGGCTGAGGTTAATCTGCGCGCCGGTGATATTGCCAATATGGGCTTTGCCGTGGCGGCGAATTTACCGGTGGTGATGGTTGGTGATATTGATCGGGGCGGTGTAATTGCGAGTTTGGTTGGGACCAAGGCGGTTCTAGATGACCAAGATAACAGTCAAATAAAAGCATTTTTAATCAATAAGTTCAGGGGCGATACTACACTATTTAATGAAGGTATGCGGATTATTGAGGACGCCACTGATTGGGCTGGTATTGGGATTTTGCCGTGGTTTGAGGCGGCTCGTTTTCTGCCTGCTGAGGACATTCTGGATATCCATAGTAAAACTGGCGATCATAGTGTGGCCGGTGACCCCAGCGCGACATGGACTCAAAGTCAAACAAGTGATGATCGCCCCATTCATATCGCCGTACCGATCCTGCGGCGCATTGCCAATTTCGATGATCTAGACCCGTTAGCGGCAGAACCGAATGTTCGTCTTAGCTTGGTGAATGCTGGTGAGGTTATGCCAAGAGACGTTGATCTAATCCTGTTGCCCGGATCCAAGGCGACCATTTCTGATTTGGCTTTCGTCAAGGAACAGGGCTGGGACATAGACATTGCCGCGCATGTCCGCCGTTCTGGACGAGTGATGGGGCTTTGCGGCGGTTATCAGATGCTAGGGCGGGCAATTCATGATCCCCATGGCATCGAGGGTCCGGCCGGATCGGGTGTTGGTCTTGGTCATTTGGATGTGGAAACAACGCTAGGCGAGGTTAAAACCGTAACCAGTGTGGCGGCGCATTCGCGCATCCACAACACACCAATCAGCGGCTATGAAATCCATATGGGCGCAACGACTGGCGGTGATACGGCGCGGCCATTGTTGGATATTGATGGGCGCGATGAGGGGGCCACAAGCCAGAACGGGCTGGTCAGCGGCAGTTATGTGCATGGTATTTTCGCCGATAACGCCTTTCGCGCGGCGTTTCTGCGTGATCTAGCGGGTGAGGGTAGCCGGCAATACGGCTTTGGTAGCCTCGATTTTGATGGCAATGTGGATATGGTTTTGGACCAGCTCGCCGATCATCTGGCCACGCATTTGGATATGGATAAACTAGCCAAGATAGCTGGCCTATAAAACCACCAAAACACCCGCCAGCAATATCAGCAGATAGAGCTGGGCACCCTTTAAGACGGAGAGAGAGCGCATAATGTCATTGGCATCGGCATCGGTGCCATCTTTGTTGAAACGGACGGCGTCACGCACTCGATTGCCATAGGCCCGTGGTCCGGCTAACCATACATCAAGACCGCCCGCCATCGCTGCCTCCGGCCATCCTGCATTTGGTGAGGCATGGTATCGTGCCTCTGTCATCATTGATTTGACGGCCCCTATCGCCCCGCCACCAGAACCGATTGATGCAACCACGATCAACAAACCGGTTAGGCGCGCCGGAATATAGTTCAGCACATCGTCCAGCATCGCGGCGGCCCAGCCAAACGCCCGATATTTGGCGTTTTTATAGCCGATCATGCTATCGGCCGTGTTTGTCATTTTATAGATTAGCAAGCCGGGAAGCCCAAAAAGCAAAAACCAGAATGCCGGCGCGATAACCCCGTCAGAGAGGTTTTCCGCACCGGTTTCAATCGCCGCTCTGGAAATATCGCCTGCATCGAGATTGTCGGTGCTACGCCCAACAATCATCCCAACCGCCGCTCTACCGGCATCTATATCTGTGGAAAGTCCAGCGGCGACATTTTGAACATGTTCATCCAAGGACCGCCCCGCCAGCAATATAGCCAACGCCACAAGGTCTATCGCCCAGCCACCATATGAGAGTGCATAACCAACAAACCCCGCGAGCAAGACAAGGCAAAGCATTGCCATAACCCCTGAGCGCAGACGCCCACGGCCCGTTTTTCCTCTACGGTAATTCCATTTTCTGTCAAAAAAGCTAATACTACGGCCAAATAACACTACCGGATGGGGCATGCGCCGCCACAGAAAATCAGGTTCTCCAAATAACCAATCAAGGGCAATCGCCGCCATTAGAATGCCAATGCGAAGGCCCAGCTCGCTCGCTGTTTGTGGCAGGATAAACGGTATAGTCGTCATCAAGGCATCACCGGTTGGTTAAAAAACTGGAGGGCTCGTTAAAAAGCTGGGTAAAGTGATGCACCAAATGTGCGGATAATTCAACTTTGGTCGCTTCAGTGCAATTGTAATGGGCAACGCAATCTAGTATCGTTCTCATACGGTTGGTGGACTTGATAACAAGATGAAAGCAATCCCGGTGCGGTGGACCTATCCAAGGCATCCAAATCCGGGCCCCAGACTGTGCGGACGCCATTTTCCTTTGGAAATCTTTTTCCAGCGGAATCCAGTGGCGCCATTGCTTCATCCCTATCTTTCCATGTTTTGAAAACTAGCTGTTTTGGTCAGTCAACGGGCTGTCTGGATTGGATGATGATGTTGATTAAGAAATTGAAAACTGCCGGATTTGCGCCCGTTACAATTGTGGCACCGCTAGCATTTGTTGGATTGTTGATGCCGGCACAGGCGTATGCGCATCTTGGGCATCTTGGGGATTTGGCCGGTCATAGCCATTGGGCAGGAATTGCCCTTGCTGGTTGTGCTGCCGCGCTCGGCGGTCTTTTAGCGGCAAAGGGTAGTGCGGCATCAGACACTGATACTGGCGCAGAAAACAATGATGAAACCATAGCCGGCCAGCCAGAAGGCGATGGTCAGGGCGACATAGGAGACGAAGCGCATGCATGAGGCTAGCCCAAAATATGGCGTAATGATCTGTGGTCATGGCTCACGATCAAAATCAGCCGTTACCGAATTTGCTGTTCTTGCTGAAAAGCTAGCGCCGTTATTTCCTGATTGGCCGGTTGAATATGGGTATCTGGAATTTGCCACACCTGTCATCAAAACCGGCTTGGACAAACTACGCGAACAGGGGGTTACCCATGTTCTAGCGGTTCCGGGCATGCTGTTTGCGGCGGGACATGCAAAAAACGATATCCCGTCGGTGCTAAACACCTATGCGGCGGAACACGGCATTACCATTCAATATGGCCGTGAATTGGCTGTTGATCTGCAAATGCTACAGGCCGCCGGTGATCGGATCGATCAGGCTATTGCCGCGGCTGATGCCAAGAGTGGTAAGGTTGATGTGGCGGATACGTGTCTGGTGGTTATTGGTCGGGGTGCATCTGATCCTGATGCCAATTCAAACATTTCAAAAATTGCCCGGATGCTATGGGAAGGGATGGGGTTTGGTTGGGCTGAAGTCGGCTATTCCGGCGTCACTTTCCCGCTGGTCCAGCCCTGTCTCGAGCATGTTGCAAAGCTTGGCTATAAGCGCATCGTGGTGTTCCCTTACTTTCTGTTCTCAGGCATTCTTATCGATCGCATCTATGGCTTTACCGACGAAGTCGCCAGCCAATATAGCGACATCGAATTTGTCAAAGCTGGCTATCTAAACGATCATCCAAAGGTGATTGCGACATTTGCCGATCGGGTGCGTGAGATCCTCGACGGCAATAACAATATGAATTGTGCGTTGTGTAAATACCGCGCCCAAGTATTGGGATTTGAGGCTGAAGTCGGTGCCGCGCAAGAAAGCCATCATCACCATGTCGAAGGCCAAGGCGTTTCCGCGCCGGGTAGTAACGTCGAAGATTGCAAGCTATGTGACACGTTTTGTACCGGCGAATGTCGTCTCGATATTGTCCATGATCATGGTCATCATCACCATCACGGGCATGATCATTCACATGACCACGGGCATGATCATTCACATGATCACGGGCACTCGCACGCGCCTTATCCGCATGCAAAGCATCCTTTGGGACCGGAATCCGTTCGCGGTCGCAACACGCAAAAGAGTGATTAGGAACAACAATGTCAGCCTATGCGCCAGATTATATCAAAGACCCGCAAGCGATCTATGATGCATCGTTTGCGCGGGTGCGCTCGGCTGTTCATCTAGACGGTTTTCCCGATGATCTAGTGCCGATTGCCCTGCGCCTGATCCATTCATGCGGCATGCCTGATATTACTGATGACCTCAGCTATTCCGATGATGTTGCGCAATCCGCGATAAAGGCTCTTGGTCAAGGCGGGCGGATTATTTGCGATTGCGAAATGGTGGCATCCGGCATTACCCGCCGGTTTTTGCCGAATGACACCGAAATTATGGTCACGTTAAACGATCCCAAAACCCCCCAGCTAGCGAGCCAGATAGGCACGACACGCTCTGCGGCGGCGGTTGAATTGTGGGATGATCATCTAGAGGGGGCGATTGTGGCGATTGGCAATGCCCCGACTGCGCTATTCCACCTTTTGGAAAAAATCGCCGGAGGCGGTCCACGTCCAGCCGCCATTCTGGGTTTTGCCGTGGGTTTTGTCGGGGCCGCGGAGAGCAAAACGGCGCTTGCTGATTTTGAGGCTGATACAGGTCAGCATATCCCTTTTATTACGTTACAGGGTAGGAGAGGTGGCTCGGCAATGGCAGCGGCGGCCGTTAACGCCATCGCCATCGAAGCCAGCAAGGTCGCATAATGGCTGTAACCGTTATAGGCGTTAGCGAGGCAGGTGTTGCGGGGCTTCCAGTCACCGTGCAAGAGCGCATTGGTGCCGGTGACATTGTGATTGCCGCACCGCGCTTTCACGCCAAGATCCCGCACGGCCCAGACATTATCGAATGGCCGTCACCCTTTACCGACATTTTTCCGCTATTTGCTGATAATGCTGATAAATCAATTGTCGTTCTGGCCACTGGGGATCCGTTATGGTTTGGCGCGGGGGCGGCATTAATCGCACATTTGGGTGTCCAGAATTGTGAAATCATCCCCGGCGTTTCCGGCTTTCAGGCGGCGGCAAGCCGAATGGGCTGGCCGATCGCGCAATGCGAAACCCTAAGCATTCATGGTGCTGGTGCGAACCGCGCGGCCGAGACAATCATTCCCCATCTTTACCCGCGTGCGCGTCTGTTGGTGATCGCGCGTAATGGCGATAGCCCAGCAGAAGTGGCGTCAGTATTGAGCGCGGCGGGGTATGGCAATGCCACAATCGAGGTGCTGGCACATATAGGCGCGGATCAAGAGGCCCGTTATATCGGTCATGCCGCCAATTGGGCGCATGATGCGATTCCTGATTTTCACATTATCGCGGTTGAATGCGGTGAAGACGTTGCCCATCACGGTATTATTGCTCTGCCTGATGATGCCTTTGAGAATGATGGCAAGCTGACAAAGCGTGATGCACGGGCCAGTGCGCTTGCCAAGTTGGCCCCATTTCCCGGGGCGGTTTTATGGGATGTCGGATCTGGGTCAGGGGCGATTGCCATTGATTTTCTGCGCAATGCACCACGCGGCGCCGCCTATGCCATCGACAAAAACCGCCAGCAAATCGACATGGCGTCACGCAGTGCGCGGGCGAATGGCGTGCCAGCATTGAATTTGATCGAGGCAGACTTGCCGTCCGGCCTCGATGATTTACCGCGTCCTGATGCTATATTCATTGGCGGCGGTCTATCCGATGAAGTGGTGCATAAATGCCAATCGGCCCTTCGTCCCGGCGGTGTTCTTGTGGTGCATGCCGTGACCATCGAGAGCGAGACTGTTATTACCAAAAACTGGCAGAAAACCGGTGGTAGCCTCACACGCCTATCAATCCATCACGCCGATCCGGTTGGTGCGTTTCATGGCTGGCGCGGGTTGATGCCGGTAACCCAATGGCATTGGCGCAAGGATTTGGATAATGGCTAAGCAAAACCCGATAAGGGGTAAATTTATCGGTGTCGGTACGGGCCCCGGTGATCCGGAATTGGTGACAAGGCGCGCGTGGTCGATGATTGAAGGGGTGCGGGTGATTGCCTATCCGGCACCCGATCATGGCACTAGTTTTGCCCGCTCTATTGTTGCCGAGGCGATCCATCCCGATGCAGTTGAAATTGCAATGGTGGTGCCGATGCGTTCTGGCCGTGCGCCCGCACAATCCATTTATGACGAGGGCGCGGCGGCGATCATCGCCCAGCTGAATGACGGTCATGATGTCGTCATGCTATGCGAGGGGGACCCGCTGTTTTATGGCTCGTTCATGTATGTTTTGGCCCGCATCCAGCCTGATTTTGAGGTTGAGATTATTCCTGGTGTCACCAGCGTCACCGCTTGTGCCGCCGCGGTTGCCCATCCGTTGGTGGCGCGTAATGATGTGATGACGATTTTGCCCGGACCTCTCGATGATGATGTGTTGGTTGGGCATATAAACGCCGCGGATGGTCTTGCGATCATGAAAATTGGCCGTCATATGCCGCGGCTAAAGGCACTATTCACAAGACTTGGTTACGCTGAAAAGGCCCGCTATATCAGCCATGCCTCGCTAGGCCATCAAACGGGGATGTCGCTTGCTGATGCGCCCGATATTGCCCCGTATTTTTCAATGATTCTTCTCTATAAAGGTGATGATCCGTGGATCAATTAACCCCTTATGTTGCCAACCGTCCGGTGGTGATTTGCCTATCGGAAACCGGATTTGTTCTGGCCAAGCGTATTGCCAAGGCGATTGGCGCCGATATTCATGGTCATGCGATTAGATGTCCAGACGCGGATCAGACATTTATCAAGGCGCGGGCGCATATCGCCACTATCTTTAATACTGGCCGTCCAATTGTTGGCATTTGCGCCGCGGGAATTCTAATTCGGTCTGTGGCGCCGCATCTGGGCAGTAAATGGAGTGATGCACCGGTTATTGCGATCTCGGAAACTGGTTCGCATATTGTGCCGCTTTTGGGCGGGCATCATGGCGGCATTGTTCTTGCCAATTTGATTGCCGAGAAAATTGGCGGCGAGGCGGCGATCACCACCGCAGGCAATTTGCAATGGCGGGCGTCACTGGACGAACCACCGCGCGGTTGGCGTTTGGTTAACCGCGGTGCCGCCGGTAAAATTATGGCGGAATTGCTTGCAGGGGGCGGGGCCTATATCGATGGTGAATGCCGCGGTGATCTTGATGAATGGCTGGCGGATGTGCCGCGCGGCGATACCGTGACCGTGACCGTTACACGCAAGCAAATCGTGCCAGAGAGCCATCAATTGGTCTATTGCCCGCAGGATGTAATTCTTGGTGTTGGCTGTGCGCGGGGATGTGGCACGGATGAAATAATGGATTTGGTTATGGGCCAATTGGGCAAAGCCAACATTAACGCCGCCTCGATTGCGGCGGTTGTCTCGGTTGATCTAAAAGCCGATGAACCGGCCATTATCGCCTTGGCAAACATGCTGGATGTTCCCTTTAGGGTCTTTGATGTTGCCAGTCTTGAGGCGGAAACGCCGCGCCTCGCTAATCCATCTGACGTTGTTTTTGCGGAAATTGGTGCCCACGGTGTTGCCGAGGCGGCGGCTTTGGCGGCGGTTGGTAATGATGGCAAACTAATCCATGAAAAGCGGAAGAGCGCAAATGCAACGATGGCCCTTGCCAAGGCACCATCTGCATTTCTGGATGAATTACCGGGGCGCAAACCGGGACGGGTGATGCTCATCGGTATTGGGCCGGGGCAATCGGATTGGCGCACTCCAGAAGCATCCAAATTAATCCAATCGGCAGATGAATTGGTCGGGTATGGCCTCTATATCGATATTCTTGGGGCAATCGCCGCGCATATACCACGCCGTGATTTCAAACTCGGCGAGGAAGAAGCACGGTGTCGGTATGCCTTGGAAGAGGCCGCGACCGGCAAAGACGTGGCGATTATTTGCTCTGGCGATGCTGGCATTTATGCGATGGGCGCGTTGGTGTTTGAATTGCTCGACCGCGATGAGGCGGATAACGGCGTGTCAGCAATGGCACGCCGTGTAGAGGTTGTGAGTGCCCCGGGCATTTCGGCGCTACAGGCGGCGGCGGCGCGTTCAGGTGCGTTGCTCGGTCATGATTTTTGCACCATATCCCTGTCTGATTTGCTAACGCCATGGGACTCGATTGAATCACGCATTCATGCGGCAGGTGCGGGAGATTTTGTGATCGCCTTTTACAATCCGGTATCTATGCGGCGGCGGACTCAATTGGCGGCGGCGCGGGATATCCTCATTACGTATCGCGGCGCCGATGTACCAGTCTTGTTGGCTAGTAATCTGGGCCGCCCGGAAGAAGAATTGAAACACCGCACGTTAGGTAGTTTGGACATTGACGAGGTCGATATGCTGACCGTGGTTATGGTCGGATCATCGGCTTCGCGCCGCGTTGAGCTTGGCCGTGGCAGTGCGATCTACACACCGCGAGGTTATGCAAAACATCTAGATCGCTCCCAGAGCTGACAGGACTGACAGGGCTGATAACGCTGTTGACGCTATTGCGATTAACGTAAGGAGATAAATATGACTGTTCACTTCATTGGCGCCGGTCCTGGCGATCCTGAACTGATCACTGTTCGTGGGCTGAAACTTATCCAGAGCTGCAAGTTGTGCCTCTATGCGGGATCATTGGTTCCAGAGGCTGTGGTTGAGGCCGCACCAAGTGATGCGACGGTAATTGATACCGCGTCCTTGACGCTTGATGACATTATTAATCTGATGGTTGATGCGCATGCGGCGGGGCATGATGTGGCGCGGGTGCATTCCGGTGATCCATCGCTTTACGGCGCCATTGCCGAACAAATCCGGCGGCTAAAGGCGCTCGATATTGATTATAAAATCGTTCCGGGCGTGTCGGCCTATGCGGCGGCGGCGGCGGGGCTGGGTATTGAATTAACGATCCCAGAAGTTACCCAGAGCCTGATATTAACCCGCACCGCAATGAAATCGTCACAGATGCCTGCCGGTGAGGAACTAACCAGCCTTGGCCGGACCGGGGCGACCTTGGCGATCCACCTATCGATCCGTAATTTGCGGCAAATTGAACGCGATCTAACCCCGTTTTATGGGGCCGATTGTCCGGTGATCGTGGCGTACCGTGTTGGCTGGCCGGATGAGGCCTATCTGCATGCAACATTATCGACCGTGCACAAAGCCGTGCAGAAAGAAAAAATCACCCGCACCGCGCTGATTTTTGTCGGTAAGGGGCTTAATCAGGATGTGGATTTCCGCGATTCAGCCCTGTATGACGCCGATCATGTGCATGTTTTGCGGCCAAAGCGCGGGCGTGCCAGCGATCTTACCTCTGAGGGGTGATAAGTAAGAGATTGCGGGGGAGTAGCTAGGCTATGATATGGGCGTATGATCCGGCAACCGTCCCCTTAACCAGCCCCATTTCACCAAGTGGATCACCGCCAGCATCAGCGGCGTTAAATAACGCAACACCAGATTGCTGGGTTGCCGATGTGTAATGAAATTCATGCGCGATAAGGGGCAGGTGGGTTTGTGGTGGCCAGCTAAACGCACCGGTTGGGGTTAGTTTGCGATAGCCAAGATGCAATTTGCGTACGGCGAAACTGGTTTCCAGATCGAGCAACCCAAGCATGCTATGGCGTTTGCCCTGATCATCGATAATGGCCGTTCCCAGCGTCATAAAACCCCCGCATTCACCATAGATTGGCACTGAATTTGTGGCGGCAATGTGCATACCAGTGGCAAAGTTTGTTGCCGATCCTAATGTCTCTAGGTGTAGTTCAGGATAGCCGCCGGGAAGGAAAATAAAATCGGCCGTGCTATGTGGGGCTTCATCATTCAATGGTGAAAAGGGGTGAATGCTAGCTCCCTTTCTGGCCCAATCATCGAGCATATGGGCATAGCAAAAGCCAAACGCCTCATCTTTTGCTACCGCAATATTCTGACCGGGAGGCGGCGCCGCAAATTCTGCGCTTGCAGTCTCAATCATACCGGTGGCGGCGAGCAATGCTTCAAGATCAATATGTTCTGAAACCAGATCAGCCGCAGCCTCAATGATAGTGTCCAGAGTGTTTAGCTTGGCCAGATCAGCGGCTTGGACGAGGCCCAAATGCCGCGAGGGCACAGTGATATTTTCATCCGCCGGCAACGCGCCAAACAGAGGGATACCGCGCGATGCAAGGCTGTCTGCGATTAGTCCTAAATGACGCGGTGAGGCAATGCGGTTAAGGATAACCCCAGCCAATGTCGCGCCGCCTTTTTCTAGAGCTAGCTGTTGCTGCAATCCCGCGGCAATGGCGGCGGCGGTCTGGGCCTGATGGCGGGCATCAATGACCAGAATAACCGGCAAAGACAATTGTCCGGCAAGATCCGCAGTACTACCTGCCCCGCCAATGGTACCATCAAACAGACCCATCACGCCTTCGATAATGAGGGTTTGTCCCGCTTGTCGATGGGCCAGCGCGTTTGTGATATCTGGTCCCATGGCAAAGGCGTCAAGATTGACTGCCTGATTGCCGGACGCCGCACTCAAAAATGCCGTATCGATATAATCGGGCCCCGTTTTCGCGGCAGAAATGTCAATGCCAATCCGCCGTAGGGCGCGGAGCAAGCCAAGTGTGATCGTGGTTTTACCGCTACCAGACGATAGTCCGGCGATAATCAGCCCGCGGGCCGCCATTATCCCGTTTCCGAGATAGAGCGAACACCCAGTGGATCAAGGTCACGCACTGGTTCACCATTCATCTGGCCAACCCAATCGAGACATTGGCGCATTAGCGCAACGCGCCCGATACAGACAATCGCGGGCGCCCCAATACCAGAGGCAATGATGTCCTTCGGCGCTGATTTAAGGGTGGTTTCAAGAACCTGCATATCCGCTTTGGTGGCGTTGTTAACCACAGCGACTGGCTCGTTAGGATCACGGCCAGCGGCAATGAGTTTTTCACAAATATCAGGCATATGTTTAATCGCCATATACATCACGATGACTTGTGAACCCTTGGAAACCGCGGCCCAATCGATTGCCGACGGCATTAGGCCAGTTCGGTCATGCCCCGATAGGAACGTAACAGACTGGTTAACGTCGCGGTGTGTCACCGGAATACCGGCATAGGCAAGACCACCAATACCAGCAGAAATCCCCGGGACAATGCGCAATTGGATGCCTGCTTGAACCAGTGTCTGCGCTTCTTCACCGCCGCGCCCAAATACAAATGGATCGCCGCCTTTAAGGCGCAAAACACGGTTGCCCTCGCGCGCCAATTCAACCAGCCGTAATGAAATGTCCCGTTGTTTAGGCGACGGTTTACCGCCGCGTTTGCCCGCATATTCAATAACTGTGCCGGGTTTAGCCCATGCCAGCAGTGATTTATCAACCAGCGCATCATAAATGATCACATCGGCCTGTTGCAGGGCATTTAGCGCATGCAGGGTCACCAATCCCGGATCACCGGGGCCACCGCCAACCATCCAGACCCAGCCAGCCTCAAATAGCGGCCAATCGCCAGTTGCAAGCGTCGGCAGGACGCCCGCTTCAAGCGGTCCGGTATCGGCTAGATTTTCTGCGTCAGTTGGCTCTGTCATAACACCCAATATTACGCCTCAAAATATCCATTTGCACGATAAAGTTAGTTCTACGGTCATAAAAACAAGCAATTTTCATTTTCCTTCACTTTTGCCGCTAAATCTCATTGTAGAACAGACGTTTCTGGGTCAAAATTTACCCATGGAAAAAGCACCGCAACCTGCTCAAAATACCGTTTCTAGATCCGGTAATACCCTGACCACGAATTTGCGGTTTGGCTGGACCACGGGAACATGCGCCACGGCCGCGGTGAATGCCGGCTATTTGGCTATGGTTACTGGCCAATTTCCCGATCGTGTGACGATCGTTACCCCCAGCGGCAAGAATGCTGATCTGGCGATTGAAAACGGCCAAAGTGGGGATGATGACACTGGCGATATTTCAGAAAAATGGTTTAAGGCAGGGGTGATAAAAGACGCGGGCGATGATCCGGATGTCACCCATGGTGCGTTAATCGAGGCCACTGTGCGGCGCGGCGCGGCGGGAACGGGCATAGTATTTCGAGGCGGCGTTGGTATTGGCCGCGTGACCAAAGCGGGATTGCCGATTGCGGTTGGTGAGCCCGCAATTAATCCGGTACCGCGCGAAATGATGACGCAAACCATTGATGAACTGGCCACGGTATTAAACGGCCCGCGTGATGTCATTATCGAGATATCAGTGCCAAATGGCGCCGAGCTGGCATTAAAAACATGGAACCCACGGCTGGGTATTGTTGGCGGGATTTCAATTTTGGGCACAACCGGCGTGGTACGGCCTTTTTCATGCTCGGCATGGATTGCCTCTATTCACCGCGGTATTGATGTGGCGCGAGCGAATAACCTGCCGCATTTGATTGGGTCAACAGGCGCAACATCAGAATCCTACGGGAAAAAACTATATGATTTGCCTGATATAGCCTTGCTGGACATGGGCGATTTTGTCGGGGGGATGCTAAAATATATCCGTCAGCATCCGGTGCCCAATCTCACCATTCTTGGCGGTTTTGGTAAGATGGTAAAGCTGGGGCAAGGGGCTATTGATCTGCATTCGGCCCGCTCGCAGGTGGATTTTGCCACTTTGGCGACGATGGCCGAACCACTCGGCTTTGATCATGACGCTGTCGCGGGTGCCAATTCCGTTCTAGAAGTGTCCCAGAGCGCCGATCCAGCCAGCCGCGCCGCGCTCGCCGCCAAAGTCGCGAAGGCGGCCTTGGCCACAGCTAGAGCGCAGTTGCGCGATGTGCCGGTTAATCTGGAGATCATCATTGTCAGCCGTGAAGGCGCACCGCTTGGCCGTGCTGGTGATGATATCGCTAGCGCCGTCCACGCCCATAATGCTGGTGGTTCTGGTGGTTCTGGTGATTCTGGTGGTTCTGTATAATGACGGCAACTCGTAATATTTTGGTGCTGGCGGGAACCGCCGATGCCCGCAAAGCCATTTCCGCTCTGGCCACCGATAGCCGCTTTGCCATTACTGCGTCATTGGCGGGGGTGACGCCATCACCCATTGCCCTGCCGGTGCCGGTGCATAATGGTGGATTTGGTGGGGCGGCGGGTCTTGCCGATTATTGCAAGGTGAACGCGGTTGATCTTATTCTAGATATCACGCACCCCTTTGCCCGCCATATCAGCTATAATGCCAGGAAAGCCGCGGCGGCGGTTGGTATTCGTTGCTTGGCTTATGATCGCCCACCATGGCCGCTAGAGGCAGGGTGGAAAGAGTTTGATAGTTGGGAGGATATGGTTGCCGCTGTGCCCTCTGGTGAGCGGGTGTTTCTAGCTGGCGGCACGGCCTCTATCGATGCCTTTACCAAACGTGATGATTTGTATTTATGTGCCCGCGCACTCAATGTAGAGGGACGCGTCAACGGGGCCCAAACTCACTATCTAAATGCTATGCCAAATGCCAGTATCGAGGATGAGGCGGCGTTGTTTGAGGCCCATTCGATCACCTTGTTATGTTGTAAAAACTCTGGTGGTAAGGCAAGTTCGGCAAAATTGGGGGCGGCCCACAAATTGGGTATTCCGGTTTGGATGCTAGGCCGGCATAAAATTGATGATCGGTCAGAAAACATAGAGATTTTTGATAATTTGGATGATTTAATCGCTGTGGTTAAGAGTGAAAAGGAATGTCAACATGGCTAATTCAGCTGCAAATTCAGTCGTAATTTTGGGGGGCAAACGCTCTGCCATTGGAAAATTTGGTGGCGCTTTGGCTGATGTGGCACCGACCGCACTTGGCGCCCATGTTACCAAAGCGGCCCTAGCCCATGTTGGCGTTGAACCCGATCACATTGACCATGCGGTTTACGGTAATGTCCTGCATAGCGAGGCGAGGGACGTTTATCTATCGCGGGTGGTTGCGATTGAGGCTGGTTTACCGGTTCACACCCCTGCGGTCACGGTTAATCGCCTGTGTGGATCAGGGCTTCAGGCTATCGTGTCTGCAATCCAGCTCATCCAGCTTGGTGATGCGCGCATGGCAATCGGCGGTGGTGTCGAGATTATGTCACGCGCGGGCTATTTGCTTCCCCAGATGCGCTTTGGTGCAAAAATGGGCAATACGGGCGCTATTGATATGATGCTGGCGTCATTAAGCGATCCGTTCGGCAATGGGCATATGGGTATTACAGCGGAAAACATCGCCGAGCGCTTTGGCGTCACGCGGGCTGATCAGGACGAATTTGCCTATACCAGCCAGCAACGCGCCGCCGATGCCATTGCAAATGGACGCTTTGCCGACCAGATCGTTGGTATTGATGTGGGGCGCGGCAAGACCGCCCGCCATTTCGACGTTGATGAGCATCCGCGCCTATCCAGTGTTGAGGATCTGGCAAAACTCCGCCCTGCCTTTAAGGAGGGCGGCTGTGTGACCGCCGGAAATGCCAGCGGGATCAATGATGGCGCCGCCGCGGTTGTTCTGGCGCGTGAGGAAGAGGCCGAAAAACGCGGCCTTGCACCGATGGCGCGGGTTTTATCTTATGGATTTGCTGCGGTTTCGCCTGAAATCATGGGTGTTGGACCTGTTCCCGCTAGTAAAATGGCACTTGATCGGGCCGGTCTAAAGGCAAGCGATCTTGATGTGGTGGAATCAAACGAGGCATTTGCCGCACAGGCATTCTACGTTTCGCGCGAATTGGGGCTGGATCCGGCCAAGGTGAACCCAAATGGCGGCGCGATTGCACTGGGTCATCCGGTCGGTGCTACTGGCGCTGTCCTCACACTAAAGCTCGTTGATGAATTGCGGCGCGTAAAGGGCAAATATGGCCTTGTGACGCTCTGTATTGGTGGTGGGCAGGGTATCGCCATGGTGGTTGAGGCGCTGTAGGGATTTATGATTATGGCTGACTACAAGCATTTTCAACTGGCATATGACGAGAAAAACATCTGCCGTCTTGCGATCAAGGTCGCCGGTAAATCGGTCAATATTCTGATGAGTGAGGTGATGGACGAGCTATCAGACATCACCAAAAACCTTGCGACAAACCCACCTGCTGGATTGATTTTATATTCGGCGATGGAACGCGGCTTTATTTTTGGCGCGGACATCAATGAATTTGCCGATTTGAAAACTGAGGCTGATATTGCTGGTCATATCAAAGGCGTGCTGGCTAGTTTTGCCCGCATTGAGGATATGCCATGCCCAACCACCATCTTGATTGATGGCATCTGCGTTGGTGGCGGCTATGAATTGGCCTTGAGTTTTGACCGGATCATTGCTGTTAAGAATGCGCAAATTGGCTTTCCTGAGATCAAGCTTGGGCTATTGCCTGGATATGGTGGTTCGGTCCGCGCTTATGAACGGATGGGGCTTGAACACGCTCTCGGTCTTGTCCTGAGCGGTAAATCGATCCGCGCACCAGAGGCCTTGGCGATGGGGGCAATCGACCATGTGGTTGATGAACGTGACCATCTGATGGATGCGGGCCTTGCTGTGATGAAGGGCGAGATCGAGCGCAAACCACCAATGGTTTGTGATGATCCTAGCGCGGTGATTGCCGCAGAAACGAAAAATCTGTCACAGCGTGCATTGGTAGAAAACACACCAGCTCCCTTTGCCGTTCTAGAGCATTATAGCATAGATGAATTTCATAAAAACAATATGTTAAATGCTGAAACTGAACTGTTTTCTAAGCTTATGTTAACGCCAGCGTCAGTTGGTTTACGCCGTGTTTTCCAGTTGAATGACATGGTGAAAAAAGGCGGGCGGGGTGATCCCGAGATTAGCCATATTCACGTCATTGGCGCGGGGGTTATGGGCGGCGATATCGCGGCGGTGGCGGCGATGAGTGGCTTTAC
>Ga0209654_1000326_pt1 | contig 48694 bp, 48 predicted proteins | sample SaaInl1SG_22_DNA_FD_184646 | JGI IMG/M metagenome (GOLD analysis project Ga0209654, IMG submission 184646) | Marine microbial communities from expanding oxygen minimum zones in the Saanich Inlet - ESP_161SG_22_DNA (SPAdes) (version 2) | ecosystem: Environmental > Aquatic > Marine > Intertidal... | reverse complement strand
GATTTTCTACAATCCAGGAGTAATTGGCTCCGGAGATGCCATTTGTCTATCAGCAGCTCACCGTTCACAGTGGGTTGGCTTTGACAATGCACCGACTACGCAAAACTTCAATGCAAACATTCCTCTCGATATTATTGGGGGCGGATTGTCTGTGAATTTCACAAACGACATGATCGGTTTCTTCCAAGACGTTACAGCGGGTGTAGGGTACGGATACCAGATGGCGTTAGCTGACGGGACATTAGGCTTAGGTCTACGCGTTGACTTTAGAAACAAGAATGTTACTTCCGGTGTATGGGCACCCCCACAGACTATGAATGACCCTTCATTGGTGTCCTTGGGTAGTAATTCTATGGCCACTGATCTAAATTTCGGAGCATTCTACCAAAAGGAGAATTGGTACGCGGGCTTAAGCAGTACACGCCTACTCGAAACTAGAGATATCTTAACCGCCAATGGCGGAGCAAGTAATGCGGAAATCCGCGGACAGCGTCACTACTATTTAATGGGAGGTTACGACATTGACTTGCAAAACGGCTTTGTTTTACAGCCAGCAATGATGGTCAAGACAGACTTCGTAACTACGCAGTTAGACCTAAATGCAGCAGCCATGTACAATAATCAGATTTGGGGTGGCGTTACCTACAGAGTATACGATGCGCTATCAATCATGGCCGGTTACCAGATTACGAAAGATTTGAGAGCTACCTACTCATATGATTTGACCACCTCCAGTTTGAGAAATTCAAGTAGTGGTTCACATGAAATCATGATGAGTTACTGCTTCACCATCGAAATACCACCTAAAGAAAAAGGGAGCTACAGAAACCCTATATTTTTGTAATATAGCCCCTTCGTAAAAATGAGAACACAGTTGAAATCAAACATAGTTATGAAAAAGTTCTTCCTTGGACTTGTATCAGTAGCCTTCTTGGCTTCTTGTGGAAGTAACGATCACGGCGAGTTGGTCGGCGTTCAAGACCGTCCAACTTGGTACCCAAGTGAGCCTTACGGAATGGTTTATATTCCTCAAGGTAGCTTCACAATGGGTAACCATGATGAAGATGTTCCTTATGCTTACACTGCTCCTGCCAAAACAGTGAGTATTCCTGCATTCTACATGGATCAAACTGAGATCACTAATAATGAATACCGTCAATTCGTAGGTTGGGTTCGCGACTCTATTGCTAGAACGCGCTTGGCTGAAGGATTGGTTGAAGATTTCGAATACATCGATCTTGCCGAAATGGAAGACCCTACGTATTTCCAAGAGTACGTGGCATTAAACTACCCAGATAGTATGATGCGTCGCTTGGATTGGGATCCTTACTTAGAGTGGGACAAAAACCGTTACCCATCTGCTGAATACACGGAAGTGGTTGAAAGCATGTATCTCTCTCCTGAAGAGCAGTGGTTGGGTTACCGTCACTTGGATACTCGTCAATTGAACTATACGTACTACTGGATCAACAAGCAGAAAGCTGCTTCTAAGTTGAACCGTGTAGAGTTTGATTACAAAGACGAAGATGGTGATGGTGAACTATTCAGCTACCGCGATTACATCAAGGATACGCAAGCAGAAAGCGATCGTGCATCCTTCTTTGAGAAAGAAACTATTAACGTGTATCCTGATACCTTAGTTTGGATTCACGATTTCACTTACTCGTTCAACGAGCCAATGCACGATAAGTACTTCTGGCACCCAGCTTACGATGAGTACCCAGTAGTAGGGGTAAGTTGGAGACAAGCGCGTGCATTTGCAAACTGGAGAAGTAAGTACCGTCGTGATTACCTGAAGCGTTCAGGTGAACTTATCGAGCACGACTTCCGTCTTCCTACAGAGGCAGAGTGGGAATACGCAGCTCGTGGCGGTGAAGAACTTACAACATACCCATGGGGTGGACCATATGCAACTAACAGCGCCGGATGTTACTTAGCCAACTTTAAGCCTCGTCGCGGTAATCTTACTGCAGATGGCGGTTTCTACCCGGTGAAGACTACGGCCTACTCTCCAAACGGTTACAACCTGTACTGTATGTCGGGTAACGTGAGCGAGTGGACTTCGACCGCTTTCGACGTACAATCTTACGCTTTCGGTAGTGATATCGCTACAGAATTCCAGTACAATGCGTACGAAGAAGAAAGTGAAACCATGAAGCGTAAAGTGATTCGTGGTGGATCATGGAAGGACGTAGCTTACTTCCTACAGCTTGGTGCTCGTGATTACGAATATCAGGATACAGCTAAAAGCTACATCGGATTCAGAACAGTACAGAGTTTTTTAGGTAGGGACCTAAAAGACTTCTAACAACAACATAACCCTAATAACAAACAACACAACTTTAAGATTATGGCTTTAATTGATGTAAACGGAAAGCGCTTCAAAAACTTTATGGCGAAGCTTTATGGTATTGGTGCAGCAGTAGTAATTACTGGTGCGATGTTTAAGATCATGCACTGGGAAGGCGCTAACATCATGCTTGTTGTAGGTTTGACTACAGAGGCTGTAATCTTCTTGTTCTCTGCTTTCGAAAAACCAGCTGCAGATTACGATTGGACACTTGTATACCCAGAACTAGCTTCTGGTGACGGTGCAGATCGTTCACTTTCAGTTACAGAGCAATTAGACAATGCTTTGGAGAATGGTGGTGTAGATGCCGCTCTTATCGAGAGATTAGGAGAAGGAATGCGTTCTTTGAGTGAAACTGCAGGTAGTCTTGGTGGGGCTGTTGATGCTGCTGGTGCAACAGCTGCATACTCAGAGCAATTAAACACTGCTGCAACACACATGGAGAGCCTTAACGCACTTTACTCTGTACAACTCGAAAATACTACAGCTCAAGTAGAGCGTCAAAACGACGTTATGGAAAAACTAGCTGCTGCTTCTGGCAACGCTACAGATCTTGCTTCTGAGTTGGCCTCATTGAAAGGAAACCTAGAATCATTAAATAGTGTTTACGGCGGTATGTTAACTGCAATGGGCAAGTAATCTTACCCGATACGATTTAACTTACTATAACCGTAAAATCCTAGACAAATGGCAGGAGGAAAATTATCACCGCGTCAGAAAATGATCAACATGATGTATCTCGTGTTGACAGCGCTTCTCGCTCTTAACGTGAGCCGTGAAGTGATGGACGCATTCTACGAAGTAATGGTAAGCCAGGAGGCTTCTATTGAAACCGTAGAAAAACAAAATTCAAGTATCTACACAGCTTTTGAAGCCGCTGCGGCTGAAAACCCAGTGAAAGCTGGTCCGTGGAGAGACAAAGCAAATGATGTAAAGTCGCGTTCAGCAGCATTATACCAGCAGATAGAAGACCTCAAAAGAGGGGTGATTGAAGCTTCCGGCGGTGCTGATGAAGAAAGTGGCGATCCTAACAAACCGTCTAAAATGGACGATTTGGAAAGCTCACCAAACTTTTTCCTAATCCAAGGTAATGGTGCCAAGCTTAAAGCGGCACTTACAGACTACCGCGAGTTCATGAAGACTGAAGCTGAAGGAAATGATCTTTTGAAGAGTTCAATCGACGGCACCTTCGATCTGAGCGATCATACTCATGATGGAACAACCATTACATGGGAACAACACAAATTTGAGCACTTCCCGCTCATCTCTGTTTTGACGTTCTTGACGAAAATGCAAAGTGACGTTCGTACTTCCGAGGCAAACGTAATTGACTACTTGCAGAAGAACATCACCGCGTCAGATTTGAAGTTTACAGGTGTACGCACCGTAGTAATGCCAAAGAGCACCTTCGTTACCCAAGGTGGCGAATATGAAGCTGATGTTTTCTTAGCTGCGTTTGACGACACCCAAGACCCAACTGTTACTATTAACGGTCAAGAGCTAGCTGCTGAAGACATTGTCGGAGGCGTTGCTAAAGTACGTTTCCCTGCCAACCGCGTTGGTGAGACTACATGGAATGGTGAAATTAAGCTCGTACAAAATGGTGAAGAAAAAGTGTTCCCTGTAGAGGGCACATTTAATGTTTCTCCACCTAGTGTGGTTATTTCCCCAACCAAGATGAACGTACTCTACCGTGGGGTAGATAACCCTCTTGAAATTTCTGTTCCTGGCGTTGACCCTTCAAATTTGATCGTATCAGGCACAGGCGTAAAGAAGACAAGCAAGGGCTACATTGCTGATGTAACAAGAAACAAAGGTGGTGAGCTTAAGATTTCTGTAAGCGTTAAAGACGGTGATAAGACTACCAACATGGGAAGTAAGCTCTTCCGTGTGAAGAACCTTCCAGATGCATCAGGTTCTATCTTCGGTAAAACTGAAGGTTTGATGTCTGCTAACCTTATCAAGAAAGCGAAGGTAGAAGCGAAATTCAACAACTTCGACTTCGAGCTGCCTTTGACAGTAACAAGCTTCCAAATTATCGTTCCTCCTTTCGCTCCTATCGATTGTAAAGGGAGTTCTTTGAACTCTAATGCACGTGCTGCATTAGATAAAGCGAAGCCAGGTACGCCTGTAATTATTAGAAATATTAAAGCGAAAACTGGAAAAGGCATCAAGCCGAAAGTTGCGCCGATTACTATTGACTTGAACTAAGATGTTGAAATTAAGAACCTTTGTATTTGCAGCTTTTACTGTAGCATTGTCTTTCGGCACTGCTGAAGCTCAAATTTTAGATCCATCAGACGACGGTATTGTTCCTGAGGCTACGAAGCATTACAGAAACAATCGTGTAGTTCCTTATCCGTTCCTACGTCAAGACGACATGTTGTGGTCTGAGCGTCACTGGGAACGTATCGATCTAAGAGAGAAAATTAACCTTCCGTTGTACTACCCGATCAAGCCTATGCCGGATCGTAAGGCATTGTGGGATGTTTTGGTTGACGGTATTGTTACTGAAAACACTATTACAGAGATTTTCCTCGATGATAAGTTTGAGCTGCCGTTGACTGTGGACGAGGTTCGTCAAAAAATTGAGCAATACGATACTATTCCAGATCCAGACGATCCGTTTGGTCCACCATTAGCTATTGATACCATTACCATTAAGGCAAACAACGTAGTTGCTTACCACCTTAAGAGCGATTGGTACTTCGACAAGCAACGTGGTGAATTGAAGAATAGAATCATTGGTATTGCACCTGAAGTACGTGATCCACGTAATCCATCTTTGACTTACAATCCTTTCTGGATTTGGTTCCCAGATGCACGTTATGCTATGGCTACGGCGGTTGCTTACAATGAGAAGAACAACAACCAGCGTTTAACTTTCGATCAAATCATGCACTTTAGAAAGTTCAATTCTGTGATTACCAAAGAGGACAACGTGTACGACAGAACTATTTCTGATTACAAGAGAAATAGTGCGATGTCACAGTTGCTTGAAGCTGCAGCGATCAAAGAAGATTTGCGCAACAAAGAGCACGATATGTGGACGTACTAAGTATATCCACTAACAAAATTCAAGAACTCCTGTTACCTTTGGTAGCAGGAGTTTTTTTATGAAGAAACATTTCGATTATATCGTCGTTGGTGGAGGCATTTCAGGATGTGTACTGGGCTACACTCTCATGAAATATGGTGCTAGTGTTCTCCTGTACGATCTGCCCAAAGAGAACAAAAGTTCGGCAGTTGCGGCCGGATTGTGGAATCCTGTTGTGCTCAAACGAATGAAAAAGGTTTGGATGGCTGATGAGATGATGGCTGAACTGCATACCGTATACCCCGATATGGAACGATGGACCGCCTCCGAGTTCTTCGATCCTATCGCCATTCGTCGTGTGTTCCACAACGCTGGTGAGCAAAACACTTGGATGGAGCTTTGTGACTCCCCTGCCTTCTCCCCTTATTTAGAAGATAGCATCTCTGCTCTTCCCGAAGGTGTTGTTGGGAAATTTGAAAGTGGTAGAATGAAAGGCACCGGGAGGTTGAATGTCCTTGGTTTCATAGAAGCTGTACATACTGCACTGCGTAAAGAAGAAAATTTGTGCGAGGAAAGGTTTGATTGGAATGCAGTCGTTCGAGATTCTGAAGGAGTCGATTACAAGGATGTGCGCGCACATGCTGTTATTAGCTGTGAAGGAGCACAAATGGCGTTAACCGAAGAATCTTTAGCGCAAGATGGCTTTTCACCTGTCAAAGGAGAAGTAATACGAGTGAAGCTTGATAAAGCTTTGGAGAATGAGTGCATTCACCAAAAGCACTTTATGCTCAGTGAAGGGAATAATGAAGTAACCGTTGGAGCTACTTACGCTTGGGATGGATTTGATAAAGGTCCTACCCAAGAGAAAAAGCAGGAACTTGAAGAGCACGTTTCTAAAGTGTGGAAAGGCTCATCTAAGACATTAGATCACAAATGTGGCGTTCGACCAGCTACCAAGGATCGTCGTCCTTTGGTTGGACCTCATTCGCTTGCTCACACCTGGATTTTTGGCGGTATGGGTTCGCGGGCCGTTCTGATGGCACCGTATCTAGCGAAAGTGCTCGTAGAGCATTTTATGTACGGCACAGATTTGCTTAAGGAATGTTTGCCTAACCGTTTTTCTTAAAGTTCTTATCGTATTTCACGAACATGGACAGCCATGTCGTTCGTGAAATTCTGAAAATAACAGGTGCGAGGAGCACGAGCATCACGGCTAAAGCACCTACTGTAGGCCACATGCTCCAATCCATCCAAATTCCAAAGATGATATATACAGCAACGAAGAGGGCTACTGTGTAGCCGTAACTGACGTACATGGCACCGTAGTAGAAGTTGGGTTCGGGTTCGAAATTTTGGTCGCACACGCTGCAACGAGGATTGAAGTCGGTCATGGTTTTGAATCGGTACGGGTTTTTATCAGGATAGATATTTCCCTCCATACAACGTGGACATTTACTCTTTGTAATGCTGTAGACCTTGGTTCCCTTTAGCATGATGATAACGTTCCTTTAGTTTGGTCAAAATTACGGCGAACGGGTAATTCGTTTTGCTACTTTTGTCACGATGATTTTAGCCTTAAACAAGGCCTCACTTTTCTTTGGAGGCCGCGCCATTTTTGATGAGATTGGATTTCAGATTAACCCAGGAGACCGCATTGGTTTGGTGGGGAGGAATGGGGCTGGAAAGTCGACATTGCTCAAATTAATTGCAGGTGATTACTCGCTCGATGGCGGGTCCATGAGCAAGGCCAAAGAAGTGAGGATTGGATTCTTACGTCAGGACTTGAAAATGGATATGGACAAAAGTATTGTTGAGATTGCTCGCAGTGCCTTTGATGAATTGACCCGGATTAATGAGCGTATTGAAGAGATCAACAAGGAGTTTGAAGTTCGTACCGATTACCAGAGCGATAGTTATGCTGACCTTATCAATGAGTTAAGTGAGCTGAGCGAGCGATTCGGGCTTTTGGGTGGAGATAGTATCGATGCTGATGTGGAGCTGGTTTTAAAAGGATTGGGATTCACGCCGGAGACTTTTGAGAAGCCATTACACACCTTTTCTGGTGGATGGAGAATGCGAGCGGAATTGGCTCGATTGCTTTTACAGAAGCCAGAGCTACTTCTTTTGGATGAGCCTACCAACCACCTTGATATCGAAAGTATCATGTGGCTCGAAAAGCATTTGAGCGAGAGCAATCAGACCCTAATGGTAGTGAGCCACGATAGAACGTTTTTGGACAATGTGACCACACGTACTATTGAGATTACGCTAGGCAAAGCCTATGATTTTAACGCCCCATATACAAGATATGTAGAGCTTCGCGCGGATTTACGCGAGAAGCAATTGGCCACCGCGAAAAATCAGGAACGAGAGATTAAGCAGACAGAGGAGTTGATCGAAAGGTTCCGCGCGAAAGCTTCTAAGGCTTCGTTTGCACAAAGTTTAATCAAGAAGCTAGAACGCATGGAGCGCATTGAGGTGGATCAAGAGGATACCTCGGCGATGCACTTTAAGTTTCAGCCTGCCCCAAGGTCTGGAAAGGTAGTTGCCAAAGCGGAAGGCGTGCGTAAAGCCTATGGAGAGAATTTGGTGCTTCGCGGTGTTGATATAGAGATTGAGCGTGGTGATCGAATGGCCTTTGTCGGTCAGAATGGACAAGGGAAATCTACCTTAGTAAAGGCGCTGTTGAAGGAGGTTAGTGCGGAGGGTGTGCTTGAGCTTGGACACAATGTTCAGGTAGGGTACTTCGCGCAGGACCAGGCAGACGAATTGGACGGGAATTTGACGGCTTTGCAGACTATTGAGAATGCGGCTCCGGAGGAGATGCGCAAGCATGCAAGGAGTTTGTTAGGGTCCTTTATGTTCCGTGGTGAAGACGTTGAGAAGAAGGTGAAGGTGCTAAGTGGTGGAGAGCGTGGTCGATTGGCGCTTTGTAAGCTCTTGCTGAAGCCTATTAACTTCTTAGTGATGGATGAGCCTACGAACCACCTTGATATGAACAGTAAAGATGTTCTCAAGAAGAGTTTGTTGTCGTTTGATGGGACCTTGCTAGTGGTGAGTCACGACCGCGAGTTCTTGGAAGGGCTGGTCACGAAGACTGTTGAGTTTAGGGATCAACGTGTGAAGACCTTGCTAGGTGGGATTGAATATTATCTCGAGCAGCGCAAGTTGGAAAACATGAGGGCTGTGGAGGCTAAATCGGTCGCGCAAAAGAAAAGTAAGAAAGAGCAAAAAAACGAAGAAGGCCAGCTTGGGTATAAAGAGCGCAAGCAGCTTGAAAAAGATATCCGCAGTTTATCGCGTAAGTTGAGCGATGTTGAAGCAGAAATTGAGAACTTAGAGGGAATGCTGGAAGATTGGGATGCAAAATTGGCCGATGCAAAGGGCTATATGGAGCTGATGAAGGATCCAGATTTTTACCCGAACTACGAGAAGAAAAAAGAGGCGCTTGCCTCCAAAATGGAATTATGGGAAAATATTCAATTAGAAAAAGATCAATTGGAGCAGCAGTTGCCGTCCTAGTCGCTATTGGCGTTCAGGCGCAACCTAAACTTGTTGTTCAAGTAGTTGTAGATCAAATGCGTGCGGAATATTTGCAGCGCTTCGATCATCAGTTCGCTGAAGATGGTGGATTTCGCATTTTGCTCGACGAGGGAATGGTCTACAGAAATACGCATTACAATTACATCCCTACCTACACGGGGCCGGGACATGCATCCATTTCTACGGGAACTACACCAAAGTACCATGGTATTGTGGCCAACGACTGGTGGGTGAAAGAGAGCCAGTACGAGATGTATTGTGCGGAGGACACCTCTGTGAACCCTATTGGAACCATTGAAAGTTCTTCTCGCCGTTCGCCGAAGAATTTGCGTGCATTGACGTTTTCAGATGGGATCAAATTGTATACCAACCACCGTGGAAAGAACTATGGGGTGAGCGTCAAAGATCGCGGAGCCATTTTCCCAGCAGGTCATTTTGCAGATGGTGCATTCTGGCTGGATAATAAGCTGCACTTTGTGAGCAGCAGCTACTATGGTGATGAGCTTCCAGATTACGTGGAGAAGTACAATGAGAAAGAGCATGCCATGGACATGGCAAAGAAGGATTGGAAGTTGGAAATGGCGGAGCGCAAATATGACGAGAGCTTGGCCGATGAAAATCCTTACGAGCCGAAGTTGAACAACGGTACCTCTAGCTTTCCCTACGATTTGAAGAAGTTGATCGAGACTCGCGGCCTGGGTGCACTGAAGAATACACCGGTGGGTAATGAATTGGTACTAGATATGGCCTTGTTGCTGTTGGAGAAGGAAGAGTTGGGTAAGGATAAATACACCGATTTTTTAGGAGTGAGCTTCTCCTCTACCGATTATGCTGGTCACACCTTTGGGGTTCGTTCACGCGAGGTACATGATATGTATTTGAAGCTTGATCGTCAATTGGGCAAGCTCATTAAAAAGCTGGACAAGGAAGTTGGAAGAGATGATTATGTTATTTACTTGACAGCAGATCATGGGGCTTCTGAAAACCCGAATCACCTGGCTTATCACGGGTTGGGAGTACGCAACTTTCAGAATGCTGACGTTATCGGTGATGTGAATGAGCGCATCAAGGAAGAGTTGGGCATTGAAAATGCGGTGTTCAAGATCTTCAACCACCACATACATTTGAACAGCTGGGCCAAGGAGCGCGCTGGTGAGATTGCCTTAGTGGTTGAGGCTACAGATCCATTTATGCGTGTTTATACCGCCTCTGAGGTTCGCAACAGCGGGAATGACGCCTTGTTAGAATTGCTTCATGAAGGTCACCAAAGCCGATTCGGTGGTGATCTCATTTTTGCCCTTCAACCCAACTGCATCTTTTACGGCCCTTATGGCTCGACGCACGGTACAGGTTTCCTTTATGATACACACGTACCATTCCTGTTGATGGGTAATGGTGTGAAAAAAGGCGAGAGCTTTAAACGTGTAGACGTCACTCACATTGTTGACAAGGTAGCAGAGAAGTGTAATCTACCCTATGCACCTAATAGTTTGGTGGAATAGTTGACCTGATTATTAGGTAGTTAGATAAACTTTAGTATTTTCATCCCTCTGAAAGAAACAAAAGGCTATCTATTATGAAGAAAATTGCACTATTTGCATTTGTTGGCGGTCTATTCCTAGCATCTTGCTCGGGAAGCTGTGACTGCGATTACATCGTTGATAATTATACCAATACTGCCCTTAATGGGTACCAATTGGACAATTCTACTACTGTCGCTGAAGATACTTGTCTAAGCGCTGGAATTATAGATACTACGTACTCTGGAGGCGGTGCTTATATGGCAGTGGGCCGTGTAGAGTGCCCGTAACCAGTATTTAGAAATAGTTATTCAAAACACCCCCGGGCGCTCCGCGCCCGGGGGTGTTTATTTTTGATCTACTCCCGCGGCTGCGGAACGTTTCAGAGTTCAGTTAGGCCATGAAGCCACGTACCGAGCGGATCACTAAAGAGATTGAGTAGATAAGTAAGCCGTACACAGAAGTGATGCTGCTCACTTTAAGTCCACCTGCGAGCATTGCCTGGCTGACACCGCCCATAGCTTCAATTCCTTCGAATGCACCGAAGAGACCTAGTAATTGGCCCAAGAAACCTACTGCTAGAGCCAAGATTCCCAATTCCTTCATTACCTCTTTCTTCAATACTGCTGCAATGATCATCGCTACAAAGATGATTGTCAAGATGCCCATAAAGAGCGGGCCACCCATCATAAAATAATTAAGCATAATAATTGATTTTTTAGTTGGTAGTAAGTTGGCCAATTCCAACGTAAATCCTGCAAGTTATATCCCCTTGTAGGCTTGTCGAAACCCTGAATTGCCCAATTTTATTGACGTTGTAACGCCTAAGGCCGTACATTAGTAAGCGATGAACGCACTCTGGAAATTCAGGATTATATACTGGACGGGCGCACTGATATTGCTCAGTGGGATCTTCACCAGCTTTACCGGCGGGGCAAGTACGGCATTTATGCTGGCGACATTGAGCCTCCCTTCGGCGCTGTGGGGAAGCTGGGCGAGTATGGAGATTCTGGATCGAAAGAAGCCTTGGTTCTACTGGATTTACAATGGGCTGGGTGTGCTGTGGTTGAGCTATGCTGGTGCCATTGCTGGGTACTGGTTTTTATTTGAATTGGACCCCGAAAGATTTCCATCGGTATTGATCAACCCAGTTTTTGCATTGTTCTGGACTGGAGCATTGGTATTCGCCCAGATCACCACCGAACGCAGAAACTACGCTGAAGAATTAGCTGAAATTTTCATCGAATTCACCTCGGAACGCAAACCAATTCGAGTGGCGAGAAATAGAATTTTGTACGTGGAGTCCAGGGATACTTTTACCCTGGTGCACCTAGAAGGGGTGAGCTATTCCACTACCCGCTCTATTAAGGATTGGTCCGAAGTGTTAGAAGATTTTTTGCGTACGCACCGCAGCATACTCGTCAACCCTTCACATATGGTCGGTCATTCTAGCTCCAAGGTAGTCTTGCACACAGGCGTTGAACTCCCTATTAGCCGCAGCTATAAAGATCACGTAAAAACGCATTTCTCTAGTGAGGATTGAGATACAAAAAGGCAACGGTCGGAATCTATTGCGCTGTATACGTCGTAATAATACTACTGAGGTGGCCGATTTAGGTCCCTCACTCCCCTATCACGACATCGCGCACTTTGTGGTCGAGACGGAGATGAGTTTCCACAGAGGCTTCTACGGAAACATCCAATCAGGTATGAGCATAGCTGAATTGAACAATAAAGAGATCATTAAAGGACTTCCAGGAGAATCTTGGCTCGCTGAAATCATGACGAGAAATTTACAGGCTATTGCCTCCGGTGCAGCTAGGGCCGATGAATATATCGAACTAGTGGGCTGGGAAATCTCAACGATGAATGGTGTGGACCCTATAGAACTTCGGCTAGGGAATGTGCAGCGCATGTTTGAGCGGTATACAGCCTATGTCAAACAATGGAAAAATTTGCTCGAAGGAGATGCGCTGGTGCTGGAGTTTTAGGCGCTGAAACTGTTACAACGCTACCGGCAAAGGACATCTTTAAAAACTAAAACCCTGAGGACCTTAGGGCAGTATTGCTGTAAAACAAAAAGCCCGGTGCGATGCACCGGGCTTTTTTTATGCTTGTACGGATTGATTATTTCAAACCGTCTTCAATCATTTTGTTGAATTCGTCCAACTTAGGAAGAACTACGATACGAGTACGACGGTTAGCCGCGCGACCCTCGCGAGTGTCGTTAGAAGCAACAGGAACGTACTCACCACGACCAGCAGCAGACATACGCTCTGGAGCGATCTCGAAGTCGTTCTGAAGAACACGTACGATGTTCGTTGCGCGACGTGCACTCAACTCCCAGTTGTCCTTGATACAATCTGTAGCGATTGGATCAGTATCCGTGTGACCTTCAACCAAGATCTCTAGAGTTGGTTTTGCAGCCATAATCTTAGCTACTTTACCCAAAACAGTCTTAGCGTCTTTGCTTACGTACGCTGAACCTGGACGGAACATCAACTTGTCTGACAAGTTTACGTAAACCACACCTTTCTCTACGCTGATCTGAACATCCTCGTCGTTCATATCACCTAGTGCACCTTTCAATGAAGTAACCAAAGCCAATGTTACGCTATCCTTACGGTTCATTGCGTCTTGAAGGTTTGTAATCGTTACCTCTTTTTCGTTGATGCTCTCAAGCGTCTTCTCCATGTTCTCAGCGTTTGTAGCGCTCATGCGAGTAAGATCACCTACTTGCTTCATCAAATCTGATGATGATGCACGCAAAGAAGCTAGTTCAGCAGCTTGTGCATTCTTTGTAGCTGTAGCTTCAGCCAATTCCATTTTAGTGTTGCTCAATTTGTCAGAAGTTGCTTTCTGCATTTCTTCTAACTCAACATATTTCTGCTTGCTTACACAGCTTGACAAAGTCAATGCAGCCGCGGCAGCGAAAACGAATACCTTTTTCATTGTTTCTCTTTTGGTTTCCTGTAGCGCAAAAATAACAAACTAATTGACCTCTCAAAGTGAGAGTTAACGCATTTTTTGGTAGTTTCACGAGTATTAAATCTCAAATCCGATGAAAAAGTTCCTTTTTACCCTCGCATTCCTAGTTTTCGGTGTCGTTTCGTACGCACAAGAGAAACCACAAGATGCTGAGAAACACGTTTGTACAGAACAATGCGATCACAGTGGCGATAAAGAAATGAAGGCTTGTTGCAAGGCCGCTAAAGCCGAAGGCAAAGAGTGCGCACACTGCTCAAAGAAAGAAGCAAAGATTCAGGCAAAAGCCTGTTGCAAAGCTGCTGCTGATGAAGGCAAGGAATGTGGAAAGTGTCACCCGGAAAAAAATGACGGCAAACAAACTGCCATGGTAGAAAAAAAATCTTGCGGTAAAGAATCAGCAGGAAAGAGCTGTTGCTCTAAAGCTGCAACGAAATAGCCGAAATTTTCTGGCCGAATAAAAAAAGGCGCCCCGGTGGGGCGCCTTTTTTTAATGCTCTAAATCGCGGTCTTACTTCACCTTACCGGCCAAATAATCGTCCAAGAAGGTGCGCATAGTCGTTTCCACATCTAAGTTCTTGGCGATGATCTTCTTATCTGCATCCAAGATAAGTTTTTTAGGCGTTGATGGAATATAGTAGTACCACAAGAAGTTGGGGCGTTCGAAATTGCTCTCAAAGCCGTTGATCCAATTAAGATCATGCTCCTCAATGTATTTCTTCCAGCTCGTAAATTCATTTTCCAAGGTGATGGCCACCACCTCAACCCCTTTGTCTTTGTACTCGTCATAGAGCACCTTCAAACGAGGAGTTTCCTTGCGGCAATGTCCACATTCACTGTCCCAGAAATATAAGATTGTAACCTTTGCTTCTACATCGCTAAGCTTGCGGCGACCGTCGTTTTGTGTGTCAAAGGCAAAATCCGGTGCTGGATTTCCGATAAGCTCGGTGGCCAGTCCTTCGGATTTCTCCTTGATTTTCCCCAAATCTTCCTTAGACATCCAATCGGCAAAACCGCTATTGTAAAACTTCTGAGCCAACCATACAAATACCTTGTCCTCACCCATGTACTTGGAGGTCTCGTAGTTATAGGTCGCCGTGGAAACCAACACTTTTCGTACATCCTCATTCATCGGCTGAGCAAATAGGATATTCAAATAGCTGATAATGGTATCTGGATCGTGACCCAACACTTGGTCAAAGTAGAGGTCTCTGTTTTTCTCAAAAAATGGATTAATGAGCGTACTGGCCGATTCCAAATTCGTATAGTCCCAAAAGTGATTGCGCAACCAATAGACATTGGTATCCGGATTCAGCGGCAGGAGCTGTGGCAACAAGAATTCCTTTAGGCTCTCATCCTCCATACCGAGCAAATACTCGCGGATCTGATCTTCTTTTGGCCCAGTGCTGAGCAAGGTCTTGAACCCCTCGAAATCTTTGTGACCCGGTCCCTTGCGCGCCGTGTTTTGAATGTTGTTGTAATCTCCACTGAGCTCGACGTTGCCGTCCGAGATCACAAAATCAAAGGTGTGCCCACCGTCAATATATGCGATGAATATGCCGCGCTCTGGGTGTGACCATTCCCCGCTGAAACAGCCGTTTTTTATGGGTAAATCTTCCTTCACAGATAGGCCCTTGCCTCGCAAATAGGCAATCTTGATGGACGAAGTGGTGTCCGGAAGGTTGGTGATGCAACCAGAAATAACGGGATTTTCTTGAGCCCCAAGGCCCAAAGACATTAGCGCAAAACTTAAGATGAGAATCTTTTTCATTGGTCTATTTGAGGTTTGCTGCAAGTTACAAATTGGCCACCGGAGTACTCCACTTATCGTGGGTCGCTTCAAACATTTTAACAAGCTCTTGGGTGATTTCCGTTCCTGCCCTGTTCACCAGCGTTCTGCCATCCACCTCAGTTATCGGGGTCAATTCCCCCATCGATCCTGTCCCAAATGCTTCATCCGCCGAATACAATTCGGTCAATGAAATGTTACGCTCTTCAACATCCATACCATGTGCTCGGGCCAATTCCAACACCAATCCACGCGTGATGCCATGCAAACAAGCATCTGCAGTGGGCGTCAAAAGCTTCCCATTTTTTACCATGAAAATATTCGTTCCGTTCATCTCTGCGATAAATCCTAAGTTGTCGAGCATCAAAGCCGAATCGACCCCCGCCTGATTCGCCTGAATCTTCGCCAAGATGTTATTGATCAAATTATTGTGGTGAATCTTCGAATCTACATGCATCGGACTATTGCGACGAATGGCCGAAGTGATGATTCGTATCCCCTTCTCATTGTCGTATACTGGCGGTTTCCATTCGGCAAGAACAATCAATGTACACCCCATTTGGTTCAATCTAGGGTCCATTCCCGAAGTCACTTTCTCTCCCCTGGTCAAGGTCAAGCGAATGTGCGTGTCGTCCATCATCCCGTTTGCTTCGAGGGTTGCTCGGATGGCTTTCACTATGAACTCACGCGACGGCACCCCTTCAAAAGCCATGGCTAGGGCACTGTCTTCTAAGCGATCGAGGTGTCGGTCGAGACAATACACGCCGTGTTTGTATACGCGCATCCCTTCCCAAACAGCGTCGCCGCCTTGTACCGAACTGTCGAAAACACTGACCTTGGCTGCATCGCGGTGCACGAGGCCGTCGCCTACCCAAACTTGGATATCTTTATTTCTTGGATCGAACTGTTGTAGCATAATTTAGAATTGTAATCGATGGTTATAAAGTGCCTCGTACGCAGGTAATGTCGCCGCGACGATGGCTTCGTGATCTTCTCGAAGCGCTTCAGGCATGGCCTTGGCTGGACCAAACCCTTCGCTTTTGTGGACGTTCGCATACCAATGTGGCCACCAAGGTCCGTCGTATTCTTTCTTTCCGGGGGGCCAACTCATCATCTCCTCCCTCGGCGGGAGCCCTAATGCCCGACAAAGAATGGCCATGTTTCGAGCAGGGTTGCTCAACATCTCGTCGGAATCGACCACCACTACAGGCACATTGCCGTATTGCAACTGTTGGAATTGGCCCCACTCTTCGAGGAGTCCAATATCTTTCGGAACGATGGTATCGATGACTTTGGTAAAACTCTGCACCACCTTGCGCGGGTGCCGGATCCAAAATAAATAGGCAGAGGGCTCCACCCAATTCCACGGCTGACCGTCCATGTGATGCGCCATATTCTTCAAATACAACTCCTGACAATGGTCAAAAGAGCGCACCCAATCCTTCACCCCTTCCACGCTCGTGGGCCACTGCGCCAAAGTCTCCTCTTTCCCAGGATGATCCGGGTCCAATTCCTTCAAATACACCCCGTACATCGGCTCATCAACAACCTTACAGCCCGGTCGCTGCGCGAAGCTGTACATCAGCGCGGTACTGATGTTGCGTGGGCCAGAAATAGCATGAATAATCTTGGGCATAGCACCAAGTTAGCACAAACCCACTGGATTTTTTGCCTCCCGGCAAAAGAACCAGAAAAAGCAGCTCTTGTACCCAAAGACAAGCCATGAACAGCTCGCGCTGTTCCCCGTCTTTTTTAGTGTCCCAAAGCTCAAGCAAGCTCACTGGATTTTTTGCCTCCCGGCAAAAGAACCAGAAAAAGCAGCTCTTGTACCCAAAGACAAGCCATGAACAGCTCGCGCTGTTCCCCGTCTTTTTTAATTCCTGCACTTTTGTGCAAGCACAAGTGCGTCATTAAAAAAGCCGTGTATACTTCGATACACGGCTTTTTCTTTGTGAGCTATACTGGATTCGAACCAGTGACCTCTGCCCTGTCAAGGCAGCGCTCTGAACCAACTGAGCTAATAGCCCTTAAGCAGGGCTGTAAATGTACATAATGACACTTGAATTATTAAGTTTCGTTAAATAACTGTAAATGATAGTGCTACAATCAGAATTAAAGCGGACATTCGCACTTTAATATTTATTATGAATCAAGGAACAGTAAAGTTCTTTAATACAGACAAAGGATTTGGCTTTATTAAAGACGACAATTCAAACACAGAGTACTTTGTACACGTAACAGGTCTCGTTGATCAAATTAACGAAGGCGATGCAGTCGAGTTTGAATTGCAAGAAGGAAAGAAAGGATTAAACGCTGTGAACGTAAAACAAGCGTAATTTATACCTCAAGATTTCAATGAAGGCCTTCCTTAGGGGAGGCCTTTTTTTATTGCTAGCTTTGACAACTATGAAAGGAACCGTAAAATTTTACAACATCGATAAAGGCTTCGGCTTCATCAAAGAAGAGGGCGCCGACAATGAATATCACGTACACATTAGTGGTCTCAAGCACCAGATTACAGCAGGAGACACTGTGACCTTCGACTTGCAAGAAGGTGAGAAGGGAAAGAGCGCCGTGAATGTAATGTTGGATCTATAAATTAAAAAAACCCGCGCCAGAGGCGCGGGTTTTTAGAAGCCCCGAAGGGAATCAAACCCTTATCTCAGGTACCGGAAACCTGCATTCTATTCGTTGAACTACGGAGCCAGAATATTATCCAATTACTGAACCACTCGCTGCGCCGCCCTCTGGGCTCATCAGGCGCAATTTACCGTCTGCATCTTCCGCCATTAGCAGCATGCCTTGGCTTTCGACCCCACGAATCTTGCGCGGTGGCAGGTTCATTAGCACAGTTACTTGCTTACCCACCATTTCCTCTGGTGAAAAGTGTTCAGCAATACCGCTTACAATGGTGCGCTGATCGAGACCTGTATCTACTAAGAATTTAAGCAGTCGATCCGCTTTTGGTACGCGCTCTGCTTCAAGGATGGTTCCTACACGGAGGTCCATACCCATGAATTGGTCAAAGCTGATATCTTCCTTCTGTGGTGCGTGCGTGCTTTCTTCCACTTCTTCTTCTTTTTGAACTAAGGTTGCTTCAAGTTTCGCGCGTTGCGCTTCTACCTGGCTATCTTCAATTTTAGCAAATAACAATTCCGCCTTGCCGAGCTGCGTGCCAGCGGCAACGATGGTTTCGTTGTTGGTCGCTTCCCATTCTGGTAAAGTGTCCATCGCCAACATGCTGCGTAGCTTCGCTGCCGTTGTTGGAAGGAACGGTTCAAAGACAATGCTCAATACCGCCGTGATTTGTGTAGCGACATACAGTACCGCTCCAGCACGGGCGGGGTCTTGTTTGTATACTTTCCAAGGCTCTTGCTCCTGAAGGTATTTATTTCCAAGGCGGGCAACACTCATGGCCTCGCCGATCGCCTCACGGAACTTGAAATCTTCCAAATTTTTGGCAATGCGACGTCCATATTGGGTCATCGTCGCCAATGCCTCGCGGTCTGCATCGGTCAAAGTACCAGGCTCTTGTACTACGCCGTCGTAATATTTGTGTGTAAGGACCATCACGCGGTTTACGAAGTTTCCAAAGCCCGCCACAAGCTCGCTGTTGTTGCGCTGCTGAAAGTCCGCCCAGGTGAAGTCGTTGTCCTTAGTCTCAGGCATCGTAGCAGTGAGCACATAGCGAAGCACGTCCTGCTGACCTGGGAAATCTTGTAAGTATTCGTGCAACCAAACTGCCCAGTTTTTCGAGGTGCTCAACTTACGGCCCTCAAGATTTAGGAATTCGTTCGCCGGCACTTGCTTTGGCAACGCATAGTCGCCGTGCTGCTGCAGCATGGCCGGGAAGATGATACAGTGGAAAACGATGTTGTCTTTTCCGATGAAGTGCACGATTTCTGCATCCTCGCCTTTCCAGTACTGCTCCCAATCGTTTGGTAGAAGTTCTTGAGTGGCACTGATATATCCGATAGGTGCATCGAACCATACGTACATGACCTTACCCTCGGCACCCTCAATAGGCACAGGGACACCCCAATTCAAATCGCGAGTCATCGCTCGAGGTTGCAGTCCATCGCCGGCATTCAACCAGCTCATGCACTGACCAATAACGTTGGGTTTCCAATTTTCGCGGCTCTCCAAGAACGTGCGTAAATCATCGCTGAGTTTGTCGAGCGGCAAGAACCAATTTGTCGTTTTTCGCAATTCCGGTTTAGCGCCACTGAGGGCACTCTTAGGGTTGATAAGTTCTGTAGGCGACAACGACGTACCACATTTCTCACATTGATCGCCGTAGGCTTCCTCATGGCTACATTTAGGACAAGTCCCGGTGATGTAGCGATCGGCTAGGAATTGGCCTGCCTCAGGATCAAAATACTGCTGCGTTTCCTGCGCTTCAAGCGCACCCTTCTCATACAAGTTCATGAAGAACTCCTTGGCATTCTTATGGTGCTGCTCGCTAGAAGTGCGGCTGTAATGGTCAAAGCTAATCCCGAACTCTTCGAAGGCACCGCCCATCATAGCGTGGTAACGGTCCACCACCTCTTGCGGGGTGATGCCCTCGTTTTTCGCCTTGATAGTAATAGGCACACCGTGCTCGTCAGAGCCACAAACAAACTTCACATCCCGACCCCGCATTCGCATGTAGCGCACGTAGATGTCCGACGGCAAATAGCAGCCGGCCAAGTGACCAATGTGGATGGGACCGTTGGCATACGGCAAAGCTGCCGTAACCATGATTTTTTTGTTCGTACTCATGAGGACTGTTTAGCTTAAAATTGCTAGCGCGAAGATAGGAAGGTTTTATGTGCTATTTTTCGGCTATGAAACAAAGAATTCCCGCTTTATTAAAGCCCGGCGATTTGATCGGATTGAGTGCTACCGCGAGATATGCCACCCAGGAAATGGTGGATACCGCTAAGGCACACATTGAGAAAGCAGGATTCCGCGTTTGCTACTTCGAAGACATCCTATTGCGCCAAGGTCAGGTTGCAGGCAGTATTGGACAGCGAATAAACTCCTTCAACAAACTCATCCATCACCGTGACGTGAAAGCCATTTGGAACATTCGAGGCGGCTATGGGAGTGCTGATATTGTCGATGCCGTAGATTGGTCTGCTTTGCAGAAAGAACCAAAGTGGTTGATTGGCTTCTCAGATTTCACCACCTTCCTTTCACACGCCTACCAGAAAGGCATTCCGAGTATTCATGCTGCAATGCCCATTAGTTTTGAATCGACTCTGAAGAAAGATCTTTCCGCCACGTTCAAGGTGTTAAAAAAGGGACCGCAACCGCTAAAATTGAAGAAACATTATCCGTTCATTAGGGGAACCGTTATTGGCGGAAACCTCAGCGTTGTTTACTCCCTTTACGGCACACCCTCTTTGCCCACTTTAAAAGGCAGCATCTTACTCTTAGAGGATTTAGACGAGTACCATTACCACCTGGACCGCATGCTTTTATCGCTAAAAAGACAGGGAGCATTTGATGGTGTAAAAGGCGTTCTTTTGGGCCAATTCTCAGACATCCACGACCACGAAACTGCTTGGGGAACGGATGTAAATGCAACTTTGGTCAAGCACTTCGATGAATTAAGCATTCCCGTGCTGAAAAATATGCCGTTCGGGCACACAAGGGACCAATTCCCGCTCGTCATCGGAAGTACTGCGATAGTCGAAAAAGACCAAATTATCTTTGGCTTTTAAGCGACTTCTTGAAAAGTTTTAGTTCTTCACAATAGTTGCTGGTGCCGCACGAGTTGGTGAATCTTTGTGCATGAATTATCAGCTATTTGAAAAACATGCTGCTGCATTTTTAAGAGAGCACCACCATGAAGTCCTTGTTGAAGATTATCGCCGATCACGTACCCAGATTGACGTAATTGCTCGCAAAAATGAAATTTTAGTGGTGGTCGAGGTGAAATACCGCAAACACGGTGGCCTTCCAGAAGGGCTCATTTCACCAGGCCAGAAAGAGCGAATCCTAAGAGAAATTGGCCCGTTAATGGTCAAATACCATTGCAAAGAATACCGCTTGGTGTTGTTCTACTACAAGGCCAAAAATTTCGTGCCTGAAATCATCGCCATTGAATGTTAGTCATTCCCCGACAGAAATAGTAGTAATGGTCTAGAACTAAGCTAACTTTGCAGAAAATATTCCTGCCATGCGCAACAGTCGTTCTAGCAATAACGGACCTCGTCGAGGAAAGTCACAAAACTCAAACAATCGCTTCGCAAGTGGACCAAAGAAAACTTGGGACCGCGAAGAAGGCGGCGACCGCCCACAGCGAGGTGCACGTCCGGTAAAAAAATACAGAGGTGTCCGCAATAAAACTGCCGAGCAGCTGAGCGGTGCCAGTGACGATACTCGATTGAACAAGTATTTGTCGAACGCAGGCATCTGTTCGCGTCGTGAAGCCGATGAGCTTATTGGTGCAGGATTGGTTTCGGTCAACAACAAAGTAGTGACCTCTATGGGCTATAAAGTAAAGCCTACGGATGTCGTGAAGTACAACGGCACTACATTGAAGACTGATAAAATGCGCTATGTGCTGTTGAACAAACCAAAGGGCTTCCTCGCTTCTATGGATGATCCTAAAGCACGTAAGACTGTGTTTGAGCTTGTCGGAAATGCATGCAATGAAAGAATCTACCCTGTTGGGCAAATGGAGCGTGGTACTACTGGTGTTTTGCTCTTTACTAATGATGCAGATACTGCCAAGAAACTCACGAAAAAGACCAACGGCGCTGCGAACATCTATCATATAGTGCTTGATAAGCCGTTAAGTAAGCAACAGCTTGATAAAATTGCTGCTGGCACTGAGCTCGAAGATGGTAAGGTGAAGGTAGAAGAAATCAACTTCACCAGCGATAAGAATCCACGTGAATTGGGCATGCGTATCCATGATAACAAACCTAGAGTAGTTCGTCGCTTATTTGCGCACTACGGTTTCGAGGTGGAGAAATTGGACCGTGTATCCTTCGCAGGTCTAACTAAAAAGAGATTAAACAGAGGCGATTACAGGCACCTCGATCCTAAAGAGGTGGGCTTCTTAAAAACGAGATAAGAGAATGCGCAAGGCATTGAAGGTTCTTGGTATACTGCTCGCAATTGTGGTGTTGCTGCTAGGTGGCGCCGCCGGGTACATTTATACGCAACAAGATGCCATCATTGCCGGCGGCGTAGCGAAGATTAACGAGCAGCTCAAGGCACCCGTTTCTGTGGGTACTATTGAACTTGATCTACTCGGTGGATTCCCAAGAGTACGTATCGCCCTAAACGATGTTCGCATCGAGGACCCCCTTCGTAAAAACGAATTTCTTCTTGAGGCACAATACGTAGGTCTAGGCATGAATGTACTCTCTGTTATCAAGGGAGAATATGTTGTTGAAGAATTAAGCGTAGGCGAAGGCCGATTGCAATTGTTCGACAACGGGAATGAAGCGAATTGGGATTTATTTAATTCCAGCGAAGGCGATGCGTCAACGAGCGTAGGACTAGATCGCGTTGAACTCCAAAATTTAGCACTTACCTACCTTGCCCCTAAGGACGGTATCGACTATCAGTGTTATGCAAATAGTGCTGTACTTTCTGGGGTCATTGATGAATCGATCACCTTGAGAGGACGAGCGGACCTCACAGAAAATGAGCTTCTTTTAGATCGAGAACTCTGGGTACGTGAGGCAGCACTTTCAGGAGCCTTTGACTTTAAAAGCGAAAGGGATAATTGGGAGATTTCTTCGTCAAAAATCAATGTAAATGGCGGCTCTTTGAGCGGCTCTTTAAATCAAGACGGTGGTGAATTGGCTTTAGAAACTGGCGATTTGTTGCCCGTAATGGAAAGCTTACCGCTGCTCGAATTTGAAGACATTACCATCGAGAAATTTAACAGCTCGCTGCGCTGGAAAGGCACCTACGAGCAGTGGGCACTGTACCTACAACCGGCGGGTAGCGCATTCGCTTACAAAGGAATTTCTATTTCTGACTTTGGGGCGAACATTGATATTCGTTGGGACGATGTTCCTAGCATCAGCATTGATAATATTGCCCTAAAAACGACAACAGGGGAATTGCGCGGTTCAGCCTCTTTGGATGGTAAAAAACCACTTCTCAGTGCTCAGCTTGAGGGCGGCTCTAACCTAAGCGAACTATTCGCTTTTGTTGAAGTAGAAACCCTAATCAACCCTATGGGATTCTGGAGCGGTAGTGAGCTTACTATAGCTCAACGATTTAACAATTGGGATGAATTTGAGCCTATTGGAGAGACTGTGTTTGAAGGCAACTTACGGTTGAAAGAGGTGAGCTTTGGGATCAGCGAGAGTAACATCAACTTCGAGAATCTTGAGGCGGAATTGACCGTAAAAGGTGATGATATCAGAGTCGACCGATGCTTCGTGCAGAGCGGACCCAACAATGTAGTGGCCACAGGAGCTGTACTTGATGCATTGAACGGCCGACCACAAGTAGCGTTGCGCCTAGAAAGCCCAACCATAGATGCCGACCCCCTACTCTTTTGGGAGTTTGAAGATGGTGAAGAACAGGACGATGATTTCGGTTTCGATTTTGAGGTGGACCTTTTCATCGATAACCTCAACCTAGGTAAGTTCGACGGTAAAGGATTGCGAGGAACTATCTATAACCGGGGCACAAAACTACTAGGAAGAGAAATGCGCATTGACGGATGTGGCGGAACCTTTAGAGGGAATTGGGCCTTGGCAGAAGAATCTACCGGCAGCCGTTTCTGGAGTTCAGCATCCTGTACAACCATAGAAATGGACCAGCTTCTGAAAAGCTTCGACAGCTTTGATATTGAAGACCTGGATGAAAGTAATTTGAAAGGGACGGTGAACGCGACAGCGGAATTGACTTTCCACTTCGATAGAGAATGGGACGTCATCTCAAAGCGGACCAATATTGACGCCGAGGCTGAGGTACACAACGGAAGCTTGCAGAACTACGCACCGCTTCAAGAGCTTAGTGCCTTTGTGGACCGCGACGAACTCTCCCGAATCGACTTTCCGTATTTAAAAGGACCGTTCCAGATTCGCGGGGATACCTTGATCATACCAGAGACTCGCGTGGACAATAGCGCCATCAATCTATGGGTGAACGGTTGGCAGAATCTCGAGACCGATGATATTCAGTACAGCATTCGTATTGGGCTCAAAGATTTGGCCTTGCGTGGCAAGAATTCGAACCGTGATTTGGGAACTTGGGTGGCAGAAGCTGAAACGGAAAATCAGCCATATATGAGACTTCTTGTAGGCTGTAATCTGGACGAACCGTGCATCAGTTTGGACCGACAGCAGATTCGCACTTCCTTAAAGTCGACCATTAAACAAGAGAAAGAAGACCTGAAGACGCTCTTTAAGCGCGACGAAGAGCAAGAACGTCAAAACGACAGGAACAAGGGCAGTTTTGAATTGCTCTGGCCGGAATCGGACAGCTTACAGGTTCACTTAGGGCGATAGACTACTTTGGGGCGAACGTCGCCAAGAAATGATTTCGGTGGTCCTTACCTGCCTTTTCTAGTCCAATGCGCACAATCAAACGCGTATACAATCCATCCTGCAAATAAGCCGCCATGTGATCTTCGGCCAATTCAGGTTGCTGCTGCCACAAACACTTCATTAACCAGCCAATGGCCTTTTGTAAAATCTCAGGGGCATCCTCTGCAGCTACCGGTGCGTAGGCAAGTAATTCATCGTACCTGCCTTGTTTTAACATCCACAGCTGAGCAACGATGGCCGCACGCTTCTTCCACATATTTGGACTTTCAAGCAATTCCTCCAACACAGAAAAATCACCTGTGTTAAAAGCATGTTGCCCAAAAATCTTGTGCGCACACGTATCTACCAGATCCCAGTTATTAATGCCTTCAAAGCAGCTGTACAACACATCGTGCCAATGCTGCCTGCGTTGGCGCTCCTTTCCATAGTAACGCATTAACGTGAAAAGTGCTGTGTGGCGCACCTCGTGAATGGGGTGCACAAGACCACTACGTAAAATAGATTCGTCCCACTGATCAAAGTACGCTTTGGCAACTTTCTGACGGTCCGGAACCATCACCCCCATGAACGTATCGCCCTCGGCATAGCCGCCTTCAAACGTTTGAAAGTAGCGCTTGAAGTCGTTGATGCGGTCCGGCTGGGCGTAAAGTATTAGTGCCTTGTGAATGGGATGCAGCTGCATTACATCTGCTCAGCAAACAGGGCGTCCAAAGTACCTTGCGCCAACGGGTGGTAGGACGCTCTAGAGTCCATGTAAATCTTCTTGGCCCAAGCTTGGCGTTTTTCATCGCCCTCCAACATGCTTTGGTACATAGGCACAATAAACTTGCGGCGTCCTACGCTGCCCAAGAAGCTCTCGACTTTTTTCGTGTAGATGTCATTGTCGTAGCCCTCAAAACCTGTTTTCAGAATAGCGGAATACCATGCTGCCAAAATCTCTGGGTTTGGGCTGCCGCTGAAACCGTAATTACCGTCTGCCAAAGCATAATGCCCTTCTGTAGCGCCTCCGGCTTCAAGACCTCTGATGTATCGAAGCCACTCCTGGGTCGTCCAGCGGATGGTCGATTCTTGTGGTAAATAAGCCATGCTCCGTGCATCCGCTGCATCCGGATCCACATTCAACATCATCGCCACAGCATCATCAACCACAACGAAGCGATTAGATGCTGGGAATGGACAGTTCACAGGCAGTCCAGTACCGTATACCCACTGTTCTACACCCACTTTATCCCATTGCTCCTGAGTCATCACCCCAGCCAATTCCTGCAAGAAGACTTCAGTAACCATAGTTTTGAATTTGTACTTGTCGAAGTAGTAGGTCAAGAATTCGTCCCACTTTTCGCGGCCCACGGTGTTCTCGCACAAGCGCAAGAAGTGGAACCCTTTATCGTAGGCAATGGCATTGACACCATCGTCTGGATTTTTACCCTTTAAATCTTGTTTCAAAGAGGTTGCCGCAACATTTTCTTCCAGCATCACGGCCAATTCCTTTTGCAAATCGTCGTAGCTCAATGCCTCGAGCATGTCCGCAAAATCGACCCCGTAGAGCTTTTCCATAATGCGCATCTCGAAGTACACCGTGAACCCCTCGTTGATCCAGAAGTCATTCCATGTAGCGTTGGTCACCAAATTTCCGCTCCAACTGTGGGCCAGCTCGTGCGCAATCAAGCTCACCAGGCTCATATCGCCCACGACAACCGTCGGCGTCAAGAAAGTCAGTCTTGGATTTTCCATCCCCCCAAACGGGAACGATGGCGGGAGTACAAGCATGTCGTAACGTCCCCAATAATACGGACCGTACATCTGCTCTGCATCGGCAATCATATCCTCAGTCTGCGCGAATTCATACGCCGCATTGCGCACCATTTCTGGTTCAGCATACACCCCTGAGCGCTCGCCCAAAGGAATAAATGCTAGATCACCCACACCCAGTGCGAGCAAGTAAGAAGGTATAGGCTGCGGCATGCTAAATTCATAGATGCCCTCGTCGTTTTTCTGTGTTGGGTTCGACGCACTCATTAGCGCCAATACCTCCTTCGGCACCTTCACGGTAGCCTCATAGGTAAATCTCACCCCTGGACGGTCTTGACAAGGCACCCAAGTCCTTGCAAGGATGGCTTGACTTTGTGTAAACAAGAACGGCTGACGCTTCCCTTGAGTCAATTCTGCCGGATACCACTGCAACGCCTCCGCCTCTGGTGAGGTCTTGTACAATATGCTTATCGTCTTAGCGCCCGGTGCAGGGACTACCAAAGCTGAACCCAACAAAGGGTCGTCGCCCTCAATGGAGAACAATGCGCGGCTTCCATCCACCAACACCTCATTTACCTGCAAATCCTTACTATCAAAAATGACCGTATCGTCATGCCCCTCTTCTAGGGTCCAAACTGCAGTCGCAGTGATGACTTTCTCATCAAAATCTACTGCTGCTTCCCAATTCAAATGCGTCACTTTGGATTCCTCACGAGAGTAGCTGTGTGGATCTTCGAACAGCTCAGCACGTACAGAAGTATCTGCCTCCACCACTACTTTAGTGGGCTGTGGCGCAGCGGCAGGTGCTGTTGTTTCTTGATTACAAGCTGTGAAAACTAGGGCCGACACAGCGGCTATGCTCAGGGAAAAACGTATTTTCATGGGTGTATTTTCTAATGCAACCCAATTTACCGCAAATGAAACAAAATAATAGCCTTCTGACCCGCCTTATCGTTTCCTCCCTATCTGTTTTCCTCGCTGGTTGGCTCTTGCCCGGAGTTCAAATCGACAGCTTTACTACAGCCGTTGGAATCGCTATTGTTTTAGGTCTATTAAATGCCACCTTAAAACCGCTGCTCATTGTCATTACTATTCCTATTACCGTGATCAGCCTCGGTCTATTTCTGCTCATCATCAACGCCATTATCATTGGCGTAGCGGACCAGTGGATCGATGGACTTCACGTGCGAAGCACATGGACAGCCATACTCTTCAGCTTCTTGATTTCTACAATTAGTTCGTGGATGTACCGATGGGGAGAGAATAGATAGTTAATCCTGCAATCGGATCAATTCCCAATCGGCATCTATGCCAAAGGTCGACTTTGCCAATCGCAAGAAATTTTCTGTACGATCACTGAGGTAGAATTCATCTTCTGCCGTGCCTTCACCGGACCAATGCTCAGCGACCGCCTTTGCAACTATGACAGGTGCATCCACCCATTGAACGCCGGCTAGCAATGAAGTTGCAGCCTCTTCCAATAATGGGTAATGCGTACACCCCGGTACCAAAGCTTTAATTCCAGATATAGCGGGATCCTTTAGATAATGCTTTAAGACACTCGTTTCTATGCCTGTCCCAAGGAATCCGTCTTCAATTAGAGGAACCAATAGCGGTGTCGCAAGGGCTTGAAGATTTACATCACTTGTCTTGGCCGCTAATTTGCTGGAATACGCACCACTGCGCACCGTTGCGCGAGTACCTAAGAGACCCACCTTCTGAGGCGGAAGACCCGCTAAATAATCTACAACAGGATCAATAACATTAATAAAGGTCAATTCAGGGAACCGCTCTTCCAAGGCTTTGCCTGCTGCTGCACTAGCACTGTTACAAGCAATGACTATTAGTCCGCACCCTTCTTCCTTTAAGAACTGTACAATTGAGGTACTATACCCAATGATGGCCGCGTCACTCTTGTCTCCGTAAGGCAAGTGCAGGGTATCCCCATAATAGACTTTCGCAACACCCGGTAAGATCTTATTCAGTGCACGAAGCACCGTAAGACCACCAAGTCCACTATCAAACAAGCCTATTTTTTGAATGCCACTCATCGCGTTGCAAAATACCAATTATCTAGCCACAAAAAACCCCTCGCTGGCTCCGCCAGCGAGGGGTTTTAAAATTAAATTTTTCGGCGCTTATTGGATGCCCAACTCAGCTTTTACTAGCGGCATGATATCTTCACCACCGTCGAGGTAAACTACTACAGCCTTTGACGCTGAAGCGTCTAGTACGTAAGCAAAACCGTTATCAGCAGCTACTTTATTTACTGCCTCTTGTGCCTTCTCGATGATAGGCAACATAAGATCCATTTGCTTGCGCTGTAGCTCTTGCTGAGCGCTTTGGTTGAACGCCATAATGCGCTGACCCATAGCTTCTAGCTCTTCTTGCTCCTTTTGCAAACGCAATTGCGTCCAAGTATCAATGTTCGCCTGCGCATTCTGCATCTTCGTCATGTACTCTTCTTGCATAGCTTGAGCATCGTCCTCGAGCTGCCCTTGGTACTTTTGAATTTCTGCTTGTGCAGATTGAGTTTCAGGCATAACAGCCAACAACTCATCTACATTAATGTGACCTACTTTTTGCTGTGCAACTGAAGTTGTAGCAAAGCCTAAGGTCAAGGCAAGTGCGAGTAATACTCTTTTCATTTCTATTGTTTTTATCGCTTTAAACTATTCAATACTTCATCACTGTAGTCCTTGTCCTTTTCGACAAAAAGAACACCGCTTTGGGCACTTTTGTCAAGGACCAATTCCAATTTCCGCTTTCTAGCCACTGCCTGAACAGCACCAAAAACCTTGTCTTGGATGGGTTGAACCAACTGGTTTCGCTTTTCAAAAAGCTGCCCCTCAGGTCCGAAGTATTTTTGTTGAAGAGCAATAACCTCAGCCTGCTTGGCCTCGATGCCCTTCTGTCTTTTTTCTAATTTCTCCGGCGAAAGTAAGATACGTTCCGCATCCAATGCATCTTTCAAGCTCTCTAATTCACTTTGAAGCGCACTGACCTCACCTGCCCACTGCTCGCTAAGCTTATCCATCTGACTCTTTGCTTGCGCATATTCAGGGAGGCTCTTCAAAATGTAATCGGTATCCACCACGCCATAACGCTGTCCGAACACGGCAGTGCTCAACACAAGGGCAAGGGTAAGAATAAGACCTTTACATTTCATTGCGGCGAAGGTAGCTAAATTTAGAACTGTTGACCAATGATAAAGTGCGTCTGCCATCCGCTTGCGGTTGCACCGTTTGGTTCTGGATCAAATCCATAACCTACATCAACCCCCATCAGACCGAACATCGGCATGAAGATGCGAATACCGGCACCGGCACTTCTCTTGAGATTAAACGCACGGTAATCCCAGAAATTATCATAGTTGTTACCCGCTTCCATAAATACCAATGGGAAGACCTGTGCAGATGGTGTATTGGCAATGATGTAACGTGCCTCGAAGATGTACTTGTTGTACAACGCTCCACCACCTGCTGGTGTAATAGAGTTGTTCTGGTACCCACGGAGACCTATGATTTCACGACCGTCAATTACGAAGTTGGTCAAACCGTCACCACCCACATAGAAACGCTCAAACGGCGGAAGACCTAGATCCTTGTTGTAGCTACCCAAGAAACCAAACTCACCGTGCGTACGGATAACGAGTTTAGAGGTGATTGGTGCGAACCAATCCGCATTGAGCTTCCACTTGTGGTACTCTACCAAACGGAAGCGCTCTTCTGAGCTCAATTCCTTGTAATCGATATCGTCGCGGAACATGCTGAACGGCGGGGTCAATTCTGCCGCGAAGCTAATCTGTGAACCGCGTGTCGGGAAGATTGGCACATCCGTGTTGTTACGGCCTAGGGTGAATTTATAATTCACGTTGTTTGAGATCCCTTTGTTGTAGTTCAAGAACCCTGTAGGGAAGTTATCTAGGTTGAATCGACGGAATTCGATGCCTTGGTACAATGTGAAGTAGTCGTCTGGCCATTTCAATCGTTGTCCTAGACCAAAGTTAATACCGGTAATGTACAAGCTTTGGCGGTTCGGGTTTGAACGCTCCACACCATTGGTCTGAACGTTGTGGTAAATGGTTCCCGTAAAACTGTTTGGCTTACGCCCGCCCAACCAAGGCTCGGTGAACGAAGCGTTGTAGCTCTGGAAGTACAAACCGTTCGACTGCGCACGAATGTTGATGGTCTGCCCATCACCTGTTGGCAATGGTTGCCAAGCGCGTTTGTTGTTGATGTTACGCGCAGAGAAGTTGTTGAAGTTTAGACCCAAGGTTCCAACCACACGGCCGGCACCCCAACCCCCTTGCAATTCAAGCTGCGAAGTAGAACGCTCCACTACGGTATATTCCAAATCTACCGTTCCGGTCTGCGGATCTGGCACAGGGTTCACGCCAATCTGCTGTTGATCAAAGTAACCCAATTGTGATAGCTCACGAATGGTACGCTGTATCATCGCCTTTGAGAACAAATCTCCCGGCTTAGTGCGTACCTCTCGGTAAATCACGTGGTCATTTGTTCTTTCATTTCCGCTAATGCTCACTTTGCGAATGGTGGCTTGACGACCTTCTTGGATACGAATTTCGATATCAATAGTATCGTTAGTAACGCTCTTTTCAATTGGGATAACCTGAGAGAACAAGTAACCATTATTGAGGTAAATTGAAGCTACATCGTTACCATTTGGATCAAAGCTCACACGCTCGTTCAAATGCTGAGAATCGTAAATATCACCACGATTAATCTTCAAAATATTTGAAAGAAGCTCAGTCTCGTACTTCGTATTACCGATGAATGTAATATCACCAAAGTAGTACTTCTTACCTTCTTCAACGTTAATTTCTATCTGAACCAATTCATCACTTACGCTATAAACCGTATCACTCACCACTCGCGCATCGCGGTACCCGAGCGTATTGTATTTCGTCACAATAGCACGCAAATCCTCGCGGTACTCCTTCTTCTTTAATTTCGATGCTTTGAAGATGGCTTTACCCTTAATTTTTGTGTTCTTCATCGCCTTACGCAACACCTTATCGCTCACTGCCTCGTTACCTGTAATGGCGATATCTCCAATCTTCACACGTGCTCCTGGGTTAATCTTGAAACCTAAGATTACGGCATTGTTGTAAGCAGTATCCACTTTTTCAAGCACTTGAACAGAAGCGTTCAAATAGCCCTTCTCGTAGAAGTACTTTTTAATCTTGTTGCGGCTCATCACCTTGAGGTTCTCGTTCACCACCTTTCCGGCGCGTAAATCGAGGTCTTCACGGATATCGTCTTTCCAAGCCTTCTTCAGACCTGTCATATAATATTTGCTCAGCTTTGGAAGCGCAACCAATTGGATGTCGAGGTATACTTTCTTGCCTACTTTATTCACCACTTTAAATGTGATGTCTTCGAAGAGCTGCTGGCGCCAAAGTGTGCGAATAGCATCTGAAAGTTTTGGATCCGGAAACTGGATATTATCTCCAACGCGGAGGTTGGTGAGCATGATCACTACATTAGGGTCTAACGAACCAGCGCCGCTAACAGTAATGCCGGCGATCTCGTAGTTGATGCCTGGGATTAGATTGAAATCACCACCAGTGGTGACTTGTGCTTTCGTTGTAAATGAGGTAATGACCAACAAGAGGATGGCCAAAAATCTATTCTTCATGTTCTTACTTCACAGTTAGCTGTTCCGAAGTTTGTCCGAAGCGACGCTCTCTCTTTTGGAAAGCTGCGATGGCTTCATACAACCCCTCAGCATCGAAGTCAGGCCACAAGACTGGAGTGAAATAAAACTCTGCGTAGGCCAATTGCCACAGCAGGTAGTTGCTTATTCTCTGTTCCCCCGAAGTACGCACTAGAAGATCTGGATGCGGCATCCCCGCTGTAAACAAGTGACGCTCCACATGCTCTTCTGTAATGCTTTCTGGATCCAATGCCCCACTGGCAACCTCATGGGCTACCTTGCGGATTGCTTGGACCATCTCGTCCTGCGAGCCGTAGCTCAATGCAAGTGTCAAAGTTAACCCATCGTTGCCGGATGTAGCATCAATTACAGAGATTAACTTTTTATTTGCTTTTTCAGGTAGCGAGCCAATGTTTCCAATGGCATTTAGTCGCACATTATTCTTCTGCAACACCGGTAATTCCTTCTCCAGCGCACTCATCAGAATATTCATCAATGCATCAACTTCGGTTTTTGGTCGGTTCCAATTTTCTGTCGAGAACGCGTACACCGTCAAATAGCCCAATCCGAGCTCCGCAGAGGCGGTCGTAATTCGGCGCAATGCCTCTACTCCTACCTCGTGGCCACGAACACGCGTCATAAAGCCCTGCTTTTTTGCCCAACGACCATTACCGTCCATGATCACCGCAATATGCTTGGGCATATTATTTGGATCAAGACCAGCCTTTAGTCTGTTGTTGTAATACGTTTTAGAATCCGCTACAGCGTTCATCACGAGGACTTAGATTATAGAAAATTGTTACTCCTGCAAAAATAGACCAATCCTTGGTATTAGCATTACCTCTTGCAAGCCCAGATGCATAAGATACATTTCCTGGGTTCGCAAAATAGGCAGCAACGGCATTACGTTCCTCTAAAAGGTCCGCTGCGTCTACATAATCGCCCGAGGTATCATCCAGGTAATCAGAGCCGTAGCTTCTCCAGCCAATCTCTGCAGTCATGCTCCAATCTCGGGCGAGGGATCTTCTGTATCCCATGCCCATAGGCACAGTAATGGTGGTAGTTCCGTAAAAAAGTTGGTCGCTCAGATCAGTTTGCTGTCCCTCTGTGCCCAATGGACGCAGATCTACCCATTCATCGTCGTACTCGCCTTGCGGATTATAAGCAGTCAAGCCAATTCCACTAAAGATGTAAAAACTCTGGTTGTTCTTAGTTCCAGTACCGTAAGGCCAAAAGTTGAACTCTGTCATCAACGCAAATTCATCAATCTCCGTTCTGAAGTCTATGTTTCGTGCGCTCTTAAAATCGTCTTTTGCCCAGCTATCACTACTGCTCAGATAACCGCGTGAATAGTTAAATCGTGTGCTCCAATGCCAATTGAACTGGCGACGAAGGGTCACTGTAGTGAACGCTTGGTTGGGCACAAATCCTGCTGCACCCTTAGCGTTAAAGGCGATTGCTCCAACATCACCGTGGAAGAGTGTCCCACCAGCACCGAGGCCTAGCTCGTAAAATTGGGCACGAACACCAATAGAGGCCAAAAGGAATAGTAAAGTAAGTAAGCTCCTTCTCATTAATTTCTGTAATCGCGTCCCCAACTTAGTTTGTTGCGCATGGTGGACGGGAAATCTTGTAATTCAGTTTGCACGAGTGCGATGCGAAAATCGGCCTTTTGAATTAATAACTCAGTCTCTGTGGTGAAGCTGTGGATACGGCTGTCGAGGGAGGCCAAAAATTCATTCTCGCGGCTTTCAATCTGCATGCGCAAAGTATTGCTGTCGTTGATAACGAACGGACGCATGGTTAAATTATGTGGTGCGATAGGCGTTAACACAAAATTATCGCTATTCGGCATAATGATCGGTCCCCCACAGCTCAAACTGTAACCCGTAGAGCCCGTAGGTGTTGCCACGATGAGACCGTCTGCCCAGTAGCTATTGAGGTAGTTTCCGTTCAAGTAAGTATGGACGGTGATCATGCTCGTACTCTCTTTACGCGCTAGGGTAATCTCATTAAGCGCGAAATTCGGCTTCATAAGTTTGCCACAAGTGGTACGCGCCTGAAGGAGTGAGCGGAAGTCCAATTGGAATCGGCCCGTGAAAAGCGCATCTAAAGAACTCTCGATATTGCTTTTAGCGACGTTTGCCAAGAAGCCTAATCGGCCCATATTGATCCCTAAAATAGGAATGTCTTTACTCTGGATAAGAACGGTGGCGTCAAGAATGGTACCGTCGCCCCCTAATGAAATCAAGAAATCTGGATCGAAGTTATCCAGCTCTTCTTCGTTGTCGTAAACCACAAATTCGAGCTCTTCAAATTCCTCTTCCTTCATCTGCTGAACAGCGTCGCGGAGTGGGCGATATACCCCAATCTGAACACCCTCTTCGATGAGTTTTTCGAGTACCACCTCTATGTAGGCGAGGTTCTGGGTCTTGGGCTCTCGGCCGAAAAGTGCAATCCTCATCAGTACTTCAAATAGTTCATTAAGTGGTTAAAGCGTTCTTTGTAATCCAATTCAAAATTGGCATCACCTGAGATTCCATCTAATCTGTAATCGTAACGCTCCAAACTTTGTACAATAGGTGTGCTGTGCTCTACATTCAGCTTTAGCACCATCTTTACCTCAGCGGGAGAATCTGGAGCCAAGAGCCATAATCCTAAAAGCTTCGCATCGTTCTGCTCCACTGCATTGGCAATGGTAATGAGCGAATATTGGCTTTGATCAACACTCATAGTCAAAATTGCTCCAGGCTGCATCAAGCTCGGTGTCCCACGGAAAAATTCAACCACGTCACTCAGCAAGTATGAACTTTGGTAAGTGCCGTCTTCGGCGACAATTGGCAATGAAGTCAACCGGTATTGAACGACCATAGCAAGCACGTCGAAGTAATGCGACTCTGGCAGAACAAAGTGTGCATTAGCTGGGTTGATGACGTTAGAAATTGGCGCGTTGTCGTCGCCGTATTCTAACAAAGCATCTTCACTGACAAGCCCGAGATAAATGCCTTCAGAATTGACCACAGGAAAATCACTCACCTTCATCTCTTCCATACGATCGATGGCTTCGATGATGCTGGTTTCAGGACCTAGGGCCGCGAAGGGTTCAAGATGTACGGATTGTTTCATCATTCTATAACAAACATAGGCCTTTTCTTTAGCTTTGCACCCATGAACGAGCACACAAAACTCAGCGTAAACATCAACAAAATTGCCACATTGCGCAATGCGCGTGGTGGAGATGTCCCTAACGTACTAAAAACCGCACTGGATTGTGAAACATTTGGTGCCGAGGGAATTACAGTACACCCAAGACCGGACCAAAGACACATTCGCTACAGCGATGTGGCGGAATTGGCCCCTGCGGTAACTACTGAATTTAATATTGAAGGTTATCCAAACCCAGAATTCATTGAGCTTGTATTGGCCAACAAACCGGCCCAAGTAACGCTCGTACCGGATCCTCCAGGAGTACTCACATCGAATGCCGGCTGGGATACCATTGAAAACGAAGCGCTCCTTACCGAAGTCATTGCTACTTTCAAAGCGGCGGGTATTCGCACCAGCATATTCATTGAAACCAATATGGATCTCATTGATGGCGCCAAGAAGGTAGGTGCAGATCGCATTGAGCTGTACACCGAAGATTATGCTATAGGCTACGCCAAGGATCCTGAGAACGCCGTAGCTCCTTACGTAGAAGCTGCAAAACACGCTAAATCTATTGGACTTGGCGTGAATGCAGGACACGATCTCAGCCTTGAAAATTTGGGGTATTTCGGCCAGCAATTGTACGGCTATCTTGACGAGGTGAGTATTGGTCATGCCTTGATCGCAGATGCACTTTACCTTGGTTTACATAACACAATTCAGCAATACCTCAACTGCCTGAACCCAACTTCATGGAAACAGTAACACTCTTTTCTAAAGTCTATGGCGAAGGCAGACCATTAATTATCCTTCACGGGTTATTTGGCATGGGCGACAATTGGACTACCCACGCAAAATTCTTTGCTTCAAAGGGCTGGCAAGTACATGCTGTGGATGGGCGCAATCATGGTCGCAGCCCGCACCACGAAGAGCATAATTATGATGCCATGGCAGCAGATTTAGAGGCCTACATCGCTGACCACAACCTAGAAAATGTCGTGTTGCTTGGCCATAGTATGGGCGGTAAGACAGTGATGAACTTTGCAGTACGTAAACCTCAGCTGGTAGATGCCATCATTGTGGTAGATATCGCACCAAAGGGCTACCCAGTGCACCATGAAGGGTATATCGCAGCGATGAAAAGTGTAGACTTCTCAGCTGCTAAAGGACGCAAAGATGTAGAGGCAATTCTTAGTCAAACATTGAACAGTCCTGGCATCATCCAATTCTTCATGAAGAGCCTGCACTGGAAAACCAAAGAGCAATTGGCTTGGCGATTTAATCTCGAAGCACTCGAGCGTGAATTGGGCAATGTAGGCGAAGCTCTGGAATACGGCTATTTCGACGGGCCGACTCTATTTGTCGCCGGAGGAAAAAGTGGCTATATCACCGAAGAAGATGAGGACAAGATTTATGAGCATTTTCCAAATGCCGAACTAGAAACTATAGACAAAGCCGGACATTGGGTCCACGCAGAGGCACGAGAAGAATTTGCCGAATGTATCGACAGTTTCCTAAGCGAACTTTAAAAGTCTGTAACTGACTTTAGTGTTAGATCTATTCTAGTTTTTTGCCCTGTCTTTGACACCAGCATACTTTGAAGATCAGGCTTGGCCAAGGTCTCCCAAGCATCATTACTGAAGCCATATTTCTCTAGTGGCTGAGTAAACCAACCGCGGTCCATTTTAGAATTCTCATTGGCATCCTCATAAATCTGCACCGCAAATTTCTTAGATACCTCGAGAGCTACTCTATAGCTCGTCTTTGCATCGGCTACCTTTAAAAATCCTTGTTTTAGAATTACCCCTTGGTCATTCTGCACCTCGTAGGCTACCCTTGTTGGATACTTCGATGCTCCTGCAAAGGTCATTTCAATGACGTGAGATTGTGCAAAGGTGAATTGGACCCCAAGGCAAAACAGGAATGAAAGTAGGATGCGCATTATTTCTCGTAATCAGATTCTACTCCTTTACGAGCAAGTTCCGCGCCATTAATTTTCAAAGAGTCTAACACCTTTTCGTAGATCGGAATGAATAGACTCGGCTCACTGTTGTAGAATTTAAAGCTTCGCTTAAATTCTTCCTCGCTAATACCGTGTTTCTCGTAGACCTTCGCATAGTAGTCCTCAATATCGTTGGTATCTCCTAAGATGAGCGAACCGTTACGAGCCCCTTCAATGATGTGCACATCTACAAGGATGGGCACCATTTCGCCGGCCGAAATGACATTATTTGGAACGGACACCTCCTTACTGCTACACGCGGTTAAGACAAGAATAGGTATCCAGATCCAGTGCTTCATTAGTCTCTGTTAAATAATAATCGTTCGCCTAATTGGCTCTCATCAAATTTACCGTCTTTGTAAGCCAAATGACCGTTTACGAAGGTATGGGTCACCTTGCTCTTCATAACAGCGCCTTCAAATGGCGACCACTGGCATTTGTATAGAATATTGTCCTTGCTCACCTTCCATGGTCTATTTGGCTCAAGAAGCACAAGGTCAGCGTGGTAACCTTCACGGATGTAGCCGCGATCCTCCATTCTAAACAAAATAGCCGGGTTGTGACACATCTTCTCTACCATAGTAGCAATGTCCCAAACACCGTCGTGAACGCGCTCCATCATCGCCGGAAGAGCATGCTGCACCAATGGCCCTCCTGAAGGGGCACTGAGGTATTTATTACTCTTTTCTTCCAAGGTATGTGGGGCATGATCCGTAGCAACAACGTCTAAACGACCGTCCAAAAGCGCTTTCCACAATCCAGCTCTGTCCTCAGCAGTTTTAACCGCAGGATTCCATTTTATGAGGGACCCTTTTTCGTCGTATTGGCTATCATCAAACCACAAGTGGTGCACACAAACTTCCGAAGTAATGCGTTTCTCTTCTAGAGGGATTTTATTGGTAAACAATTCCGTTTCCTTCGCAGTAGAAATATGGAAAACGTGTAGTCTAGAATTATATTTTTTGGCCAATTCTACCGCCGTACTAGAGCTCAAATAACAAGCTTCCTCACTGCGGATCACTGGGTGCATAGCCATTGGTATATCCTCACCGTACTGCGCCTTTGCCTTTTCAAGGTTAGTACGAATGGTCTGCTCATCCTCACAATGGGTAATAAGCTGATGGTCCAATTGGAAAATACCCTCCAACGTTTTTTGTTGGTCAACTAACATATTCCCTGTAGAGGAACCCATGAAAATCTTAATGGCAGCAACATCGCGCTTGCTCACCTTTTTCAACTCCTCAAGGTTGTCATTTGACGCGCCCATGTTAAAGCTATAATTCGCCAAGCTCACCTGAGCCGCGCGCTGGTATTTCTTTTCAAGCTCCTCCACTGTGGTGGCCGCAGGCTTCGTATTCGGCTGCTCCATAAAGCTGGTAATCCCACCAGCTACAGCTGCACGACTCTCGGAATAAATATCTCCTTTGTGCGTAAGACCTGGCTCACGGAAGTGTACCTGATCGTCAATAACTCCAGGGATCAAGTATTTGCCTTCTGCATCAATAACATTAACATTTGCAGATTTAGGACCAATACTGGTATCAACTTTAGCTATTCTACCATCCTCAATTAATAGGTCTCCTTCGAAAACCTCACCCTCATTTACAATGCGGGCATTTTTAATCAAGTAAGACTTGCTCATAATTTAATATTAGGGGGGTTAAGCCTTTGAAAAAAGACTTCTGATTTTCAGTTTAATAACGCCAAAAATGGCTTCTTTAATAATGCCGCTAGACATTTTACTCTCTCCTTCTGTTCGATCTGTAAAGATAACAGGTACTTCGGCTACCTCAATGCCTTTGCGCCATGCAGTGAACTTCATTTCTATTTGAAAGGCATATCCAACGAATTGGATTTTATTAAAGTTTATAGCCTCCAGAGTAGATCGCTTGTAACATTTAAAACCCGCGGTTGCGTCCTGGATCGGCATTCCCGTGATAAAGCGAACATATACACTTGCGAAGTAGCTCAACAGTACTCTGCTCATGGGCCAATTCACCACATTTACTCCTGTAACATATCGTGAACCCACTGACAATCCAGCGCCACCAATACAAGCATCCTCAAGTCTCGGCAAATCTGCTGGGTTATGAGAAAAATCACAGTCCATCTCAAAGATGTACTCGTAATCACGAGCCAGCGCCCATTTAAACCCATGGATATAAGCAGTGCCTAATCCCAACTTTCCCGTACGCTCTTCAAGATGAATTCGACCGTCGTACTTAGCCATCTTTTCACGCACTTTATCCGCAGTTCCATCCGGGGATCCATCATCAACAATAAGAACGTCGAAAGGACGTTCCAGATTCATGACCGTTTCCAACATCTTTTCGATGTTTTCTATCTCATTGTATGTTGGAATAATTACAAGGCTCCTTGGCATGGGACAAATGTAGCAAAGAAACCACTAGATTAGAGGTATGAAATTGGATGTATATACAGGCAAGACATGGTGGAAGGCTGCCCTTATTGCCTTTGGAGTAGTCATTGGAATAATCAGTCTGTTTTACACCGAAACTTTCCTCAAGGAATTGCGGGCAGAGGAAGAGCGCAAAATTGTTCTTTGGGCCAAAGCTGTAGAAGCAGTATTTCTCTCTGAAGACGATAGTAACTTGGCCTTCTATTCACAAATTATCCAAGACAACAAGACCATCCCCGTTATTCTAGTCAATGACGATGGAGAAATCATTGCCCATCGAAACCTAGATGTACCCGAATCGAACCCGGAACGATATCTAAATAGGAAACTCGAAGAATTTAAAGAGAGCGGGCAAGTTTTAGAAAACCCCTATTTGGATGGAAAGACGAACTACCTCTATTTCAAGGGTTCTTCACTCTTGACCAAACTGCGCATCTACCCCTTGCTGCTTTTAGGCGTAATTTCTATTTACATGCTCATCAGTTATATGGCATTTTCGAATGCACGAAGAAGTGAGCAAAATAAAGTCTGGACGGGTATGGCGAAAGAAACGGCCCACCAGATAGGCACGCCGCTTAGTGCTTTACTCGGGTGGATCGCTTATCTGAAAGATCAATATCCCAATGAAATGGCTTTTGGAGAAATGGAGCGCGACGTAGATCGGCTCACAGACATAACAGAACGCTTTAGTAAAATTGGATCACAACCGGAGCTTACCCATACAGCACTTAGTACTACGATAGAGGGCAGCCTTGACTACCTAGTGAATCGCATGGGTAAAAATGTAGATTTCAGCTCTAATATTGAGAATGATCTCCATGCCCAGCACAATCCTCAACTCATCTCTTGGGTCCTAGAGAACCTGATCACCAATGCCACTGACGCATTAGAAGGCAGAGGCCAAATTCACGTTGAAGCTAAACGTATAGGCACTGATATTTCCATCTTTGTAAAAGATACTGGAAAGGGTATTCCAGCAAATATCCAACGAAGTATTTTCCAACCTGGATACAGCACTAAAAGTCGTGGCTGGGGATTGGGACTAAGTCTCGCTAAACGGATTGTGAAGGAATACCATAACGGCACAATTACTTTAGCAGAAAGTCAGCTAAATCAAGGTTCAACGTTTAAAATTGTCCTACCTTCTATTCTATAATGAATAGCAGCATCTACCTACATATCCCCTACTGCAAGCAAGCTTGCACATATTGCGATTTTCATTTTTCTACCAATCTCAATACCAAGGAAAAGGTCATTGAAAAAATGGAGCAAGAACTTCTTCAGCGCAGCATTTGCTACCCATGGAACAGTTCTGAAGTCAAGAGCATCTATTTTGGAGGCGGCACCCCAAGTTTATTGGGAGTGAAACAAATACAGGAGTTTATCTATCTCATCTACCAGCATTTTAGAATGGTGGACCACAGTGTGGAGATAACCCTTGAAGCAAACCCGGATGATATCACACCTGAAAAACTGGAAGCATGGCATCAAGCCGGAATTAATAGACTCAGCGTAGGAATACAGAGTTTCAACAATGAGGAACTCAAGGTGAGCAATAGAGCACATACTGCCGAAGAATCCTTTCAAGTTTTAAAGTGGATCAATGAAAGTCCCTTCGAGAATTATTCGGTAGATCTTATCTATGGAATGCCAGGCTCTACGGTACAATCGTGGTACGAAACCCTTACAGCAGTAGCAAAATTCAACCCTCCGCACTTGAGCTGTTACAACCTTACGGTTGAAGAAAACACCGTCTTGGACCATCAGATAACAAAGGGCACAATAGAATTGCCGGGGGAAGAAGAAATCCTTTCTCAGTATTTCTATTTGAGAAAGTGGGCGCAAGAACACGGGTACGAACACTATGAGCTTTCAAATTTCTCTAAATCAGGTTATCGAAGCACTCATAACCAGCACTACTGGTCCTATGAGCCCTACCTTGGTTTAGGTCCAGGAGCTCATTCCTTCGACGGTAAAAAAAGATTCTGGAACGTCAGTAATAACAATCTATACCTACAGGGCGCCAAAGTTACAGAGGAGACCTTGTCCATAAGTGAGCAAATTAACGAGCGTATTATGGTTCGACTCAGGACTGCTCAAGGTTTTAGGTTTGACAAAGACCTCCCGGAAGGACACATTAACACCGAAGTAAGAGACGAACTCCTTGTAAGTACTGAAGCTGGCTTTAAAAAGGGGGTCATTTATCCGATGCCCGACGGATTCCGTATTTTACCTGAAAATTGGATGACCAGTGATGATATCATCGCAGGTTTAATGATTGAGCATCACGATGAAGATTAAAGTTGAAGTATCCTCGAAAGAATACACGGTAGAACTAAATGCTCCATTTGCAGATTTAAGCATGGCGGTGTCTAATGTCGCCCGTGCCTGGTATATTGACGCCCCTGCCTTCAATCCTGTTGTCTTAGGTGATTGGAAAGGATCTGTAGAAATGGGAGGTGCAGTAAATTTCTTTTCTATTGATTTCAATCCCCATGCACATGGAACGCATACAGAAACTGCGGGTCACATCACAAAGGAGCGACATTCTGTCAACAAACATTTCAATCAGCCGTTCTCCCTTGCTTTAGTGCTGTATCCTTTGGTTCAAAATGGTTTGGTGAGCATGGAAAGCTTTGCTTCGGCCTGGGAAGAAGCTGAAGAGGCTGGTGGTACCAACGGCGTTGAGTCGGTTATTTTGAAAACCGATTGCGGAAATGCTAACCTCACTCGAAACTACAGCAATAGTAATTGGCCCTATCTGGATGCAGAAATAGGTGCCTTCCTGCGCACTAAGGGCATCAATCATCTAATTGTAGACCAGCCAAGCGTAGATAAGGAAGAAGATGGTGGTGCATTGGCATGCCACAGAAGTTTTTGGGGACCCCACCCTGAGCAAAGCCTGCACAGAACCATCACCGAATTGGCACATATTCCAGACCACGTCAGCCCCGGCAACTACTTATTGAACCTACAGGTTGCACCCATTGACAATGATGCTGCTCCATCGCGGCCCCTGCTCTATGAACTTTCACGATAGCCTAGAAAAATGAGAAGTGCTTTGCAGCACTTTGAAACTGTCAATCAAAAAATCAGTTCAAAATCTGTAGGCTGGCAAATGCATCACCTCAAGATTATTGAGAAAATCTTAGCTGCTTAAGCCTTTCTTGTACGTGCATCTACTGCTGCAAGAGTTGCCATGTTGACAATCTCCCGAACGGATGCTCCTAACTGAAGTACGTGTGCACTTTTCTGAGTACCGATCAACATAGGACCAATGGCCTCTGCAGCCCCAAAACTCTGAAGCATTTTGTAAGTAATGTTACCTGCTGCCAAATTAGGGAAGATAAATACATTAGCCCTATGCCCCACTAAATCTGAGAAGGGGAAACTTTCCTCCAATAGTTCTGGATTCAAAGCGAAGTTGGCCTGTATCTCACCGTCAACGATAAGCTCCGGGTGCTCCTTCCTAAGAATCTTACTTGCCTGCGCCATTTTACGTGCATCCGGCCCGTTGCTCGAACCAAAGTTTGAATAGCTCAATAGCGCCACTTTTGGCTCTATATTGGTGCGACGTACTGTATCGGCCACATTCAATACCATCTGTATGATTTCCTCTACCGTCGGGTCTAGGTTGATCGTTGTATCTGCAAAGAACATTGGACCGCGCTTGGTAAGCAAGGTGTACATACCAGCTGCCTTTCTCAATCCAGGTTCTGTACCAATGATGCGAAGAATAGGACGCAATGCCGTTGGATATTTTACCGTCAATCCACTAATCAAGGCATCTACTCGACCTTCTTTGAGCATCATGTTGCCGTAATACTCTCTTGACTTTATTTTACTGCGACACTCTGCCAAAGTCCAACCGCGGCGCATACGCATATCGTAAAGCTTCTGCGCATATTCTTCTCTGCCCTCAGCATCGGCCATAACATCGATGATTTCCGCTCCGCTTAATTCTAACTGATACTCTTCAATCAGATTCTCAATCTTAGCTTTTGGACCTAATAGTACAGGCTTTGCAGTTCCGCCATTGATTAAAATCTCAGCCGCTTTCAGAATGCGGTATTGATCACCCTCAGTGAAGACAATACGTTGTGGTTTCTGAGAAGCATTTTCATTCAACAATCGAATAAACTTGTCATCACGTCCCAATCGATCGCTTAACACTCTGTTATAACCCGCCCAATCAGAAATAGGTGCCTTCGCTACTCCGCTATCCATAGCGGCCTTAGCAACTGCAGGTGCCACAGTGGTTATTAACCTCGGGTCAAATGGCTTAGGTATTATATAAGTCGGCCCAAAAGTCAAGTTACTCTCACCATAGGCGAGGTTCACCAACTCTGGAACAGGCTCCTTCGTAAGCTCTGCAATCGCTCTTACAGCAGCCAATTTCATTTCTTCATTGATGGTTGTCGCACGCACATCTAGCGCACCACGGAAAATGAACGGGAACCCAAGTACGTTGTTTACTTGATTTGGATTATCACTACGTCCAGTTGCCATGATGATGTCTTCACGAGCGGCCATAGCATCCTTGTAAGTAATTTCAGGATCCGGATTCGCCAATGCAAAAACAATAGGGTTGGCTGCCATGGTTTTCACCATGTCTTTACTTACAATACCCCCCTTAGAAAGGCCTACAAACACATCAGCATTAGCAATCACTGATGCAAGATCTGACGGGGCATGGTCTTTTGCGAAGATCTCCTTCTCTGGGGTCAAGCTTTCTCTTGACGTAGTAATCAATCCCTTGGAATCACACATGTACAGATTCTCCGAAAGCACCCCTAAAGACAAGTATAGTTTGGCACAAGAAATAGCAGAAGCACCAGCACCATTGAAGACTACTTTTATCTTCTTGATATCCTTCTGAGAAATCTCCAAAGCGTTCAACAAAGCTGCCGCCGTAATGATGGCAGTTCCGTGCTGATCATCGTGCATGATTGGAATATTCAACTCTTCCTTCAGGCGCTTTTCGATGTAGAAACAATCGGGCGCCTTGATGTCCTCAAGGTTAATACCCCCAAAAGTTGGAGCAACTGCTTTTACAGTATCAATAAATTTATCAGGATCTGCCGCGTCCAATTCAAGATCAAACACATCAATGTCCGCGAAGATTTTGAACAATACGCCCTTTCCTTCCATCACTGGCTTAGACGCCTCAGGACCGATGTCTCCGAGACCCAATACCGCCGTGCCGTTCGAAATAACAGCAACTAAGTTTCCTTTGGCCGTGTACTTATATACATCCTCAGGATTTGCAGCAATTTCCTTACATGGCTCTGCAACACCCGGTGAATAGGCAATACTTAAATCTCGTTGAGAATTTGAAGGCTTCGTTGGAATAACCTCTATTTTCCCTGGCTTTGGCTGCTGGTGGTACTTTAATGTATCTGCTTTGCGAATAGGTCTTTGACTCATGTCGTAAAAGGTTTAGTACAAAAAGGTATTAAATGGAAACCTTGATGCATGTATTTCAGAGGCTACACGGTAAACCGTACGCCTTAATTCGTCAATATTATTTCTGTCTTGAGCTGAAATGAACACAGCGCGCTCGCCAATCTTGTTCATCCAACTTCTTTTCCAATGGTCAAGATCGTAATTTCTAGGTGTCAACTCTAAATCGAACTCATCCGCCTCTTCATAGGTAAAGGCATCGATTTTATTGAAGACCATAATAATCGGCTTATCCTGACTTTCTATTTCCTGTAAAATTCCATTCACACTTTCAATGTGCTCCATGAAATTAGGGTGAGATATGTCCACAACGTGCATCAGCACATCAGCTTCTCTTACCTCGTCCAAGGTACTCTTGAAACTCTCCACCAATTGGGTCGGCAACTTTCGAATAAACCCAACGGTATCCGTCAACAGTAATGGCAAGTTGTCGATATTGATTTTTCTAACCGTCGTATCTAAAGTCGCAAACAACTTGTTCTCTGCCAGAACATCCGTCTTACACAGCAAATTCAACAAAGTACTCTTTCCCACATTGGTATAACCAACTAGTGCCACACGAGTAAGCTTTCCTCTATTACTTCGCTGCGTACTCATCTGCACATCAATCTTCTGCAACTTCTTTTTGAGCAAAGCAATTTTCTGCTGAATAATTCGCCTATCCGTCTCAATCTGCGTCTCACCAGGACCGCGCATACCGATACCCCCTTTCTGTCTTTCAAGGTGGGTCCACATTCGCGTTAATCGAGGAAGCAAATATTGATACTGGGCCAATTCTACTTGCGTTCGCGCATAGCTCGTCTGTGCTCTGGCTGCAAAAATATCTAAGATGAGATTGGTTCTGTCCATGACTTTCACCTCCATCATCGCCTCAATGTTCTTGAGCTGCGATGGTGTTAATTCATCATCAAAGACGACCATATCGATATTCTCCGACTTTACATATCCGAGAATCTCTTCCATCTTTCCTGTTCCCAAGAAGGTCTTAGAATTTGGCTGTGACAATTTTTGGGTGAACATGTGCACCGTATCAGCCCCAGCCGTATCCGCTAGAAAACGCAATTCCTCCAAATATTCGAGCGCCTTCTCTTCATCCTGCTGCTTATTGACAATAGCAACAAGAACGCAGCGCTCCCTTTCGGAAGATCGTTTCTTCTTGAGTTCTAACATTTAGCTTATGTAATTATGCTCCTTGTAGAAAAGCTTCCCAAGGGAATCTCAATGCAATTAATGCAAGTCCAATTCCGAACCAAACCACAACCGATTTCGCCTTATCCTTTCCAGATTCTGCGCGCTTACTTTTTGCATTACCTACGGTAATCAAAACTGCTCCAATCAACATCGTCGTTGGGTGCTCTACATATTTAAAACGAAGTGCAGCATCCCCCATCAACGTCCCCATATCCGAGAACATATCCATGTTGAACCCAAAGAGCATGATCAAACCAACGGTCACTTGAATGTGAGTTAAGATCAATGTGATTTTATTCTGACGTTGAAGGCTCGCGTTGAATTCACGATCCGATTTCCAAACCAAAAAATTCTGAACCAAAACCACCAATATAAGAAGCAACCATAAAAATGGCATCCAGTGGTGCAAGTGTAGTAATCCTGTGTACATCTATTTGTATTTTAAGCAAAGTTACAAACGCTACACCAAGTATACGTATATGAAGAAGATCATCCTCGCAATAATCGCAATTGTTTTAATCGCCGTTCTTCCTGTATTTAAACTAGAAAGCATTCAGGACAAATACCTCCCTTCGAATGCTACCGCTTCTTACGAATTGCGCACTGAAGCCACTGAAATCTTTGCCAAAGGACTTAGCTACAAAACTATAAGCCAAGTTCCGCGAATGATCGATAGCTCAGCCTTCGAAGGACTCTTCAAACATCTTCAAACCTCCTTCCCGACTGTATATGAAAAGCTTCAAATAGATACTGTCAGCACACACACCCTATGGATGAAGCTCGACGGCTCATCGCCTGGTGCAGAGAACATCCTCTTCATCTCACACCTAGATGTAGTTCCAGTAGACCCTAAAACCATAAAAGATTGGGAAGCCGCCCCATTCGCAGGAAACATCGTAGACAACTACGTGTACGGCCGCGGCGCTTTAGATGACAAGGCCTCTGCTTTTGGAATCTTAGAGTCTCTAGAAACTTTACTCTCAAATGATTGGCAACCTTCGCACAATTTCTATTTCTGCTTTGGTCAAGACGAAGAGATAGGTGGTCGCAATGGTGCCGGTGTGGCTGCAGCGATGTGCCGTGAAAATGGAATCAGCTTCCGAACTATTTTTGACGAAGCAGGAACTATCTCTGTGGGATCTGTTCCTGGTCTCGAAAATACTCCCGTGGCTTTAATCGGAGTAGCTGAAAAAGGGTACATCAGTGTTGAAGTGGGTTTCGAGCAACCCGGTGGACACAGTAGTATGCCTGAAACAGAGAATGCTATATTGAGTGCATCTGCATTCATCACCTCTCTCAATGAAGACCCTATCTTCACACCTGAATTTACAGAGCCATTACAAGGGTTTATGACGCACCTAGCTCCTGAAATGTCTTTTGGGTTAAAATGGGCTTTCGGCCTACGTCCACTGACCAACCCACTCATATTAAACAGCTACCAAGCCTCTTCAACAGGTCGTGCTCTGACTACAAACACAGCCGTTGCAACTATGGTTGGAGCAGGAATCAAAGACAATGTAGTCCCTTCATCCTCACGCGTCGTTTGCAATACTCGCATCTTACCTGGCTACACTATTGATGATATTGTAGATGCTTATAGTGAACGCGCCTCCCAGTATGGTGGTATTGTTAAATGGTACAACGATTATGGATCAGGCCCTACGCCTACTTCATCTTTCGACGGCGCCGATTTCATAACACTTGGCCAAAGCGTACGCGCAACGTTCCCTGAAGCCCTAGTTAGTCCATATCTTACACTTGGCGGTACAGATTCTAAAAACTTTGAAGGACTATCCGATCACACCTACCGATTCCTTCCAATCGTACTAACTCCTGAAGATTTACCGCGAATTCATGGCATTAACGAACGCCTGCATGTAGATGCTTACCGCGATTTATGCCGATTCTACCTCGACCTCTTTCAGCGCATTTAAGAAGGTATACAACAAAAGTAACGAGTCCGATTCGGCAGTCTTTTATTTAACCCAAATGCTGAGTTTCGGGTATAAAAAAAGCCCAACCTAGAAAACTAGATTGGGCTTTGGAAAAATGGCGGCGACCTACTCTCCCGGAAAAACCAGTACCATCGGCGCGAATGTGCTTAACTTCTCTGTTCGGAATGGGAAGAGGTGATCCACACTGCAATAACCACCATAAACTTTAAATGAGTTTAATGTGATAACACATTGGTATATGAACATATAGAGCTCTCGTCTTAGAAAGCCACGGGTAATTAGTACTTCTCGGCTATGACATTACTGCCTTTACACCTGAAGCCTATCAACGTCCTGATCTCGAACGACCC
>Ga0209654_1000324_pt1 | contig 48997 bp, 38 predicted proteins | sample SaaInl1SG_22_DNA_FD_184646 | JGI IMG/M metagenome (GOLD analysis project Ga0209654, IMG submission 184646) | Marine microbial communities from expanding oxygen minimum zones in the Saanich Inlet - ESP_161SG_22_DNA (SPAdes) (version 2) | ecosystem: Environmental > Aquatic > Marine > Intertidal... | reverse complement strand
GATTGACTTACACAGGCGAACACGGCAAAAACGAGCAAGGTACCGACCAGCTATTTTAACGCACAACACCAAAGGGCAACAGCATGAGCGGCGATTATAAATTTGATACATTGAGCCTGCATGCAGGGCATGTTCCGGACGAGCGCCACGGATCACGCGCGGTCCCGATCCACCAGACGACGAGCTATGTTTTCAAGGATAGTGAACACGCCGCCGCTTTGTATAATATGGAAATTGGTGGGCATCTCTATACCCGCATTTCCAATCCCACTGTTGCCGTGTTAGAACAACGTGTTGCCGCGCTTGATCGCGGTGTTGCCGCGACCTGTACCGCATCGGGCATGGCGGCACTAACCACCGCGATTATGACGATCTGTTCATCCGGCGATCATATTGTTGCGTCATCACGGATGTATGGCGCGAATATCAATTTGCTAGAAAACACCCTCCCACGATTTGGCATTACCGCGACATTTGTTGCGCCGGACGATCTGGACGCCATCAAGGCGGCAATCCAGCCAAATACCAAAATCGTCTTTGGCGAGGTGATCGGCAATCCCGGTCTTGACGTAATGGACGTGGCGGCAGTCGCGGCGATCACCAAGGAAGCTGGCGTTCCCCTCATGCTTGATTGCACATTCAACACCCCATGGTTATTGCGGCCGATCGAACTTGGCGCGAATATCATCATCCACTCATTGACCAAATGGATGGGCGGACATGGCATCGCCATTGGCGGCGCGGTTGTCGATGGTGGCAATTTCGATTGGGGCCAGTCAGATAAATTCCCAACCATCGCTGGTCCGCATTATGCGATGAATGACATCAATTTCTACGAGGAATTTGGCCCGGCCGCCTTTACCGCAAAATTCCGTGCTGAAGGCATGTATAATTTTGGTCCATCAATGGCACCAATGAATGCGTTTCATATTCTGCAGGGCATTGAAACCCTGCCTCTGCGCATGCAACGCCATATGGACAACACCGCCGCGATGCTCAAATTTCTTGACGGGCATGAGGCGGTTGAATGGGTGCGCCATCCTATGTTGCCGTCACATCCAAGCCATGAATTGGTCAAAAAGATGCTGCCTAAAGGGGCTGGCTCGATCATTGTGTTTGGCCTAAAGGGCGGGCGCGAAGCTGGCAAGGCCTTTATTGAGTCTGTTGATCTGGCCTCGCATCTAGCCAATGTCGGCGATGCAAAAACCCTCGTTATTCACCCTGCTAGCACAACCCATTCGCATATCTCTGCCGAGGCGATGCTGGAAGGCGGCCTGTCTGATGACATGATCCGCCTGTCGGTTGGTCTTGAGGATATCGATGATATTACTGCTGATTTCGAGCAAGGCTTTAAGGCCGCCGCGCGCGTTAGGAAGGGCTAGCCATTATGAAGCAAGACGTAAATGGTGTTCGCATTCACATCGCCACTGGTGGGCGCGACTTTAACCCAAAGGGCAAAATATTGGTGATGCTTCATGGCAGTGGCCAGAACCATCTGACCTTTGTTCTACAAGCACGTTATCTTGCCCATCGCGGCTATGACGTTCTGGCACCCGATTTTCCGGGCCACGGCCTATCAGAGGGTGAACCACTGGCCAGCATCGAGGATTCCGCCGATTGGGTCATTGCTTTGCTCGATATTATGGGTGTGGAAACCGCCACGATTATGGGTCATTCGCAAGGATGCCTGACGGCGTTGGAACTAGCGGCCAATCACAAATCACGGATTGATGAATTGATCCTGATCGGTGCGGCGATGGCAATTCCGGTAAACGACTATCTGGTTGATATGTCGGACAAGGCATTGGCAAAGGCAATCAAGATGATGACGAGTTGGGGCCACGGACCTAGCGCGCATATGGTCGATAATACCCAGCCCGGACATTCGATGCTGGATTATGGACGCCAAGTCATGGACATCAATAACCGCGCGGCATTGCTGGCTGATCTTAATGCCTGTAACGCCTATCAAAATGGCGCCAGCGCGGCGGCGGCGATTACCCAGCCAACATTGTGCATCCTTGGTGGCCGTGACCGTATGACGCCGGCAAAATTCGGTCGGAAAATGGCCGACACGATTACCGGCTCAAAGATGGTAATGGTTGATCAGGCTGGGCATTTTCTGCCAGCCGAATGTCCGATGGTGATTAATGATTCCGTGCGGGAATTTCTGGGCAAATAGCGCCAGAACATAAAGATTAGGAAAAGCGGCATGAAACAGTTTGAAAATATTGCGGTCATTGGTGCTGGCACTATGGGAAGCGGCATCGCCGCGCAGATTGCAAATGCCGGTCTTGATGTTCTCCTGCTCGATCTTGATGCGCGTGATGGCGAGGATAAAACACCTGCCGAAAAAGCCATCGACCGGTTGATCGCATCCGACCCGCCGCAATTAATGCACAAGAAAAATGCCGGGCGGATTACCACCGGAACGATTGACGGCGACTTTGCCAAGCTTGGTGCATGTGATTGGATTATCGAGGCTGTTGTGGAACGCCTCGACATCAAAAAGGCACTGTATAAACGTCTTGATGAAACGATCCTTGATGATTGCATTGTTAGCTCGAATACCTCCAGCATACCGATCAGCCTGTTGGTTGAGGACATGCCCACCAGCTTTAGAGCGCGGTTTGCCATCACCCATTATTTCAACCCTGTGCGTTATATGCGCTTGTTGGAATTGGTGCGCGGGCTGGAAACCAGCGATGAAGTGATTGACCGGCTAGCCGATTTCAATGACCGCGTTCTTGGCAAAGGTGTCGTGCCATGCGCCGACACGCCCGGATTTCTGGGCAACCGTGTTGGCGTGTTTGCATTGCAGGTTGGCATTGATGAAGCGATGAAATGTGGGTTGAGCGTTGAAGAGGCTGATGCGTTGATGGGGCGGCCAATGGGCATTCCCAAAACCGGCGTCTTTGGTCTTTATGATCTGATCGGTGTCGATCTGATGTCTGACGTGGTGATCTCTCTTGCCTCGACTTTGCCCGCTGGTGATGCGTTTCACGCGGTTAGCGGCAAAAACGATATGATCGCGGCGATGATTGCCGAGGGTTATACTGGCGACAAGGGCAAGGGCGGCTTTTATGCAATTGGTGATGATGAGGTGCGTATGGCCCGTCCCCTCACCGGCCCAAACACGCCCCTAGCCGATTACAAAATTGCCTCAACAACCCTGCCAAACGCGGCAATAGCGGCGGCGAATGCGAGCGCAACAAGAGGCGAACCACTTGATGCGATATTATCGAGCAATGATAAATACGCGCAATTTTCAAAAAATGTTCTGGCCCGTGTTCTGGCCTATGCCGCTAGCCTGATCCCCGATGTCACTAGCACGCCGCAAGATATCGATGATGCGATGAAGCTTGGTTTTAACTGGCAACGGGGGCCATTTGAGATGATCGACGCCATTGGCGCTGACCGTCTGCGTGTGATGCTGGACGATCTCGGCCTTGCGTTACCGCCGGTATTAACCAATAGCGAACCATTTTATAAGGCCGAGAAAGGCACATTAACCGTGCGCCATCATGACGGTGATTATAAAGCTGTGCGCCTGCCAGATGGGGTCATGCGGTTCCATATGACGCGCCAGACTATGACGCCGATCCTGAGCAATAACGCGGCTAGTCTATTCGCCCTCGATAATGATCTGCGACTGGTTGAATTTCACTCCAAGGCCAATGCACTCACCGATGAATCGATGGAGATTGTTGCCGCCGCCGCGCATGATCACGGGCGCGGCATCATCATCCATAATGACGCCCAGCATTTTTCTGCCGGGGTTGATCTTAACGCCTTTCGGGCTCTTATCGAGACCAAGGATTGGGACGGCATTGATCGCTTTCTGGCGCGGTTCCAAAACGCTGTATGCCAGTTGAAATACACACCGGTGCCTGTGGTTGGTGCGCCGTCCGGCATTGCGGCGGGTGGCGGCTTTGAGGTGTTGGCGCATTGCGACAAGCTGGTTGTGCATAGCAATTCGGTACTGGGCCTTGTTGAGTCTGGCGTTGGGGTTGTGCCCGGCGGTGGCGGCATCAAGGAAACCTTCCTGCGCTGGCACAATGCCAAGGGCAATTGGGATGACGCGGCGTGGCAGACTTGGATGAATATCGGATATGGCGCGACTGGATCATCGCCCCAACTATCGGCACGGATGCAATATTTCCTCGATGGGCGTGATGAAACAGTGATGAACCGCGACCGGCTTTTGACTAGGGCCATTGCGATTATTGGCGAGATGGAAAACGGCTATAAAGCCCCGTCCGTGCCAGTGGCGACACTCGGTGATGCCGGGTTGTTTGACAAGATGAGCCAGTTTATGCAGGACGGCGTTGATCGCGGTGATTTCATGCCACATGACAAAACAGTGGCGATGGAAATTGCCGGTGTGATGTTGCGCGGCGCGGGTGACGGCGAGAACGTGACAGAGCAAGAGCTATATGACCGTGAACGGCGTGCCTTTATTACGCTGGCCAAAACCCCGCAAACTCACGCCCGCATTGCAACAATGCTGGATAATGGTAGCCCTGTTCGAAACTAGCGAATTGGCCTAGAGCAATGCCGGATCGATGCTCGCCAAAGCGGCTGGTCCGTCCGCCATTTTTGCCGCAAGATTGGCAATTTCAGGCAGGCAATAGGCAATATATGCCGCCGCTGTTGCTTGCTTGGCCTCGACAAAAGCCGGATCACCCGCACCCGCATCGCTCGCGCGTTTGGCCGCGGCGGCGGCGCGTGCCATTTGCCATCCGCCTGTTAAAAAGCCCAATAGCATAACGAAATCAGCCCCCGCCGCGGCCGCATCGCGCGGTGTATTTGCCCGCGCCAATAGCCCATCAAGCGCGCCCGTTGCACTCTGCAATGCCGTGCTCATCGCATCGGCGTGACCGGCGACAGACCCACCAACGGCCCGCACATCCTGCATGTCGGCGTCTATCTCGGCGAAAAGCGCACGAATGGTTGCCCCACCATCGCGCAGGGTCTTGCGGAACACCAGATCATTTGCCTGAATGGCTGTGGTGCCTTCATAGATCGGCAGAATGCGGGCGTCACGGTAATGCTGGGCCGCCCCGGTTTCCTCAATGAAACCCATACCGCCATGAATTTGCACACCATAAGAAGTAATCACCAGCGAGCGTTCAGTCATCCAGCCTTTGATAATCGGGATCAGCAGATTGGCACGGTCCTGCCATGCTTGCTGATCGCTTCCGGTTAAATGCTTGGCCTTGTCGAGACTAGCCCCGCCCACCAATAGCACCGCGCGCATCGCCTCTATCTCGGCCTTCATCATGGTGATCAGGCGCAACACATCTGGGTGATGCAAAATCGGTTGGCCGGCGGCGCCCTCTAGCGGCGTTCCTTGAACACGATCCTTGGCATAGCCCAGCGCCTGTTGATAGGCGCGTTCAGAAATTGCCAAGCCCTGCATACCAACAGCAAAACGTGCGTTATTCATCATCAGGAACATACAGGCCAAGCCTTGATGCAGATCACCAAGCAGATAGCCAATGGCGCCCTCATCCTGACCATATTGCAACACCGCGGTTGGTGAGCTTTTGATCCCAAGCTTCTTTTCAATCGATAGGCAGGTCACATCATTTTGCGCCCCAAGGCTACCATCCTCATTCACCAGCATTTTCGGCACGATGAATAGTGATATGCCCTTAACACCAGCGGGGGCGTCTGGGGTCCGCGCCAACACCAGATGGACGATGTTCTCGGCCATGTCATGTTCGCCATAGGTGATATAAATCTTTTGGCCCTTAATCCGATAATGATCACCTTCGGGTGTCGCCATTGTGCGCAGGGCGCTGAGATCAGTGCCTGCCTGCGGCTCGGTCAAATTCATCGTGCCGGTCCACTCACCGCTATTTAGCCGCGGTAGATACATCGCCTTTTGCGCGTCGGTGCCAACAGATTCCAGCGCGTGAATAGCGCCTTGGCTCAATAGCTGGCAGAGTGCAAAGCCCATATTGGACGCATTCCACATTTCATTAACGGCGGCGCTGACACAATAAGGCAAGCCCTGTCCGTCATATTCGGGGGATGCTTCTAGCCCGACCCAGCCACCTTCGGCCAACGCGCGCCATGCCGCGGTAAAGCCAGCGGGGGTTGATACACTCGCATCATCATTGCGGCGTGATCCTTGGATATCTCCAGAATGATTGAGCGGCGCCAGAATTTCGCCCGCTACCTTACCCGCCTCATCAAGTACAGCATCAACCAGATCGCTGGACGGCAATTCAACGCCTGCCATGCCCGGCATTGCCGCCATCGCGTCTAGGCCAACCAGATGTTCTAAAACAAATTTCACGTCATCAACTGGCGCTTGATACATCTCAACCCTCAAATGCGTTATCGATACGGCGCGGACAGATTGCTAGCTTGGTTGCTATTCTATAATAAAGCCAGCTTCACGCCGTGCTTCTTCTAGTTCTTTTTCATCCCAGAACCCAATGGCCACACCAGCGCCTAATTGTTGTTTTTTATCTTCATAGGCATCAATCGCCGCGTCCGATTTGGTCACGCGGTTATTTCTGGTCAAAGCCCATTCAAGCAATAGCCCTTCCATGCGTTGTATCACACTTGCATATTCAGGGTCATCACCGCGGTCAAAAAACTCTTGCGGGTCTTCTTGTAAATCATGCAGGATCGGGCGATAGCCTTCACAATGGACGAATTTGTAACGCCCATCAAAAATCATCGTCATGCCCGTTTCACCACTGTGACGGCCCAGCTTTTGGCGCATCCATTGGTGCCCGTAATCATATTCACTAAAGACGGCTTCGCGCCAGTCCACATCCTTTTCACCCGCTAGTAATGGCTCTAGCGACCGACCTTCAACAACGTGCGTGCGGACGGTGCCGCCACATGCCTCGATGAATGTTGGCACTAGATCAATGGCCTCAATCATGCGGTTTTCAACCGTGCCCCTAGTGGCATCAGCCGAGGCGCGTGGATCAAAAACAATCATCGGCACTTTGACCGATGGCTGATGGAACATATCCTTTTCACCCATCCAGTGATCACCCATGTAATCGCCATGGTCAGAAGTAAAGACAATCATCGTATCGTCAAGACGGCCCTGTTCCTCAAGGAATTTCATCAGCTCGCCAATCTGGTCATCAAGCTGTTTGATCAGCCCCATATAGGCCGGAAGCACATGCTCGCGCACATGATCCTTGGCAAAGGCCGTTGATGCACGTTGTTCCATAAAGGCGCCATAGACCGGATGCGGCGATTGACGCTCGACCTCATGACGGACAACTGGCAACAAATCATCCTTGCCATACATATTGTGATACGGCGCCGGCACGATATAGGGCCAATGCGGTTTGATATAGGACAGGTGACAGCACCAACGCTCGCCCTTGGCATCGGCCTCGGCAATAAACTCCATCGCACGGCGGGTCATATATGGCGTTTCGCTATCCTCATCGGCAATACGCGCAGGCTTGTCGGCATGGGCCAATAGCCAGCCCGACAGGATTTCATCATCCTCACCCATCGCCGAATTCGCCCATTCATGCCACAGATTGTCGCCTTCATATCCCTGCTTTTCGAGATATTTGTTATAGGCAAGGTTCTTATAGGCCGGACGTTCGGTCGGGTGTAGGCCATCATCACGCTCATAAGGCTCAAAGCCGCATTGCGACACATGCACACCAATGCCAGATGATGCTTCAATGCCAAGACGCTCCATCGCCTCGGTATTGGGTGCCATGTGGGTTTTGCCAACCAGAACGGTTCGCATATCCAGCTCTTTGAGATAATCACCCAGCGTCAATTCATCAACACGCAGGGGGATGTTGTTCCAAACGGCACCGGTGGAACGGCAATAGCGACCGGTATAAAAACTCATCCGGCTGGACCCGCATACCGGCGATTGCACATAGGCCTCGTCAAAGCGAACGCCGCGCGCCGCCAGCGCATCTATGTTCGGCGTGTGCAAATGTGGGTGCCCCGCACATGACAAATAATCAAAGCGGAGCTGATCCGCCATGATAAATAAAACATTGCGCACATCTTTGGCTTTGTCAGTCATTTCACACTCTCAAAAAAATAAATGGCGATCCGGCGCCTACGCTCAATCGGAAATATTGCCTTTAGGTGGGCCAGAAACTGGCCAGATGCTACCCGAGCAAAATATTGTAGGTATTGCGCAGCTTCATATCAAGCTCGGCAGAGATGTGATCGGGGAAATATTCACTCAAGATGCGTTCCTTTTCCGCAACTGCAGAGGCCACCAGATTTGGCTTGCCGAGCTCCTCCCACTCCTTTGGGCTAGAACGGTCCGCAAGGGCCGGATACACATATTCGGTTTGCATCAATTTAATGGTCTGATCATGGCCTAGATAATGACCGGGGCCGGTCATGCAGACATCCTTCATCACATCGATACCGATAGTGTCTTCATTGACCTCGATCCCGCGCACGCAGCGCATGCATTGGCCGAGCATATCATTATCGATGATCAGGCTCTCTAGACAGAACCCAAGAAGCGAGGCATGCATGCCAGCCGCCTCATAGACCATGTTCAAGCCAGACAGACCAGCCATCACCAGCGTAGAGCCCTTTTCATACCCAGATTGGGCATCCGGCATTTTGGAATCTGCCATCCCCGCCGCCGCGCCGCCAGGCAGTTTGAAATGCTGGAGCATCTGGGAACAGGCCGAGGTGAGCAATCCCTGCTCGCCCGATCCGCCCGACATGGCGCCCGTGCGCAAATCGGAAACAAATGGCCAGGTGCCAACGATACACGGATGTCCGGGCTTCATCGCATTTACATAGATCAATCCGGCAACAACTTCGGAGAGCGCCTGTGCCACTGCGCCAGCAATAGATGCCGGGGCCGTTGCCCCCGCCTGACCAGCCGACAATAATAGCACTGGCATTCCGGCCTCAACCGCAGCCTCCATCACAAGGCATGATTCTGTTGCAAAACGCAAAGGCGGCACGACAAAACAATTACTGTTCGACACAAAAGGCCGCTCGCGCCATTTATCTTCACCACCGGCAACATCATGCAACATCGAAATAATCGCTGGCATGAATTCGGCTTCGGTAAAGCTAGTGCCGACATGCTTGGTCGTACCTTTGACCGCCGCATAGACCGTGTTGAAATCCATATCGGCGGGTTCAACCACATCGCGTGCCACCATCGGGCGTTGGAAGAAATGGATGTTATCCATTTTGTCCACAATCCGCGCGGCGTCATAAATATCGGCAAGATAGGATTCGCGATAGGCGTTGTTCTGCACATCAACAACATGCACCGCAGCGCCAGCAGTGCCAAAATGCACCCGCGATCCCGATAGCAACAAATCGTTCTTTTCGTGCTGGCCGTGGAGCGTTATGTCCCGCGCCGCGATTGCCAATGTGTGTTCAACCAGCGCCCGCGGGAACCGCACACGGCCATCATCACCCGCGATAGCGCCCGCATCGACCATATATTGGACGCCGCTTTCTGGCGCTTGGCTTAGTCCGATTTCTTCAAGGATCTGGAAAACAGCATCCTCGATCGCCCGCACAGCATGATCATCGAGTGGCTTGAATTTGCCGCCTTCCATACCGCCGCGTACGGGCCGCAACTCTTCGGCAAGTGGGGCTTGGCGCACCGAACGCCGGGCTTCTCGTCCACCACTGCGGCGGCCTGATTGTGGAATGACACGTCCAAATCGATTAATCATCGCATTTCTCCAATTAAGTGTTAGCGCCTCACTTGCGTTGATTTAGGATCATACATTGGCTTAAAGCTAACCTCAGCTTCAACTAATTTGCCAGCTACATTAATAGAATAGTCCGATTGCAATTGGGCGTCGGCGGTTTCACCAACATTTTGGCATTTCACATAGCCAAGACCGATTGCTCCTCCTAAATGGTGACCGTAATTGCCGCTGGTCAGATAACCAACGAGTTCACCATCGCGGATGATTGCCTCATTATGATAGAGCAATGGTTCCGGATCTTTTAATTTGAACTGCATCAAGCGCTGGCTGACACCATCATTACGTTTTGCGGTGACGGCGTCCTTGCCGATCATCTCGCCATAACGTCCAGCCCTCTTTTGTTCTTTAACGGCAAAGCCAAGCCCTGCCTCGATAACATGATCCTCATTTGAGATATCATGGCCAAAATGGCGAAACCCTTTTTCGATCCGACAACTATCAAGGGCATGCAAACCGCATAGGGTCAGCGGATGATCCTGTCCACGCGCCATTATCGCATCAAACACATGATTGGACATATCAGCCGACACATAAAGCTCCCAGCCGAGTTCACCCACATAAGTCACACGGTGGGCGCGCGCTAGACCGTGGCCAATCTCAATCTCCTGCATGGTGCCAAACGGGAAATCCTCGTTGCTTAGGCTTTGCGGAATCATTGGCTGGAGGAAATCACGCGCCTCTGGTCCCATCACCACCAACACCGATTCAGATACGGTGACATCAAGCGCAAAGGCATGTGCATCATCGGGAATATGGCCATTGATCCAATGCAGATCACGGCGCACCGTTGCCGCAGGCGTCACGATTAGAAATTCATCCAGCGACAAGCGGGTAATGGTTACATCCGCCTCGATACCGCCGGTTTCATTGAGGAATTGGGTATAGACAATCTTGCCCGGTGGGACCGCCACATCATTTGCCGCAATACGCTGGAGAACAGCCTCTGCATCGCGGCCAACGACCTTGATCTTGCCAAAGCTAGACATGTCAAACATGCCCAGATTTTCGCGAACGGCGCGGTGTTCGGCGGCGCTATATTCAAACCAGTTCTGGCGCTTCCAGCTATATTCATATTCAGCCTTTTTACCAGCGTCCAATTCGGCTTTTGGCAGGAACCAATTGGCCCGCTCCCAGCCGCTAACCTCGCCAAAACACGCACCCGCATTCTTTAGCCGGTCATGCACTGGTGATTGCCGCACATCACGCGCGGTTTCCACCTGACGATACGGAAAATGATCGGCATATAAGAGGCCAAGCGTTTCAGAAACACGGCTTTTGAGATAGCTACGGTTTGCCTGAAATGGCTGCATCCGCCGGATATCCACATCCCACAGATCAATCGGCGCATTGCCACTATCCATCCAGTCGGCAAGCACCATGCCAGCACCACCAGCCGATTGAATGCCAACCGAATTAAAACCAGCGGCGACAAAGAAGTTACCAAGCTCAGGCGCCTCACCCAGAATATAACGATCATCGGGCGTGAAGCTCTCCGGACCGTTGAAAAATGTCTGGATACCGGCTGTTTCCATAACCGGAAAACGCTCGACTGCACGCTCTAGAATAGGCTCGAAATGATCGAAATCTTCGGGCAGGGAATCAAATTCAAAATCTTCGGGGATGCCATCCATGCCCCATGGCTTTGATTTTGGCTCAAACGCCCCTAGCAAAATTTTGCCAGCATCCTCTTTGAAATAGGCGCATTCATCAGGAACGCGTAGCACCGGCAAATTCTGTGTAAGCCCCTCGATCGCCTCAGTCACGATATAGAAATGCTCACAGGCATGAAGCGGCACCGCGACACCGGCCATCGCACCAATTTCACGGCCCCACATGCCACCAGCATTGACCACATAATCAGCCTCAATCGGGCCTTGATCCGTTTGCACGCCAGTTACCCGGCCATTGGCCTGATCGATCGCCGTTACCTTAACGCCTTGGATGATATTAACACCATAATTGCGCGCCCCTTTGGCCAGCGCTTGGGTGATGTTGACCGGATCGGCCTGACCATCTTTTGGCAACCACACACCACCGACCATGTCGTCGGTTTTCAAATCTGGATAGCGCCCATGAATGTCTTCGGGCGTAATCTCGTCAATTTCCACACCAAAGGCGCGGGCCATAGCCGCCGAACGCCGTAGCTCTTCCATCCGTTCATCCGTCAACGCCACGGTAATCGATCCGTTGCGCTTGAAACCAGTGGCAACACCTGTTTCTTCCTCTAGCCCGAAATATAGCTCTTGGGAATATTTGGCGAGACGCGTCATATTCTGGGTGGCCCGCAATTGGGCAATCAACCCCGCCGCGTGCCATGTCGTGCCACAGGTCAATTGCTTGCGCTCCAGCAACACAACATCACGCCAGCCAAGCTTGCCAAGGTGATAGGCAATCGAGCATCCAATAACGCCGCCGCCAATAATTACCGCGCGGGCCTTTGAGGGGACAGTCATGGTTACACCTTCATCTTTGCGTTATCGGCATCATAGAGGATCCCGCCATCGACAAGATGTGCTGTGCGCTCGCGGCCAAGCACGGTGACGGTCATTGCCCCGCCCGCCTCTAGCATCGCCCGATCAACAACCGCCATCACAATAGATTTCTGGACACGATGGCCATAGCCAGCCGACACGACCAATCCGGCATCCTCGCCGCTAATGCTCACGGTGCTTAGATAGACGGCCTCGCCAAACGGCTCGCCATCGCTTGGATCATCCAGCGTCAATGTCACAAAGCGTTTGCTGGCGCCGGCCTGGTGCTCGCTCTGGAGGGCAGCCTTGCCGGTGAAATCATCCTTGTTCAAATTGACCCAGCGCTCCAGCCCACTCTCCAGCATTGTATAATCAGAGGTCAGATCGGCTTTCCACGAGCGATAGCCCTTTTCAAGACGCATTGAATCAAGCGCTAGCATACCAAAGTGGCCAAGGTTATGCGCGTCTCCATGGGCCCAAATCGCGTCGTAAAGTGCCTTGATATCACCCATGGCACAATGCAATTCCCATCCGGCCTCGCCCGCGAACGACACCCGAATTGCGGTCACATCGACATTGGCGATGGTCATCCGGCGGTGCGTTAGCCAGCCAAAATCACCATGGCTCATGGCCTCACCTGTTACCGCAGACAGCAATGCCGGTGCCTTTGGCCCGGTCACCAACAAAGTGCCAAGATCCGCTGTTACATCGCTGATTGTGATGGCGCTATCTTTGGGTAGTGCGAAATTCAGCAGGTCACGATCATGCCAATAGGCACCAGCGCCGGTCATCATTAGAAATTCATCTTCACCGGTCCGCGTTGCTGTCATTTCGGTCAGGATCTTGCCCTTTTCAGAGGCAAAATAGACAAGGCCAATGCGACCAACTTTTGGCAGGCCGCCTGTTACTTGACGCCGCAACCAGTCCGCCGCGCCTTTACCTTTGATCACAAAGCGCGAAAAGCCTGTCAATTCGAGAATACCAACATGGTTTTCGACATGCCTACATTCGGCGCCAACCGCATCAAACCAATGCTGGCGGTCATAGCTGTCGGCGGGCCGGCGGTCTTCATCCCTCGCCGGGAACCAATCGGCACGTTCCCAGCCACCATAAGATCCAAATTCCGCCCCAGCCGCAGCCAAGCTATCATAGAGCGGTGTGACCTTTGCTTTGCGACCAGCTGGCCACTGAATATTCGGGAAATGCATCGCATATTCATGGCTATAGGTTTCGATCGCCTTGGCGCATGTATAAACCTCATCGACATGATTGGTGAAGCGGCGCGGATCAACACCCCAGCTATCAGAATCAGCTTCACCCTCGACAATGATTTCAGACAATAGCTTGCCCGCGCCACCAGCCTGCACGATACCAAAGGTAAAGACGCACGCCTCAAACGCGTTTGGCACACCCGGCATCGGGCCAACCAGCGGTAATCCATCCGGAGTGTAAGGGATTGGGCCGTTAACCACCCGGGTAATGCCGCCACTGCCTAGCAATGGCACACGGGCGCAGGCATCCTCGATATACCATTCCAAACGCTCTAAATCGTCATTATAGAGCTGGAACGAGAAATCCTCTGGCATCGGGTCAGACGGATCAACCCAATGCGCCTTACAATTTTTTTCGTAAGGGCCGAGCAACAAACCGTCCTTTTCCTGACGCAGGTAATAAGAGCTATCAGGATCACGCAGCAATGGCAGCTTTTGCGCGCGCTCAGTAAGTTCTGGGATTGCCTCGGTGATCAGATATTGGTGCGCCAGTGAAACACATGGGACATCACGGCCAAACATCCGGCCAAGCTCGTTTGCGCGATAGCCAGCGGCATTGACCACATATTCACAGCGAATTTCACCAGCCGGTGTGGTCACAACCCATTCGTCATTCTCGCGCCGCACGGCGGTTACCGGACAAAAGCGAACAATGGTGGCGCCTTTATCACGCGCGCCCTTGGCAAAGGCTTGGGTCAATTGCGCCGGATCAATATCACCGTCCAGACTATCCCACTGGCCGCCATAGAGATCATGCGTTTCAAGGAACGGATAGATTTCCTGCATTTCAGACGGCGACATTTCGACAAAATCGATACCCATCTGGCGGCCCATACGTTCTACATGACGAAATTCCTCCATGCGTTGCCGCGAATGGGCAAGGCGGATCGCACCGGTAACATGATAGTTCATCGGGTAATCAACCATCGCGCCTAGCTTGCGGTATAGCTGGGTTGAATAGGATTGCATCTTCATCATCGTCCATGACCCGACAAAGTTCGGGCAATTGCCTGCCGCGTGCCATGTTGATCCTGATGTCAGCTCGTTCTTTTCAAGCAACACACAATCACTCCACCCAAGTTCGGCAAGGTGATATAGAACCGATGCACCAACCGCGCCGCCGCCAATCACAACCACACGGGCGGTGCTTGGTAATTTTGCAGTTGGCTGCTGGGTCTGCTCATTCGCATTGGTAGTAGTCATTTTCTGTCCTTCACATCAATCGGCCGGATCAATCGGCCCACTATATTATTATGTTAATAAACGGGCGGCGCGATCACCCAGATCAACACGGCATCGACAGTGCCGTTATTGACCCATGAAATTTTCTCACCGGCAAAGCGGAAGCTATCGCCGGGATTTAGGATAATTTGTTGTCCATCGATGGTTAATGTCAGCGAGCCGGAGATCACATAGCCAGCTTCTTCGGTTTCACGCACAAACGGCTCTGGGCATTTGGCCCCCGGGGCGAATACCGAATGCACGATTTCAAACGCACCACCAAGATCCGGCGATAACAGGCTTTCCACCAACCCTTTGTGATGATCCGACATGGTACGGCGGCTATTAGCGCGTACAACATAATTGCTCTCAGGCTGATCCGGGCTTTGGCTAAAGAAAAAGCTAACCGGCAGGCCAAAGAGCGCGGCGATGTTCCGCACGTCATCTAATGCTGGCTCTGACACATTACGTTCAACCTGCGACAGCCACCCAACCGAGCGATCCAACTGGTCAGCAAGCTCGCTAAGCGTCCAGTTCCGCGACCGGCGCAAAGCACGCAGATCCGCTCCGAACTGGCCGGTCGAACGCAATGGCGCCGCACTTTGTTGATCTTTGGTTAGATTGACAAGCATCACACACCCCTCTTTGAAAACTCTGAGGGGCTAAAATGAAAAAATCAAACAAATTTTCATTAACGGATAAATTTATTTCGTTTTTTCACGATTCATGTCTTCAGGACTCATGTCCTTGCCCGTGGCACCAGTCGCCCAGATGAGCGCGATAAACATACCCTTGGCACGGGGTAGGACGAACCAGACACCAGCCAGCATAATCACGGATAATAGAATTGTCGCCGCCCAAACCGGCACCGTATCATCACGCCCCAGATAGATCATTAATGGCACGATGATATGACCAAGCACTAATATAGTGATCCAGGCGGGCCCGTCATCAGCCCTGATATTTCGAAAATCCTCGCCGCAATGGGTGCATTCCTCAACCGGTTTTAGATAGCCCGCAAGGACCGCGCCCTCGCCGCAACTAGCACAGCGCCGCACAATACCACGCATGATGGATTGAAAGATCGGGCGATCGATCGGGCGGTCGATCGGATGTTTCACAGGATTAGTCATTTTGTAAATCTCTCAAACAAGGCGGTTGAGGCACAAGCGCCACATGGTCAGGCTATGTCAAAAAGGATTATGCGATAGTCAGCAATTGTTCACCCCTTATAACTGGGGTATGACTAACCATGTTCCAAGCCCCCATTTTGGCCACGGAACCAGATTTTTGAGAAAAGCATGTCGCGTTATTTTGAAGAGCTAGATTACCAGCCCACACCAATCGGCGCGATTTCATTGCGCCGCCGTCATGATTTCCGGCTAAATATTGATATTCTGGAAATCATGCTTGGTGACGAGCATCTCATGTCGGATCTATTTACCGCATCGGAAATTGCGTTGGCTGATCTGGGGATTGCCTATCACCGCGAGGGCGGCACGTCCCAGCGCCTCGATGTGCTTGTTGGTGGATTGGGGCTAGGCTATACGGCAAAGGCGGTTCTGGATGATGCCGCGGTCACTAGCCTTGTTGTGGTGGACGCGTTGCAACCGATCATTAATTGGCATGAAAACGGGCTGTTGCCGCTTGGTCCAGCGCTTTCAAGTGACCCGCGTTGCCGGTTTGTCTGCGCCGACTTTTTTGCTAGTGCCGCTAGCCAACACGGCTTTGACGCTAATCATGATGGCCGCGTCTTTGATGCCATTCTGGTTGATATTGACCATGCGCCCGATTTCCACCTAGCCCCCGGCAATGAGAGCTTTTATTCGGCCCATGGTCTCACTCAAATGCAGCGGTTTTTGGCTGATGGGGGTGTCTTTGGCCTGTGGTCAAATGATCCGCCAGACGATGCGTTCACCGCACATCTTAAAACATGCTTTACTGATGCGCGGGCCGAAACGGTGACTTTTGCCAACCCGTTTCAACCGGACGATGTCACCCAGACAATCTATCTCGCCCGCAAATAACATGCGGTTGGCGCCTGCACCTAAAACTGCGCCACCAGTCCGGCGAATAGCATACGGTTATCGACCCCCGCGGCATTACCCCAGTTTTTATGCAACGCCGCCGAGGCGAACCAGCTAACCCCGGGCGCGACCGGCGCGCGGTAATCCAGCTGGATCATCTGGTGACGATCGGTGACGCTAAAATCAAGCGCATCATCGACGGGCGCCATCATGGCATTTGAGTGGGTTTTTACTTTTGACAGGTGACACATAAGGTTACGGCGGGGTCGATCTCCATCCGTTTGGGGGCAATCTCCTCGCCGCAAGTCAGGCAATAGCCATAATCATTATCATCAATGCGCCCCAGCGCCGCCATCAATATAGCAAGACGATGTTGCCGCCGTTCTTCGCGGGCCAGATCCATTGATTGCTGTTGCATGGCATCCATGCGGGATAGCCGACCAACCGATTGCTGGTCCAATTCAACCGGCGCACGCGCCTCCTTACTCACCTTGCTAAGGGCCAGTAATTCCGCGCGTTCGGCGATGATCTGCGCGGTCAATTTTGCCAGCATTTTGCTATCCATAAAAATAGCCTAGCCAAAACCGGTAGCCATGGCAAAGACTGGGCTTGATTTTCCCAATGCCGGCGTTCACAGTTCCCACAATTCAAGATTTTCAGGGCACTATCACCACTCTGAAGTGAAAAGACCCAGAACGCCGTATTGATAAAGCGTGAACCAATGTCCCTTGCAGAAATGAAACCAACTATTCTACGCTTCGTGCCGTGGCTAGCGATGTTGTTCATGGGGATTGTATGGGGCTTGTCATTTTCGGTGGCAAAGATCGCTGTCGATAATGGTGGCACTGCACTAGGCATCGCCTTTTGGCAGGCATTGGTATCCGCAATCATCCTGTTCATCTACACCATGATCCGCGGGCGGCCAGTGCCGGTTAACCGCCAGACCCTCAAAATGTATCTGGTGCTGGCATTGCTGGGCACGGCCATTCCCGGCACCGCATTCTATCTCGCCGCATCCAGAGTGCAGGCTGGCGTTTTGGCGCTCACCGTGGCCTTGATCCCGATGCTGACCTATTGCTTGGCGCTGATATTACGCTCTGAAAAACTGTCGTGGGTGCGCTTTTCTGGTATTGGTTTTGGTTTGCTGGCGATTTTATTTATTGTCGGACCACAAGACAGCTTGCCTGACCGCGCGGCGCTACCGTGGGTGTTGCTCGCCTGTTTAAGTGCGGTTTGTTATTCGATGGAAAACGTCTATCTGGCCCTACCCTCCCTACCCGCCATCGGGCCGATCAGAACGGCGTGCGGCATGCATATTGTGGCCACCATCATTCTGGCACCGGTGATGATATTTATGGACCAGACATTCCTGCCAAGCCTTCCTTTTGGCGCATTGGAATGGTCGGTCATTAGCCTCGGCGTGATTACCGCCACCGCCTATACTATGTTTGTGATGACGATCGCCATGGCCGGCCCATTATTCGCCAGCCAAGTCGGCTATGTGGTGACCCTAGCGGGCGTGTTTTGGGGGATGGCCATTTTTGGCGAGACACATTCGCAATGGATCTGGGCATCGCTATTTTTATTGATGATCGGTCTGACCTTGGTGTCGCCGCGCAAATCTGAATAGTCTTCAGCCAAATCTCAAGTAACCATTGACCAATGGGCACGCGCCTAGCACGGTTGAATTATGGGAACTACATTTCGTACGAAAATTAGTCTGTTTGGTGTTAATGATCGGGTCGACCGACCGGTTTTTGGTATCATCTGCATGCTGGCATTTTGCCTGTTAGCGCCAATCGGTGACGCGGTGGCGAAATTTGTCGGTTCCGACGCGCCCCTATTGCTAACGCTATTTTTCCGCTTTGGTGTTCAATTTGTTCTGCTCCTGCCTTTGGCCTTGTTGACTTGGCGGTTTGCCGCGGGGCCATCGATCCCTCTCAATATCGCATTTATCGGATGGGTTACGCTTCGTAGCGGCCTGCATATTCTGGGTATCGGGATGATGTATATGGCCTTGCGTTACCTGCCGCTTGCCGACGCGCTGGCAATTGCCTTTGTGATGCCGTTCATCCTGTTATTGCTGGGCGGATATTTCCTAGGAGAGGAAGTCGGACCACGCCGTATTGCCGCCTGTATAGTCGGCTTTGGCGGTAGCTTGCTGGTCATCCAACCAAGTTTTGCCGATGTAGGCTTGCCAGCTCTTTTGCCTATCGGTGTGGCCTTCACCTTTTCGATCTTCATCTTGATCACGCGGCATATCGCCAAGGATTGTGGTGCGCTGGCCCTGCAAACCAGTAGTGGATTGATTGCCAGCATTATGCTGTTGGCAATGCTATTGATCCTGCCCGATGGCATCCATGCAGATATTTCGATTGCTCTGCCGGACATGCCGATTATCTGGCTTTTGTTTGCTATCGGATTGATTGGCACGGTGGCGCATTTGCTGATGACGATTTCCCTGCGGTTTGCGCCCTCGGCAACCCTTGCCCCGATGCAATATCTAGAGATCCCCTTTGCCACCGTCATTGGCTGGTTTGCCTTTGCCCAATTCCCCAATGGCCTAGCTCAGATCGGCATTGTCATTAGCATTCTAGCCGGCCTCTATATCATCCGGATGGAACATCGAACCGCTAAAAACAAGCCAGCATAGAGCGGACATTCTTGAATTATCTTGATGCATGACGCACAGTTCTAATAGACCACAGACCGCCCATAAGGGGAGCCGTAATGACCAAAGATGATTTCTTCCAGCCCGTTTCGGCGATGGACATGCCCCGATTTGCGGGTATGCCGACCTTTATGCGCTTGCCGCATTTAACCATGGATGCCCCTGAAATGGCCGACGTCCAGATGGGGTTAATTGGCGTGCCGTGGGATGCCGGTACCACCAACCGGCCCGGACCGCGCCATGGCCCTCGCCAATTGCGCGACCTTTCCACGATGATCCGGGCGATGAACCCGGTGACAGGGATCAATCCGTTCAAGCTGGTTAATTGCGCCGATCTTGGTGATGTCGGCCCAAACCCGATTGATCTGCACGATAGCATGGACCGGATTGCGGCGTTTTATGAGGACATTACCCGCCGTGGCATTGTGCCGATGACGGGCGGCGGTGATCATCTTGTTTCATTGCCTGTATTGCGCGGATTGCACCGCGGCGCACCCGATCGGGGACCGTTGGCGATGATCCATTTTGACGCCCATACCGACCTGTTCGATAGCTATTTTGGCGGCTTTAAATACACCCATGGCACACCGTTTCGCCGCGCCATTGAAGAAGGCTTGCTCGATCCCAAACGCGTTGTCCAGATTGGCATTCGGGGAACAGCGTATAATTATGAGGATGTCGAATGGGGCGCGGAACAGGGCGTCCGGATCATTCGGGTTGAAGAATTGTTTGACCGCGGCATCACAGCAGTAATGGCGGAGGCGCGCGACATCGTCGGCGATCATCCGACCTATTGCTCATTCGATATTGATTTCATCGATCCAAGCTATGCCCCTGGCACAGGCACACCGGAAATTGGCGGTCCAAATAGTTTTGCGGCCCAGCAAGTGGTGCGCGAACTAGCCGGGGTTAATCTGGTTGGCGCCGATCTAGTTGAGGTATCGCCGCCATTTGATCCTGAAGGTGGTACCGCATGGCTCGGCGTATCGATTATGTTTGAGCTAATGTGCGTTTTGGCGCAATCAATGACACGCTAGCAAACGCCGATGGGGCTATTTTTCTGCGGCTTCCATTTTGGCCCACATGTCGGAAACCCAGCTCTTGATCTGCAACGCCTCTTCAAACCGGTTCGACAGTTCTTTGCCATCGGGTCCAGTCATTGCATATTCTGGCGGGCCTAATTCACAGAGGAAAATGCAATCGCCATCGGCATTGCGCTGGCGCCAGCTTTGCAATCCGTCACGCCACCAGCCTTGAAACAATTCCACCCATTTCGCATGCTGTGGAAAATCGAGCTGCAGCTGAATTTGCTGGCGGCTAGCAACGCGGCCTTGGAAACTATCGGAGCGGTCAATGATACGCTGGATCAAGCCTTGGTCGCGGTGGTCCAGCGGAAGTTTGAATTCCCGATCGACAACAAAATGGGACAAATCCGCACAAAGCCGCATTTCAGGAACAGCATCAAGCAAACAGAGCGTCGCATAGAGATCGTTGGTGATACAATTGCGGTGCGTTTCGAACTGTATCGGCATACCAATCTCGTCGGACATATCAATCCATTTACGAATAACCGGTATCATACCATCGACCGATAGCGGCATTACCTGACCGATCACATCGACAAAGGGCGCACCAAAGTCTTTTGCCATGATCAGGGTTTCACGCAAGCTCTCGATGGTCTTTGGAAAGGCCACAATTAACGGCGTTAGACCAGCGCGCTCCATATGCGGGCGCACTTCATTTGCCTGTGCCACATCACCAGCGCCAAGATCGATCGCCATGCCATCATAGCCAGCGCCCGCAACCATCTCACAAATCTGGTCATAAGGCAGAATGGTCCCACTCTGGTCATGCGGCATCATCGCCCATAGGGATGTGTAGAATTTAATCTGCCGCATTGTCGCTCTCCATCCGCGCTGGACCTATTGATAATTAAGCCTCGAGCTTTACCGAGCGCCCCTTGCCATTTGGCACGATCCAGACTTCATTAGACGGCCATTGGGTCTCGTCTTTGCTGGATAGGCATTTGATTGCCTCGATCTGGAATTCAATCCACCCCATGCGATGCACCGGTCCGGCCTTTTCCTCGATCAGGCCATTGAGCTTGCGCAACTGCCAGAACGGTACGGAGGGATAGCTATGGTGCGCGGTGTGATATGGCATCTGCCAGCACAACCAGCGCATGATGAAATTAGTCCGGGTAGAGCGGGTGTTCTTTAGAATATCGCTATCATGCGATAGACCCAGATGCTCGATCGTGTTCTGCAACTGATGCACCGGCTTGGTTAATAGCATTGGCACAAGCCAGAATGTGAGCGCCGCCCAACTCTGGAAATACCAAGAAACACCGGCAATTACCGCATAGCCAGCCAAATGCCAGCGCGACTCACGGATGATTTTATCCTGTTGTGCGACACCGATATACGGCTCGATAATGATCCCGCGTCCGCGGCGCACCATGCCAACAACACGGTTGTACCAATAGACCGTACCCGACATCCACAATAGGAACCGCGTCAAATTATAAGGCTCACGGGTTAGCTCGCCATCACGCTCCCAATTCTGGGTATAGCGATGGTGGGCGTAATGCATGACTTGGTCATAATCGCGCGGGAAAAGCATCAAAAAGCCAACGATACGGCCAAAAAACTCGTTCAGATATTTGGTCTTGAAAACCGTCCAATGGGACAATTCATGCTGGGCGGCATAGAGAAAATTGATCGTCACACCAAGACAAAATCCGGTGGCTAGCACCCACCACGTTCCCAGCGCCAGATAATGCAGATAGCCAAACACACCAATCACCCCAACATGGCTCGCCATCTGTAGGGCGCCAAAAAAGTCTGACTTGGTGTTCAGTTCCTTTAACGCTTTGGGCTCAACCAGTCTTTTTGCTGAAAACGATTCTTCCATCACCAAACCTCATTCGCCGATTATCTCAGTACTCACTGATGTTCGGCCATTTATTTCATTTTTGCAACGGCGGCGTCGCCAATATTATCCGCGCCGCGCTTGTCCAACAGCCGATCAAGCCATTTCGGATCCATCTCCGGCACCGAACTAAGCAGCAAATCGGTATAGGCATGATGCGGTGGCTTGAACATGCTGTTCTTCGGGCCGACCTCAACTATCGCCCCATCCTTCATTACCACAACTTCATCCGCGATCGCTTTCACTGTCGATAAATCATGCGTTATCAGCATGTAAGACAGGTTCATTTCGTCCTGCAATTTGGTGAGCAAACGCAAAATTCCTTCGGCCACCAACTGGTCCAGCGCCGATGTCACTTCGTCGCAGATGATAAATTTCGGCTCTGCGGCGAGTGCCCGGGCAATGCCTATTCGCTGTTTTTGGCCACCCGATAATTCAGACGGAAGACGGTCAATATATTCCGCTGGATCCATTTCAATCTGTTCCAGCAATTGTTCAACCCGGCGCCGTTTATCATCACCCTTGAGGCCCATGAAAAATTCCACCGGCCGACCAATAATCTCGCCAATCCGTTTGCGCGGATTAAGCGCGGTATCGGCCATTTGGTAAATCATCTGGATATTCTTAAGCTGGTTCGCATCGCGCTGTTGATAGGATGGCGGCAACACCGCACCGTCAAATTCAATCGAGCCCGATAGCGGTGCCAGCAAGCCGGTAATACAGCGCGCGGTTGTTGATTTACCAGACCCAGACTCGCCCACAACAGCCACCGTCCGGCCTTGGTGAATGTCAAAACTCACATCACGAAGCACCGGCGTTTCGTCATAGGCCGCCGTTACATTTTTGATTGATACCACCGGCGTTGCATTGGCTTTTGCCAGCGGCTTTTGCTTACGCTCAAAACTGCGCACCGCCCAGAGTGATTTGGTGTATTCCTCACGCGGTGCCTTTAGCATACGCTCGGTATCGGCCTCTTCAACCTCATCACCGCGCAACAGAACTTTGATCCGGTCCGCCATTTGCGCCACAACCGCGAGGTCATGGGTAATGTAAATGGCGGCGGTGTTGAACTGTTCAACAATATCTCGAATGGCCGCCAATACTTCGATCTGGGTGGTCACATCCAGCGCGGTTGTTGGTTCGTCAAAGATAATTAGATCAGGCCGGCATGACATTGCCATCGCCGTCATTGCGCGTTGCAATTGGCCACCCGACACCTGATGCGGATACCGAAACCCGATGGTCTCCGGCTCTGGCAAGCGCAGACGGCGGTATAGCTCGACGGCATCCTCCGCCGATGAAGCCCGGCTCGACACATTATGGAACATCGGCGCCTCGGTATGCTGGCTAACAATCCGGTGCGAGGGGTTAAAGCTAGCGGCGGCCGATTGCGCGACATAGGCAATGCGCTTGCCCAAAACACCACGTTTTACCTGCGGCGATGAATTGATCAGATCAATGCCATCAAACATCACCGACCCGCCAACAATCTCACAGCCATCACGCGTAAAGCCCATGCCCGCCAGTCCAAGCGTCGATTTGCCAGCGCCAGATTCGCCAATCAGACCCAGCACCTGTCCGCGGTGAAGATCGAGCGACACGTCATTGATAATGCGCACCCGCCGTTCATCAGTAATGCCGTCTATTTCAAGATTGCGGATTTTTAACAATAGAGACTCATCACTCATAGCCACTACTCCTTTAGCCCTGAGGCGCGTTGTAACAGCCAGTCGACAACGAAATTGACTGCCACTGTTAATAGCGCGATAGCCCCCGCCGCCATTAGAGGCAGTGCCGCGGTAAGCGGGCTAAAGGCGGCAAAATTGATGAATTGCGCAAGGTCACGAACCATTGTTCCCCAATCGGCCAATGGTGGCTGAATGCCAACACCAAGGAATGACAATGACGCGATGGTCAAGAACACAAAGCAGAAACGAAGGCCAAATTCCGCCAGCAATGGCGCAATGGCGTTCGGCATAATCTCAAAAAACACCAGATAGGATAGCTTTTCACCGCGCAGCTTGGCCGCCTCAAAAAAGTCCATCACAACAATATTCATCCCAACCGCGCGCGACAGGCGAAACACTCTGGTCGAGTCCAGTACCGCGATAATGACAATCATATAGACCGTCAATAACCATTGTTCGGACCCCGCCCATGCCGCCGCAATTGTCATGAGCAACAGTGCAAAAATCAGCTGGGGGATCGACATCATCATATCGACGATGCGCGAAATCAATTGGTCGAACCAACCGCCAATCGCCGCCGCCAGAAAGCCAAAAAAGATCCCGATCAAGAACGCCAGACAAGTTGTGATAAAGGCAATACCAACAGTATTCTGCGCCCCAAAAATCAGCCTTGAGAGCAAATCGCGGCCAATCTGGTCAGTGCCAAATAGATGCGCCGGATCACCACCCAGCGCCGGATCACCGCCCGGCAACACATTCACCTTGGCAAAAATATCGGCCTGTCCATAAGGTGCGAGCGCCTCAGCAAAAATGGCCAGAACCGCGTAAATAATAATCACCAGAATACCAAGAGCCGCAGTCACCGGCATTTGCCGGAATAGTTTCTTGCTGGCCTCTGTGCCAACAAGCCGTCCCAAAACCCGAAAGGCATAGCCGGCAATCACAAGGGCAATAACGCCATGGACCGCCCACACAAAGAAGATCACTTTTTTGAAGAAATAGAGATCGATCATCCACACACATAAGAGCGCGAATATCACATAACCAAATGACCCAAAATAGCTCAACCGTTTGAAAAACAACTGTGCGCGAGGATGCGGCAGATACTGGCCGACATGCCGCAAACCAAAGGTCGCGATGACAATGCCAGCAATCCAGATCAACAGAATATTGTCCATTCTATCGCCCTCCTATTTCTGCAACCGCAAACGCGGATTAGAGAGAATTGCCATAATATCTGCTAGCAGATTGAGCAGAATATAAGCGGCGGCGAAGAGCAAACAGCAGGCCTGAACAACCGGAATATCGCGGATTTTCACACTATCAACAAATAGCTGGCCGATGCCCGGATAGACAAACACCACCTCAACCACGACAACACCGGTAATCAAATACGCCAAATTCAGCGCCACCACATTGATCACCGGCGCTAGGGCATTAGGAAAGGCATGAAACACAATCACCCGGAATGGGCTAAGACCCTTTAGGCGGGCCATCTCGATATAGGGTGAGGCCAGCAGATTGATAATCGCGGCCCGTGTCATCCGCATCATGTGCGCCGTCACCACCAGCGTTAGCGTCATCGCTGGCAACAAGGTCTTTTCCAACCTCTCGGCAAAGCTCATCCCGTCATAGATGTTCGACAATGACGGCAATACAGGGTTAAGCACCGCTAGCACAAGGATCAGAATGTAAGCGACAAAGAACTCCGGGCTGGAGATTGATGTCAGCGTGCTAACATTGGCAATGCGGTCAAACATTGAATAGCGGTAAAGCGCCGCCAAAATACCGATCACCAATGATACCGGAACCGCGATTGTCGCGGTCACACCAGCTAGAAAAATCGTATTTGAAAAGCGCGGTGCCAATTGCTGGGCAACACTGCCGAAATTGGCGGTTGCCGACTCACCGGCAAAACTGCCGAAATTGGCTTGGGCAAAGCTATTGCCAAAATCACCTTGCAATGCCCCACCGAGCCACTCGAAATAACGGGTTAGCAATGGTCGATCGAGGCCAAGATCCTGACGAATGGCCGTCACCGCCTCTGGCGTTGCCCCTTGGCCCAAAATGGCCTGTGCAAAATCACCGGGAAGGCTGTTAACAGCAATAAAAATGATTATTGAGACCATCAGCATGGTCAATAGACCTAGGCCAAGCCGTTTTAGAATAATCGCAAGAATTGTAGGCACTTAGTTACCCCTTGATAATTGCTTTTAATGATCCTTGAACTGAATAGTTTGAATTTTCGGCTCTATGGGAATACTGGCTGCGGCCCAAAATTGACACCATCGACAGCTAGAGCGGCCGGGACGGCCTTACTACACCTTGAAATCAAAACCTTGTGTTTCATCACCAGTCTTCAGGAAGAATGTATTATGAAATAAGGGCGGGAAAATAAGGGCGGGCGCCGAAGCGCCCGCACCACATTGCCGTTCGATCTTAGGCGAACCACCAACGCTTGGAGATCCGTGAATTATCAAGCATCCATAGATTTCCAACATCAGGGCCATGCGCTAGCTTGTTCGAATATGCATCCACATAGTTTGCATACATTGGAACAACAGTGCCGCCATCGTTTGAGCAGATTGCCTGCATCTCACGATAGATTTCACGACGCTTGTTGCTATCAAGCTCTGCGCGTCCTTGTAGTAGCAAGCTCTGGAAGCGTGCATTTTCCCATCCAGTGTCATTCCAAGGAACACCACTTTCATAGCTAGTTGAGAACATCCAATCCTCAGTTGCACGGCCTGACCAGTAACAGGCACACCATGGCTTTTTCAGCCACACATTTGACCAGTAACCGTCAGCAGGCTCTTGCACCACATTGATGTTGATGCCAGCGGCCTTTGACGAGTTCTGATACAAAAGGGCCGCATCAACCGCACCATTAAAGGCAGCGTTTGATGCAGACAGATCAATATCAATAGAGGTAAGTCCAGCCTGCTTCAGGTGATACTTAGCTTTATCTGCATCATATTCAGTCTGTGGCAGGTCTGCCGCAAAATACTGGTTAGCCGGACCAATCGGGTGGTCATTCGCAACCGCACCATGCCCAAGAAGCACCTTATCAACCATCTCCTGACGGTTAACGCCCCATTTCAACGCCTGCCGGACATGCGCATTATCAAATGGTGATAGGGCAGTCAGCATTGGGAATGTGTAATGCTGGTTTCCAGTCACTTCTGAAATGCTAACCATCGGGTTGGCTTTGATTAGTGGGATTGTCGGCTTGCTGAGGCTATTGATTGCGTCAACCTGACCAGACATCAACGCGTTTGTACGGGCCGAATCATCAGAAATCGCAATGGCCTCAACACCATCGAAAAAGCCGCCAACATCAGCCAAATGGTGATCGTCAACACGCTTTACCACGGTGCGGACACCCGGATCGAATGACACGACGCTATAAGGTCCTGTACCGATACCCTTGGCAATGGCTTCGTCGATCATGCCGGCTGGATACATCAGGATGTGATAATCCGATAGCAGATAAGGGAAGTCAGCGTTTCCAGAAGCCAGAGTGAACTGGATTTGGTGATCACCAAGCTTTTTCATATCAGTGATAGCCGACACAATTGGCTTAGCCGCAGATTTAGCACCTTCAGCAACGTGAATCTGCAAAGACGCGATCACGTCATCTGCGCCGAATGCTTTGCCATTGTGGAATTTGACGCCTTTGCGCAGGTTAAACACCCAGGTTTTCGCATCGGCTGATGCTTCCCAGTTAAGCGCAAGCTCGCCAGACAATTCACCGTTCGACAATACTTCGGTTAGACATTCAAAAACACAACCATGCGCCATATTGATCATGTAATTGTCCGAATGCGTACGGCCATCCCATGTGTCAGAAGTATTGGCGCCCTTTAGGCCCAACCGCAAAATACCGCCACGCTTTGGGGCGGCGAGCGCTGGGGTGCCCATGGTGGCTAAAACGCCAACCGCGGCACCAGTCTTTAGCGCATTACGGCGTGAAAATTTGTTCGTCATAGTGGTTCCTCCTCATTAAACCCTCTGATTGTTACCATCAGCTGCGAGTATGTAAGTTTCAGTAATTCCAAAACTGCGACTAATACCTTGGCAAAAATTTGCTTAAATAGGAAAGCAAAAAATGAGAAAATCTCAAACAAAACGGATTCCGCGATCTCTATTGCCAGTTTTCCTACATGGGCTATCGCTGACAGGCTTACATTGTCGATTGTTACTTTATTTGATCAAATATTATTGGTCGTTTAATTAGCACTAACTTTCTCCAAACCTTTTGATCGCTTAGAAAAACTATTCAAATCTAACCTAGCCAGCCTTCGCCCGATTGTGTTAGCGTTTTGGGTAATTATAAAGAGCATTCAATTTTTAGAGTGTAAAAACGCAACAAAACTTGAGGGAGAAATCATGTCCGACATAAAAAACACTGACCCCATTTTTGAGTCACTTTCTGTTTCCGATCGGGAAAAGCTACTTGGCCTAGTCAAAGGTGGCATTAGCCGCCGTGCCTTTACCCAAATCATGATGGGTGCCGGCGCTACCGCTGCGGCATCTGGCACACTTTTCGGCGGCTTGAGCGCGGCTTGGGCGGCAACGCCAAAGCGTGGCGGTCGTTTGGTTATGGCGGCCGACCAGCATGGTCCAAATGATACGCTTGATCCGGCACTTTTCACATCTGCGGCTGACTATTTCCGCGGTCGTATGTTTTATGGCTCACTTACCCGCCTGACCGCTGACCTTGGCTATGAGCCTGAGCTGGCAGAAGAGGTTCTATCAAACGCTGATGCTACTGTATGGACGTTCAAAATCCGCAAGGGCGTTGAATTCCACGATGGCAAGACCCTGACTGCTGACGATGTTATTTACACAATGAACCGCCATATGGGCGCTGATTCTGTGTCAAAAGCATCATCTCTGGTAAGCATGGTAGATCGCTGGGAAAAGGTTAACCAGTATGAAGTACGGGCTGTTCTAAGCTCACCAAATGCTGACTTGCCGATTGCTCTTGGCACATTCCACTTCAAGATCATTCAGGATGGCCAAACTGACTTTTCAACAACAGTTGGTACCGGTCCATACAAGGTCAAAGAATTCAAGCCCGGCGTTCGCGTTGTTGGTTCAAACTTTGGCAATTACTATGGCGAAGGTGGTTATCTGGACGAGATCGAGCATTATGGTATCGGCGATCCGGTTGCGCGTTTGAACGCGTTTCTTGCTGGTGATGTTGATGCGATGGTGAACTTGCCGCCAAAGGCTATTGCCCAGGTGGAGAACGCTGCTGGTAAGGAAATCTGGTCACTGAAATCAGGTGCCTATATCAACATCACGCCGCGTCTTGACGTTGCCTCATCCGCAAACATGCATTTGCACCGCGCAATGCAGATGTTGCAGGATCGCCAGCGTCTGGTGAAGGGTGTCTATAAAGGTCAGGCATCGCTTGGTAATGACCATCCGATTGCACCGGCCTATTTTGACCATAGCCCAGACATCCCACAGCGCATGCTGGATCCGGACAAGGCCGCCTACCACTTCAAAAAGTCAGGCATTGGTAACACCACAATCCCAGTTGTCGCAGCGGAAGTTGCCCCGGGTGCGGTTGATCAGTGTTTGTTCATGCAGCGTGAAGGTAAGAAGATCGGCATGAACTTTGATGTGAAGAAGGTCACCACCGACGGATATTGGGGCTCGGTATGGCTTAAAGAGCCAATCTGTGTCGCGGCTTGGAACATGCGTCCTACAGCCAACATCATGATGACTCTGGCCTTTAAAGGCGATGCAGCATGGAACGAGACACGCTGGAAGAACGACAAGTTCGACCAGACTCTGGTTGCCGTTCGCGGTGTAACCGATCCGGCCAAGCGGAAGTCGATGTATCATGATCTTCAGATGATGATCCACGAAGAGAACGGTATGGCTCTGCCAATCCACCGCAATTACGTCGATGCCGCGGCATCGCATGTAAAGGGTCGGACAGAAGTTCCGCTGAATAACTTCGGCGGCGCGGAGTCACCTGTCACATTGTGGCGTGACGATTCCTAACGAACAATGGCCAGATCCTGATTACGGGATCTGGCCACTTTTCTCTAAATTTTCCCCTTAGAGCATCACCCTTAAATCTATTCAAAATTCTAGTGATATTCCTCACAACGGAAGTGAATTTCATATGATTTCTTTGATTTTAAAACGACTTGGTATCGGCCTCATTACAGTTCTGGCTGTTTCCATCATTATCTTTTTTGGTACAAAAATTCTGCCGGGTGACGCGGCACAGATCCGGATGGGTCAATCAGCAACAGCCGAGAACATTGCAGCGATGCGCGCTAGGCTGGGTCTGGATATGCCCTACTACATGCAATATTGGCATTGGCTCGTTAACTTCCTGAGTGGCAATCTCGGTGTGTCGCTATCGAGTGATGTGCCGATCACCAATTTGATTGATGACCGGTATAAGAACACTTTGTTTGTGTCATCCCTGACCGCCGCGATTGGCGTTCCTATTTCCTTGATGCTTGGCATTTTGGCGGCGATGTATCCGGGCACGCTGTATGACCGCATTTTGACATTGGTGTCCGTGTCATTGGTTGCCGCCCCCGAATTTTTCACCGCTACCTTGCTGGTTCTGCTGTTTGTCTTTGCGCTTGATATTGGCAATGCGGTTGTCGTTGGTTCTACCGAGGGCAAAGGGTTCTTTGAATTAATCTCGCATTTTGCCCTACCTATCACCACGCTATGTTTTGTGATTGCGTCCCAGCTAATCCGGATGAGCCGCGCCGCCGTGCTTAATGTGATGAGCTCGCCCTATATTGAAATGGCGATCCTTAAGGGTGTGCCGCGCAAACGGATTATTTTCCGCCATGCCTTGCTTAATGCCATTGGCCCTATTGTGAATGTGGTTGCGCTTAATCTTGCTTATCTGGTTACCGGCGTGATTGTGGTTGAGGTTTATTTTGGCTATCCCGGCCTCGCAACTTTGATTGTTCAGGGCGTGCAGACGCGTGACTTTGTTCTGATCCAAGGGCTCGGCATGATTTTCTGTTTAACATATGTGATTTTGATGCTGATTGCCGATATCGCAGCCTTTGCGTCTAACCCCCGTTTGAGGCACCCAAAATGAAACAGAACGATCATTATGTTGCCCCCTATGACGAGAATGTCAGCTTTGACGAATTGCCTGACGCCGCGCCTAGTGCGCGATTTCGGCTATCTGTTACCGGATGGATTGGCGCCGTCATTGTTACCTTCTGGGTGTTTATCGCCGTGTTCGGTCCGGCTCTAGCCCCGTATGGCGAAAACGAGCTCCCCTTCCCCGATGATTACAGCGAATTTCAATTACCGCGCGCTGGTGCGTGGCTTGGCACTGATGTTGCCGATCTGGATGTGATGTCGCGAATGATGTATGGCGCTGGGCGCACGATGGGCATTTCCTTTGTGGCGACCACGCTTGCGTATCTGATCGGCGTTGTTCTTGGCATTGGTGCGGCGGTATCTAGCCCGCGCGTTGACATGGTGATGAGCCGGATTAATGACGCCTTTCTTAGCCTGCCGACAATCATGCTTGGTCTTGTTGTGGTGGCCGCGGTTGGCTCGTCTATTCCGGTATTGATGGTTACCGCCGGGGTGATTTACGCCAGCGTTATTTTCCGCCTGTCCCGGGCATTGGGACAAGAAATCATGGTGATGGATTTCGTCGAGGCGGCGCGTGTGCGCGGTGAAGGGCGATGGTGGATCATCCGCCGTGAAATATGGCCCAATGCGGCGATGCCTTTGATGACTGATTTTGGCCTGCGCCTCATTTATGTAATCTTGTTTATCTCAAGCCTCAGCTTCCTTGGCCTCGGCGTTCAGCCGCCACAGGCTGACTGGGGGTCAATGGTTCGCGAAAATCTTGGTGCCCTACAATATGGCGCGTCGATAATACCGGTCATTGCCCCGGCCTTGGCGATTGCCACGCTCACCGTTGGTATCAACCTGATTGTGGACGATGTGTCGGCGCATAGCGGCGGCAAACTATCAAAGAGGCTATAGATAACATGGCGAAGCGCAGAAACACCGATGAAGTCGTCTTTGAGGCCAAAGACCTGCATATTCATGCCGTGCGGGATGATGGCAGCCATCTACCGATTGTAAAAGGCGTCGATTTCAAAGTGCGGCGCGGCGAAGTCGTTGCCCTTATTGGCGAGTCTGGTTCGGGCAAAACGACGATCTCTCTTTCCGCGCTTGGCTATTGCAAGCCGGGGCTTAAATTTGCCGGTGGTGAAGCGTTATTGCTTGGTGAAGATGTGACCAGCATGACGACCGAGGAATTGCGGCCTCTGCGCGGTGAACAAGTTGCCTATCTGGCACAAAGCGCCGCCGCCACATTTAACCCATCGATCCTGATTAACGAACAGGTCACCGAGGCCCCTATTCTGCACGGTACCAAGACCAAAGAAGAGGCCGACGCCAAGGCGCTAGAACTCTATCAAGCGTTGGAATTGCCTGATCCTGAGAACATTGGCTCGCGCTATCCGCATCAGGTATCTGGCGGCCAGCTACAGCGTCTTATGGCGGCGATGGCATTGTGCGGCGAGCCAGATTTGCTGGTGCTGGACGAGCCTACAACCGCGCTTGATGTGACCACCCAGATCGAGGTGCTAAAGGCCTTTAAGACGGTGATCAAGCAAGAGGGTGCGGCGGCCATTTATGTCACCCACGATCTGGCTGTTGTGGCCCAGATCGCCGATCACATCGTCGTTCTTTATGATGGCGAAATCAAAGAGGCTGGCCCGACCGAAATCATTATTAACAACCCACAGCATCCCTATACACAGCGCCTGATGGCCGCGGTTCGGCCGATGCCAGAGGCCGGTCAGGGCGATGTCACATCCGACGCGCATATGCGCAAATCGCCCGCCCTAGAGGCCAAGAATATCTCGGCTGGCTATGGCAGTGTTGGCGGCGGCGCGCCCAAGGTCAAGGTTCTGGAAGATGTGAACGTATCGATTGAACGGGGCAAGACGGTCGGCATTATCGGCGAGTCTGGCTGTGGAAAATCGACGCTAGCCCGTGTGTTTGCCGGATTATTGCCACCATCAAACGGTGATCTTTTGCTGGATGGCGAGCGTTTGGAACCGGCGCTGGCCGATCGGTCTCGTGACCGTTTGCGCAAGGTGCAATTCGTTTATCAAATGGCCGATACCGCGCTAAATCCGCGCCACCGTATCAAGGACATTCTGGGCCGTCCGGTAGAATTTTATAGCGATAAGAGCGGCGCCGCCAAACGCGAGCGGGTCAATGAATTGCTGGATATGGTTGAACTGCCGCGCCAATTCGCGGACCGCCTGCCGCATGAATTATCGGGTGGCCAGAAACAACGTGTTAATCTGGCGCGGGCGCTGGCGGCTGATCCGGAAGTTGTTTTGTGTGATGAGGTCACCTCGGCGCTCGATACCATCGTCGGCGCGAATGTTATTGAATTGCTAAAAACCCTGCGCCGCGATACTGGCGTTTCGTTCGTATTCATTAGCCATGATCTATCGACCGTTTCATCATTCGCCGATGAGATTGTGGTTTTATATGCTGGCCGCGTTGCCGAACAGGGACCGACCGACACCGTGCTGTCCCCGCCTTATCATCCCTATACGCGGCTATTGATTTCATCTGTTCCGGAAACCCGCATTGGCTGGTTGGAAAAAACCATCGAGACCAAAGAAGCCATGAGCGGTATTTCCGGTGCGGTTGATCTCGATGCCATTGGCTGTCCGTTTTTTGAGCGTTGTCCAATGGCGATTGTTGGCACATGCGATGTCAAAAAACCCCCACGCCGGGAGGAATCCCCCGGCCATATCATCGAATGCCACCGCGAGATATCAGAGCTTCTGGGCGGCTAGCCCCTATTCATAAATCACTCGATTAGCCGTTGGGGCGCCCATATAGGGCAAAACCAAGCCACCCGATTATCACACCGGATGGCTTGGCCTCGCTCTATACAGATTTAGATTTGGTCCTTATCAAGATCCCCGCTCGTTGGTGCGGTAGAGGTACCTGGAATGGGTCCCTCTGTGATCGGGGCACGCCCTTGATCGGCTGTCGCTTGGTACCCGTCATCCACGGGGGAAGCAAAGCTAGCTTGCGCAGGTGCCGCTGTGACCGGGCCACTCGCTGAACCGCCTATCGCAGGGGCAATTGGGGCAGCATCCTTGTCCGGGGCGTCCTTGTCGTAACCTTCCGGTGACGAGCTGGCGGATGACGCGCTGGTTGATGAGGCGCTAAAGCCTGCACCAGCGGTCGTTGCCGCCGCGACTCCGGCCACTTGCTCGGCGCCATCCTTATCAAGATGGGTAAAGCTAGCGCCGGACCCCGCCAATGCGCCAGATGAGACCGGCTGTTGCGCACCATATTCATCAGCCTCTTTATCGAGATGATCAAAGCTAGGCGCCCTGATCTGCGGCTCCACGGTAACGATTGCGCTGATGGGGGCTGTGGTTGCGATATTCACGTCACTGCTATCGTGCATACTGCCATTGGTATCGTCCTCATACAGATGCGTGGTTGATATGTTGCAGGCCGTAAGGGTCATGCCGAAAGCCAAAGCGATGGTTGGTTTGATGAAGTTAGTCATTTCGTCCTCCTTGGAAGCGTTGTTTCGATGTGCCAAGGATGCGTTCAGACTAATTAACAAAATGCTAATGTACGAAATTTAGACAATATTCATCATTTGGTTGCAGTCATTTCTAATATTTTCAATATGTTATACGAATGCTAAACGCATCTAGCGTCTGGTTCTTCGCAGATAGGGTTTAAATTAGTTAAAACTAATATTTAATATTGGTTAATAAGCCGTCACGAATGCGTCATTCTCAGTATGATCGCGGATGCTTGGCGTTAGCTTGGGGCGATCGCGGCCATCTGGCGTCCACTGGCATGACAGAATTCCATGCAATCCCACGCCCCGGATCGACCCCGGTGGATGATCTTGCATGGGCTGACGGCCGCGACATTCTCCTCGCGATCACCTGCAAACCCTATCGTTCAGAAGTGGCAGAAGCCGTTAAGATCGCCAAAGAGCAAGGTATGAAAATCGTTGCTTTATCGGACAGTCCCGCCAGCCCGATACTCTGCATGGCTGATCACGGCTTTGTCGTGTCGGTAGAGACGCCGCAATTCTTTCCGTCATCCGTCAGCATCATTGCCTTGCTCGAGACGCTATTGTCATTCGTGATCGCCGTTGCCAGTGACGAAAACCCCAGCGGGTTGAGACATTTCACAAACGCCGCCACGAGCTTGGCCTCTATTATGACGAGGACATATGACCAACCCGATCCGATCATTAGACGCACTCTTTTACACTGATCCGCAGGTATTTGCAGTGGAACATGCCGGGCTTGGCACGGACATGGCAGTTCGGGTGTCATGCGTCAGATCTTCACGGGCCGGGGGCCTACGCCACATTCGAAATTGCCGGCGAAAGCCTGTTTGCCATTCGCGGTAGAGACGACAAAATCCGCGTATTCTACAATGTCTGCCAGCACCGCGCACACCAATTGCTCAGTGGAACGGGAACCACGCGCGTCGTGGTATGCCCCTATCACGCATGGACGTACGAATTGACCGGTCAATTGCGCGCGGCCCCGAACATCAAAGCGGTGGAGGGGTTCGACAAATCCAGCATCTGCCTTACTGAAGTGCGCGCCGAGGAATTCCTTGGCTTCGTCTCGATCCAGATGCCAAACCGATGGAAGACTGGTTTCCAAATGCCCGCGCCGAGCTCGAGGAATGGGTGCCCAATTGGGCCACCCTCAAGCCCCTTGAATGGGTCGAGATCCCAGAAGCCTGCAATTGGAAAGTTTCGGTGGAAAACTACTCAGAATGCTACCATTGCAGTCTGAACCACCCCACCTTTGCCAGCGGTGTGGTCAAACCTGAAACCTATGATATCCAGCCCCAGGGCATGTGTCTGCGCCACACCACCGAATGCCAAAGCCTTGAAGATATGACTTATGACATCCACTCAGGGTTTGCGCATTTCGATGAATATAGTAGCTGGTTCCTCTGGCCAATGTTCAGCTTTCAGGTCTATCCCGGAAACGTGCTGAACACCTACCATTGGCGCGCTATTGATGCGGAGCATGTGGTGGTCTGGCGTGGCTGGTACTCTGTTGACGGGGCCGAAGATCCCAAAATCCGCGCACTCGCAATACAGGACCGAGAGACTACCGTTGAGGAAGACATACATCTAGTTGAAAGCGTGCAACGCGGGCTTGGCTCGCGCGGTTATGTGCCGGGTCCGTTGGTCGTTGATCCCAAGGGTGGGGTGAATTCAGAGCATCCCGTTATGCATTTGCAACGCTGGATGAAAGAGGGGATCGAAACATCCTGATCCCTACCCGTACCGACTGTGCGGCGCAACTCTATGTGGCCAAGAAAAACAAAATAGGGCTGGCGGAGAGACGGGGATTCGAACCCCGGTGAGGTGTTACCCTCAACACGCTTTCCAAGCGTGCGCCTTAAGCCACTCGGCCACCTCTCCGCAATGATGCCCCGCATCACTTTTTAATGATGACATGCATCTGGGGGCAACCTAACAGCCTCGCCCAAGCAGATCAATACTAAGCAAGATCATTAGAGTGCGGGCCGCACAGCTGGTGATAATTACCGGCCATCTAAGGGCGCCCGGTCATTCATCAGAAATCTGTTTTTTATTCTGGATGATTTTGACTTGAACAGCGGCGCCTCTGCGTTCAGACTGTCGCCATGGTTAATATTACATTTCGCACTTTTGGATATGTGTTCGGTTTGGTGGCGCTCTATGCTATCTGGACTGATATCAGCACGAGCAACAGCCCCAGCACCGTTTTGGGGCAGTTCTGGTTCGAGCATCATGCGTCATCACTACAAATAACCGAGAGCGTTGTTAGCCGCTATATCGACCCATGCGGTTTAATTATCGCGTTAAATTGTGAGCCGTTTTTATGGCACCCGCTAGTGTCCACCATGTTGGGCTGGCCAGCCGCATTGGTACTGATAATCGTGATGGCATTGATGATGGGGATTGCACGGCTGGCGCGTGGCAGAGGTGCTAGACGCGCATCGGGCAGCGCCCTAAAGCGAAGCGGCACCAAATAACGACACCGCCCATACACTCTAATCTGATACTTAAATCGTCTGTCAGATTACCTGTCAGATTACCGGTCAGGTCACTTGTGGCTGGCCTAGTTGTCACCCATCTTTAGCGCTTCAAAAAAGGCATTCTGCGGGATATCGACTTTGCCGAATTGCCGCATCTTCTTCTTGCCCTCTTTTTGCTTTTCCAACAGCTTTTTCTTTCGGGTGATATCGCCGCCATAACATTTTGCGGTCACGTCTTTGCGCAGGGCTTGGATCGTTTCACGCGCGATCACCTTGCCGCCAATAGCCGCCTGCAATGCGACCTTGAACATTTGCCGCGGCACCAGATCCTTTAGCCGCATGCAGATCGCCCTGCCCTTGCCCTCTGACTGGTTGCGGTGGACGATCATCGATAGCGCATCGACCGGATCACCATTAACCAGAATAGACACTTTCACCAAATCGCCAGTGCGATATCTATCCAGCGCATAATCAAAACTGGCATAGCCCTTGGTGATCGATTTCAAGCGGTCATAAAAATCAAAAACAACCTCGTTCAATGGCAACCGATACACCGCCATAGCGCGGTTGCCCGCATAGGTCAGATCAATCTGCTCGCCGCGTCTCTCGGTGCATAATGTCAGCACAGAACCGAGAAATTCATCCGGCGTCATGATCGTTGCCTTAATCCAAGGCTCTTCGATAACATCGATACGCGTAACCTCTGGCATATCAGCCGGATTGTGCAAATCAAAGCGCGAGCCATCGGTCATTTTCATTTGATAAACCACCGAAGGCGCGGTTGAAATTAGCTCTAGATTGAACTCTCGCGATAGGCGGTCACGAATGACCTCCATATGTAACAGTCCGAGAAAACCACAACGGAAACCAAAGCCAAGCGCCGCCGATGTTTCAGCCTCAAACGAAAATGACGCATCATTCAATGATAGTTTTTCCAGCGCCTCACGCAGGCCCGAAAATTCGTTCGTATCAACCGGGAACAAGCCGCAAAAGACAACCGGAACCGATGGCGCAAATCCGGGCAACGCCTCTTCACACAACCGCCGTTCCTCGGTGATCGTGTCACCAACCTTGGCATCTGAAACCGTCTTTACACCAGCATTAATAAAGCCAATTTCACCGGGGCCGAGTTGGTCTACCGCTGTTGGCTTTGGATGAAACACACCGACGCGCTCGACCGTATGGGTCGCGCCAGTGGCCATCATCCGGATCTTCATGCCCTTTTTCAACACGCCGTCACGCACACGAACAAGTGTCATCACACCAAGATAGGCGTCATACCAGCTATCCACCAACAAGGCTTTGAGGGGCGCGGTTTCATCACCGCTCGGGGCTGGCACGGTTTTCACCACTGCCTCTAGGATCTCTGGAATGCCAACACCGGTTTTGGCACTAGCCGCAACGGCATCATCCGCCGGCAGGCCAATCACCTCTTCGATCTGGCTTTTCACCCGATCAGGCTCGGCGGCTGGCAGGTCAATTTTGTTCAGCACCGGCACGATCTCATGATCTGCCTCGATCGCCTGATACACATTGGCCAGCGTCTGTGCCTCGACACCTTGGGACGCATCAACGACCAAAAGCGATCCCTCGCACGCCGCTAGCGAACGGGACACCTCATAGCCGAAATCCACATGGCCGGGGGTATCCATCAAATTCAGCACATAGTCCTTGCCATCACTTGCCTTATAATCCAAACGCACGGTCTGGGCTTTGATGGTGATGCCGCGCTCGCGCTCGATATCCATATTATCCAGCACTTGATCGGTCATCTCACGCGCGGTCAAGCCACCACAATATTGAATGAGGCGGTCGGCAATGGTCGATTTACCATGATCAATATGGGCAATGATCGAAAAGTTTCTGATCTGTTTTGAATCGGTCATTTGGCAAAATTCCTGACGCGCCACGATGATAGTTAAACCGGCGACTGGCATAGTTTTATAGCGGCTGTGGCTTCTATACAACATCTTGCACGGAAATACCGCGAAAATATCACTGTTGGTGCGTCACCATTGGCAGTAAGGTCACCTTTGTTGTATAAAGACCTTGCAAGAAAAATTCTGGCCAAGCAATGTGGCGAGAAAATCACACTTAATTAAACCAAAGGACAAGAGATCGATGACTAGTCTTGATCATGCCGGCAACCCAAAGAGCGGTGCACGTCATGAAAAATATCGTCCCTTTGCCGGGCCCGATCTTTCTGATCGCACATGGCCTAGCAAGCGTATAACAACAGCGCCAATCTGGTGCTCAGTTGACCTGCGTGACGGTAATCAGGCACTAATCGAGCCAATGGACGCCGCGCGTAAAATGCGGATGTTCAAAACCCTTGTTGCAATGGGCTTCAAGGAAATCGAAGTTGGCTTTCCGTCAGCGTCAGATACTGATTTTAATTTCCTGCGCGAATTGATCGATGGCGGCCATGTCCCCGATGATGTCACCATCCAGGTTTTGACCCAGGCCCGCGAGCATCTAATCGACCGCACGATTGAGGCCCTCGACGGTGCGCCGAACGCCATTTTGCACCTGTATAATTCGACCAGCACATTGCAACGCCGCGTGGTGTTCAAGGCTGATCGTGATGGTGTTAAGCAGATCGCTATTGATGGCGCCAAGATGGTTGCTGATCGCCTGTCAAAATGTGGCGCCGATAATCTGCGTCTGGAATATAGCCCAGAGAGCTTTACCGGCACGGAACTCGATTACGCACTTGATGTGTGCGAGGCGGTTATGGATGTGTGGCAATCGTCACCGGCGGACCCGACAATCATCAATCTGCCTGCCACTGTTGAAATGTCGACACCTAATATCTACGCCGACCAGATCGAGTGGATGAGCCGGCAATTTAGCAATCGTGAGGCGGTGATCCTATCATTGCATCCGCATAATGACCGAGGCTGTGCTGTTGCCGCCACCGAGCTGGCTTTGATGGCTGGCGCGGACCGTGTCGAAGGCACGTTGTTTGGTAATGGTGAGCGTACCGGCAATGTTGATATCGTCACGCTTGGTCTGAACATGTTTACCCAAGGCGTCGATCCAACACTGGATTTCTCCGACATCAATAACCTTGTGGAGACGGCAGAGGTCTGTAACCAACTGCCAATTCATGAGCGCCATCCCTATGCCGGCAAATTGGTCCATACCGCCTTTTCCGGCAGTCACCAAGACGCCATTCGCAAAGGTATGGACGCACTTGCCAATGCAAATGAAAATGTTTGGGAAGTTCCTTATCTGCCGATTGATCCGGCCGATATTGGTCGCACCTTTGAGGCGATTATCCGGGTGAACTCGCAATCTGGCAAAGCTGGCGCCGCCTATTTGCTAGAGGCTGACCACCATATCCGCTTGCCACGCGGAGCTGAGGTCGAATTTTCGTCCATCGTCCAGCGTGAGGCGGATACTACCGGCAAGGAAATTACCAGCCAGCGGATCTGGGAACTTGCTAACGAGCATTACATCAAGGCAAGCGGCCGGTTTGAGTTGCTTGATTTTGACGTTACCAAAGCTAGTCGCGGCGGTAGTGACGAGCGGATTACCGCAACCATCCTGCATGATGGCCCAGACGGAAAACAGGAAGTAAATGTGTCGGCGGTCGGCAACGGCCCGATCTCTGCCTTTGTAACGGCGATGCGGGATAATTTTGACCTAAGCTTCCGGCTCGCCGATTTCGGCCAGAACACACGCTCGGGCACTTCGCGTGCCGAGGCCGCAGCATATGTCGAGCTAGTGGTTGAAAATGACGGCGTTGCCAGCTCGGTGTTTGGAGTCGGAATCGACACGTCAATCACCACGGCGCCTATTCGCGCGGTTGTCTCGGCCCTGAACAAGCTTTAGTCAATCCCGCATACTGACCGTCAGAATAATTCAAGGGGCTACATCTATTGATGTGGCCCCTTTCGTATGTCGGCGACTAGCAACTCTCCCACCGGCGCCCCGTATTAGCCCCGTATTAGCCCCTGTAAAAGCCGCCGTATTAATCACGGTGCGTGAACCCGTATCTGGATTTGTACGAGATATGCACGGGATCTGAGACGGGATTTGTGACGAGATTCATGTATGGATCTATGGGCGGACATGTATGTGGGATTACATCTGCATTGCGCTGTTGATCAATATTGAGCGGCACACCGTTTCCCAAAAACCTCAAATGTAAATGTCGTTTTTAGAATAATTTTTTGGATCTTGCGGATAACAGATATGATTAATCCTTTTTTACCCAATGTTATCTTTTATATAATTACTTTAGTAAAGCGTTTTTTATAGGCATAATTCCATTAGGTAAATTATATATTTTACAATGATTTAAAAAAATGCATGGATTTTTCTTAATGCTTTCTTAATTGAAATAATTTCCCTAATTTCACTCTCTCGTAATTTGTTAACACTAAATTAACCTTTATCTTGCTTTCCTCCCTGCTCGGGTCGCGACGTATTCAGAACAAAGTAATCGCGGTAGATTTTACCCAGGGAGGCATCAATGCAACACGGCTCAGTATCACCAATTCAATTATCCATTATTAATGCGCGCGAAACACAGCCAGTTTTTGACTTTAAACAATGCTACGGAATGGGAAGCATTGCGCCCCCACTGCTAACGACATCTACATCAATGGCGGTCATTCTATTGTTTCTAACCGGTTGCGCTGGCGGCGGCGGTTCTGGCGGAACGGTGCGCGTTGGCGGCCAGACGGCAAGTGGACAAGATTTCGACGGGCAAATTGTGGACGAGACAGGCCCAGACGATCTAGTTGAGACCGATTTGTCAGGGGACGGCCTAGCAGGGGAAGAACCGGCTGAGGATGGCCAAGCTGACGATGGCCAAGCTGAGGATGGAACGGCTGATACTGGCCCCGTGCTGCCGGATCAGCCACCAGCAATTGAAAGCCCTATTATCGTCCTCCAAGAGATCGATCGGCAATTCACTGTGAATGATAGCGCCGAGGCGGCTAATGAAACGCAAATGGTGGAATATGAAGAAAGCGCCCTAAACGCCATTACGGCGGTGACGCTGACCCCGACAGACCAAGCCCAGCGCGCGGATGATCAAGTAACCGTTGACAAGAATTTTGGAAATGGCGCGCTGTTTACTGTCAATGAGACTGCGGATGGTCGCACACTTGACTGGGTCACACCGCCTGATTTTCACGATGACTCCACTCAAAATGAAGACAAGCCAAACACATATGTGGTGCGGCTCAATCTGGGTAGCGAACATATTCAAGACACCAAACTACCCAAAATTGGGGGCCGACGACGAAGGCAGCTACAAACCGCTTTCTAGAACCACTCTAAACAGCAATAGTTACTAAATAGTTAAGATTTGGAAAATTCGACACGCTAATTCAGAAATTCGATAATTATTCAATTTTTTCAGTTGTTTAAAAATGAAAATTTATTACCAAACAGTAAAGGCCATTTAAAAGCAAATTTCCGAGCAACAGCAAGGGGTGCCTGTCATCATTTAAATTGTGATTTTTGTGGTAAATTACCGGAGTTGCGCACCACAGTTTTTGGCGGCAAGAGCAACGATGAACTCACAAATTTTTTCAATCTCTTGATCAGTCAAAGTCGCCTTCATCGGGCTTAATGTGACGGTCACACCCACAGATTTCTTGCCACTCTCGATATTATCACCCTGATAAACATCGAACACAAAGATCTCGTCAGTGAGTGCACCTGCACCCGATTTTACGGCCTTGAGCAAATCACCAGCAGGCAAAGCCTCATCAACGATAAAGGCAAAATCACGGCTTACCGGTTGGAACACCGACATTGATAACAGCGCCCGCGCCGGACCTTTTGATTTTGGCATCGGCACATCGTCAATGTGGATTTCAAACCCAACAGCCCGATTGCGTAACCCAAACAGCTCGACGATCTTTGGATGCAATTCACCAAAGCTGGCCAGCTTAGTGCGGCCCTGTATAAGGCTTCCAGAGCGACCGGGGTGGAAATATCCGTGGGCCTCGTTGGTGGTTTGGATACCACCGGCCTTAACCCCAAGCGATGCCAGTGCCGCTTCGGCGTCTGCTTTGGCATCAAACACGTCAACAATACGGGCGCTACCATGCCATTCGCGCGGTGTGGTGGAGCCATGTCGGATACCGCTACAGGCGATTCGCTGTTGATCAGGATCGTCACCCAAGAACACAGGACCGACTTCAAACATAGCAACATCGCCCTCACCCCGATCCTGATTGCGCGCTGCTGCGGATAACAGGTTTGGCAAGATCGATGGGCGCATGACCGACAATTCTGCGCTGATCGGATTAACCAGCTTTAATGCCGCCGCGCCGCCCTCAAAGGCTTGGGCATGGGTCTCAGATAGGAATGAGAATGTTACCGCCTCCATCAGGCCGCGACTAGCAAGCGCACGCCGCGCTCTAAATTGACGCGCCTGTAGGGGGGATAAAGATGGCTGGGCCACGACATGTTCACGCGGCAAATGCTCCATGACCAAATTGTCATAGCCATGAATACGGGCAATTTCCTCAACCAGATCAGCCGCGCCAACAATATCACCGCGCCATGATGGCGGCGTTACGCGCCATCCGTCACCGGCTTTACCATCACCAATCGCGGCAACCGTAAAACCTAGGGTCTCCAGTATCTTAACCTGTTCATCCGCGGGCACATCCATGCCAGTTAGGTTTTTCACCTTATCCGCGGCTAGGGTAATGTCACGCTCCCAGATGGCACCGGCGCCGGCACCCACAACATGACTGGCCTCACCGCCGCAGGTTGCCGTGACCAAACGTGCCACATGGCCCTGAACCCAGTCCGGCGAGGTCACATCCAGACCACGCTCAAAGCGATAGCGTGCATCAGAATTAATGTTTAGTTTACGCGCCGTCTTGGCGACCGAAATAGGATCAAATATCGCCACTTCGAGGAACATATTGGTGGTCTCATCGCTAACGCCTGTGCGTTCGCCGCCCATAATACCCGCCAGATCATCGGCGCCATGTTCATCCGCTATGATGAACATGCTGGTATCGAGCGCATATTCCTTTTCATTTAGCGCAACCATTGTCTCGCCATCTTTGGCCGGACGGATGGTTAACGTGTCACCAGCGATCTTGTCACTATCATAGGCGTGAAGCGGGCGGCCAAGATCGATCATCACATAGTTGGTGATATCAACAAGGGCGCTAATCGGGCGCTGGCCAACGGCGGCAAGACGGCGCGCCATCCATTCCGGGCTAGCGCCATTTTTCAAACCACGAAAGCTGGTGCCGGTAACGCGTGGGCAAAATGCTTCGGCATTTTCGATTTTCCAATTAATGGGGCTATCAAAGCTGCCTTCATGCGCGGAAAAATCAACGTCCTTAAGCGTGCCATAACCAGCCGCCGAAAGGTCACGCGCCACACCGCGCACACCAAGACAATCGGCACGATTAGGCGTGATGGCAATCTCGATGATCGGATCATCCAGACCGGCAAATGCGGCAAAGCTCATCCCAACAGGCGCATCTTCAGCCAGATCAATAATGCCGTCATGCTCGTCAGATAGCTCCATCTCACGCTCAGAACACAGCATGCCATTCGATTGCTGGCCGCGGATCTCACCAACTTTCAGGGTCAGATCGATCCCCGGAACATAGGCCCCAACCGGTGCAAACACGCCTTTCATCCCGGCCCGCGCATTAGGCGCACCGCAGACAACTTGAACCAAGCCAGTATCAGCGCCGGTATCAACCATACAGACACGCAGCTTGTCAGCATCCGGGTGCTGTTCGGCCGATACAACTTTGGCAATGGTAAAGGCCGATAGCGCAACAGAGCGGTCAACAAAGCTCTCCACCTCAAGGCCAAGCATTGGCAATATTTCTAGAATTTCTTCAAGAGACCGATCTGTTTCAAGATGGTCAAATAGCCAGTCACGGGTAAATTTCATTAGACATTTCCTCCGACTAGGCCGGCATGAATTGACGGCGCGTCAAACGGCAAAAATCCGTAATGACGCATCCAGCGCAAATCACTGTCGTAAAAGGTGCGCAGGTCAGGGATGCCATATTTCAACATGGCAATACGCTCGATCCCCATACCAAAGGCAAAGCCCTGATATTTCTCTGGATCATAACCACAATTGGCGAGAACCTGAGGATTGACCATGCCCGACCCAAGGATTTCCAGCCAGTCATCACCAGCCCCGATCTTTAGACCACCGCCATCACGCGTGCAGCCGATATCAACCTCGGCAGACGGCTCAGTGAATGGGAAATAACTAGGGCGGAAACGAACAGGCAAATCATCAACACCAAAGAAGGCGCGGCAGAAATCAATCAAGCAGCCCTTCAAATGGCCCATATGGATTTTGTCGCCAATGACCAAGCCTTCACATTGATGGAACATCGGCGAATGGGTGGCATCATGGTCAGAGCGGTAAGTGCGGCCCGGCACGATAATTCTAATCGGCGGTTCGGCATTTTCCATCGTGCGGATCTGTACCGGTGATGTGTGTGTGCGCAGAACCTTTCTTTTACCCTCTGCATCGGGCGGCAGATAAAAAGTGTCATGTTCCTGGCGGGCTGGATGCTCTTCAGGGATATTCAGCGCGGTGAAATTGTAATAGTCGGATTCAATATCCGGCCCCTCGGCAACGCTAAAGCCCATCTCGGCAAAGATTGCCACGACTTCTTCAATCGTTCTGGAAAGGGGATGCAGACGCGCATCATCCTGTGGACGGCTTGGCAGAGACACATCAATAGCCTCGGCCGCCAAACGGTCATTCAATTCCGCATCACGCAAATTCGTCTGTTTCGCCGCAATCGCATCGGCAATGGTGGTTTTAACCTTATTCAATTCCTGCCCGGCGGTTTTGCGTGCTTCAGGGTCCATGCCACCAAGATCGCGCATCATCAGCGACAGGCTGCCTTTTTTGCCCAACACATCGATCCGCACGCTCTCCAGCTCATCAAGCGAAGTGGCCGCGGTAATAGATCCCATAATGTCGGAAGTCAGGGCGTCAAGATTTTGCATTTCACCAGTCCTTGGACGGAATTAACAAGAAAATCACAAAGAAATTTATAAAATTCACCAAAATTATCGGTCAGAATATAACAGGCTGCCGCCCCGAACATCCAGACCAATTATGGTCATGAAAGGTTCAAAGCGACAGCCTGGCTTTTGGCTTGGACTTTAAGGCCGGGCTATGCCGCGCGTGAACGCTCCACTAGCGCGGCAAATGCTGCCGGCTCGTGCACAGCAAGATCAGCCAGCATTTTGCGGTCGATCTCGATTCCTGCCTTAATTAGGCCACCCATCATCCGTGAATAGGTTACGCCATGCAGACGGGCCGCAGCGTTAATACGCTGGATCCACAATGCACGGAATTCCCGCTTACGAACGCGGCGGTCACGATAGGCATATTGACGTGCCTTATCGACTGCCTGAGTGGCGGTCCGAAATGTATTTTTACGACGACCGTAATAGCCTTTGGCGGCCTTAATGACCTTGCCATGACGGGCGTGCTTGGTAGTACCTCTTTTAACGCGTGCCATTTACCGGACTCCTTTATGCGTAAGGCAGAAAACGCTTTACGATACGGGCATCCGCATCGCTAAGGATCATCGTACCACGAGCCTTGCGCTTCATTTTTTGGGAACGGCGACGCAGATTGTGGCTAAGGAAGGCAGCAGAGCCGCGAACCTTACCACTAGCGGTCAGGCGAAAACGTTTCTTCGCACCGCTTTTGGTCTTCATCTTGGGCATTTTGACCTCTTTCTTTTTAAGGTGGCCATCATCCTCTATCGCGAGAGGCGTAGCATATTGCTACCGATGGCTATTAACCGGCCAGGCATGCCCTGTTTTTACCCCATGATTTTGCAATCACGGTTTCAGGCCTGAACGCGGCGGATTACTTCGCGAAGTGGTGCTTATACGAGGATCAACACGACTAATCAAGCCCTGTCTGGGACGTTGTACAAGCTTTATTGCGGCAATAGCGATTATTTTGGTGCTAGTACCATGATCATTTGGCGGCCTTCCATCTTTGGATGGGCCTCTACCTTGGCAACTTCGTCAGTTTCGGTGCGTACCCGGCTAAGGATATTCGCGCCTAATTCCTGGTGAGCCATCTCACGACCGCGGAAACGCAGTGTGACTTTGACCTTGTCACCAGAATTCAAGAACTTGAAAACATTGCGCATTTTGACTTGGTAATCATGCTCATCGATATTAGGGCGAAGTTTGATTTCCTTCACCTCGATGATCTTTTGCTTTTTCCGCGCTTCGTTGGCGCGTTTCTGCGCTTCGTATTTATATTTTCCGTAATCGAGAATTTTGCACACAGGTGGGTCAACATTTGGCTGCACCTCGACCAAATCCAAACCGAAATCTTCGGCCTTTGAAATGGCATCTCTGGTGTCAAGAACCCCTAGCTGTTCGCCTTCGGGATCAATGCAACGAACCTGTGGAGCTCTGATTGCTCCATTCACACGCGGGCCGTCCTGAGCGGGCGGCACATTATTATGTGGACGTACTATTTAACTCTCCTGTTATTCTCTGTTTAAGCATTTACACATGGGCGATTCACATGAATGATCCACACCCGTACCGCCCTCTTAGCAAAAAACCCACAAAATCGCTAGTTTTTTACCATATCGGGCAGAAATTCAATAATCAGCCATTTTTGGCGCTATCTGGGGCCAAATCCGGCGGCAGACTTTCATCACGCAATGTTGTCAGCGCTTCCTTCATATCAAGAACCTGCTGTTCGTTCGATCCAAGCCGGCGCAGTGCAACCGTTGACGCCTCTTCCTCACGGCCACCAACGGCGATGATGAACGGCACCTTTTGCACACTATGTTCACGAACCTTATAGCTGATCTTTTCGTTCCGGAAATCACGCACAACACGGAGCCCCAAGGCCTCGGCGGTGCGGGCAACCTGTTCGGCATAATCATTCGCGCTATCAGTAATCGCGGCAACCACAAGCTGGGTCGGGGCCAACCATGCCGGCATACGGCCAGCATATTGCTCGATCAGAATACCAATCCAGCGCTCCATCGAACCCAGAATAGCACGGTGCAACATAACCGGACGGCGGCGGCTACCATCTTCGGCAACATATTCCGCATCAAGACGATCAGGCAGAACAAAATCCACCTGCAATGTGCCACATTGCCAATCGCGACCAATCGCATCACGCAGAACAAATTCCAATTTTGGGCCATAGAAAGCGCCCTCACCCGGGTTCAAAGTGGTTTCCAATCCGGCCGCTTTGGTTGCGTCCGTCAAGGCCAACTCGGCCTTGTCCCACACATCATCCTCGCCAGCCCGCACTTCCGGCCGGTCGGAGAATTTCACGCGAACATCGCTAAATCCGAAATCGGCATAGATGGATTGGAGCAACGCGCAGAACTGTACTGATTCTGAGGTGATCTGGTCTTCGGTACAAAAGATATGCGCGTCATCCTGGGTAAAGGCCCGCACCCGCATGATACCGTGCAATGCGCCCGATGGTTCATTGCGGTGACACGACCCAAATTCAGCCATGCGCAGGGGAAGATCACGGTAGGATTTAATGCCTTGGCGGAAAATCTGCACATGGCACGGACAATTCATCGGCTTTAGCGCCAGAATACGCTCATCCTCGGACTCGGCGGTAAACATATTCTCGCGGAATTTATCCCAATGGCCAGACGCCTCCCATAGGCTGCGGTCCACCAATTGCGGGGTCTTAACCTCGCCATAACCACCGGCATCAAGACGGCGGCGGACATAGTTTTCGATCTCGCGATACATCATCCAGCCCTTTGGGTGCCAGAATACCGAACCGGTCGCCTCTTCCTGCATATGGAAAAAGCCAAGCTGTTTTCCAAGCTTGCGGTGATCGCGCTTTTCCGCCTCTTCAAGCATATGCAGATAAGCGTTCAATTCTTTTTCAGTGCGCCATGACG
>Ga0209654_1000323_pt1 | contig 49174 bp, 49 predicted proteins | sample SaaInl1SG_22_DNA_FD_184646 | JGI IMG/M metagenome (GOLD analysis project Ga0209654, IMG submission 184646) | Marine microbial communities from expanding oxygen minimum zones in the Saanich Inlet - ESP_161SG_22_DNA (SPAdes) (version 2) | ecosystem: Environmental > Aquatic > Marine > Intertidal... | reverse complement strand
CTGAAACTATTCAGCAAGCTGCAGCAAATTATTCGCCAGCTTTAATTGCTAATTATACGTATGATTTGGTGAAAGAATTTAATTCATTTTATCAAAATGTCTCTATCTTAGGCGAAGCAAACGAAATAAAGAAAATATTAAGAGTACAATTGGCACATAAAGTTGCCGAAGTTATAAAATCATCATTCGGGTTATTAGGAATTCAAGTTCCAAATAGAATGTAATAAAACGGTGTCTGAGCGGAGTCGAAGACACCTTAATCAATTGTAAAATGTGATTTCGACTCCGCTCAATCACCAATAAAACATTATAAAATGAAATACGACATTATTATTGTTGGTAGTGGTCCTGGAGGATATGTTACTGCCATTAGAGCTTCTCAATTAGGTTTTAAAACTGCTGTAGTAGAAAAAGAAAGTTTAGGTGGTGTTTGTTTAAACTGGGGATGTATTCCTACCAAAGCATTATTAAAATCTGCTCAGGTTTATGAGTATTTAAAACATGTAGATGAATATGGATTAAAAGCAGAAGCTGTTGATAAAGATTTTGAAGCTGTTGTAAAAAGAAGTCGTGGTGTTGCTGAAGGAATGAGCAAAGGAGTTCAATTCTTAATGAAGAAGAATAAAATTGACGTGATTGATGGTTTTGGAAAAATTAAAGCCGGAAAGAAAGTTGATGTAACTGCTGAAGATGGAAAAGTAACTGAATATAGTGCAGATAATATCATTATTGCAACAGGAGCTCGTTCTAGAGTGTTACCAAATTTACCTCAAGATGGAGTAAAAGTAATCGGTTATCGTCAAGCAATGACCTTACCTTCTCAACCAAAATCTATGATTGTTGTTGGTTCTGGGGCGATTGGAGTTGAGTTTGCATCGTTCTATAATTCTATGGGAACCGATGTTACTATCGTAGAATTTCAACCAAATATTGTACCTGTAGAAGACAAAGACATCTCAAAACAATTTGAGCGTTCTTTGAAAAAAACAGGAATAAAAATAATGACAAGTTCTTCTGTTGAAACAATTGATACTTCTGGAAATGGAGTAAAAGCTTTTGTAAAAACCAAAAAAGGTGAAGAAACTTTAGAAGCAGATATTTTATTATCAGCAGTAGGAATTAAAACCAATATAGAAAACATCGGATTAGAAGATGTTGGAATTATCACAGATAGAGATAAGATTTTAGTAAACGACTGGTATCAAACTAACATTCCTGGTTATTATGCAATTGGTGATATAACTCCTGGTCCTGCTTTAGCACACGTGGCTTCAGCAGAAGGAATTACTTGTGTTGAAAAACTTGCAGGATTACATACGGAAGCAATCGATTATGGAAATATTCCTGGTTGTACCTATGCGAGTCCAGAAATTGCATCTGTTGGTTTAACTGAAGATCAAGCAAAAGAAGCGGGATACGAATTGAAAATTGGAAAATTTCCTTTCTCTGCATCTGGTAAAGCAAAAGCAGCTGGTACACCAGATGGATTTGTGAAAGTAATTTTTGATGCAAAATATGGAGAGTGGCTAGGTTGCCATATGATTGGTGCAGGTGTAACGGATATGATTGCAGAAGCTGTGTTAGGTAGAAAATTAGAAACTACAGGACACGAAGTTTTAAAAACTATTCACCCTCACCCAACGATGAGTGAAGCGGTTATGGAAGCTGTTGCTGATGCGTATGATGAAGTGATTCATTTATAAATAAAACTTGATTTCAGGATTTTACACATATAAAACCGAAGCAAATGCTTCGGTTTTTTTTATGGCATCATATTTGCTATTTACATAATATTAACAAACGTACCAACCATTATTCAAGATTTATAAAATATTGAATTTTGTGGGAGTCATTGTTTGGAAAAGAGAATGTTTACCCCTAAAACCAAAGTTGCTAGCTTTGGTTTTTTTATTTGAAAATTGAATTAAAACACTTCTATTAGATGGCTGCTACTTAAATAAGAATGCTATTTTTGTTGTTCAAGATATCTAGATGATTCAAATTACCAATTCTAAAGCTTTTCTTACAGAAATTCTAAAAGCACTTGTAAAACTTACGATAGCTGGTTTTCTAATTGGATTTTTAAAACAATACGATTTAATCCTTGCCATTCTTCTTGTCTTAAAAATAATGCATGTTATCTATAAGAACATTGTAAAGTCTGCAGCTAATAACTGGATCTTACTAATAGGAATGATCCTCACAGGTTTTGGTGGAATTTTAGGTGAATTTTGGGGCGTTAGCAATCAATATTGGGAATATCATGAAGTTTCTGGAGATTTACCTTTATGGCTGTCTTTTGCTTGGATGTTGGCTTTTTACTTTTTGTATCGAATAGAATCTGGACTGATTCCTCATTTGAAAAATAAAACAATCAAAAATAAATTGATTATTGCCTTTTGGTTATCACTAATTATTCCTGCTTTTGGAGAAATTATCACCATTAATTTAGGGGTTTGGACGTATTATTGGCCTTATCAAATTTTTGGAGTTCCTATCTATGCTTTTGCATGTCTGGTGTTTGTTCACATGCTGGTGTATATCATCTTATCTTCCATTTGTAAAAAATGGAAGATCAACGACATTGTGTTTACTTAGAAATAGTTGTCATTTCGAAATAAGATTTTTCGCCATTGAGAAATCTCATTAATCAGAACTTTAAACTATAAGATTCCTCCTCGTTCCTGGTTCGGAATGACATAATTTAAAAAAAATTATTTACTTAAAACTGCCAAGCAATAATTCTTGTTACTTTATTTCCTTGATGCATCGGAATGATGGTGAAGTTTTTTACTTTTAATTTTTCTCCAGATTTTTGAAGACTTTCAATATTTTCTTTTTTAGAAACCAAACTAGTAAACCAAACACTTGTATCTTTATACAAAGAACTTTGATAGAAATAATTGTGTAAAAATGCTTTTTCACCTCCAGGATACCATAATTCATTATTGTTTCCTGCAAAATTTCTTACGGCATTATTTCCTAAGTTTCTAGACTTTCTTGCATTGGCTCCTTTCGCTTCCATTTCCGATTTATAGAAAGGAGGGTTACAAATAACCGCAGAAAAAGAATCTCCTTTTTCTATAATTCCTTTTAGAATATTAGCTTCATCTAATTGTTGTCTTAATGTAATTTTACTCTTTAAACCATTATCATCCACAATATCTTGAGCAGAATCTAAAGAATCTACTTCAGTATCAACAGCTACGAAATTCCAGTTGTATTCTTTAACTCCTAATAAAGGATAAATACAGGTTGCTCCTGTACCTATGTCCAAAATTTTAATATCTTTTGTAATGCTGGAGGATTCTAATAAGTCTGCGATATAATGGATATAATCGACTCGTCCAGGAATAGGCGGACATAAATTTTCATCAGGAAATGTCCAATCTTTGATTCCGTAATGAACTTCTAATAAAGTCACATTTAGTTCTTTGACTGCTTTAGGATCAGAAAAATCTATCGTAACAGTTCCATATTCATTCTTTCTAACAAAAGGTGCTAAATTCTTATTGTACTTGATTAAAACATCGAAGTTATAACCATTTTTGTGCTTGTTTCTAGGATGCAATCCCGGTTTTGAATTCATTTAGAGTTCTAAGATTGTAAATTCTAGTTTTAGTGGTTTTAATGATTCTTTAAGTGCGATAATTAAGTCTTGACCGTATTCTAAATAAAACTCAGAAAAATTTCGCTGACGCTCTTCTAAGCTTTGATTAGGTAATAATTGTTGTTGTATTGCCGTGATTCTTGTAACTAAATCTGAATGCTTTCTTTTTTCTGCTCGTGACAATCTTTTTTCTAGATTTTCTAAACCTTTGAGTTGTTTTCTATGTTGCGCATCTACAGCTCCTATAAAAGATGGATCTGTTTTTTCTGCTACTCTCCTTAAAGCTAAAAATTGTTGCGTTAATAATTCATTTGCATCTTCAAAACTAAATTGAATATCCGAATTCTCTTGAACTTTTTTTGTGAGTAAATCATGCTGTTTTAGAAACATTTCCTCAAAGGAAATATTCAAATTATTTAATTTCTTTATTTGTTTTTCAGAAACTATTTGCACTGAATTTCTCAATAGTAATATTGGAAACGGAATATTTACCGAATCAAAATATGCTTTTAACTCTAACCAATACGCTAGCTCTCCTCCTCCTCCAATATAACAAAGGTTTGGTAAAATTACCTCTTGGTACAAGGGTCTCATGATCACATTCGGGCTAAATCGTTCCGAATGATTTTCTAATTCTTGCAAAATTTCGGCTTCAGAGAAAACAAGATTGGTATCGTTTACTTTATACTGTCCATCTTCTTCAATAATTCGCTCACGTGAATTATCAGATAAATAAAAGAGATTAATTTCTCTTGGATTTACCTGTACTTTATAGTCTTTCTCTAACTCAGTAATTGTTTTAGAAACAGCTTTATACGAAGTTTGAGACAATAGCTCATCCTTCATGATGGGAGCAAAAACATCTTTCAGTTTTTGATGATCAGCATCAATAATGACCAATCCATATTCTTTAAATAATTCGTTCGCTATAAAACGAGTTGCTTCAGATAAATTTTTATATTGTAAATAAGCTTTTTCAAAAAGTTGCTTGATATATACTGCATTTTTAGAGCTTCCTAAATGTTCTGAAAAAGTTTCAAAAACATCTTGTAATCCATCTAATGAAAATCGCCCTACTGCTCCACCATCTTGTCTATTCCAAACAACTTTACTTCCTTTAAAATTAAAAAAATTAATTTCATCAAAATCGTGATCTTCTGTTGCCATCCAATACACAGGCACAAAATGTTGCTTAGGAAATTTCTCAGATAATTCTTCTGATAAATTGATGGTAGAAATAATCTTGTATAAAAAATATAATGGTCCTGTAAACAAGTTTAATTGATGTCCGGTTGTTATTGTAAATGTATCTTGACTTTGTAACGATTTGATATTTTCAAGAGTCGATTCAGAAGCGTCAACATTTTTATATTGCTCTTGTAAGACATCTACCAAAACAGTTCTAGAATCTGAAGGAAATGAACTCTTCTTCTCATCTATTTGCTTATCAAATCCAGCTATATCGGGAAAATTATGATAGAATTGTTGAATACTTTCTTTCTTTTCTAAATAATCAGACATGGTCTTTGAAAAGAAACCTGTTTTTTGAAAAGGAATATGCGTAAACTTCATAAATTATTGAATTACACAATTAAAACAACACTCACATTCTGTGGTAGAAATCATTAAAAATTAATTTGTTCAAAAATACTAAAATTTGACGACAGCATTACTGCATAAAATAACACTAACAAATCTTTAACGCCTCTTTTTGTCTAAATTAATTCTTACTTTTGATTTTCATCAAAATGAATCATATGAACAGTAGAGTTTTAGTCTTAGTATGCGCCTTATTTTCAACTTCACTTTTTTCTCAAAACATTCAATCTCCTCAAGAATTTTTAGGATATGAATTAGGAAAACGTTTTACAAGACATCATAAAGTCGTAGAGTATTTTACTTACGTAAGTAATCAATTAGACAATGTTCTATTAGAAAAATATGGCGAAACTAACGAGTATAGGCCTTTATATGTAAGTTATATTTCTTCTTCCAAGAATATTAAAAAAATAGAACAAATCCGTCTAAACAATCTTGGTCAGACAGGAATAAAAAATAAAAGTTATAATGATGTTGCCATTGTTTGGTTAAGTTATAATGTTCATGGAAACGAGGCTTCAAGTACAGAAGCATCAATGCAAACTTTATATGAACTAGTTACAAAAAAGAAAGATTATTTAGAAAACACCTTAGTAATTATAGACCCATGTATCAATCCTGATGGACGAGATAGATATGTAAACTGGTTTAATCAAGTAAAAAGTACACCTTATAATGTTGATCAGAATGCAAAAGAACACAGAGAGCCATGGCCAGGTGGAAGACCAAATCATTACTTATTTGATTTAAATAGAGATTGGGCTTGGGCTACTCAAGTAGAAACTTCGCAACGTTTAAAAATTTATAATAAATGGATGCCACATATTCATGTAGATTTTCATGAGCAATTTATTAATAGCCCTTATTACTTTGCACCAGCAGCAGAACCCTTTCATGAAATAATTACCGATTGGCAACGTGATTTTCAGACACAAATTGGAAAAAATCACGCAAAATATTTTGATCAAAAGGGATGGCTTTATTTTACAAAAGAAAGCTTTGATTTACTGTATCCAAGTTATGGAGATACCTATCCAACTTATATGGGAGCTATTGGAATGACTTATGAGCAAGCGGGGCATGGAATGGCTGGATTAGGAATTGATACTGATCATGGATACGAATTAACTTTAGTTGATAGAGTTGCTCATCATAAAACCACAGGTTTATCTACCGTTGAAATAGCTTCTAAAAATGCTGCAAAATTGAATACAGAGTTTAATAAATTCTTTAACAACAGCAATTTACAATATAAAAGTTATGTCTTAAAAAACGAAAATAAAGACAAAACAGAACGATTGATTAACTTATTAGACAAGCATGAAATCGCCTATGAATATTCTGAAGAAGGTCAAGTAAAAGGATACAATTACCAAACTCAGAAAGAAGGTCGTATGAATGTAAATCCTTTTGATTTGGTTATTCATAGCAATCAACCCAAAGGAAAAATGGTAAAAGTACTTTTTGAACCCAATGCTAAATTAGCAGATTCTTTAACCTATGACATTACGGCTTGGTCTTTACCATATGCACACGGATTCAAAGCAATGGCATCTAAAACGAAAGTTCCTTCAAGAAAAGATTTCTTGGTAGGAATGGTTTTTAACAAACCCAACAATGAGGCTTATGCCTATTTATCAAAATGGAATAGTCTAGAAGATGCTGCTTTCTTAGCAGATGTTTTAAATAAAAATCTAAGAGTGCGTTTTGCTGAAGAAGATTTTGCGATTGAAGGACAATCATATAAAAAAGGAACTTTAATTGTTTTACGAGGTGATAATAAAAAAAATAACGATTTTGATGCAGAATTGACTGCTATAGCTAACCAGCATGGTAGAGCACTTCAATCAGTTAAAACAGGATTTGTAAGTTCTGGAAAAGATTTTGGGTCATCAAGTGTAAATCCTATCAACAAACAAAAAGTAGCTGTGCTATCAGGAGACGGAACTTCTTCTTTAAGTTTTGGTGAGATCTGGCATTTCTTTGAAACGCAATTAAAATACCCATTAACAATTTTAGATACCGATTATTTTAGTAGTGTAGATTTAGATGCTTTTGATGTTTTAATCATTCCTAATGGCTATTACAGTAGTATTTTAAACAAAAGTGGTTTAGAAAAAGTAAGTAAATTTTCTAGAAATGGCGGAACAGTAATCGCAATAGGAAGTGCTTTAAGAAGCTTTGCAGGTAAAGATGGCTTTGCATTAAAAAGAAAGAAAGCTACACCAGATAGCAAAGAAAAGAAAACTCCCAATTTAACTACTTATGCAGATCAAGAAAGAGCTGGAGCAGATAATTTAATTACAGGAGCCATCTTTAAAAGTACGGTAGATGCAACGCATCCGTTAGCATTTGGTTATGATGATTCTTACTTCTCATTAAAATTAGGAAGTGGAACCTACGAATATTTACAAAACGGAAGCAATGTTGCTTACTTTGATCAAGATGCTACTAATGTATCTGGATTTGCAGGTAAAAAAGCTTTAAAAAATATCCCTGAATCGTTATTGATTGGTGAAGAAAGAAAAGGAAGTGGAAGTATTATTTATATGGTAGACAATCCTTTATTTCGTTCGTTTTGGGAAAATGGAAAATTGTTTTTCGTGAATGCAATTTTCTTTAGAAACTCTAGTGAAATAAAGAGATAAAAAACTTTTTTTAATTATAATAAATGAAATCACCTGTAGTACTTGCGAATCGATTTAGAGAGGTTTTATTAAATGGTGTATGGATTGCGAATACCAATTACAAACATCAGTTAACTGATATTTCTTGGCAACAAGCAAACACCAAAATTGGTTCTTTGAATACCCTTGCTGCTTTAACGTTTCATATCAATTATTATATCGCTGGAATCTTACCGGTTTTTGATGGTGGATCATTAGATATTAAAGACAAATACAGTTTTGATACTCCAGAAATTACATGTCAAAAAGATTGGGAAAGCTTGGTAAACTCATTAATAACAAATGCAGAAATCCTTGCCAATAAAGTTGAGCAACTTGAAGATAAACAACTTTTAGATGCTTTTGTTGATGAAAAATACGGCACCTATCAAAGAAATATAGAAGGAATGATCGAACATTGCTATTATCATTTGGGTCAGATTTCGTTGATTAAAAAAATGGTGTTTGAAAAAGAGTAAAATTATTTGACAGGGGTTCCGTATAAATCAAAATCACCCGCTTCGTGAATTTTGATATCGACAAAGTCACCAATCTTAACATAATGCTCTCTAGCATCCACTAAAACATCGTTATCTACATCTGGTGAATCAAATTCGGTACGACCATAGAAATAGTTTCCTTCTTTTCTATCGAACAAACATCTAAAGGTTTTTCCTATTTTCTCTTGATTGATTTCCCATGAAATTTGAGATTGTATTTCCATGATTTCGTTGACTCTTCGGAACTTTACATCAGCAGGAACATCATCTTCTAAAACATACGCTCCTGTATTTTCTTCATGAGAATATTCAAAAGCACCCATACGCTCAAAACGCATCTCCTCTACCCAATCTTTCAATTCTTGAAACTGTTCTTCTGTTTCACCAGGATATCCAACAATTAAGGTAGTTCTAATTCCCATTTCTGGAACTACTTCACGAAATTTATGAATTAATGCGGTAGTTTTTTCATGTGTAGTACCACGTTTCATCGATTTTAAAATCTCGGTATTGATGTGCTGTAAAGGAATATCTAAATAATTACAAACTTTCGGTTCGTTTTTCATTACCTCTAAAACATCCATTGGAAATCCTGTTGGAAATGCATAATGCATTCGTATCCATTCAATTCCGTCTACTTTAGCTAAGGCTTTTAGTAACTCTGCTAAGTTTCTTTTTTTGTAGATATCTAATCCATAATAGGTTAAATCTTGTGCAATTAACATAACTTCTTTGATACCCTTTGCTGCTAATTTTTCAGCTTCAATAACAATCTCTTCAATGGGCGTTGATTTGTGTTTTCCCCTCATTAAAGGGATGGCACAAAAAGAACAAGGTCTATCACAGCCTTCGGCAATCTTTAAATATGCATAATGCTTTGGTGTAGTTGTTAAACGTTCACCAATCAATTCGTGTTTATAATCTGCTCCTAAAACTTTTAAAAGATTTGGTAAATCATGTGTTCCAAAGTACTGATCTACATCCGTAATTTCTTTTTCTAAATCTGGTTTATAGCGTTCACTCAAACAACCAGTCACAAAAACCTTATCTACTTCTCCTGCAACTTTCTTTTCTACATAATGTAGAATTGTATCAACAGATTCTTCTTTGGCTTTTCCAATAAAACCACAGGTATTGATAACTACAATATTTCCTTCATCATTCTTATCTTCATGAACAACGTCTTTCCTATTGGCTTTTAGTTGCCCCATCAAAACTTCAGAATCATAGATATTTTTAGAGCAACCTAAGGTTACAACATTAATCTTGTTTTTCTTTACCGATTTAGTTCTCATTCTCTTTTTTTAGGACGACAAAAGTACGTTTTCTAAGATGAATTTTACTTGTAATTTTCTGGCAATTTTCGGTGCTTGGTAAGTTGTTCAAAAGCATTTCCTAAAATTAATAATCTTGATTCTTCTTTTGGCTTTACTATAAAAGTGAGGCTAATAGGTTCTCCGGATTTTTTATAACCCATAGGAACAGTAATGTTTGGATACTCAGCAACTGCAGAATACGCAGAATGATAATTATTGATTGATAAAATGGCATCTAAGTTCTCTTTATCTAATGCTTCAAAATAATTACGAGCATTTGCCATTAAAGTCTTTTTTATTTCTTGTAATTGCGCTACAGTTGTAGTATCTGCTACAATTCCATCAAATAATTGTTGACCATAAGGAGCTCTTAAAATAGAGTCTTGAAGATTATAATTGATGACATCTTGCACAGAAGAAACTTTGACATTTTTATCCGTATGATTTTTTAAATACTGAGGTAAATCGTGTTTCATATCAATATTTAATAAGGTTAAGAATCCTGGTAAACCAACTTGTAGTGGTGTAATTTCTACGATTTCTGCACCATTTTCCTTTATAATATTGATGTTTGCATTAAAAACAGAGTCTTGTAAATAGCTTTTTATAATTCCGAATCGCTTACCTTTTAAATCATCTTTAAAAGATCCATAATTTTTATCTACATAATCATATGATTTAGAATCTTGTTTATCAAAACCATACATAGCATTTATAAATATCCAACTATCCATAACGCTTTTTGTCATTGGACCAGGAGTATCTAAAGTGCTAGAAATAGGTACAATTCCTGTTCTACTTAATAATCCAACTGTTGGTTTTAATCCAACTACAGAATTCTGACTAGAAGGTGAAGTAATAGAACCCGCGGTTTCAGTTCCTACTGCTGCTACAGCATAATTGGCTGCCACTAAAGCTCCACTAGCCGCACTAGATCCACCGGTTTCAAATTCAGCTCTACCATAAGGGTTTAATGTTTGTCCACCTACAGCACTATAGCCTAAAGGACAGCCAGTACAAAAATAGTAAGCCCATTCGCTTAAGTTTGCTTTTCCTAAAATTAACGCCCCTTCTTCTTTTAATCGTTTCACGATAAAGGCATCTTCTGTATTTTTATTATCAGCCAAGGCTAATGCGCCCGCTGTTGTTGGCATTCCTTTTGTATTAATATTATCTTTTAGAAAAATTGGCATTCCGTAAACCTTCTGTGAAGTTGCATTTTTATTAGTACGTTCTGCATCTCTTTTTCTAGCTTCGTCTAATACATTTGGATTTAAAGCAATAATAGCATTCAACGATTTTGTACTATCACTTTCAAATTTTCTAATTCTATATAAATAAAATAAGGTTAGTTTTTCATAAGAAAGTTTTCCTTCTTTTACACTTTCTTGTAATGATGGGATATCTTGTTCTAGAATTAATGGCTTTAAGTTGTTGTATTCTTCTTCAGAAAAATTAGAAGCCAATTCTTGATTAAAAGGTTTAAAAACCTCATTCATATCCAATACTTTAGATTGAAATAACTTGAATTTCATTCTAGGATTTTCATGATTTTGCTGTTTCTTTAATTCAGCTGTCTCATCATATTTATTGAAAGTTTCTGGGGCTTTGTTCTCTTGACAAGAGAATACTAATCCTATGAAGACGAAAAGTGTACTAATTTTTTTCATTGATATCAAATTTGATAGAAACCAAAGATAAGATATAAAAGCAAAAAAACAGGAAGTAATTAATTGTGAAAAATCATTATTCTAAAACTAAAAAAACAAACAAGAAGCGATATCATAAGAACTAATCAAATTGTTAATCGAATATTTACTAGTCAAGGGCTAAAACAAGAGAATAATGAAACTTTGAATTTTTTAATCTTAGGCGAAAAAAAATTCCATATGATTTCTAAATATTTAAACAAACAGAATAAGCTTGATGAAGCCTCAAGAGGCCCACTATACTTTGAGCTACAAGCATTCAATCTTAGTTGGAGTAAATATGAGATTTTTAAACACTTTACAGATTTTGATTTTAATCAAGTTACTATCGATCAAAAAAATAAAATAATTAAACAATTGTCGTCTAAAATTGAACTTATAAATGAGTACCCTGGGCTTGGTTCTATTCAGCAAATAGATAATACTGTAATTTTAGTTTTAGATAAAAAACTCTTGAAAAAGTAATTATTTAAAAAAACTGTCAATAAACTCGTGTTTATTAAACACTTGTAAATCATCAATACCTTCTCCTACTCCAATATATTTTACTGGAATTTTAAATTGATCTGAGATACCAATCACAACTCCGCCTTTGGCTGTTCCGTCTAATTTAGTTACTGCTAAAGAAGTAACTTCGGTTGCTTTGGTGAATTGTTTGGCTTGCTCAAAAGCATTTTGTCCGGTAGAACCATCTAAAACTAATAATACATCATGAGGAGCGTCTTCTACCACTTTTTGCATGACACGTTTAATTTTAGTCAACTCATTCATTAAATTGACTTTATTATGTAAACGACCCGCTGTATCTATAATCACAACATCTGCATCTTGTGAAACAGCAGATTTTAAAGTATCGAAAGCTACAGAAGCTGGATCAGAACCCATTTCTTGTCGAACAATAGGAACCTCTGTTCTATCAGCCCAAACCTGTAGTTGATCTATTGCAGCAGCTCTAAACGTGTCAGCCGCACCTAAAACAACCTTTAAGCCTTTCTTTTTAAATTGTGCTGCTAGTTTCCCAATGGTAGTTGTTTTCCCAACACCGTTTACACCTACAACCATTAAAACATATGGTTTTTTAGTGGATGGAATTGTAAACTCTGTATCATTTCCAAGATTAGTTTCAGAAAGCAATCCTGCAATTTCCTCTCTTAAAATTACATTTAACTCGTCAGTTCCTAAATACTTGTCTTTTGAAACTCTGGCTTCAATTCTATCAATAATCTTTAAAGTAGTTGCTACACCAACATCAGAAGCTACTAAAATCTCTTCTAAGTTATCTAAAACATCATCATCTACTTTAGATTTTCCAGCAACAGCTTTCGATAACTTATTTAAAAAGCTAGATTTTGATTTTTCTAATCCTTTATCTAAAGTTTCTTTTTTCTCTTTTGAAAATATTTTTTTAAAAAAACTCATTTGTTTTGATGGGTATTTAAGTGCTTCAAATTTAAAGAAATTAACGGCATAAAAAAAGCTACTCTCAAAATAGAAAGTAGCTAGTATATGTTGTTAAAAATAAACTTATTTTTTTGCTAAAAAACTGTCTACTTTAGAAGGATCCATGATAGCTTCAACAAAAGTATAAGCTCCTGTTTTTGGAGATCTTACCATTTTGATTGCTTTACTTAGTCTTTTTGAACCTGTCTGTAACGATGCTACTGATTTCTTTGCCATGTCCTTATATTATTTAATTTCTTTATGTACTGTCATTTTCTTCAAGATAGGGTTGAATTTTTTAATTTCAATTCTATCTGGAGTATTCTTCTTATTCTTAGTAGTAATGTACCTTGAAGTTCCTGGTTTTCCAGTTGCTTTGTGTTCTGTACATTCTAAAATTACCTGTACTCTGTTTCCTTTTTTTGCCATCTTTCTATACTTTCTAGAAAATTACTTAGTTAAGAAACCTTTTTCTCTTGCTTCTTTAATAACAGCAGAGATTCCTTTCTTGTTAATATTTTTTAACGCAGAAGCAGAAACTTTTAATGTAATCCATTTGTCTTCTTCTGGAATGTAAAAACGCTTAGTCATAAGATTAGCGTTAAACTTTCTTTTCGTTCTATTCAAAGCATGAGAAACGTTGTTTCCTACCATTGCTTTTTTACCTGTTAATTCACAAACTCTAGACATCTTCTTACAGTTTTAATTTCTTTTCTTTAAACGAGGTGCAAATCTACAATATTTTTAAAATCTTACAAAAACAATTTTAGTTATTTTTTTAGAATTTCTTCTTGTAACATTTGAAGTGATTTATTTACCGTTCTATTTATGACTTTTTCTCTTGGCTGACCAAAGTTAAACTCCTCTATATGAACACCTTTATCTGAAGCGATTGCAATAAAAACCACACCTACTGATTTATCTGTTTTATCAGTTGTTGGCCCTGCATTTCCGGTAACTGCTATCGCATAGTCAGAATTTGTTTTATTTTTAACAGAAAGTGCCATTTCTTTGGCTACTTGAGAACTAACAACAGAATGATTTCTTATGGTTTCTTCTGAAACATTTAATAGCTCTTGTTTCATTTCTGAGGAATATGTAATAAAGCTTCCTATATAATAAGCTGAAGATCCTGCTACCGAAACAATAGTTGCTGCTATTTTTCCTCCAGTCAAACTTTCAGCAGTTGACAGTGTTTTTCCTGAATCTTTCAACAAGTTACCAATATGTTCTTCAATGGTAACTCCATTTTCTTGTCCGGTAATGATATCTGAAAGTAACTTATATAATAGCTGTAGCTCCTTTTCTAGGGCTCTTTCTAATATAGACTTATCTGTTCCTTTAGCTGATAGACGCAAACGGACTCTTCCAAAGGATGGTAAATAGGCCAGTTTTATATAACTAGGTAGATTGTTTTCAAAATCTTCAATTCTTTCTGCAATCATACTTTCACCCTGGCCATAAGTCATAATGGTCTTATGCATGATAAAAGGAAGTTTAAATTGTTTTTGAATTCTTGGTATCACTTCATATTGCATCAATCCTTTCATTTCATAAGGAACCCCAGGCATCGAAACAAAAACCGTATTATTTTCATAAAACCACATTCCTGGTGCTGTCCCCAAACCATTCATCAGTAATGTTGCATTAGATGGGAGTTGTGCTTGATATTGCTGTACTTTGTTATATGGAATTTTATATTTTTTAAACATCCTTTTTATATGCGCTATCACTTCAGGATATTCTATAGAATCATTTATATTGAAATATTGGGCAATTGTTTTTTTAGTAATATCGTCTTTAGTCGGACCTAATCCACCAGTAATAATAACTATATCAGCTCTATTTTGAGCTTCTTGTAACGCATTTAAAATGTGCTGCTTGTCATCTTGAATAGAGGAAATTTGATATACCGACACCCCTATTTTATTCAATTCGGTTCCAATCCATTGCGAATTTGTATCTACAATCTGACCAATTAATATCTCATCACCAATGGTAATTATTTCTGCATTCATTACTTAACTCTGATTTCAAAAGATTTGTGATCTGCAATCTGACCAATTAAAACATCGTTTTCAGAAACTTTTCCTACTCCAGCAGGAGTTCCTGTATAGATAAGGTCTCCTTTTTTTAGGGTGAAGTATTGAGAAACATAGCTTATCAATTCGTCAATTTTCCATAGCATTGCATTGGTGTTTCCATCCTGAACAACCTCATCATTCTTTAATAATTGAAAAGACAAGTTTTCTAAGTTAAATTCAGATTTCGGATAAAACTCCCCTACAACAGCACTTCCGTCAAAAGCTTTTGCTTTTTCCCAAGGCAATCCTTTTTCTTTACATTTTTGTTGAACATCCCTTGCTGTAAAATCGATCCCTAATCCAATTTCATCATAATATTTATGAGCAAATCGTTTCGCTATATGTTTTCCAACTTTGTTAATTTTGACTAAAATCTCTACTTCATAATGTACATCATTTGAAAATGATGGAATGAAAAATGGATTTTTTTTAGGCAAAATAGCAGAATCAGGTTTTAAAAAAACAACCGGGTTTTCTGGTCTTTCGTTTGCTAGCTCTTCTATATGTTTAGCGTAATTACGGCCGATACAAATTATTTTCATACAAGTTTAAGTTATGAATTACTCTACGGAATCCATTGTTTTGGAAAATTTGGTTTTCTTTTTTCTAAGAATGCATCACGTCCTTCTTTCGCTTCATCTGTCATATACGCTAAACGAGTCGCTTCTCCTGCAAATACTTGTTGACCAACCATACCATCATCCGTTAGATTCATAGCAAACTTTAACATCTTAATAGAAGTTGGTGATTTTGCTAGAATTTCTTGTGCCCATTCATAAGCCGTAATTTCTAATTCATCATGAGGAATTACAGCATTAACCATCCCCATTTCATAAGCTTCTTGCGCTGAGTAATTTCTTCCTAAAAAGAAGATTTCTCTCGCTCTTTTCTGCCCAACCATTTTTGCCAAATAAGCAGAACCATAACCACCATCAAAAGAAGTAACATCTGCATCTGTTTGTTTAAAAATAGCATGTTCTTTAGAAGCTAAGGTTAAATCACACACCACATGCAAACTATGTCCGCCACCTACAGCCCAACCTGGCACTACAGCAATTACAGCTTTTGGCATAAAACGAATTAAACGTTGTACTTCTAAAATGTTTAAACGATGATAACCATCTTCTCCAACATACCCTTGATGACCTCTGGCTTTTTGATCACCACCAGAGCAAAATGAATAAACACCATCTTTTGTTGATGGCCCTTCGGCTGATAATAAAACTACACCAATTGATGTATCTTCACCTGCATCATAAAATGCATCATAAAGTTCACTGGTGGTTTTAGGACGGAAAGCATTTCTAACATTAGGTCTGTTAAATGCTATTCTTGCTACTCCATTTGATTTCTGATAAGTAATATCTTCATACTTCTTAGCGGTAATCCACTTGGGTTGTATCATAATTCTAAATTTTTATCGTTCTAAAAATAGTGCTTTAGAAGATTTTAAAATGTATACAAAAATAAACATTCCAAATTGTCAAAAGTAATATTGACTCAAATAATGTTTTCTTGTTTTTTAAAAACTTATATCTTTAACAAAAAATGATTCTTCAATTATGAGAATACTGGTGATATTACTTTTTCTATTTTCTTTTTCATCAACATTTGGTCAGAAAACCATTTATAAAGAATATGAATCAGAAGAACTGAAAGATATTAGAGACGTTTCTATCTATCTTCCAAAGAGTTACAACAAAGATTCTATTTCAAATTTCCCTCTAGCAATAGTATTAGATGGTCACAAATTGTTTGATTTATATGTAGGGACTTCTAACTATTACGCCTCTCAAGATAACGCACCAGAGCAAATTGTTGTGGGTGTTAATATGGAAGAGACCAGAAATAAAGATGCTGCTTTTGATGTTACAAATAGTAATTTAACTTCAGACTCTAAACGTTTTTATCGTTTTTTAAGAGATGAATTAATTCCTTTCATAGAGGCAAATTATAAAACCTCTCCTTTTATTACTATTGTTGGCGAAAGTTTAACTGGCAATTTTATTACACATTTTTTAAAAGAGAAGGAACCCATTTTTAACGCTTACATCTGTTTAAATCCAACCTTAGCAGTAGATATTAATAAACAAATGCAATCCTATAAACTAGAACGTTTTGGAACTGTAGATAATACTTTTTATTTCTACTTATCTGGAAATCCTTATGCTAAGGGACAACAATTGTCAAAAATTAAAACTTTTGGAAAATTTATGACATCAGTAAGTATTGATAATTTTAATGTGGTTTTTGATGAATTATCCAGTTCCCCGAGTTCTTCATCTGTAATTGGAGAAGGAATGTCTAGAGCTTTTGCAAAGGTTTTTGAAATATATTCTGGAATTACAGCAGAAGAATATGATACAAAAATCAAAAACTTAAGTCCACCTGATGCCATTACATATTTAGAAATTAAATATTTAGATATCGAATTTTTATTTGGTTCTAATATTGGAATTAGACAACGAGATGTGATTGCGATAGAGGATATTATTTTAGATAAAGAAAATGGAGATTATTTAGATGATTTTGGAAAAATGATCTTAAAACTTTACCCAACTTCTGAGATGGGCCATTATTATTTAGGAAGATATTATGAATCTGGGAAAGATTACACTGCTGCTTTAGAACAATATCGTTTAGGGTATGGGAAAATGAATCCCGCGGATCCAAATGCTGATTTATTTTATCAAAATGTAGAGCGTCTACTAGATAACAGAGATTAAATTTTCTCTATACTATCTTCATGTAAAACTACTTTTTTCTCTTTATACAAAGCTCCTAAAGCTCTTTTAAAGGCTTTTTTACTCATTTGTAAATGAAACTTTATCGATTCTGGTGTACTTTTATCTGTTAGCATTAAAGCTCCTTTCTTTTGCTCTAATTGATATAAAATTTTTGATTTGTCGTCATCAATTGTATTTCTATAACCCAAAGGTCTAAGAGAGACATCTATCTTTTCATCTTCTCTAATATTTTTTATATAACCAATAGTTTTAACACCTTCTTCTAAATCTGAAAAAATTTCGCTTTTATATACCAAACCTTCTAATGATTCTTCAATTAAAACAATAAAACCAAGCATCGTTTCTTTTCCAACTATGATATCTACTTTTTGTCCAATTTCTAACTCCATCATTCTTATTTTAAACTATTAATATATTCTTTTAAAACTAAATCATTTTGATCACTAGGTGTAAGTATCTCCAATAATTTTGGCCCATCAGACACTTCATAAAAACCATCTAGCTCTTTATCTAAAGTTTCTAAATTATGAGCTATACGATACTCAAATCCAAACATTTTGCACAAGTGTTCTGCAGTTAAACAATGTGGAGTTTCAAAATATTTCAGTGAATTGGTTAATTTTGGGCCAGGAATAATTTTAAAAATCCCTCCACCAGAATTATTAATCATTATAATTCTAAAATCTTTAGGAATGTATGAATTCCACAAGGCATTACTATCATACAAAAAACTTAAATCTCCTGTAATTAAAGTTGTTGGATTTGTTGAAGCATATGCAGCTCCAATTGCAGTACTTGTACTTCCATCAATTCCGCTAGTTCCTCTATTACAAAAAACTGTAAGTGTTTTATTAATAGGATATAATTGCGAATATCTAATAATTGAACTGTTACTAAACTGAATTTCAGAAAAATACGGAATGACTTCCAATACTTTTTCAAATACTTTTAAATCTGAAAAAGGTGCTGTTTTAATATATTTATTGTGTTTTTCTCTTGTAAGGTTCTTATAATCTGTCCATTTAGATTCGTAAGTACTGTCATTATCATAATCGACTAGTTTCCAAAAGTTTTTAAAAAAGGAAAAACTGTCAATTTTAAGATGTTTGTTTAATACATGAAAAGTATCAAAAGCTCTTAATTCATTTACATGCCAGTGCTGTTTTGGAGCATAATCACGTAAAAACTTTTTAATTTTTTTTGAAACAACTAATCCTCCAAAGGTTAATAAAATATCTGGTTGCAACGATGTAAACTCTTCTTCAGTTAAATTGAAAATAAGATTATCAATAGAATTCACAAATCTTTTATTGTGAAGGTTTGACGTCGTTTCAGTCAATACTAAAACTGATGGGTCATCAGCAACTTTATCTAACAACGCCTCTAATTCAGTATTTGGAGCATGTACTCCAACTAGAATCATTTTTTTCTTTGCAGCATTCCAATCAGCTGCTAATTCATTATAATTTATAGCGGCTTCATTTTCATATTTTTGAACAGGAAACTGATAGCTAGACATAGAATCTACAGTTTCGTATAAAGGCTCATCAAATGGCGCATTGATATGAATTGGTCCTTTTACATGCGTTAACAACTCAAACCCTTTGGTAAGTGATTTGATATTATTTTCAGTATCAAATTCTTTTAGGTTTGCACTGTAAAGTATATGATTTTGAAATACGTTTTCTTGTCGAATCGTTTGTCCATCACCAATATCAATAAGATGTTTTGGTCTATCTGCAGAAATAACAACTAAAGGTATCTGACTGTAATAAGCCTCGGCAATTGCTGGATAATAATTTAATAATGCAGAACCAGAAGTACAAACAATTGCAACTGGTTTTTGAGTTTGTTGTGCAATTCCTAATGCAAAAAAAGCAGCACAACGCTCATCAACAATACTAAGCGTTTCAAAATCTTCGTGATTAGAAAAACCAATTGTCAATGGAGCATTTCTTGAGCCTGGAGAAATAACAACCGTTTGAATTTCAAATTGACGACAAGCAGTAATAATTATTTGTGCTAATTCCTTTTTAGGATACATATTTATAGTGACAAAGTTTCAAAGTCAAATTAGTAGCAAAGTCGCAAAGACTCAAAACTTTTAACTTTGAAACTTTGCGACTTTGTAACTTTCTTTCTAGTTTCCTTTTTGGTAATCAGCTAAAAATTTAGCCAAACCAATATCCGTTAAAGGATGTTTTAATAATCCACTAATTGCACTAAGAGGCCCTGTCATTACATCGGCTCCTAATTTTGCACAATCAATAATATGCATGGTATGACGAACAGATGCTGCTAAGATTTGAGTTTCGTACATATAGTTATCATAAATCAACCGAATTTCAGAAATCAAGTTTAAACCGTCAGTTGAGATATCATCCAAACGACCAATAAATGGAGATACATACGTTGCTCCTGCTTTGGCAGCCAACAAAGCTTGTCCAGCTGAAAAAACTAAAGTAACGTTTGTTTTGATTCCTTTGTCAGAAAAATACTTACATGCTTTTATTCCGTCAGCAATCATAGGAAGTTTAACTACAATCTGAGGATTTAAAGCAGCTAAAGCTTCACCTTCTCTTACCATTCCATCAAAATCTGTAGAAATCACTTCTGCAGAAACATCGCCATCAACTTCTTTGCAAATTGCTTTGTAGTGATTGATAATATTAGCTTCACCTGTAATTCCTTCTTTTGCCATTAAAGATGGATTAGTAGTAACCCCATCTAGAATACCTAAGGCTTGTGCTTCTTTAATTTGATCTAAATTTGCTGTGTCAATAAAAAATTTCATGTTGATTTATTTAGTTGTGTATTATAATTTATAGTGATTCATTAGTAGTTTTTCGTACATTTTACTTGGTAATATTCTCTTCAAAACAATCGAGAATTTTTCCATAAAAGCTCCCACTTTATAATGTACTTTAGGATGACTTGTGTTGATAATTTTATAAATCTGTTCAGCCATTTTAATTGGATTCATTCCGCTATCTACATGAGCATCCATTAAATTTAAATTTAATTGATATTTTTGTTTATAAGCTGAATTTTCAAATATTGGCGTATGATATCTTCCTGCGGCTATGTTAGTGGCAACATCACCTGGAGCAACATTAGCCATCGTAATTCCAAATTCTTTAACTTCCATTCTCGTTGCCTCAGTAACCAATTCTAGAGCTCCTTTTGTAGCGGAATAGATTCCTCTATAAGGCAATCCCATAGATCCAGCGATTGAAGTGACATTGATAATTACACCAGATTTTTGCTTCCGCATGTGCGGTAATACGATTTTCATTACATCAATTGCACCAAAGAAATTAGTTTCAAAAACCTTTCTCATTTCATCGGTAGGTGTATCTTCAATCGGTCCTGTAATTCCCATTCCAGCATTATTGACTAAAACATCAATTCTTCCTTCCTTAGTAATAATATGATTAATTGCCTTTTCCATAGAATCTAATTTGGTAACGTCTAAAGGAATTAACGAATAAGAATCGTCTGGATTACTTTTTGGATTTCTTCCTGTACCATAAACAGTATAATTTTTTGCTGCTAAAAACTCGGCTGTAGATTTCCCAATTCCAGAAGAAGCACCAGTGATTAAAACTATTTTAGACATGAAAATGTAACGAATGAATTAGATAGAACAAATATCTAAAAAGAAAGTGTGAATATCATAAAATATATAGGTAGATATTAACAGAGTTATGAATAAAAGAAGGACAAATTAGAAAATAAAGGGCACAAAAAATGGCAAGCTACCTACATCACACTGCTACAACCAAGTACTCTTGCTGCGTTCCCGCCCTGGGAGATTCCGAGGGAGCTAGTTGTGTAGGACTTGCCGACGCAAATTTACAACCAATTTTTATTCTAGCAAATGAAAACTTTCTCATTTTTTATGTAACTTTTCTAATCGTTTGGTTACTAATCTATTGATTTGAATAAATTTTCAACCAAAAAAACACTGAAAATGAATTCTTTATATTTGTATATAACTAACTAAATTTTAAAAAAAATGGAAAATCAAGTATCAAGTAAAAGTACCATGCTAAATTACGGTTTGGTTCTAGGAATAGTATCAATTCTAATTAACCTTGTGGTCTATGCAATGGGAAAACATTTAGATCAAGACTGGATGGTTGGAGCAATTGCCTTTGTAGCCATGATAGTTGTGATTATTTTAGGTATTAAAAATTATAAATTAGCTAATAGCAATATTATTTCTTGGGGACAAGCTGTGAAAATTGGTGTTGGTATCGCTATAGTTAGCGCTGTTATTGGAATTATTTATAATTTAATTTTTGTTAATTTTATTGAACCAGATTTTATGGCTCAAATGTTAGAAAAACAAAAATTGGCTTGGGAAGAAGCTAATATGACTACAGAACAAATTGAAGGAGCAGAATCTATGATGAAAACTTTTTCTAGCCCAGCAATTACATCTGCAATAGGTATTATCGCTGCAGCATTCTTTGGATTTATCATTTCTGCTATTGCAGGAGCTATCATGAAAAGAACAGAAGAAGACCAATACTAGAAATTATTTTTAATGTAAAGAATATGATTAACTTTGCATTGTAAATAATCACTTATGGACATATCGGTAGTTATACCTTTATTAAACGAAGAGGAATCATTAAAAGAATTATATGATTGGATTGCATCAATGATGCAGTCCAATCAGTTTTTATATGAAGTCATCTTTATAGATGATGGAAGCACTGATACTTCTTGGGAAGTTATCGGACAATTATCACAAAATAATGAAGCTGTAAAAGGTATCCGATTTCAAAAAAACTACGGAAAATCTCAGGCTTTAGATGCTGGATTTCAAATTGCAAAAGGGAGCGTAGTGATTACTATGGATGCTGACTTACAAGATAGTCCAGATGAAATCCCTGAATTCTATCAATTGATTACCCAAGAAAATTATGATTTAGTTTCGGGTTGGAAGAAAAAACGATACGATGCTGTGATTGCTAAAAACATTCCGTCTAAACTATTTAACTGGGCCGCAAGAAAAACATCAGGATTAAAACTCCACGATTTTAATTGCGGATTAAAAGCCTACAAAAACGAAGTCATCAAAACAGTAAAAGTAAGAGGTGAAATGCATCGCTACATTCCTGTTTTAGCAAAAAATAAAGGGTTTCATAAAATTGGAGAAAAAGTAGTACAACATCAAGCTAGAAAATATGGCGAAACTAAATTTGGTATGAATCGTTTTATTAACGGATTCTTAGACTTGATTACCATTTCGTTCTTATCAAAGTTTGGAAAAAGACCGATGCACTTCTTTGGCTTATGGGGAACATTAATGTTTATTTTTGGATTCATTTCTGCATTCTACATTGGTGTTATGAAACTTTACAAACTTTCACAAGGTGCTAAAACAATTTTAGTAACCGACAATCCTTGGTTCTATATCGCATTGGTTTGCATGATTTTAGGAACACAATTATTCTTAGCTGGTTTTATTGGTGAATTAATCTTAAAATCAAAAGAAGGAGAAAACTATTACACAATTAAAGAAAAACTCAATTACTAAATCCATAGATTTATGGACTTATTATAACAGATGGAGAATATTTTAGACAAAGCACAACTGTGGCTTTCAGATACATTTGATACTGAAACACAAAAAGAAGTAGCACAGTTAATTACTTCTAAATCTGATGATTTAGCTGATCGTTTTTACAAAGACTTAGAATTTGGTACTGGTGGAATGCGTGGAATGATGGGAGCCGGAACCAATCGAATTAATAAATACACCCTAGGAAAAGCAACTCAAGGTTTGAGTAATTATCTAAAAAAATCATATCCAAACCAAAATATAAAAGTTGCTATTGCTTACGATTGTAGACATAATAGTGATACATTTTCAAAATTAGTAGCAGATGTACTTTCTGCTAATAATATTAGTGTTGTTGTTTTTGAAGACTTACGTCCTACTCCAGAATTATCTTTTACAGTAAACGAATTAAATTGTCATGCAGGAATTGTATTAACAGCTTCTCATAATCCACCAGAATATAATGGATACAAAGTATATTGGACAGATGGTGGACAAATAGTTCCTCCACAAGATAAAAGTATTATAGATGAAGTAAATTCATTGGAATTTTCTGATATTAATTTTGAAGCAAAACCTGAATTAATTTCTGAAATTGGTGCAGAAGTAGATGAAGCTTTCTGGAATGCATCAATCAAAAACGGAACATTTGATGTAAAAGGAAGAGATGATTTAAAAATTATTTTTACTTCTTTACACGGAACTTCTGTAAAATTAATTCCTGAAGTTTTAAAAAGAGCTGGGTATCCTCAAGTGCATAGTATTAAAGAACAAGAAGTTCCTGATGGTGACTTCCCAACAGTAAAATCGCCCAACCCTGAAGAACCTGAAGCTTTAGAAATGGCAACAAATCTTGCTGAAAAAATTGGTGCTGACATTGTCTTAGGAACTGATCCAGATAGTGATAGAATTGGAATAGCAGTAAGAGATACTGATGGAAAGATAAAATTATTGAACGGAAATCAAGCGATGGTTGTCATGACAGATTTCTTAATCAAACAATGGAAAAAACAAGGGAAACTCAACGGAAATCAATTTGTAGGGTCTACGATTGTTTCTACCAATATGGTGAATGATATCGCTACGAGTTATGGTGTAGAAACTAAAATCGGTTTAACGGGTTTTAAGTGGATTGCTAAAATGATTAAAGATTTTCCAGGACAAGAATTTATTGGTGGTGGCGAAGAAAGTTTTGGATATATGGTAGGTGATTTTGTAAGAGATAAAGATGCGGTAACTTCGGCATTGTTAGCTTGTGAGATTGCTGCTGATGCCAAAGCAAATGGAAGTTCATTTTATCAAGAATTACTTCAACTTTATGTAGACCATCAATTCTATAAAGAGCGTTTAGTTTCTTTTACGAAGAAAGGAATGGATGGAGCAGAGCAAATCAAACAAATTATGATTGATTTACGTAAAAATCCATTAACTCATATAGATGGTTCTAAAGTAACTTTTCTAAACGATTATGATGCTTCAACTGAAAAAAATATGATTACTGGAGAAGAAACAATCATGGATTTACCAAAATCTAATGTATTAATTTATCATACAGAAGATGGTACAAAAGTTGCTGCGAGACCAAGTGGTACGGAGCCAAAAATAAAGTTCTATTTTAGTGTAAAATCTTCTTTGGAAACTGTTGAAAATGCAGTTAAAAAAGAACAAGAATTAGAAGCTAAAATTGATAGAATTATAACCGAAATGGATATTTAATGATATACTTCAAAAAAATATTAAAATACGCAAAACCTTATAAATTACATGCGGTTTTAAACATTGTCTTTAATATTTTTTATGCAATTTTCTCAGCATTATCCTTTATTGTTTTAATGCCTTTGTTTCAGGTAATTTTTAAAACAGATGAAGAAATAATCTACAAGAAGCCTATTTTCAAAGGATTTACAAGTGGAATGGAATATCTAAATGATTATTTCAACTATTACGTTTCAACTCATGTAGGTGAAAATCAAGAACGGACATTGTTGTTGGTTGTTATATTAATCATTACAATTTTTCTATTAAAAAACCTTTTTAGCTATTTAGCGTTTTACTACATCACATTTCTTAAAAACGGGGTATTAAAAGATATTAGAAATGATTTGTATAAGAAAACTGTTTCATTGCCTATTTCCTATTTTTCTGAGAAAAAGAAAGGAGATATTATGGCTAGAATTGGGCCGGATGTAATTGAAGTCCATTATTCTTTCTTGTCTATTTTAGAATTAATTTTCAGAGATCCAATCATGATTTTGGTCACTATTATTTCTATGTTAGCAGCTAGTGTAAAACTTACCATTTTCATATTTGTTTTTGTTCCTGTTGCAGGTTTCATTATAAACATCATTGGTAAAAACTTAAAAAAGACATCCGATAAAGTACAAAGCGAACAAGGTTTTTTCTTGTCGTTACTTGAAGAAACCTTATCTGGATTAAGAGTTATTAAAGGTTTTAATGCTGAAAAAGTTTTTCAAAAAAAGTTTGAAAAATCAACTTCTAGATTTGAATCATTTTCTAACAAATTAATGATTAGAACACAATTAGCTGGCCCAGTTAGTGAAATATTAGGAATCGTAGTTTTTTGTGTATTAATATGGTATGGTGGAAATTTAGTTTTAGTAGAAAAATCAATTCCTCCTGCTGTTTTTATTCCATTTTTAGGATTAGCATATAATATCATTACTCCTGCAAAATCGATCTCAAAAGCAAGTTTCACCATCAAAAAAGGGAATGCTGCTGCAGAAAGAATATTAGAAATTTTAGAAACAGAGAATCCATTAAAGGACAGTCCTAATGCTATTGAAAAAACAGATTTTACTTCTGAAATTGAATTTAAAAATATTTCTTTCAAATATGAAGATGATTATGTTTTAGAAAATTTCTCTTTAAAAGTACCTAAAGGAAAAACTGTTGCATTGGTAGGGCAATCTGGAAGTGGAAAATCTACGCTTGCGAATCTAGTCACTCGTTTTTATGATGTAAATGAAGGAAGCATTACCATCGATGGCAAAAATGTAAAAGATATTTCTAAAAAATCTTTATTAGGTCTCATGGGAATTGTTGCTCAAGATTCGATTTTATTTAACGATTCAGTTGCCGAAAACATAAAACTAAGTAAGCAAGATGCAACAATTGAAGAAGTGCAAAAAGCTTCTGTAATTGCACATGCTCATGAATTTGTCAAAAATTTACCTCAACAATATGACACTAATATTGGTGATAGTGGAAATAAACTTTCTGGAGGTCAAAAGCAACGATTATCTATTGCAAGAGCCGTGCTGAAAAATCCGCCAATTATGATTCTAGATGAGGCCATGTCTGCGCTAGATACAGAATCTGAACAAATAGTTCAGGTTGCTTTAGAAAACATGATGGCAAACAGAACTTCGTTGGTTATAGCACATAGATTATCTACCATTCAAAATGCAGATAATATTGTTGTTTTGAAAAAAGGGAAAATAGTAGAACAAGGAAAACATGAAGAATTACTGACTAAAAAAGGAGAATACTTTAAGTTAGTAACCATGCAAACATTGCAATAGTTTTGAAAGAAAAAATCATCTTTACTCTTTTATATAAATGGAAATATTTGATTGCTATTTTTCAATCAAAATTCATAAAAAAAGAAAAAAAATCTGATTTTAAAACAATTACCTATGTTGCTAGAGAAGCTGATAAAGATTGGATTTTTGGTGCAAAAGTAAATCGACTTGCCAGCTTTTCGGGTTTAGATTCAACTCCTTATTTTCATGATCATCTTCGAGATATACCAGATTCTGATGGATACTTTTTTGTCTTTCATCAATATTTCTATAGAGCCATCCGTCACAATCCAAAAATTATGAACAAAAAGAATATTGTGATGTTTACACACCCAAATTTTACTTTTTCTTTTTCTCAAACTCATGTGATTTGGTGTTTGAACAAAGCTGATAAAGTAATTTGCTTGAATTCTTCTGTTCAAGAAGAATTAATTAAAGCTGGTTTACAAGCAGATAAAACGGAACTGATACCTATTGCATCCAATCCAGATTTCTTTTATCCTCATAAACGTAAAACTGGTTCTGTTGGATTCTGTAGCGCTTTTGGAGATCGGAAAAACCCTGAGGTGGTTTACAATTTGGTAAAACATATGCCAGAGAGACATTTTTATATGATTGGTCGTTATTGGGATCAATATGAAAAATATGAAGAACTCATCTCATTTCCTAATTTCACTTATTTCGAAAATGAAGAATATGAAAAATATCCAGATTTATACAATAAAATCGACATCTTTATATCTCCATCTATTTTAGAAGGCGGACCAGTTCCTGTATTAGAGGCGATGCTTTCAAATTGTTTTCCAATTACATCAAAAACAGGATTTTGCCCAGACATCATTAATCATGGAGAAAACGGGTTCTTATTTGAGATAGATACAGATTTTACTGAAGTGATGAAATTAATTAATCTTGCAGATTCAAAAACAATAAATATTAGAGAAACGGCATTAGAACATTCTTGGGAAAACTGTTCTAAAAAAATTGATAAATTGTTCCTAGCCTAAGAATTAGTTTTCAATCCTAGCTCCTCACCTTTCTCAATCATAAAATCGAAAGAAGCCTTATATTCATTAGGAATTTCACCATCTAAAATTGCTTCTTTAATCGCTTCTTTGAGTTGCCCAATTTCTCTACATGGTTTGAGGTTAAATGTTTTCATAATTTCTTCACCAGAAATTGGTGGTTGAAAATTGCGAACATGGTCTCGCTCTTCAACTTCTTTTATTTTTTTCCTTACAAGTTCAAAATTTTTATGATAACGTTCAAATTTTCTTGGATTTTTAGTTGTAATATCAGCTTCACACAAGGTCATTAAAGAATCGATATCTTCTCCAGTATCAAATATTAATCTTCGTATGGCAGAATCTGTTACATCGGAGGCTAAGACAATAGGTCTAGAACTTAATAAGACCATTTTCTGAACAAACTTCATCTTATTATTCAAAGGCATTTTTAATCGTTTGAATAATTTATAGACCATTTTAGATCCAACAAATTCATGAGAATGAAACGTCCACCCTACTTTTTTACTAAATCGTTTGGTAGGTGCTTTTCCAATATCGTGTAATAAAGCTGCCCAACGTAACCAAACATCTTGAGTATTTTGTGCGATATTATCTACTACTTCTAAAGTGTGGTAAAAATTATCTTTATGTTTTTGTCCTTCAACCTCTTCAACTCCTTTTAAGTCGATTAATTCTGGAAGAATTCTTCCTAATAAATTCGTTTCCTCTAATAGTAAAAATCCAATCGACGGAAAAGGAGCTTCAATTATTTTATTCAATTCTACTACAATACGCTCTTTTGTGATAATGTCTAAACGAGTAGCATTATTAGTTATTGATTCTAAGGATTCCTTTTCAATTTCAAAATTAAGTTGCGTAGCAAAACGAATCGCACGCATCATTCTTAACGGATCATCAGAATACGTAATATCAGGATTTAAAGGTGTTTTAATGATTCCTTTCTCTAAATCTTCAATTCCGTTAAACGGATCTAATAAACTTCCGTAATCATCTTCATTTAGACTAATAGCAAGCGCGTTAATCGTAAAGTCTCTTCTGTTTTGATCATCTTCTAGCGATCCTTCACTAACTTCTGGATTTCTACTGCCTTCTGAGTAAGATTCTTTTCTTGCTCCTACAAATTCTAGTTCGATGTCTTTATAGCGCAACATAGCAGTTCCGTAAGTCTTAAAAACTTGTACTTTAGGTTTGTTTGGTAATAATGAAGCAACTTTTTGAGCCAAAGCAATTCCGCTTCCTGTAGAAACTATATCAATATCTTTTGCGGTTCCTCTTTGCAAAATAAAATCACGCACAAAGCCACCTATTACATAACTTTTAACATCTAACTCTGTAGATGCTTGAGAAATAATTGAGAAAATATCTTCAGCTATTGCTTTCTGGTAGTTTTTGTTCTGCATTAATTAAGCTCTTATCACCTGAATTTCATCACCATTTAATTTTAAAATAGTCGATGATTTATCAGAGATTTTATTACGCTCCAAATTTACTATATAATCTACGCCCTCCAAAATTGGTTGACTTATTTCTGAAAATGATTTTGGTGTCATTTCTCCACTAACATTTGCAGAAGTAGATACAATAGGTTTTCCAAATTGATTAATTAAGTTGATACAGAACTCATGTTTTGGAATTCTAATAGCAATAGTATTGTCTGATGCAATGGTATTAAAAGCAAACCCTGTTGGATTTTGATAAATAATCGTAGTCGGTTTATTGCAGTTTTGAATTATGTCTAGTGCTTTTTTTGGAATATCTTTTATAAATAAATTTAGCATCTCTAAAGAACTAACTAAGACGACCAAACTCTTACTTTCTGCTCTATTTTTTAACTCGAAAATTTTAGAAACTGATTCTGAATTCGTTGCATCACATCCTAAACCCCAAACGGTATCAGTTGGATATAAAATGGTTTTTCCAGCAATTAAATTCGTGATTGCGTTGGTTACTTCGGCTTCCATAAATTATTTTTTCTTTTTAGCAACAGTAGCGTACTGCATATAAAAGATGTCTAGTTGACTCAATAAAAACAGGATGTTAAATAGAACAGCAAATGGGAAAAAAGCAAACGATTTGGTCATATTTACTCCTTTCATTTTTTGTACAGAATATCCGTTTTCTTCAAACAATCTTCGGATACTTTTTTTTGTAAAAAAGCGAAAATGTGTGATGTCTAAAATTCTATCATCTGTGTATTTCCAATCTCTGTGAAAAAGAACTTTGAATAAATTTTTAGCATATCTAACATTGGGAATTGAGGATACAAAAACACCTTCGTCTTTTAATTTACTTTTCAATTTTTGAATATCATCCCACGGTTCTAATAAATGTTCTATGACATCATTCATGATAATGACATCAAAATAATTATCAGGAAGTTCACCAACTTTTTCATCAATCGTGCCTTTTAATACTTTAAACAATTTTTCTGTAGCACTTTTTGCTGAAATATCATTGGGTTCTATTGCCCAAGTCTCTACTCCTTCTTTAATTAATTGTGCAGAGAATTTTCCTTCTCCACATCCAACTTCTAAAATTTTTGAAGCATTTGCTGGAATAAACTGCAACATTTCAGGTCTTACATTACCGTAATAAGCTCTATTCTTAGTCATTTTGTTATTTATTAAAATTCATAGAATTTTTACTGAGCCATGTCCTGTTTTTTAAACAATGACTATAATAGCTTATAATTCTTGTAAACAAATATACATTTAATTGCATTTTAGGAATGAAAAATAATAAAACCCCTAAAATGGCCAATAGTAATTTAAAAAAGACATTGACTTTAAATAAAATAAAATGGGATAAAATTCTTTCTACTCCTTTAAAATGATTTTGAATGTAAATATGCTTTGATATTTGGACCTCAGTTTTTGTAATTGTTGACGTTTTTATGTTTAATCGTGAAGCACCTCCATGATTGTGAATGATTTCCACAGATTTTAAAACAGCTACTTTACCATTAGATTTTTGAACTTTTTTACTCAGATCTATGTCTTCATAATACATCCAGTAATCTTCATTCCAACCATTAATTTGTGCAAACCACTCTTTACTTATAAAAACCAGAGAACCCGACACCCAATCTGTATACAAAACTTGATTATTTGATTCGGGTAGTTTTTTACTAAATAGTTTATAAATGGCGCGAGTAAGTCCGAAAAGCGTTACCAAATTTGGAAAAATTCTGTTACTTTTTTCATAACCTCCTGTTTTTTTCTTTTGAAGACAAGAAGTGACTCCTACATTTCTATTAAGTTTAGCAAAACTTAATATTTCCTCTAAAGCTTTATCATTAACTAAGGTGTCTGGATTTAAGAATAGAAAATAATCTCCTGTTGCTTTGGAAGCTCCAAAATTACATCCATTAGCAAATCCATTATTTCCAGAATTTAAAACAAATTGAACACTTGAAAATTCTTTGGTAAATTTCTCAAAATTACCATCATCAGAATAATTATCAACCACAATTGTTTCATAAGAAAAAGATAAATCATTCAAATTCTTGAGAGAATTCAAACAATTTCTGAGATGTTTCCAACTTTTATAATTGACAATAATGATGGAAATATCGATCTTACTTGTCGAGCTTATCATTTAGTTTATGCTTCTGTTTCAGATTCCAAAGTTTTATATACCTTACTAGAACTCCATATGAGAGAGCAAATGAAATAATAAAACCATAGAAGCCATCTAATATACCTAGTTTTATAAAATAGTGTTTTATAAAACGAGCCGGAGGTTTAATGATGATATGAAATGGTGTAATCATCATTCCTCTATCAAATAATTCTTGTGCTTTTAATTCTGAGTGTTGATTCAGTTTTTCAATATATCTATCAAAACTGATATAAGAATAATGCAAGATTCTATTTTTGAGAACACCTAATTTACCCTTGGCTTTAATTTTCTCATGAACCATCCCTTCATATTTGCAATATTTTCGATTGAACACCCTGATTAATTTATCATTTTGTGTTCCAGTATATCGCATTTTCTTTCCTTTGAAGAAAAAGGTTCTGTAAATATAAAATCCAACAAAATCATTCGGATTTTCTACTACTTCTTTTATTTCTTGTTGAAGCTCTTTGGTAAGGACCTCATCAGCATCAATCCAAACTATCCAATCATTGGATGCCTGATCTATTGCATAGTTTTTTTGTTTAGAAAAATCATCAAATTTTCTTTGAAGTAAGATTGCATTTGACTGTTTTACTATCTTAACAGTATCATCAGAGCTAAAGGAATCAATAACAATAACTTCATTAGCAAACTCAGCTGATTTTAGTGAGTTTTTAATGCGCTCTTGCTCATTAAGAGTAGGTATAATTGCAGTAATCTTCTTCATAGAACTATTTAAACAGCTACATCATACTCACGTAGGGCATCGTTTAAAGAGGTTTTTTTATTCGTACTTTCTTTTCTTTTTCCAATAATTAATGCACAAGGCACATTGTATTCCCCTGCACTAAATTTCTTAGTATAACTTCCAGGTATTACCACACTTCTTTCAGGAACACTCCCTTTCATTTCAATAGGTTCTTCTCCCGTAACATCAATAATTTTGGTACTCATTGTTAACACAACGTTTGCACCTAAAACGGCTTCCTTACCTATTCTTACGCCTTCTACAACAATACAACGAGAACCAATAAAAGCTCCATCTTCTATAATTACTGGTGATGCTTGTAATGGTTCTAAAACTCCACCAATTCCAACTCCTCCAGATAAATGAACGTTTTTTCCAATTTGAGCACAGCTTCCAACAGTAGCCCATGTATCTACCATGGTTCCCTCATCTACATATGCACCAATATTGACATAGCTTGGCATTAAAATAGTACCTGAAGAAATATAAGATCCGTGTCTTGCAACAGCATTCGGAACGACTCTGATTCCTCTTTCTTTAAAATTTCTTTTTAATGGAATTTTATCATGATATTCAAAAATACCAGCTTCTAAAGTTTCCATTTTTTGAATAGGAAAATATAATACTACCGCTTTTTTTACCCATTCATTCACTTGCCAATCACCATCTTTAGGTTCTGCAACACGTAAAGTACCATCATCTAATAAATCAATAACTTTTCTTATTGAGTTAATTGTTTTCTCTTCCTTCAAAAGCGCTCTGTCTTCCCAGGCATTTTCTATAATTTCTTGTAAAGAATTCATAAATTAATTATTTCTAATATGGTTAAATTTCTTAGTTTAAAACAACTAGCAAAGATACCATACAAATCACTTTCTATTGCGAAGATACATTTTTTAAACAGATAATTTTGTCCTGTTTAAAATCCTTATTTTTGCACAAAATAAATTAAGAATGGCAAGGATTTTAGCAATTGATTTTGGTGAAAAAAGAACAGGAATAGCAGTTACCGATGAATTGCAAATTATTGCATCTGGATTAACAACAGTAGAGACCAAAGAATTATTACAATTCTTAAAAGAGTATACCTCTAAACAATCAGTTGAATTATTTATCATAGGAGAACCTAAACAGATGAATAATACTGTTAGCGAAAGTGAGAAGCATATTCTTCCTTTTTTAAAATCACTAGAAAAACAGATTCCTACCATTCCAATACTACGAGTAGATGAACGCTTTACTTCAAAAATGGCTTTTCAAACTATGATCGACAGTGGTTTGAAAAAGAAACAACGTAGAGACAAAGCGTTGGTTGATGAAATAAGTGCCACTATAATTTTGCAATCTTATTTATACAGTAAATAAGTTTTCTAAATATGCCTTTCTTCGTACTTTTGCGAAAAGTATTAGAATTTTAAAGTATTTATGATTTTACCAGTTGTAGCCTACGGAGATCCTGTTTTAAGAAAAGTAGCCAAAGAAATTGGCCCAGACTATCCAAAACTAGAAGAGTTAATTGCGAACATGAAACAAACCATGTACAATGCAAATGGTGTTGGAATCGCTGCTCCACAAATAGGAAAATCTGTTCGAATTTTTGTGATTGATGCAACACCTTTTGCTGAAGATGAAGATTTAACAGAACTAGAAAGAGAGCAATTAAAAGATTTTAATAAAGTTTTCATCAACCCTAAAATTTTAAGTGAAGAAGGCGATGAATGGGCTTTTAATGAAGGGTGCTTAAGTATTCCTGATATTAGAGAAAATGTCTTTAGACAAGAAGAAGTTACTTTTGAATATTTAGATGAAAAATTCGAAAAACACACAAATACATTAAACGGTGTTGCTGCAAGAGTTTTTCAGCACGAATATGATCATTTAGAAGGGATTTTATTTACAGATAAATTATCTTCTTTAAAGAAAAGAATCTTAAAAAAGAAATTAGAAAAAATATCACTTGGAAAAATAGAAGCAGATTATAGAATGCGTTTTCCGAAAATAAAAAATAAATAAATGGAGTTTAGTAAAATTATTTCAGTTGCTGGTAAACCAGGTTTATTTCAAGCAATTTCTCAAACGAAATCTGGGTTTATTGTAGAATCTTTAATCGATAAAAAAAGATTCCCAATTCCTTCAACTAACAATGTTAGTTTATTAGAAAATATTGCCATTTACACCTATGAAGAAGAAATTCCTTTATTGGTAGTTTTTAAATCTATGTATGAAAAATCTGAAGGTAAAGAGGCAATTAGCCATAAAGAAAGTGGCAACAAATTAAGCGAATATTTCTCTGAGGTTTTACCTGATTACGATGAAGAACGTGTCTATACTTCTAACATTAAAAAAGTGATTCAGTGGTACAATTTACTTGTAAATTCTGGATTAGATTTTTCTACTATAGAAGCTTCTCAAGAAAACGCAGAAGAAGTTTAGTTAGTTGTTAAAATTTATATATTTTGGTTTTACAATCAACATTGTATATTACTAACTTACAAACCAACTATAGAAGTTAAAGTATTTTTGAATCTTAAAATTTAAAAAAATTGAATAGCCGAGGGCAGCAATTAGAAGCTTTTAATCGTTTGTTAGATATTATGGACGAACTTCGAGAGAAGTGTCCTTGGGATAAAAAACAAACTTTAGAATCTTTACGTCATCTTACCATTGAAGAAACGTATGAACTTGCTGATGCTATTCTAGATAATGATCTTAATGAAATAAAAAAAGAGCTAGGCGATATGTTATTACACATCGTTTTTTATGCAAAAATAGGTGCTGAAAAAAATGCTTTTGATATTGGTGATGTTGCCAATTCTATCTCTGACAAATTAATCGATCGCCATCCACATATTTATGGGGATGTTGTTGTAAAAAACGAAGAAGAGGTAAAACAAAACTGGGAACTACTTAAACTTAAAGAAGGTAAAGAATCTGTTTTAGAAGGTGTTCCGAAAAGTTTACCTGCTGTTGTAAAAGCGAATAGAATTCAGGATAAAGTTGCAGGTGTTGGTTTTGATTGGGAAGAACCTCAACAAGTTTGGGAGAAAGTTCAGGAAGAATTAACCGAACTAAATGAGGAAATAAAAAAAGCAAACAAAGAGAATATTGAATCTGAATTTGGTGATGTATTATTTTCTATGATAAATTATGCACGTTTTATTGATGTTAATCCTGAAAACGCTTTAGAAAAAACCAATAAAAAATTCATAAATAGATTTCAATATCTTGAAAAAGCGGCTAAAAAAGAAGGGAAGCAGCTAAAAGACATGTCATTAGCTGAAATGGATGTTTTTTGGAATGAATCTAAGAAACTTTACAACTAATGAATATTCTATTTGTCATTAAAGGAAATGAGCCCTATGTGTCTCAACAAGCACAGATAGAATTAATCGCTGGTCTTCAAAGAAAAGGGGTATCCATTCTTTTAGCAGGGAATTTTTCTTCAGAAGTTGAAGCCTTTTTAAGAGTACTAAAAATAAACTTCACAAAGATTTTTCCTAAAAAGAAAATTGACAGAAAATACATAAAGTATTTTAAAGAACTAATCCAAAAACAACAAATAGATTTAGTTCATTTTGTAGATGGTAAGTCTGCCAGAAGTGGTTTAATCGCCATAAAAAACACACCTGTAAAATCGGTTATCTATTTTGGGTCTGGAAGCTTGCATTGGTATGATCCAAGTTCTTATTTAACATATCTTCATCCTAGCATAGATGCTATTATTTGTAATAGTAATTTTGTTTATAAACATGTTAGAAATCAACTTTTTGGAAAACAAAAAGACAGGGCTGTTCAGATTTATAAAGGATATAATCCTTCTTGGTTTGATAATATTCTTTCTAAAGATTTAGCAGAATTTGGAATTCCTAAGGATGCAATTACAGTTTGTTTAGTTGGGAATCACAGAAAAATAAAAGGAACCAAGTATTTTCTTCAGTCTTCTTATCATTTAGAAAGTGAAAAAAATATTCATTATTTATTAATTGGTGAAAATACTGGAAATTCATTCTTTCAAAATATCAGAAAAAACAGTCCAATTGCAGAAAAAATTCACATTTTAGGTCATAGAACCGATGTGATTTCAATTTTAAAAAGTGTCAATATTTATTCTCAAACTTCTTTAGAAGAAGGTTTTGGTAGAGCCATTAGTGAAGCCATGTCTGTCGGAAAACCCATTGTAATGACCAATGCTGGCGGATGTACTGAATTGATAGATGAAAGTAGCGGAATTATTACACCAGTTAAAGATCCTAAAGCAATAGGAAAAGCAATTTCCTCTTTAGTTAATAATGATGAGCTAAGAAAGCAAATGGGAGAAAATGCAAAAAACCGAATTGAAGATGTATATCATATTAACGAAACTGTTACGGATACATTAAAGCTTTACAGGAGATTATTAAATGAATAATTATATTCTTATATTTAGGATTCTCAAACACACTCATGAAAAATTTAAAATCAATTTTTTTTGTTTTCTTACTATTGATTGGAATTACTTTCACATCATGTAATAAAGAAGTAGAAAAAACAGCCGATAAAAAAGTCACTTGGAATCAAGAAGATGAAAAATTAGTAACAGCAGCTATTTCAGATTATGTTGAAGGTTTATACCTTGTGGATTCTTCAAGAATTGAAAAAAGTGTAGACAGTACGTTACGAAAAATTGGGTATTGGTATAATCCTGATGAAAAAGCGTATCGAGATAATTTACCGATGACCTACACTCAACTATTAAATTTAGCTGCGAGCTGGAATAAATTTGGAAATAGAACTTCAGAAACATCTCCAAAAGAGATTGAAATTTATGATGTAAATACCAAAACGGCATCAGCAAAATTAACAGCTGAATGGGGAGTAGATTATTTTCATTTATCGAAAGTAAATGACCAATGGAGAATAGTAAATGTAATCTGGCAGAGCATGCTGAAAATAGATAAATAGTATATGAATTCAGAGCAAATTATTGAAAAACTAACGAATCTAGCAATCACCTATGGTCCAAAATTAATTGGCGCCATTTTATTATTAATAGTTGGATCTTGGGTTGTAAAATTACTTAGTAATAGTTTTAGTAAATTTTTAGATAAAAAAGACATTGACGCATCGTTAAAACCATTCTTAAAAAGTATGATGAGCATTCTTTTAAGAGCGATGTTATTCATAAGTGTTCTTGGTTTAGTCGGAATTCCAATGACCTCCTTTGTTGCAATTCTAGGAGCCGCTGGTTTGGCTGTTGGATTGGCATTGTCAGGTACTTTACAAAACTTTGCTGGTGGTGTGATGATTTTATTGTTTAAACCTTTTAAAGTTGGTGACTTCATTAACGTTCAAGGATTTTCTGGAACGGTAAAAGAAATACAAATTTTTAATACTATTTTAAAAACTCCAGACAATGTAACTATTATTATTCCTAATGGAGGTTTATCAACTTCATCTATGACAAACTATTCAGTTGAAGAGAAACGAAGAGTAGATTGGACAATCGGAGTTGGTTATGGAGACGATTTAGATAAAGCACGTGCCGTAATTAAAAGATTATCAGATGCAGATGATCGAATTTTAAAAGATCCTGAAGTATTTATTGTAGTTTCTGCTTTAGCAGATAGTTCGGTAAATTTTACCGTTAGAGCTTGGGTAAAAGCAGCAGATTATTGGGGGGTATTCTTTGATATGAATGAAAACGTTTACAAGACATTTGATAAAGAAGGATTGAACATTCCTTTCCCTCAAATGGATGTACATGTGCATAAAAATAAGTAAGAAAGTAACAAAATAAGGCTAAATTAGTCTTAATGCTAAGTAAACTAATAAACCAATGAAGGCGTTACGGCTGATTATTTTAACCTTATTGATAGGCACATCTGTATTTTTCGGTTATCAGATTTATCAACAAGAGAAATTACACCAAGTTCAAAAAGCAGATTTAGTCGAACTATCAGACATTAAATACGGATTATTTAATGTAGATGAATGGAAAGATCTTTTCGCAGAAGTAATAGCTGAAAAGATGGTCGACTTCAATCTTGAAAATACTGATGAAGCAGCGCTAAAAAAAGATATTGCTTTATTTTTAGAAAAAGCGGTTGATGATTTTGAAAAACGCTATAATGAAGAAAACAAAAGCAGCGGTTTTGCAGGTTTATTAAAGAAAAGCATCTCTTCATTTGCTGGAATCTTTGAACAAGTAAAAAAAGATATTCCAATATTTACTGATGAAATTTATACGTTCCTAACAGGTAGTGGAAGTAAAGATCTCATCAAAGAATATTTATCTAATGAATTAGATAAATACACAAAAGACACTTTTTTAGCAACAGATTACACGGTGATGAATAAAATCATCTCCAAATATGAAGGGACTACAAAAATTGATACCATCACTATTATTAAGTCAAAAATTGAAGAAAACACAAGTAATAAAAATAGCTATCGAACTATATTATTATCAATTTACACGCTTACTTTATTACTACTTATCTTTTTAAAGAAAACTACCAAAGCAGAATTCTTACTCTTTATTTTTTATAGCTTATTATTACTCTTCTTAGGAGTTTTCTTGCCAATGATAGCAATTGACGCCAGAATTTCAGAATTAAATTTTCCTTTTTTAGGTGAAACAATTCAGTTTAAAGATCAAGTATTGTTCTTTAAAAGTAAAAGTATCATGGAGGTAGTAGATTTAATGATTTCTCAAGATAGAATCGACTTGCTATTTGTAGGTGGGCTGGTTTTTTTATTTAGTGTTCTTTTTCCATTATCAAAATTAATTTCAAGTATTTTCTATCTATTTAGCAAGAAATTAAGCAACACTAAATTGATCAAATTCTTAGTATTTAAAACTGGAAAATGGTCGATGGCAGACGTTTTTGTAATAGCAATCTTTATGGCCTATTTAGGTTTTGATGGATTGATTACTGAGCAATTAAATCAACTTGGCAAGTTTACAGGATCAACAGCTATTTTAACCACCAGTAATTCTGGATTATTATTCGGATTTTTTGCTTTTACAGGATTTGTAATTTTTAGCTTGTTTATCTCTCAAAAAATAAAGAAATCAGTTTAAAATTAATCTTTAGAATATTCTAACAGATCTCCAGGCTGACAATCTAAAGCATCACAAATTAATTGCAAAGTACTAAAACGTATGGCTTTTGCTTTTCCTGTTTTAAGTTTAGACAAGTTGGCTAAAGTAAGTCCAACTCTTTCAGAGGGCTCATTTAATGACATTTTTCGCTTTGCCATCATAACATCCAAATTCACAATAATTGGCATTACTTAAACTTATATATCATTTTCAGATTGAATTTCAATTCCTCTTTCAAAGATTAAAGAAATAATAAAAATGATCCCTGCAAAAAATAAATAATCAGAACTGTTACTAATATGTCTAGGCAAAGTATATAATAGCATTCCTTTTTTGTACAACCAACCATAGTAACTTAATACAATTACTGAAGCCATTCCTATAGATAAAGCAACAAGACTCATTTTACTCAATATTAATCTAACGTTAGAATTAAACGGGCTTTTTAGGTTTATTTTTGATAGTGCTTTTGTTATTAAGAAAAATAAGTACGCTTTAAGGATTAGTGATATTAGAATTAAAAAAACATTCCGATGTAATGTCTTTTACCATATCTTAAAAGTTGAGATAAATCTAAACCTAAATATAGATCTTTAGCTGCTTCAGGATTTATAAATAAACTAGAGAAAAACAAAAAATAGCATTGCGCCAGATTTAATACATAAGCCAATAAAGACCAACTATATGAGCGCTTTCATCACTTGTATAACTGATTTAGTTTTTGTTTCCATACAAATACTATTTTATAATCTAATAAACAAACATAGATATATTTTATTAATAAAAAATAAATTTTAATTGCTTTATGATAATTTGAAAAAAATCGATTTACATTAAATCCAAATAAAAAGCCTCTCAAATTGAGAGGCTTATATGATTATGCTAATTTCTTAGCGTTTTTAACTTTTTGTTTGGTAAGTGCAATATCTATGACTTCGCTCATGTCTGAAACATAGTAGAATGTTAGTCCTTTTAAATAGCTTTCTTTTATTTCTGCAATATCTTTTTCATTTTCTTTACATAAAATAATTTCTTTAATATTGGCTCTTTTAGCGGCAAGGATTTTTTCTTTTATTCCACCAACAGGCAACACTTTTCCTCGTAAAGTAATTTCACCTGTCATTGCTAATTTGTTTTTCACTTTACGTTGTGTAAAAACAGAAACTAAAGAGGTTAGCATCGTAACTCCGGCACTTGGACCATCTTTTGGAGTCGCTCCTTCTGGAACATGAATATGAACATTATATTTCTCTAAAATCTCAGGATTTATGCCAAAATCATCTGCATTTGCTTTGATATACTCCATCGCAATAGTAGCAGACTCTTTCATTACTTTTCCTAAATTACCTGTAATTGATAAGGTGCCTTTTCCTTTAGAAAGAATAGATTCTATAAATAAAATATCACCTCCAACACTTGTCCATGCCAAACCTGTAACAACTCCTGCAACCTCATTGCTTTCATATTTATCACGCTCTAATCTTGGCGAACCTAAAATTTTCTCAATATCTTCATTAGTAATTATAATATTATATTCTTCTTCTAAAGCGATTGATTTTGCAGCAAAACGAACCACTTTAGCAATTTGTTTTTCTAAACCTCGAACTCCAGATTCTCTTGTATATCCTTCTATAATTTTTTCTAATTGCGCTTTTCCTAGTTTAATTTCTTTACCACTTAAACCGTGTTCTTTAACTTGCTTTGGAAGTAAGTGTCTTTTAGCAATTTCTATTTTTTCTTCAATTGTATAGCCGGTCACATTGATAATTTCCATTCGATCTCTCAAGGCCCAAGGAATCTGACCAAGATTGTTCGCTGTTGCTATGAATAATACTTTTGATAAATCGTATCCTACTTCTAAATAATTATCATAAAATTCGGTGTTTTGTTCAGGATCTAACACTTCTAGCATAGCAGAAGATGGATCACCTTGATGACTTTGCCCTAACTTATCAATCTCATCTAACACAAAAACTGGATTAGAAGTACCTGCTTTTTTTAGATTTTGAATCAATCGACCTGGCATCGCACCAATATATGTTTTTCTATGACCTCTAATTTCAGCTTCATCACGCAAACCACCAAGAGACATTCTAACATATTTACGTCCTAAAGATTCTGCAACAGACTTACCAAGCGATGTTTTTCCAACTCCTGGAGGTCCGTATAAACAGATTATTGGGGATTTCATATCTCCACGTAACTTTAAAACAGCCAAATGTTCTATGATACGTTCTTTCACTTTTTCTAATCCAAAGTGATCTCTATCTAATATTTTTACTGCACGTTTTAAATCAAATTTATCGTCAGAAAATTCTCCCCAAGGCAATTCAAGCATCAACTCTAAATAATTACGTTGCACACCATATTCTGCCATTTGCGGATTCGTTCTTCGCAATCTCGCCAATTCTTTATCAAAGGTCTCTCCTACATCTTTCGTCCATTTTTTTGATTTGGCTTGAATTCGCATTTCATCTAACTCAGCATCATTATTTACACCACCCAACTCTTCTTGAATGGTTTTTAATTGCTGATTTAAATAATACTCTCTCTGTTGTTGGTCTAGATCTGAACGAGTCTTAGACTGAATATCGTTACGTAATTGAAGTTTTTGTAACTCTTTGTTTAAGTTTTTTAGCGTTAATAAAGCACGTTCTTTTAAGTTATCTTTTTCTAAAACAACTTGCTTTTGCATCACAGATAGCTCCATATTAGATGAAATAAAATTCACTAAGAATGAGTCACTTTGTATATTTTTAATAGCAAAAGAAGCTTCTGAAGGCAGCATTGGGTTTTCCTTAATAACTTCTAAAGCTTGCTCTTTTACAGAATCTATGATGGCTTTAAATTCTTTTGGGTCTTCAATAGTTTTGTCTTCAAGTGCTTCTTGAACCTTTGCTTTTAAATACGGCTTTTCTTGAATCATCTCGTTAATTTCGAAACGTTTCTTACCTTGTATGATTACGGTTGTGTTACCATCAGGCATTTTTAAAACTCGTAAAATTTGTGCTACAACTCCTGTTTTGTATATATCATCAGAAATAGGCTCTTCAATATCTTCATCCTTTTGCGCTACAACACCAATTACTTTACTTCCTTTGTTTGCATCATTAATCAACTGGATAGATTTATCTCTACCAGCTGTAATTGGAATTACAACCCCTGGAAATAATACCGTATTTCTTAACGGTAAAATTGGAAGGATTTCAGGAACATCTTCTCTATTAATGATTTCCTCATCTTCTGGAGTCATCAACGGAATTAATTCCGAATCTTCATTTAGCATATTGGATAGCGACAAACTGTCTAAGGTTACTATTTTTGATTTACTCATACGTCTTTTATCTGTCATTCTGACATTGCATTCTAAGCAACGAAAGCAATATTCTTTTATATTTATTTTTAAAATTTTGAAAATCAATTACTTAAAGTAAAAACTGCAACTAACTTCAACTTATAAAGTCAATTGTTGTGCCATAACATTCTTAGAAAACTTCTTATTATATGAATTTAACATTCCTTTTTTAGTGATTATATATACACTTTTATTCATCAGTAATTTAAGTCAACAGAGTTTTTACCTTCTATTAAAAAAAATCTAACTTTATTTGCTATTACTGTCACAAATTAAAAAGTAGTTTGTCTATACTATGGAACTGTTTCATTGGAAACCTATAACCAACATATCAACCAACTGTTAGAACGCTGTAAAAATTCTGATCAAAATGCTCAGATGCAGCTTTACAAAGGCTATTATAAAGCCATGTATAATGTTGCGTTTAGAATTTTGAGAGATGAGTTTGAAGCAGAAGACATGATGCAAGAAGCATTTTTAACAGCATTTACAAAGCTAGATACTTTTAAAGCGGAAGTAACATTTGGAGCATGGCTAAAAAGAATCGTCATTAATAAGAGTTTGACACAATTAAAAAAGAATAACAGATACGAAGAAGTAAAATTAGATGTGATACCTAATTATGAAATTGTAGAAGAAAAAATTGATTATTCGTCTTTAAAAGCAAGTTCTGTTGTTGATAAAATCAACTCATTAAAACAAAATTATCAGATAATCTTAACCTTAAATTTAATAGAAGGTTACGATTACGAAGAAATATCAGAAATTATGGGATATACAAACGAAAATGTGAGAACCACAATCTCTAGAGCAAAGAAAAAATTAAAAAAAGTCTTGTTAGAAGACACAACAAATACAATACTATATGGAGGATAAATTACACAACTTTTTCTCTGAAAACCAATTCGATTTTCATGAGCCACATCATGGTCATTTAAAACGTTTTGAAAACAGGTTACAAGGAAAAAAATCTCAAAAAAGTACTTCTTGGAAATGGATGAGTATAGCCGCATCAATTATACTACTTGTTGGTTTTGGCTTAGGTTCAACTTTTACTAATACACAAACAAATACACTGGGCAGTGTTTCTGCAAAAATGCAAGAAGTAGAAACTTTCTATGTAAACACCATAAATGTAGAGTTAAAAGAAGTTGAGAAAAACAGAAATCTAGAAACTGAAAAAATTATTGAAGATGCTTTAGATAGAATTGAAGAACTAGAAGACAGTTATAAAGCTTTTATCAAGGATTTAAACAATAACGGTAAACAGCTAAAAATTATTAACGAAATGATTAATAATTACCAAAAAAGATTAGAAATTCTTCAAGAAGCTTTAGACCAAATAGAACTAATTAAAAACCCAAAAATTTTAGACGATGAAATCATTTCATAAACTAACGATTATACTTTTATTGATTCCAACCCTAACTTTTGGAATTGGTAAGACCCATAAAAAAAGCAAGAAAATTGCAAAGTCTTTTACCGTAAATAGTGATGCTACTCTTAGTATCGATAATAAATACGGTGACATAAATATCACAACTTGGGCAAAAAACACCATAGAAATTGATGTTGAAATTACCATAAAAGGAGATGATGTTGGTGACGTAGAAAATCAATTAGAGAAAATTGATATTGAATTTAATGACTCTCCAAACCTACTAGAAGTAAAAACAATTTTTAAAAAAAATAAAAGTAGCTGGAGTTGGTGGGGAAAAAGCAAAAAGGTTTCTTATAAAATAATCTATACTGTAAAAATGCCCATTTCAAATAATGTGAAACTAGCCAATGATTATGGAGCTATTAGCTTATCTGAACTTAATGGTGAGGCAAGTATTAATTGTGATTATGGAAAAATTAGTATCGGTGATTTAAGAGGAAATAATACTAACATTAATTTAGATTATTGCTCAACATCTACCATCAATTCTATGAAAGATGGAAATGTCAATATTGATTATTCTAAGCTTACCATAGAGTCTGCAACAGATTTAAAATTAAATGCAGACTACTCCTCCTTTAAATTAGCAAAAGCAACAAATCTAGATTTCAACATAGACTATGGAAGCCTTGCTGTAAATGAAATTACTAATGCCACTGGAAATGGAGATTATACTGCCTTAAAATTTGGAACTGTAAAAAAGAACTTAAAAGTAAAGTCTGATTACGGTTCTATTAAAATTGAAAACTTAGCAAACGGATTTGAGTCCGTAACTATTGACAGTGAATATGCTGGTATTAAAATTGGAACCTCAGCTACCAATAATTTCACTTTTATCATTGACTTACAATACGCAGGATTTAAGAGAAATAATAACAATATAGAGCTTTTAAAAAGTATTGTTAAGAATTCTAAAAAATACTATGAAGGTATTTACGGAAAAGGAAATTCTAATTCAAAAATCATCATTAAATCAGAATATGGGAGTGTCACATTTTCAGAAAATTAAAACAAACTTATAAACACAAACAATCATGAAAAAATTATTTATTACAGCAATTATTCTTACCACGACACTTTCTGTAAATGCTCAAGATTGGTGGGGAAAGAACAAACGTGTCAAAGGAAACGGAAACATTAAAACTGAAACTAGAAATACCTCAGATTATGATGGTGTTAGTGTTGGTGGTTTTTTCGATGTAATTCTTGTAAAAGGAAAAGAAGGAAAAATTAAAATTGAAGGTGAGGAAAACTTAATGGAATACATTATCACCGAAGTAAAAGGAGGCACTTTACAAATAAAAGTAGAAAAAGGTATCAATTTAAAAACCACTAGAAGACTAACAGTTACAGTTCCTGTAGATGAAGTTGAAAAAGTTTCTTTAGAAGGATCAGGAAATATTAAAAGTGATATACTTTTAAAAGCAGATGACTTTGATGTTAGCTTAGGTGGTTCTGGTAACATTACTTTAAAAGTAGATGTTAACTCAATTGGAAGTGCAATTGGTGGTTCTGGAAATATTAAACTTTCAGGGAAAGCAAACTCAATTAAATCTTCTATAGCTGGTTCAGGTGATATTAAAGCCTATGAATTACAAGTGAATTATGTAAAAGCTACCATCGCTGGATCTGGTTCTATAAGAATTAATGTAAAAGATGAGATAAATTCTACTATTGCAGGTTCTGGAAGTATTTACTATAAAGGAAATCCTCCAAAAATTAACACAAAATCTGTTGGATCAGGAAGTGTTGTTAATAGAAACTAATCACAATACAATAAATAAAAAAACCAGAGAAATTAATTTCTCTGGTTTTTTCTTTAATAAAGTAACCTAATAATATTAGTAATTTCTATATTTTGATGTTTCCTCAAAAACATGCTCTAAAATCTTTTTATCTTGATCTGATAAAACTAAATTTCTTCTTTTCATTACGACCTCTGCAACTTCAAATACTTTATTTATTTGATACACAGTAAATCCTGATGCACCTCCCCAACTATATGAGGGAACAAAGTTTCTTGGAAATCCGCTTCCAAAAATATTGGCACTTACACCAACAACTGTTCCTGTATTAAACATCGTATTAATTCCACATTTAGAATGATCTCCCAACATTAACCCACAAAATTGCAAGCCTGTTTTGGCAAATCTTCCCACTTCATAATCCCAAAGCTTTACTTCTGCATAATTATTTTTCAAATTTGAAGTATTGGTATCGGCTCCAATATTACACCATTCTCCCAATACTGAATTCCCAAGAAAACCTTCATGTCCTTTGCTAGAATACCCAAATAAAACTGAATTATTAACCTCTCCTCCTACTTTACAGTAAGGACCTAAGGTTGTTGCTCCATAAATTTTAGAACCCATTTTTAATACAGAATGATCACACATTGCAAAGGGTCCTCTAACTGCACAAGCTTCCATAATTTCTGCATCTTTACCAATGTAAATAGGTCCTTCTGAAGCGTTAAGTGACGATAGTAAAACAGTAGCTCCATCTTCAATAAAGATATTTTCTTTTTCAATTACCTGAACTCCTTCTGGGATCGGTTGAGAAGTTCTATCCTTGGTGATTAAATCAAAATCAGCTTGAATGGCTTTATCATTTAGTGAAAAAATATCCCATGTATTCTTAACTTGCAATAATTCACCTTCAAATTCGATTTGTTCATAGGAATCAAAATCAACTTCCTCTTGCGTATCTGACGTATAAAAAGCAATTATTTCATCAGCTTTAAAGATTGCTTGATTTTTTGATAATGTTTTTACAATAGCTACAAGCTCTTTGGTTGGTAAAAAAGAACTATTTATTAAGCGATTCTCTTCCATTTCAACCATTGGATATTTATCCTCTAGATATTCTTCAGATATGGTTGTGGTTGTTAAGCCTAAATATTTTTCCCATTTTTCACGTATCGTTAATATTCCTATTCGAATATCAGCAACAGGTCTAGTATATGTAAAAGGTAAAAGTGAATTTCTAACGTTACCATCAAAGAGAATATAGTTCATGTTTTTATGCTTGAAAAAATATTGAATTACAAACTTAATCTAAAAAAGGCATAAAAAAGAGTTGAATAGATGTAGATATTTACACTACTTTGTGTTTTATTTAACAAAACCTCAACAATCATAACAGTAAATTTGTGGTCTAAAATTAGACAACCAACCATTCGATGAGAAAATACATACTATTTATTCTTGGAATTTTATTGATTATTGCTGCTGTATTTTTTGCAAAATACTTAATTAAAAGTAACACTAAAACAAGACCTGCACCTAAAAAAGTAGTTAAAACTATTTTTATAGATACTGTAAAAAACAAAAGTATTCCTATTGTAATTAAAGCAAATGGAAGTTTGATGGCAAAAAGAAGGTTAGAAATTTACGCTGAAGTTCAGGGAATTTTTAAAGCTGGAACTAATTTATTTAAACAAGGTCAAAACTATAAAAAAGGAGAAACTTTTATTCGTATTGATGACTCTGAATACAACGCCAATGTTCAATCTTCAAAAAGTAATTTATACAATTCTATCGCTGCAATTTTAGCAGATTTAAGATTAGACTTTCCTGAGGTATTTCCTAAATGGCAAAAATATTTGCAAAACTTTGATTTAGACAAGGAAACACCAGCACTTCCGAAAATGACTTCTGATAAAGAAAATTATTTCATTACTGGAAGAAACATTGTAACCAACTATTATAATGTTAAAAATTTAGAACAACGATTATCGAAATATAATATTTCAGTTCCTTTCAATGGTGTCCTCACGGAAGCCTTAGTAACAGAAGGAACACTTATTAGAAGTGGTCAAAAATTAGGAGAATACATTGATCCTATGGTTTACGAAATGGAAGTTGCTATCAGTAAATCTTTTATCAGTCAGCTCAAAATAGGCAAAGAAGTAATCCTTAGTAATTTAGAGCAGACAGAAACCTATACTGGAAAAGTAATCAGAATTAACGGAAGTATCGATCAAAATACACAAACCGTTGCGGTATTTATTGAAGTAAAGAGCAACCAATTAAAAGAAGGCATGTATTTAGAGGCTAAATTACAAGCTAAAAAAGAAAAAAATGCCATTGAAATTAACAGAGGATTGCTTTTAGATGGTAATCAAATCTTTGTTGTAAAAGATAATCTTCTAGATCTCATTGTTGTTGATGCTGTTCACTTTTCGAATTCTAAAGTGGTGTTAAAAAATATCCCAGACGGAACTGTAATTCTTTCAAAGCCTGTTCCTGGTGCTTATGCAGGAATGCAAGTAAAAACTACCGGTTCTTCAACAAAAACCTCAGAAACCAAAAAAAATAAATAAGGTATGAGAAAACTTATCACCTATTTTATAAAACATAGTGTTGCGGTAAATGTTGTTGTTTTAACTTTTTTCGTATTTGGTGTTGTTGGTGTTTTAAATTTAAAATCATCTTTCTTTCCATTAGTCGACTCTAAAAACATTAGTATTAATGTTGCCTACCCTGGAGCATCACCTCAAGAAGTTGAAGAGGGAATTATTCTTAAAATAGAGGATAATTTAAAAGGTTTAAATGGTGTAGCGCGTGTTACTTCTACTTCTCGTGAGAATAGTGGATCTATTAATGTAGAAATTGAAAAAGGGAAGAATATCGATTTCATGCTTTTAGAGGTTAAAAATGCTGTTGATAGAGTACCTTCTTTTCCTGTGGGTATGGAACCTCTTATTGTGGCGAAGCAAGAAGCTTTAAGACCTACGATTACATTTTCCATTAGCGGTAATGAGATTCCACTTGCTACTCTAAAACAAATAGGAAGACAAGTAGAAAACGACTTAAGAGCAATTGATGGCATTTCTCAAATTCAAATTTCTGGTTATTCAGAAGAAGAAATTGAAATTGCCATTAACGAAACCAGTTTATTAGCCTATAATTTATCGTTTACTGAAGTAACACAAGCAGTAAATGAATCGAGCTTAATTACAACAGGTGGAACTATTAAAACAGATGCAGAAGAATATTTAATTCGTGCTAACTCACGTTCTTATTATGCTGATGATTTATCAAACTTAATTGTTAAGTCAGACATTTCTGGAAGAATTATTCGTTTAAAAGATATTGCTACCATAAA
>Ga0209654_1000322_pt1 | contig 49215 bp, 91 predicted proteins | sample SaaInl1SG_22_DNA_FD_184646 | JGI IMG/M metagenome (GOLD analysis project Ga0209654, IMG submission 184646) | Marine microbial communities from expanding oxygen minimum zones in the Saanich Inlet - ESP_161SG_22_DNA (SPAdes) (version 2) | ecosystem: Environmental > Aquatic > Marine > Intertidal... | reverse complement strand
CCTGTGCTGTCACTGATTTCGCTAATATACGCTTTAAGATTGTCTACAGCAATGCGAATAATTTCTTCTGCTTCTTCTTCTGTGTTTACATTGCCTGCGGCTAACATTTTTTCTGTAAAGATATTTTGTGCCCACTCTGGCAATTCACGTTGTTTGTTAGGAACAAAGTCTTCTACACTTTCAAAATAACCTTGTATCATTGGATGATCGGGATTTGAGCTGGGAGAAAAATCGTGGAATGCACCAGTCATTTTGTTCTTGCCTGCAATAACATCGAAGCCGTAGATAGGACCATCATTGTTAAGTGCTGGAAATAAACATACATGCATCATCCAAAGACCTTTACTGTCTCTAGCATCTACTACATCTATGTGTGCTCTGCGGATATTACGGCTTGCCCATACTCTGTTAACCCAACCTTTGTCTGGTTGATTAAAATAGTCTAGTCCAGGCTCTTCAATTTCAGTAAGTGTATCGTTGAAAATATCTACAATTTGATTTTGACAATCAATTAATTTTTCCCAGATCATTGTTCACCTAATTCTTCAAACATTTTAGTTGCATGGTCAAAACATATTTTTGCTTCATCAGCTAAACTATCATCTAATTTTGCCCTTACTAGAGTTTTAAGTTCTTCTACATCGCGATCGAACTTATAATAACGCCCTTCTCCAGGAACACGTTTAGCTATCATTTGTCCTCCACTTAAATCTCCCATGTGTCTTACATAAACATGAGCAAGAATTTTATCTCTATCATGCGATATATCTTTAAGGTAGTTTATATATTCTGTGGTTGCTTTAAGAGTCTTCGGTTCTTCTTTAGTTTCCCTAAGTTCGTCAAAATCTTCAAATATATTTGGAGCTCTACGTAGTTCAGGACAGTCGTTAAAGATGCCATGCGCCATTGCAATAGCTTCTAATACATCGTAGCACTGATGTTGATTAAAAAGATACAAAGCATATCTTTCATTAGATATTGAACCTGAAAACATTTCCTTAACAAACGCTCTTGTTTCAGCACGTTTGTGATGTTCCCAAGTTGCTTCTTTTAAGCTCATTTACTCTTCTTCCATTTTAGCATCTAACGGAAAGCCTGCATTACGACTAGCTGTGATAGTTTCAGTTAGTTTTTGTTCTGCTACTTCATAACTGTATATACCTGCAACTGCTGATCCTTCGTTGTGAATTGAAAGCATTAATTGTTTTGCTGTACTAGTATCGTACTTGTAGATTTTTGTAAGAACATCAATAACCCAATCCATTGGTGTAAAATCATCATTTAATAAAACAACTTTATATTTAGAAGGTTCTTTATGTTCTATTTTAATTTTTTCGTCTATTTGTACATCTGTTGCCATTTTTTTCTCCTAGTAGATGGGGGAGCAGAATACTCCCCCTAGACTGATTTACTCGCTGTCGTGATCGATTGCTTGAGTAACTACACCTGAATGATCTTGGATAGCGATCTTTTTGGGTTGTAGTTCTTCAGGTACTTCACGCTTTAGATGAATAGCAAGCATACCTAGTTCAAGGCTTGCACTTACTACTTCAACGTGATCAGCAAGTGTAAACTCTCTACGGAAGTTGCGATTTGCAATTCCTCTATGTAGATAATTTACTTCTTCACCTCCCTTAGGAGATACACCTTCTACACGTAGGATATTTTTTTCTTGGGTAATGTCCAAGTTATCCATACCAAAGCCAGCAACTGCAAGAGAGATCATATACTCATCTTCGTTGATCTGTACAATATTGTATGGAGGATATCCCTGTGATTGACTATTTGCAAAAGAACGATCTAGTTCGTCGAATAGTCTGTCAAAGCCAATAGTGGCTCTATGTAATGAAGGTAGGTCTAGAGTTGTTAGTCTTGTCATTTTTTTCTCCTTTTAATAAGCAAGATTTTTTTAGGACCCATTATGGCGTCCATTTTTATTTATCACGATTAATAACCAATCGTTGACGTTTCATACACACTGTTGTGTGTTTGTGTACACCTGACAAAGGTCGTACATTTACTTAGGTCTTTGAGCTTTACTGCACCAGCATAAGTGCAAGTAGAACGCAAACCCCCCAAGATGTTTTGAGCAGTATTACCCACTGCTCCTCTGTAAGGCACAAGAACTTCTCTTCCTTCACTGCTTCTATATTCCTTAAGTCCACCAAAGTGTTTATCATTTGCGGCAGTACTACTCATGCCGTAGAACTGAATGAAGTATTTATTATCAACAATTCTTTCGCCTGTGTTAGGATCTAGTTCGTTGGTTAGGTATGCTCGTTCAATAACTTCACCGCCACCTTCATCGTGTCCAGCAAGCATACCACCAAGCATTACAAAATCGGCACCAGCTGCGAAAGCCTTAGCCACATCTCCGGGTGTAGTACAACCACCGTCAGCAATAATATGTCCGCCAAGACCGTGAGCAGCATCAGCGCACTCAATAACAGCTGAAAGCTGAGGGTACCCGACACCGGTTTGAATCCTAGTAGTACACACAGACCCAGGTCCAATACCAACTTTAACAATATCAGCTCCGGCAAGTATAAGTTCCTCCGTCATCTCACCTGTTACAACATTACCAGCAATGATTACTACTCTTGGAAATTGTATTCTAAACTGTTCAACAAAATCTCTAAAACGCTTAGAATATCCATTAGCAACATCAATACATACATATTTAATATTTCCGTCAGCTAATTCATAAGTAGTGCAGAACTTTTTGTAGTCATCATCTGTGATGCCAATGCTCATAGCAACATGTTCTGTTCTTGTGTAATCGTCTACGTCGAAGAAGTTTACAAGCTCTTGTACGGTGTAAGTCTTAACCAAGCAAGTAAACATACCTTGTTTAGCAAGAGCATCAGCCATTTCCATTGTGCCAACACCGTCCATGTTAGCCGCCATGATAGGAACACCTGCATAGTGTCTTAGTAATAATCTATCTGGATTGTCTGCATCGTAGTTTCTAAATGTAAAGTAGCGATGTATGTCAACTTCTTTACGACTACCTAGTGTACTACGCTTTGGCCGTATGAGTACATCCTTGTAATCAAGTTTCAAATCTTCTTCGATTCGCATTTTAACCTCTTAATAAAGTCGTTTTGTTTGTAGGGTATTTTTTTCTTGTTTTTTTAGGAATCTAGCACGACCTGCAGCTTTTGCTCTAGCACGGCGTTCACTAGGTTTGACATAATGTTGACGTTCTTTAATTTCTTGTAGAATGCCATCTTCTTGGACTTTCTTTTTAAACTTACGCAGAGCATAATTAAAATCTCCATTGCGTACTTCTACAGTTAGTCCTTCTTTCTTTTTATTAGGGTTAAATCTTTGCCTACTCAAATTCTACTCCATGTGCAATTTCTATAAACGATTTAGCATCGTACAACCTATTTTTATTAATAATAGTATAACTGATGTTTTCTGCTTTTGTCAACCAGTAAGTCTTTGAAAACCCTAACATATATGATGTTAGATCTCTTGCAATAGGATCACAATTATCTATATCAATAAACACTTTGTCTACCATTCTAATAACTTTCAAAAGCCAATCTATGTCCGACTCAGGTGTGTACAAATATATATCAATATCTAAATCGATGCTTTCGAGAGCTGATTGGATTTGACTTCTAGATTCTTCACTAGGACATACTAGAAGACAATTACGGGTGTATTCATAAACAAAATCAGGGGAAGTAATTAGCCTTAGGCTCATTGATTATCTTTTAACCTATTCCAAATAGTGTTATTGCTTTGTTCTTCGTTTTGGACATACCTAGTTTTAGTAATTTGATGTCCTTCACTGTCTTTTGTAACGTAAGATTCTTTTTCTAGTTCTTCTAAGAATTCTTTTTCCCAAGGCAAACTTTCAATCTGTCCTCGAACATATTTTTGTTTGAATTCTTTTAGTGTTAGATTTGGATTGTTAGCTTTCCATGCTTCTTTTGCTGTGCGCCAAGATTCATGTTGTTCTAACTCATCTAGTTCCTGTTGTCTTTTTGATTCTTCCAGTGATGGCGTATCTTTTTTTTCGGGTTCGATTACTTCTGTATATGTTGGTTTAGTAAACCCTGTGTCAATTTTTTGTTCTACTTCAGCATAAGGTTTAGCAAGTTCTTGCATCTGTTCTTCTTTGTTTACAGGATCTTCTTCGCTGAATAAATCTTCAACTAGACCATTTGTTTCTTTTCTAGTTGCATCGTCCCATTGTTCTAACGCTTCTTGTGTTTTCTCAGGATCGATTCTTTGTTCCTCTGGAATTGATTCCTTACTTCCTGGATCCGTTCCATCAGGAGGTCCGTCTCCGTCAGGATCCTCTGGCCCTCCATCATCGCTGTCGGACTCATCTTCTTCCTCTTTGGTAATTGCATCGTTGCCCTCTCTTACATAACCAAAAGTATATTGGCTTGCAATCAGCAATAGAACTGCTAGAGGATCAAACACAACGATGATTACAATAATAACCCAACGAACTGCTTCTTCTAATAGATTCTTATCTGCTTGCTCGCCATAGATAAATTCTGCGATATATTTAATAGGTCCAACTTCTGCTTCTAATGCTCTGTATTGTGCTTCTAGTTGGAACTTTTCTTCTGTAAGAACATCAAGCTCTGCGTTAGCGGTTTTGATTCTAGCATTCTGTTCGTCAATGATAGCATCAATGTCTTCACCTGTGCTAGTACCTAGTTGACTGCGAAGCCTTGTAATAAGTTTATTAGAGTCGTCGATTTCACTTTCTGCTCTACTGCGTAGTCTAGCAATCTCTTCTGCGGAGTTTGCCTTAAGTTCTTCTACTTTAGCAAGGATGTCTGCTCGCTCTGCTTCTAGTCCTTCTTTGAATGCTTTAACTGCTCGAGCTGTTCCTCCGCCATAAGCACCGTCTGGTCTAGCACCTACTAGAGCTTGTAGTCTTTTAACTGCTTCTTCGTCGTTGGTATCAATATTACTGTATTGTTCAAACTGTGCGAGCTTTTCATCAATACTAGGTAGTTGATCTAGATAAAACTTCTTGTCGCTTTCTAGTTGTGCTCTAGTTGCGTCTATGGCAGGTTGTACTCTGTCATAGGCTGTGTCGATGCGCTGTTGTTCGCGATCGATTTGTGATTGAATGTTTTGGTCTGCACCTGTGCCTGACGTTTGTGTTGTTTCTACAATCTGTTCTGCACGAGCAATAACTGCTTGTTGTCTAGCAATCTCTTTTTCAACTTGTTCTATTTGAGCAACGCCTTCGCCTGCGGCTGAAGTCTGTTCAATATGTGCTTTAGAAAGGAAGCCAAAGATGCCCATGCTTGTAATAAACATGAGGATAATAACTGCGGTGCTTAGATAGGTTTTAAGCCACCAAGTAGCACGACTCCAATGTTTATGTAGCCATACTGCGGTGACAAGTTTACCTATTTCAAGCACACCGCCCATTATAATAATAGGTATAGCGGCCGCGGCAAAAATAGCAACTAAGCCTGCTACTGAGTAGTATATAGCAACGGCACTGATTGATAATGCCGTGATAAGTGTTAAGATTGCTAAGAACATAATATGTATTTATCGGCGTTTTGCTATAAATCGCCATCCGATGTGGCCGGATTCTTTACAAGCAGTTTCCTCAAAATGCCTTGATCTGCCTTTTACAGTAATTAAACTATAAATTACTCTGCAAAATCCACTACCTTGCGGATATCCGTGTACTGCTTTCACAGCACCCATAGCATCACGTTCGTACCAATTAAATACTTGTCCGTAATCACTTTCTAGTGCAGAATAAACTGCTGCATTTTGCTTCTGTTTCTGTACTTCTGTTAATGAATAACGGTTGTTAATAAATGCAAACGACACTGAGTTAACTACATCGCTTGCAGTAGTTTGTCCAACCACTGATGGCTGACGAACACTTTGACTTTGGTAAGGTGTAGATTTACAACCTACAACACTACCTAATGTTACCGTCAATATTAACAATCTCGCTAGTACCGTCGAGCTTTTCACAAACTACTCCTCGTGCCATTACCTGGCGTCCTTGTCTAATTTCAGGATAAAAGAATTCTCTACAACCTGCATCGATACCTGCTCTTTGAATAGCAGTTTGTTGTCCGGGTCTGTCTGTACATTCTAAACGTGTCTTACTATCTACAACATCGTTGTGTCTAGTAATAGTCTCATCTGTATAACAGTATTGACTAGTATAGTTGTACTGTGGTGTATTGGAGCAACCGACAAGTGCGATTGCTCCTAACAGTGCTACAACACGCATTTTACTGTACCGCTACTGCGTTAGTTTCTTTTGCTTCTTGTAAAAGTCCGTTGAACACTTCTAATGGCATCTTAATACGCACATAAGTGTGTACGCGGCCGGTTGTTGAAAGTTCGTAGGAATAACGTTTTACTTCAAGGTGTTCGCGGATAGATGTCTTACGAACAGCATGTTCAACAAATGTTCGCGTTTCGCGACTTTCATTGTTGTTATTGCCTTTAAGTTCGATAGTAGTTGACGAATTAACTTCACCATTAATACGCTCAGCAAATGCTTTTACAGCAAATGCGTATGCTTGAGCTTCTGATGCTTGTTCGTACTTGCTTTCGCCCATGCCGCATGCATATGCGTAGTCTTGACGATTGAAGAAGATAAAACCTTCTGTGCCAATTTGTTCGCAGTCTACATACCAGTTTGGATGTGCCTTTGTATCACGTACAGAAATTTCTTGTACTCCTGAACAACCTGCGAGTGTAATAGTAGCGCCAATCGCTAATGCCTTAAGTGTGCCTTTCATTGTTTATGTCTCCGTATGTCTAACAATGTTTATATAGTATAGAGTCAAATACCGAACGTGTCAATGATTTTGGCACGATCTATTTGTAAAATAAAATTGATAATGGTCCTGCTATCATTAATTACAGGATTTTGACTTGCATGAAAAATTTTACTCGGAAAGATTGCAACTCTTCCTTGTTTTGGTTCTACTTTATCTATTATTTTTAGATTGTAAGGATCCTCTTCAACTGTTTTATTAAAAATTAAAGTTTCACCGTCGCTATCTTCTACATAGTATACTGCGCTAACACAGTCGTTATTAGGTACATCCATATGTGGAGGATGATATAAGTCAAAAGAACCGCTATCTCGTAAAAGCAAATTTGCTTTTGCTCTTATAACATATCGTATATTGGTATCGAGATATCGTTCTATATGATTACTAATAGTAAAGGCCAAGTTACTCAATGGACTAGATGATTGATTTTCAGTAATCAATCCGTGAACCATTTGAGGGCCATCTAGAATTGACGGACTATTATCAACTTTAGTTCCTGCTCCAGAAGCACTCGGGCAATAATACCACATAGCTTGATATTTTAGTTGTTCTTTGATATCTTCTTGTAATGACTTTGGAATTACATTATCGATTACAACAGGTTTGATATTTACTGGCATTACTCTGCTCTATAAAAAATATGTGCGCCAATTTGTCCTATAGTGCGGAACCGTTTGTTCCAACTAGGATCTACATAGGTTGCGTGATAGTGTGTAGCACCTTCTGTTAATCCGCGATACAAGTCACGATTCATAATTTGATATGCAACCGTTTGTGCTTTACGCCAACTTTGTTCGTCATTGACATTGTCGCTCTTGCCATCACAGTACCACGAGAACTGACATTTGTGACGAACAGGTACAAGTTTGTTGTGATGTTCTTTCCACCACTTAGAATGCACTGCATCAGTGATTACACCGCAAACAGTGTCCGGCCAACGTCGATCACGCACACGATTAAGAACAACATCAGCAACAGCAAAATGTCCTGCTAGGTTGTCCGAACGACTTTCGTGATAAATGTTAAGTGCCATGCAGTATTCTTCAGGATGGCTGTCTTTTGTATAAAGTTCACCTTTTGGTGCTTTAATAATTGTATCAGCTAGCAAAGGATTTGCAGCTAAGGATGTTGCAAAAAGCATCGAAGATACGATTGCTGTAGTAAATTTCATTATTGCCCTCATCTAGTATTTAGTTGCGTCGCATGTTTGCGATGTCGGTGGCTTCTTGTTGATTAATCACTGGAACAGCATTGGATTTGTGCATCGTAGCAATCCCGGTAACTAATGTACCTGTATACTCTTTACGCTCTGGTTTAGCGGCAACGCCTACACCTGTGTCAACACTGCGATACTGCGGTGTTTCTCGATAGGTTTTAGGCATCTGCCATTGATATGTTTTTACTTCAGGTGCTGTTTGATACTGCACAGGCTTGCGTTCTGCCTTGCCGTGTACCATAGCAACATATTGATCAATGTCTAGCATTTCATCGTGACGATGTGACTGCTTCATTCGTTTGTTGTACAACCGAAGTTCTTCACGATACTTCTTGAGTTGTGTTTTAGTTAGTTTACTTTGCTTGGGTTTAGTTGTTTTTAGTGTGCTCAAGCCTTGGGCTAAGTGCATCGTCATAAAAAAACTCCTGCTAGTCTTAAACTGTTTAAACAGTATAGCAGGAGTTTAGTGTTGTGTCAAACTATTTTGGTTAAGCGTTTTCCTTTGCTTCTGCCAAAACCATTGCTTCGTATTCTGCACGATCAACAACACCTTCCTCTAATAGGCGTTCACGATTTTTCATGTGTGCTGCTTGTGTGTCTTCTTTGCTTCCACCAAAGTAAGGAACACAATGTCCTTCTTCAATTAAGATTTCAGTTACCAAACGACCATCAGCGGCGCGGAAGTCTCCTAGGATGCGTCCGAACTTGCCTTTCATGTCTTCGCCGTCTTTGTTTTCTGTTGTAATAAGTTTAGCGTCTTTTTCTAATAGTTGATATAATCTATTTTTAGCCGCTAGTCCAAACAGTTTTTCTACTCTGTCTGAAGTTCTCGATTCTGGAGTGTCGATGCCCATGATGCGTACACGCTCGTCTTTAAGACAAACGCCGAATCCTAGATCGATATCTACGTCAACGGTATCGCCGTCAACAACTTTTACGACGTGAACGTCATATTCGTTTGTATTCATATTGTTTCCCCTATTGCCCAATATGAAGTATTTAGTTACACAGAGTCACCTTCTGGATATGGTCGTATCTTTAGAGTTTTTAGTTTGTCTTCTCTAATACAAACAGCTTCTTTGACGTTCCAGTCATCGTAATAGTAATTTAAAGATTGGATTATTCTTACAGGATTATTGTCTACCCAAGTTAGACATTCTTCTTGACTGTTAAAAATAGGATCTCCCCAAAGAAAGCCCTCATGTAGGTCACCCTGCATTTCTGTCAGTAATAGCAGGAAGAACCATTTCACCGTCCCTGTCCTCTATACTTGGCCTTCTTGCCGTGCTTACCTTTGTAAGAACTGTGAGTAGAGTTACCAATGCTGGTACGCTTTTTTACTCTGCGTTCATTGATTAAATCACTTGCAGTTGCTTTTTTACTTGCAGCCATAAAGTCTCCTTATTAAGTGCGTACTTTATTTAGCCAAAAAGAAAGGCCGCATATAGCGACCTTATCTTAAATTTTTAATTTAGAATGATAACTTGATGCCTACAGTTGTTTCTGTACGCTCTACATTCTGATTAAGATCAGTGTTAACATATGCTGTTACACTGTCAGTGATTGACTTTGAAACGTCAAACTCTGCATCTTCTAAAGTAAAATCAGCACCTGCTTCTGTGTCATGCAAGTTGATGCTAGTAGAAACTTCTAAACCTAATGGCAAACCAGTTAGTGTGTTACCTAGTACAAAGTTGTTGATTTCGCCTTTTGCTTCGTGCTCGAGTGCGATAGAAGTGCCTAGGTCTAAACCTTCGGCTGATACTGCTGTTGCAGATAGGGCAAAAATTGCCGCCATAATAGTCTTACTCATTTTATTTCCTTTTCTGTGTGTGATATTGTTTAGATATCTAAGTTTAATTATCATAATAAGAATAGTTCTTGTTTAAAAGTGAGTGTGGTTTGCTATAAAAAGAAGAAAGGTGTTACATTGATGCAACACCTCCTTACTACGTCGATTATCTAAAAGTTATAGTCCTGCTGGGACGATAACATAGTGTATTAACAATACAATAGCAAGTGATGCACTTAGTCCAATCATCATCTTACCAAAGTCTCTGCCCACTAGTGGGAACACACTCTTTGTTTTCTTCTTGCCCATAAACGATGCAATAGCAAACTCACGTCCTGCTAGCAAGCCTACGAACACCCATGTTGTACTCATTGGAATATCATTTAGTTCTTTAAAGAAGAACAAGATTAACCAGTAGATTAAATCAATAATCGTTGCACTTCTGATGTAACGAGTATTGTGTTTCTCTAGTACAATCTTTTGAATCTTGCCACCGCCTTCACGGAACATGAATCCTAAGCCTGCAACAAACACAACAGATATCATTGCCATTAAGCCTAAGTCAAGTTCTCTTGGAAGGAATACTGCAATGTTAGCCATGTCGTGACTTAGCCATGTCCACCACAAGAAGCCTGTAGTAAACCACTGTGCTACTCTCCAGTATGCTTTGTGTTCTTCTTTTACTGGTTTAGTTTCATCTAGCCAACGACTAACAACATACCAAATAGCATATGCTGCTGTAGCTGCAACTACATATCCCATCATTGACTTGATCAACATCTTCTCTAATACAAATGTACTTGCGAAAGCACTTAGTACTAGGAAGCTAGTTGATACAGGTACACCGACCCGTGTCAATAATAGTAGTACGGCAGGCGCCATTGCATGATACCATTGTACTTCTACAAACGGAATCTTGTTCAGTCGTCCATATGAAATGTCTCCATACATATAGTAACCGTACCATAGGGCCCATAATAAAACCGCACTAGCGGCGGCCCACATTACTTTCCAGTTGAATCTCTCATTGTTTGATGCGATCCAAGTACCGAGAGTCTGTACTGAATCATTTGCGATTACCGCATAAGCGGCGAATAGGAAGCCAACAAGGCTCCATAAGGTGAGTGCGTCCATTTTGTTCTCCTCTGCTTGACAGCTTTAACACTGTCGCTCACTTTGGTAACAAGCTCGACGTGTGCTTGTTGAATTATTTAGTTACATGTTACAGTTTGATTACAATGATATGACAGTCAAAAGAAAAGCACCCGAAGGTGCTTTCCTAGTCGTTGGGTGATAAGGTGACTAGCCTCATAGCGTTATGCCGCTAGTGCGAATGTTTCATCATTTGCAGTTATTTTAGATTGCTTCTACGACCGGGTACTCCCAATCCTACGGCTTTCACATTGCCGGTAACTCCACTTTCCTAATCATGTCGCCGTCGAATCTATATCTGCCCCATTATAAACACACTCAGCTTGCCTTAAAACATTGTCCTGTTATACAGGGATCTAAGTGCTAAATGTGCTTATGGTGGAGCAGGCGGGATTCGCACCCGCGTCCGTCAACCTTTCAGTCTGCTTCATCGTTACAGTATTATTTAATCTTAATATCTATGATCAGAATAAAGGGCGATCGCCTTCAGCTGGTGCATACATATTAATTTCACATCCACATGCAAATTCAATTGCTTCTGGTTTAGTCCACATAATCGTCTCCTTTTATTATGTACTACTATTTAAGCATCTTTCGGGGCCGTTGTCAACCCCTCTTTGTACAATTCATATTCAAACGGTGTCATACATCCTCCGTGGAATATAATACCGTCTTCGCTTACAAACTTAAATCTATTATCCTTAAAAGCATCTGCACCAGCAAGAGTGTTAACAAAATCTTCACACTCTTCTGTGCTTGAGAAAATTCTATCACTTACTTGCGGGCCAACACTTGACGATGGATTGTTCATATGAACCATCATATACACTAATAAAACTTCCATGTTTTTGCCCTCTGTTATAAGGTATTTAGTTTTATGTAGCTCTAGAAACCAGCATGTCTCGTATATGTCCAATTGCTTTAGTTGGGTTTAATCCTTTAGGGCATACACTTACACAATTCATAATACCCCTACAACGGAACACAGAGAACGGATCATCTAGTTCTGTTAGGCGTTCTTCTGTGGCCGTGTCTCGTGAATCAGCAAGATAACGATACTGTGCTAGTAGAGCCTGTGGACCTAGGAACTTGTCTGGATTCCACCAGAAACTAGGACACGATGTTGAGCAACAAGCACACATAATACATTCATACAAGCCGTCTAGTTTTGCTCGTTCTTCTGGAGACTGTAGTCGCTCTTGATTCGGAGTAGGATCATCGTTCATTAAGTAAGGCTTTACTTTCTGATACTGCTTGTAGAACTGTGTCATGTCTACAACCAAGTCGCGAATAACAGGCAGTCCAGGTAGCGGACGGATAACAAGTTTGTCTTTGCGATCTATAACTTCTGATACAGGAGTGATACATGCCAATCCGTTCTTACCGTTCATGTTTACACCATCTGAACCGCACACACCTTCACGGCATGAGCGGCGATATGTAAAACTTTGATCCTGTTCTTTGATCATGCCCATTACATCTAGCACCATCAAGTCTTTTCCTTCTGGCAAATCAAACTCTACATCTTGCATGTATGGTGCGTCATCTGTTTCTGGATTATAACGATATAAACTTACTAGCATAACGATCTCCTTTACAGATATTTATTTCCAAGTGACTCCGCAAACATACTCACCCTTAGGGCACTGTCCGTTGTTAAATCCAATATTGCGGTTTTCGCCACCGCCTAGGAACGCAAACACTCCTGCACAGGCGCCAAACATTAATACCATTCCTACTACTGCTTCTTTCATTTTAAAATCTCCACGATTCTTTCTGCTAATTGTTTAAACCATTCAGCGTCCTTGCCTCGTGTTGTTTCTGCGGCTGTGCCAATACGGATACCACTTGTTTCTACAAAACTGCGTGGATCGTTAGGTACGCCATTCTTGTTTACTGTGATGCCATTCTCTTCCAATAAGTCTGCGGCTTCACGACCTGAATATTTGCTTTCACTCAAGTCCAACAATAGTATATGACTATCAGTGCCACCTGTCAATAGTTTAAAGCCGTTATCTACAAATACTTTTGCCATTGCCTGTGCGTTTGCTACAACTGCTGAAGCATAGCTGATAAACTCGTCTGTGTTTGCTTCTGCAAATGCTTGTGCTTTAGCGGCAATGATGTTCATTAACGGGCCGCCTTGTGTACCAGGGAAGATAGCTGAGTTAATTTTCTTGGTATACTCGTCGTTGTTCCACAGGATAATACCGCCCCTAGGACCACGCAGAGTTTTGTGTGTTGTACTTGTAACAAAGTCTGCATAAGGCACTGGACTAGGATATGCCTTTCCAGCAATCAAGCCACTATAATGTGCCATATCTACCATTAAGTAAGCACCAACTAAATCTGCAATTTCACGGAACCGTTCAAAATCAATTCTTCTTGGATAGGCACTAGCACCAGCAATAATCATTTTAGGTTGGATACGGTATGCCATGTCGTAAATTTCACCGTAGTCCAACCAACCGTTTTCATCAACACCGTATGAATGTGCTTCAAACCATTTACCACTTACATTAGCAGGTGACCCATGTGAAAGGTGTCCGCCGCTGGCAAGATCCATTCCCAGGATCTTATCACCTGGTTGTAAGAATGCTTTGAAAATTGCCAAGTTAGCATTAGCACCCGAGTGTGGCTGTACATTTGCAAACTCACACCCGTAGATACTTTTTAGTTCTTCTATGGCAAGTGTTTCAATCTCGTCCATGTGTTCGCAACCGTTGTAGTAACGCTTGCCCGGATACCCTTCTGCGTACTTGTTAGTGAAGACTGAACCTGCGAGCGTCATTACTGCATAACTTGCAAAGTTTTCACTTGCGATGAGCTCCACAGTATTGTATTGTCTGTCTACTTCTTTATCTAAAATACTGATTATTCTTTTATCCATTTATTTTTCCTAGTTAATAAGTTCTTCCCCACAGTCCGTTCTAGTTCTTCTAGACTAACCATGTCTTGCTGTCGTTCTAGTATAGCTCGCTTTGGATTTAGATTAAACTTATCCTGGAACCAAAAGTTAATGTTGTCGGCAAAGTCTACACACCAACGGAATATTTTACGTCTACGAAGTTTCATCCTGTTTTTCTTCCACCAAAAATGTCTGGAGCTAAATCTGCGGCTTCTTCCATATAGTAAGGGCTGGGATAATGCTTCAAACAACGATAAGCCTGTTCTCTAATGTATTTAGGTACACGAGGAGTTTTCTTTGGATCTAGTAGGTCCTTTAAGAACTGTTCTGTATTGAGTACAGCATGTTTTCTTTCAATTGGTATTGTCATTAGAATAATTCCTTCTCTGTCATAACCTTAAATTCATAGCCGAATGATTTACAATAGTCACGAGCCGCTTTCCACTTGGCTTTATTTTTCTTATAACCTTTTTGGAAGTGTGGTTTAATTTCTACAACAATGGTTCTATCGTCTTCTGTTACTACAACAAAGTCTGGATAGTAATTGTGCCACTTGTCATCGCCTTCAAAGTAATAAGGTATGTGTAGCTCTTCTGAACTCCACTTTTTAATTTGGTAACTACGGTCACAGTACAACATAAACCGCCGTTCCCACATACTACGATAGGTAATGCGATTAACATTACCGGCATACTTTGCAGGATATTGCGGCTTATACTTGCCTCTTATTGCTGTGAGTGCATTTGACTTTCTCATACTTATATTAAAGCATGTTATGCAGTTTCTGTCAAGTCTTCAAAGTTAAAAGATTCTATCCAACGATAGTTGTTTAGTCTTTCTTGTTCTATTTCTAATTGCTTTATTGTAAGTTTTTGTTCGTAATCATGTTGGAATCCGTGTTTCCATTTAATTACAACTTTATATAAAAGAGGAGAGTCTCCGAATCCATTCATTTATATGGCACCTGTTTCCACTGGCCATTTGAATTGGAATATATTTTATACCAAGGATTGATAGCAATAAGGTACCAATCCTTGCCAAGTTCTGCTGTATCACATTGCATACAGCAGTCCTCGGTTCCGCAGTTTGTATGTTCTTTAGGATCAAACTGCTCTGTCATTTACATATCGTTCTTTTTGTCTTGGATTTCTTTGCGGCGGTCTTTGGTAAGTTTGCCTAGATCTCCTAGTGCTTTACGAGCGCGAGTAGCGGCCGCCTTAACACCTTTGTCGTCGAATGTACTTGCTTCTGCAAGATAGTTATTAAATGCTTGAACGATTTGTTCATGTAATGTCATGGTTATTTACTCCTTCTAACCCTGTGGTTCTGCATTTGTATCAGGTGATCCTGTAATTATATGACCAGTATATACACCTGAAAATTTATCATTAATCCGTGCTACGTTTCTATTATTAGCGTAGACGTTTGGTGATCCTGTAATAATTTTTCCTGTATGTCCGCAATCGGCTTTTACTATATCATTTAATCTAGCGGTACCTCTAGGAAACTGTGTTGTAACATCTCCATTACCGACAGTGGCAGCTGTAATAATCTTGCCGCCAATTGGCCCATGTATAGCACATACTCCGATAGTTCTGTCGTGTAATCTTGCTACTGGTCTTGTCATGTCCATGTACCTTGCGGATAGTATTGATCTAACAAAGCTAGGTCAGCATAAACTTTTACTTCAGTAGTTTGAAATTCTTGGATTGCTTGTCCGTCACTGTCTCTACCAACTTCAACGAGCACTCTAGCTGTGACAATACGAGATGGTTTTGATCTATCAATATTAAACGCTCTAAGTTTCCCGTCTGCATTTAATCCTCGCACTGGCATTTTAAAAGCAGGTTTTGTTGGCGGTGTAAAGTTGGCTAATGTTCCACCTCCTAATTGTCTTTGGGCTTCTATCAACAGTGCCTTAATATTGTCGCCTGCTTCTTGTAAAGGTTCTTTAGTTGTAAGAGTTTGTTCTAAATCTGCAATAGCTTTTTTAGACTTTACAATAGCATCGTCAACTGCGGCTCCTATATTCAACAAAGCACTTTTTGCTTTTTCTATAGTTGCTGTCGGAAAAATACCAGACAAGTCTACTGGCACTGGTTCGTTAGCGTCTGGATCTACAGCATCTTCAGGAGGTGCTTGATCTGGAAATTTATTATCAATTTCGTCAGGATTACCATAAATTCTAATTTGATAAGGATTCTTTTTTCCAACGACTGGTGCTTCAGGACTGCCGTCGCCCCATCTATATCTAGTGACAAGCCTAGAGCCTTTAGCTTTGTCCTCATCAGTGATATTCCAATTATATAATTTGCCGTCATCACCGATTCTATAAGATTTAATTTGAGTCATTATGCTATAGCTCCTCCTACTGCACCTAGTGCTCCGGCAATATCTAATGGATCACCGGCAATCGGAGCACTTAATCCAGTAGTACCAAATCTATTTTGCATAGCGGTCGCATCCTTAAAATACATTCTTGTGAGTTTACCGCGATATTGTATGTCTGCATAAGGGAGTGTTTTATCAATGTTAAATCCAACAACTTGTCCATCTGCGTTTAACATTCTACTTTGTTGTGGTTGTGTATCTTTAATAAGCCCTACAGTTTCCGCCGCTGATCCTGGAGGAGTAACTGGTAGCGCCGCAAGAGCTGATGCAACTGTTTTACAATTGCCCGATGCAACCGCTCCTACTAGATCTCCTACCAAACCTGCAGCCTCTTCAATTGCTTCTCCTACAGTAGCAACAGCACCGCTGATTGCTCCAGCAATGTCATCAGCCGCTTCTCCAATCGCTTCATTAAGTCCGCCTGCTGCTGTTTCTACAAGACCTGTTACTTCACTCATTGCATCACTCAATGCTTGCCAAAGTTCCGTAAGTCCAGCGGCTAGTAATTGTGCTAAGATAGTAGCGGCTTCTGCAAGGATACTGGTAATTTCTGCAACTGCTGTACCTACTGCTGAAACAACTTCACCCACTACTCCAGCAACTTCTGTAACAGCGCCTAACATTTCACCTGCGGCTTTTTCGGCGTTAAATGCAAGAGATCCTAGATCTGGAGATAATCCTCCCATAGTGCCCATAACAGCACAAGCATCCGTGGCATTTGCCAGAGCTTGATCTGCACTTATAGACAAAGTGTCTGAACTTTCTTGTACTTTATCATCTACTGCTGTGTATACTCCACCAGGAAACCTTCTTTCAAAAGCTTCAACTGCTGTTCCTTTAGAGTTATCAGTACGACTATCAACAACAATTAGAGTAGGCTTACCAAAATAACTATCAACATAATATACAGGTAAAGCATTGCCATCGTTATCAATATAATCGCCTGCTTCATTTTTAAAAGGCAGATTAAAATTTTGTATTTGTCCTGAAGCTGTAACCCTACGTTTTTGTCTGTCGTCTTCAGCAAATGCTTCCCATTCGCCTTGAGTAATAAAAGCCATTTAATTCTCCGAACTAAACTGTTAAACCTGTTGTGTTCTGAACATACTGGCTGGCCATTTCTTTTTCTGTTTTAGAAATAGTTAAAACATTTGACACTGCCAATTTCATTTCAGCATCAGGTTCTACTGTAAACATAAAAGGTGCTAACCCTAGCCCTTGTTGTGTAACTGCAACCATTAAAGGTTTTGCTACTTTATAAAAGTCTGCGCCTTCTTCTACTAGTCTTGCAATAATTTCTTCGCCTGAAGATAATTTCATTGATACCGTATCACCTGCTTTGTAAGGTGTATTAATTAACATTATAATTTGCCTTCTGTTGATCCTAGATTAGTGTCTTCTAAAAATTTTTCAAAGTCGTCACAGCCGCCTATAGGTGTGCCACTAACTTTAATCTGTGGAAATGTTCTTGCAGTTGGGAACTGTTCGAATAATTCTTCTTTGGTAAAGTCTACATCAACTAACTTGTATTCATAAGTCAGTCCACGCATTTCACAAATTGTTTTTGCCTTGTCACATTGTGGACAGGCAGGCTTGCCAAATATTTCAATCATAGACTAAATCCTTTCAAGCTCTCTGCACTTACGTCTTGTTTAATGCCGCCGATAACATAACTTTCTACTTCTGTTTCCTGCGGAGCAACCTGTAGTCCTGAACTTGATAACCAATGCTGTGTCCAAGGTAGTGGGTTTGTGTTTACAGGTGCGTCAAAGATAGCATTGTAACCCAGTGCTTTTAGTCTACGGTTAGCAATGTATTCTACATATTGATTAAGCAGTGTAGCATTTAATCCAATCATTGAGCCATCCTTAAACAAGTAATCTGCCCAACGCTTTTCTTCTTCTACACATTCTTTCCACATTTCATATACTTCAGCTTCGCACTCTTTGGCAATCTCTACCATCTCCGGATCGTCTTTGCCTTGCATCCATAGTTTCAATACATGAGTACTTACTGCTAGATGCTGTGCTTCGTCACGAGCAATCAGTGAAATAATCTTAGCACTGCCTTCCATTAACTTTAGCTCACCGAATCCAAATGTACATGCAAAACTTACATAGAAACGAAGTCCTTCAAGAATGTTTACGTTCATCATAGCAAGGAACAACTTCTTCTTAACATCACGCATGTTGCCTTCCTTGCGATGTGTGTACGCATCTGCCGCTTCTAAGAACGCATCATAGTTCTTTGTTACACTTTCTGCTCGTGCAATAATATATTCGTCATCAAGGATAGTATCAAATACTTCACTTGGATCTGAGTATACATTCTTCATGATGTGCGTATATGAACGGCTGTGAATAGTTTCAAAGAAGTCCCAAGTAACAATACATCCTTCTAGTTCTGGAATACTAACATGTGGCAAGAACGCAAGACAAGGACCGCGACCTTGCACCGAGTCTAACAGTGTTTGATACTTTAGATTAGCAGTAAAGATGTGCTTCTGCTCTGGGCGGAAGTTAGCAAAGTCTGCACGATCTTTCTGTAGACTTACTTCTTCTGGACGCCAAAAGTAACCAAGCATGGTCTGGTTAAGTTTATCAAAGATAGGATGACGGAATGTATCATATCTCTGTGTGTTTTGTTCTGCACCGAAGAACATATTCTGTTTTGTAAAGTCTACTTTGTCTTTGTTAAAAACGGTCTTAGCCATTGTGTTTCCTTATCTCTTATTATAGTATAATCAATGTGTTAGCGTGTCAACCTAAATTGCACACGCATCGCACATTTCATCACCATCTTCTGCAGACAGTCCCTCGGGCAGTTCTACTTGTGGCTTTTCTTCTTCTAGTTCGCTCGGGTCAGTTTTGTAGTCATATGTATTCTGATAGTAACTAGTCTTCCAACCCAATTTATATGTTGTAAGCAAATCTTGAATCATTACACTCATTGGAACTTCGTTGTTCTCGTGATGTGTAGGATTGTAACTCCAGTTTCCACTAATGGCCTGATCAAAGAATTTCTGCATTACTGCAACGATATTGATATAGCCTTCGTTGCTAGGCATATCCCATAACAATGTATAGTGATTCTTCAGCGTAGTATACTGCGGAACAATCTGCTTAAGAGGCCCTTTCTTTGACTTCTTAACGGACAAGTACCCTCTTGGAGGTTCGATGCCGTTGGTTGCATTTGACACAACGGAACTGCTCTCCGATGGCATCTGTGCCGACAGTGTGCTGTGTCGCAGGCCATGTTGCTGTATATCTTTCCGAAGTGTTCCCCAATCATAGTTCAACTCATTTGCTACAATATTATCAAGATCCTTCTTGTATGTATCAATAGGAAGGATCCCGTCAGCGTATTTAGTGCGATCAAAATAGTCACATGCTCCACGCTCTTTGGCAAGTGTGTTGCTTGCTTTTAGCAAATAGTATTGGAAGGCTTCTGTTAAATCGTGTACTAGTTTCCATGCTTGTGAGTCTTCATACTTGACATGATTCTTTGCCAAGAAGTGTGCTAGTCCTACATAACCAATGCCTAGTGAGCGACGAGCCTTTGTTGAAATCTCTGCCGCTTGGATTGGATATCTTTGATAGTCAATGATTTCTTCCAATGCTCTAACAGCCAAGTCACAGAGTTCTTCTAGATCATCTAATTGCTTGATTAGTCCTACATTAATAGCACTTAAAATACATAGAGCAATCTCGCCATTCTCGTCATCAATGTGCTGTAACGGTTTTGTAGGCAATGTGATCTCCTGACAGAGATTGCTCATGTAAACTGTGTCTTTGAATGATGAGTGTGTATTACAGTGATCAACATTCATGATATAAATTCTTCCAGTCTCTGCTCTTTCTTTGATTAGATCAGAAAAGAGTTCCATGGCTGGGATAGTTTTCTTCTTGATGCTTGTCTTACGCTCGTATGACTCGTAAAGCTCTTTAAACTTATCTGGGTCACCAAAGTATGCATCATACAATCCTGGTACATCGTGTGGCGAGAAAAGAGTGATGTCTCCACCAGATAACAACCTTTCATACATTGTTTTGTTTAACTGGATACTGTAGTCTAGTTTGCGTACACGGTTGTCTTCTGTGCCTTTGTTGTTCTTAAGAACTAGAATGTCTTCAATCTCTTGATGCCAGAATGGAAAGTGTACAGTTGCACTACCACCACGCACACCATTTTGCGTACAGCATCTTACTGTCGACTCGAACTTCTTAAGGAACGGGATGATACCAGTGTGCGCAACTTCGCCGCCACGGATCTTAGAGTTGACTCCGCGAATCCTGCCGCTATTAATACCAATTCCAGCCCTTTGAGCGGTATAACGACCAATAGCCATATCACTAGCGAAGATACTATCCAAGGTATCGTCACTGTCAACCAAAACGCAACTAGCAAACTGTCGCACAGGAGTTCGAACGCCCGCCATAACCGGCGTTGGAATGTTGACTTTAAAGAGCGATGTTGCATCATAATATCTCCTTACATAGTGCATACGAGTATCTGCAGGATAGTTTGCAAATAGAGTCGCCGCAATCATCATATACATATGTTGTGGTGTTTCAAAGATTTCACCTGATGAACGATCTTGACATAGGTATTTGTCTACTACCTGGCGTAGCCCAGCATAGGTAAAGTTTTCGTCACGCTTGTGATGAATGTATGATTCTAATCTATCAATCTCGTCTGTGCTATATTTTTCTAAAATCTCTGCATCGTAAACGCCACGCTCAACATTCTTTTTAATCATTGCACTTAAACTTAGAGGCTCGAACTGTCCAAAAACTTCTTTGTATAAATTATAACTTAACAATCTAGCCGCAGCATATTGATAGTTCGGAGTGTCTAAACTGATTAGATCATTTGCAGAACGAACAAGAATCTCTTGGATTTCTTGTGTACTCATACCGTCATAGAATTGCAGGTTTGCATTCATTTCAATCTGGCTTGTACTTACTCCTGCTAAGCCGTCGCATGCTTCTTCTACAACAAAATGAATTTTGTCAATGTTTAAAGGCTCGCGGCTACCATTCCTTTTAACGATATGAATCCCGTTAGACATATGTTTTCTTACCTCTTTTAATATTTTTTGTTAGTTTGATATTTAGTGTAGCTCGGGCATGGCGTGAATTTTTTGTACTTGAATTGATTCTGGAATTGTATCCTTGTGTACATGTGTGTCTGCCTCATAGCCAATTACTCTATTACCGACATACAATAGGTAATAAGTCATAGAACAATCTCTGTCTATACCTATATGTATCTCGAACGAATTCTGATTAAAGTGTTCAGTTAATTGTAAAGTATAGCATATTCCTAGCAATTTGCAATACTCACAATAGATATTTTCTTCCAAAAGTTCCCAAGGTCCGGGCCAAGTGTCTGCCGAGTATGGATCTGCATTTATAGAAACAGTAGGGGCTTGATTGTAAAAGTTGATGACATCTTGTATTGGATCAGTTGACGCAGAAAGACTTTGTCTAAAATCTCTCCATGCTGACATTCTGTCTTCAAATTTCTGATCAAACATTAAGATAACTGAGTTGGTCTAAATTCCACATAACCTGCGTCGCCCAAAGTAGTGTTTTGAGCGTAGATATTAATAGTATCATCATCGCCTGTGCCTGTTTCATTGGATAGTAATACTGTGAATTTTAAGTTCTCAGCATTTATATCTCCAGTGAAATCGTATTCATCGCTTAATTGCACAGAATTATTTTGTAGGTCTGCTGTAATATTTAACGTGCCTACTCTTTGAGCATTAAACGCTGTGCTTTTGTACATATATTGTATTTTAAAGTTTGCTGATTCACCTAACGGAAGTCTAAAAAATTTAGAAGGTTGATTACTTTGTCCAATATCTTTTCTAATAGGTGCAAAATCATAGATTGTTTGTCCGCCTACTTCTGGAATATAAGGTGTACCTGACAGATAAACACCGTCAGTTGATAACAATGACGAGCGTTCAAAATTTTCAGCAACTACTGAGTTTTCTTTGTCATTTAATTGCACCGCAGAATATAGTACATCAGCAAGTGTTCCGCCATCATTACCTACACTCTTGTAAGAATTTCCGCTGATTAAATTGTATGATCCGTTTTCAATTAAAACGCCATGTTGTTTAATATCAACAAATCTATTATTAATAATTTTATTAGTAGTAGGACCGTCTGCCTGTCCTGCTAGACCGCTGGTTGTTCTTCCAAAAGACACACCCATACCACATAGTTCAAACATAGAATTCTCTATGATATTGTTTGTAATATCGTAATTACTATCTAGTCCGTAGCTGAAATATTTTACAGTAATACTAGAGAAAACATTATCATTACTTGATACTAATGATGTAACACTGCGCAAATCTATTCCTATAGTTGTATCGGCAATTGGATCTTGAGTTGGATCCCAGATGCCTTCTAAAATAATGTCTTCAAAATAGCTGTCCTTGCAACTAATTAGTAGCATACCTTTAGTTGCATTTGTAATTGTAAGACCTTTAACAATGATATTTGATGCTTGATTGGCATTTGTAGTAGTAGCATCTGCCGCATAAGAACCTACTACACTATCACCGTTAACAGTTCTAAATACTGGGTCAGTGCTTGTAGTTGTTATAATGGTTTTATTAGATCCTGCACCTATTAAACTTGCATACGGCGGAAGATACACTGTACCAGAAACTTTAATAGTTCCTGCGGGTAGTTGTAAGACTACGCGACTATTTGGGTTTGTTTTTGTTGCTGCATTAATAAACAATTGATCAATTGCACGTTGTAAAGCGGCCGTATCATCAACTACGCCGTCTGCGACCACACCAAAACTTGTAGCAAATACAATATCATCTAGTCGTTCTTGTAGGCTTCTGCGAGTAGGAGCAGCCGCAGTTGGACCAGTTTGAACCACAGAGTTATTATTTTTATAAACATAAGTGTCGGCAAGATTAAAGATATCTTTAGCATCAGCTTCAGTTAATATTCTTGTATTACCAACAGAAGGTGCGCCTTCTGACACTGCACCATTACCTATGTATAAATTCTGTGTGTCAAGTGCCCAAGCCATTTCACCACTTGCAAGTTGTGGTAGAGCTTCGCCTTGGCCTTCGGTACCTCTACGGATCTGTATTCTCGAGATTTGTACAACAGCCACTATATTCTCCTACGCTATTTTATATATTTATGCTTGTTGTTCGTAGAATTGATAGACCCTGTTATACCATTCTTGCCGCCATTCTTCGTATTCATCAGGCCATACATCAAACTGCTGATACTCTCCTGCACGACTGCACATAAACACATGTCCTTCACGGATGTCTGTGCCGTAGATTTCATTGTGTGCTTCTGCGTATGCGACAAGTTGTAGAAAGTAGTCAACTACCCACTCTTCTTTCTTAGGTTTGTTGGTCTGCTTGAAGTCCATGATTGCAGGTTGGCCTTTGTATGTACCTACAAGGTCAGTGGTTCCTGCATACATCTGCGGCATATAAAGTGCTACTTCACTGCCCCATACTTCTACGTCTTTAAGAGCATTGTCACGGATAACTTCTGCCATACCGTGTGCTTGTTGTGCATATGGATTGCTTCCAGGTGTAGGCCATTCTCCTGTATCAATGTAGTCTTCAAGATACTTGTGCATCCGTGTACCTACACCTGCGGCTTCTGTGGTTATTTCCTGTGCTTTTTTTTCGCCTACTCGTTTACGCCACGCAATAAGATGTGTTTTATCTTTGGTAGCATCTAGAATAGTTGTGACACTTGCGACTGCATTTCCGTCTGGTGTTTCATAAAGTCGTTTGCCGTTTATTTCTTTTCGCGAGATAGGTGTGTAGTTATATTTTTCTATTATTAAAGTCATAGTCTAAGTATATGATCTTTATAAAGATATGTCAACTATAAATCTGATAAATCTGTTGCTCTTTTAGCCATCTTGGATACAGAGTCGTCTGATTTCTTAGTTGCAGGCAGATCATCCTGACCTTGGTTAAACACAATTCCATACTTATTATAATTTTTAATAATATTTTTTAGGATATCGCTCTGTTTGTAAAGAGCGTCAAATTGGCCGTAATCTAAACTTCCGGTTTCTAATTTACTAGAAAGTTGAGCGTAAGTTGCGTCTGTCACGCCGCTGTGATGTAGAAAGTCTAAAACTCTTTCTACATCATTGGCTTCAGACTCCGTTACTTTTTTTTTGAAAGGATAGTTCCTAGTCTGCGGCTACGTTCTACACTTTCACGTTTTGCACGATCGGCTTCTTCGTCTCCACCAGTTGCTGGTTCAGCAGCGCCGAAGTCGTCTTCTGGCTCCATGTCCATTTCTTCTTCGCCGTCTATTGTAGGCTCCATTTCTGGTTCTGCTTCTAGATCATCTTCAGCACCCATTGTGTCAACAGGAGCACCTTCGCCAGTAAGGATACCAACACCGCCAGTTAGTGCATCACGTGTTCCTTCCATTGTAGTGTAAAGTTGTTCTAGCGCAGGTTTAACTTGACCAACAAACGCATCACTTTGCTCTTGACCCATTTCGTCACGGATGGCATCAGCAAGTTCTAGCATTGATTCTGTTTGCATTTCAGCAGTGTCTTCTAACCAACCAGTAATACGGTCTACCATATCTTTTGCAGCCATAACAAGTTCAGCTTGATCTTCTGCACCTTCTGTGACAACACTTTCTTCAATGGTGTCTTGTATTTCTTGACGTTCTGCAATTTCAGCATTTAATACATCTAAGAACATTTTGTTCTTGGTATAACTTTCTGATTTTACAGAGTCATAACTTTCTGTAGTTTCAACTTGACTTAGTTGTGTTCTAAGTTTGTTGCGACTATCTTGTAGTTGTTCAAGAGTGAACTTAGACAAATTAATCTTTTGTCCGAACTTTTTGGCTAGAGATTCGTTTAACATCTTAGCTGTAATTGGTTTGCTTAACTCTTTAATGTTCATATTACTTTCCTGGCTAATAGTATTATTTATGCTGAATATATAAATTGTTCTAATTTTATCTTGGCTTTTTCTTTATGTATTTTTGCCAAATCTGCTCGTGTTCTAACAGTATCTTTTAATATATCATTGTTTGATTTCTTTAAAGTATGTTGGTAGAACATCAAATCTGTTTCATGTTTATTTAAGTCTTTGTCGTAGTCTATAATCTGTCTACACATGTGTGAAAAACTTTTGTTTAAACATTTTGTAAGAGCAATAGCTCCGACTAAGGTACAAACAGTGTATGCAGGTGTGTTTGAACCTAGAGGATAGATATTATATCCCATGTTTTTCTTCTTTATTTTATAGTTACCCATTAGAATAGTATTACCTTGCACCGAAGGTACTAGTTGTCTTTGTAGGTTTGTGGTAATAAAACTTTCTACGATTCTAGCAAGGTTCTGGTTTTTCATTCGGGACTACCCAATAATTGTTGTTATGTTTAACTTTAATTAGCATACTCTTTCTTATTAGGTTTTCGATTACGAATTGATCTCGTTGAGCCATGCTCGTAATCATAGTAGGTCTATTGATCTTATCTAAAAGTTCAGCTTCTTCATTGGTTAAAGCAATTTGTAGATTTTGTAGTAGATCAAAACTTTTCATTAGAAGGATCTCTTGTTATTCATTCCGCCTGACTGTACTTTTACTTTGGTTCCAGGCTTGATAACTTCATCTGACTCACCGTCGCTTTCTGGGTCAAATATTAATTCACCCTTGTCGTCTTGTTGGATCATACCTTGCTTGCCTGCTTTCTTAGGAACAGTTACTGACACCTTAGTTTTAGGATTATGTAGAACTGTTCCTTGTGGTCCGTCCTTGGCAACCACCATTTGATCTAAAATATTTTCTTCTAAGTCAGACATTTTCATTGTGTTTACCTTCTCTTATTCAGTCTCTTTAGACGTCTGCTTGCGCCTGATAGAGCCTTTGTTCTACGGCTTTTAATTTTAATCGGAGCTGCTTTGGCCCTTTTTGTTTTCTTAATAGTAATAGAACTTTTAACATTCTTAGGAGCATTACAAGTACTAGGCTTTGCAACTATGCGTCCTTTACGAGATCCGCTTGTGCAACGATATTTACGAACATTTTTTGCTCCTTTCCTTGCCCAAATTGCAGTAACGTTTTCAGTAATAAGTTCTCTTAGTATCATCTTCTAGTTGCCTTGTTAAGAGATTGTACACGACGACTAGCTGGATTTAATCTTTTTGTCTTTCTAGCCTTTCTAGCCATTCTAGCACCTAAACGAGCTTTTGTTTTTTTAAGTGTAGCACGTTTCTTTATATTAGGTGCAGCAAAACATTGAGCCATGTTAGAAACTACACGACCTTTGCGCTGTCCGCCTGAACATCTATATTTTCTTACAACCTTCTTACCAGAGCGGGCCCAAACCTGCTTCTCGTCTAGAGATTGCATCATCTCTCTTAATAACATAAGTGTATTTATTAAAGATTCATTACTAGGACGAGTACTGTTGACAGTAGTCCTGCAATTACGGTACCTGCTGTACCAATAAGAACTTTGGTCATTGACTTTTGACCTTCGGTGATGTCTTTGTGGATGTGGTCTACTTTTTCTTCAATCTTTGTAAGGCGGCCTTCTAACTGCTCATACCTTTGCTGGCATAAGTCAACATGCGCTTCTAGATTCTGTTTTTCAAGTTCAGTGGCAACGGCCATCATTCTCTCCAAATAAAGTAAACTCGTAGTTGGCCTTTAGTGTGTTTTATGATGTGCCTTTATAATATTTTGTTATATGCCTTCAAATGTATTTAGTCTAATTGTTCAAAAATTATGTTCTTAAACTTAGAATCTTTAGTATTGAACATATTATTATTTATATTCACTGCTTCGCCTAGGCCTGTTATGATCGGTACTAGATGAAAGTCTTCGTTCATGTCGTTAAGATTATGCGCTCCAGTTTGTTCAATTTCAAAATCAAGAATCCATACATGTTTTTCGCCGCGATAATTAGAACCAAGTCCTAGTTCTTTTAGATCTAGATCCTGTTCTTTAATAGAATAAAATAAAGGATTGGCTCTAAGACCGAGAACATTGATTACTGTGTTATAGTTGGCTTGTTGACTGCTTTCGAAAGATGACTTTCTATACTCATTTGTAGGAGTAATATCAACCAAAGTTGTTAATCTAAATCGCATCTTGTATTTACAGACATAAAAAAAGAGCCACTTAAAAAGTGACTCTTTTAGTGTGCGTAACGCACGATCCCTAAGGTAGTAAGGAATTAGTCAGTGAAAGTAGCAACTACTGCTAATGCAATACCAGTGTTACCATTCCAGTCACTAGCTGCTGTTAGTACACCAGTACCTTGTACAGCAACATATACAACTGCATCGCCTACAGCCCCTGAAATACCAGCTACTGTTACTGCGTCATTTGTACCAGAAGTACCACCAGCTGTTAGATCGCCTACTACTGCGTCTAATTCTGCTTGACTGATTGCATCTGTAGTTAATGAAAGAATACGTGTAACTGGTCCTAGACCGTTACCAGCTTCTGTCTTATAGTTATCTCTTGTGTTTCCGTTACTATATGTAATAGTACCAAATCCAACGCCTGCCATTTTTCTTCTCCTTTAATCAATGACAAAATCTCACGCTCCGTGAGTTTTTTATACAAATGTATTTAGCTGGAATAGAAAAAAACAGCGGATAAGGCCTATTTTTTAGCCTTTTTATGAATGGTTCTTAGTAGTTGCACGTATTGCGGTCCACCTTTTACAATATCATCTATCATTTTGATAATCGGCATATAACCTTGTGCTATTGTGCTAGGTATGCTTTGACTATTCTGCATTAATTCAACAAACTTTTTGGTTTTAATAAGATTGTCAGTACCAACAAGTAGTCTGTATAGAGCCATATCACCACTAGTTACACTAATATCAGGAACACTTATAGTTGGTTCTGGATCATTGATTCTGCCTGTTTCAAGGTCTTTGATAGCAGCCATCTTTTCAAAGTCATCAATGATGTCAGAACTTCTAAGTTTGGCTCTTAATGCAAATAATAAACGTGTAACAGTGTCTTGTTTGCTTTTGGTATCAAGTCTATTAAAGTTAATAGCATTACGTCTTACTGCTTTATAGTCTGTGTTTTTTATGTTTAGATCAGACTCTAATTTAATAAAAAACTCTGATACTCCAGTAGGTGTAGTGTTTATTTTAAGTTTACTTAGATAACGAATAAAACTTCCAATCGGAAAGTTTGTTTCTTTTTTGGCACGTTTTGCCGCACCGGGGTCTTTGAGTTTGTCTTGCGCAGATTCATCACCTGTTATGAAATATACAAAATTATACAAGTCTGTGCTGTTACTCATAAAGCGATTAAAACTAGCATTGATCAATGTACGCTTTGCATAAGCCGCAATCGATCCGCGACTGCCTGCAAAATTACGCATAATTTCTATAGCGAGCAGAGTTAGATATGCACGTTCGCAACAATCTGTATAGGTTAGTGTCCTAAGATTGCCTTCTGCTCGTGTTAATCTTGCTTCTGCAAGTTCGTTTAGAAACTCAAAGCTCATCTTCGCTGTCTTCTTCGTCACCACCGTCAAAATCAGCTTTGTCTGCTTGATTGGCTTTTGCAACTATTTTTTCCCACTCTTCGGTGCTTGTAATATTTGCAAGTTTTAAGGCATCCTTTGGATTTTGTACTCTTCCTTTTCCTAAATGGACAAGTGCTGAACCTACTGCTGAAGCCTTATTCCACAAGTCGTCTTCACCTTTCCAATCAACACCACTACCGATTTCTGTTGAATTACTAATCTTTTGACCTAACTCGATAAATGGTTTAAATTTTTCGTAGTCCTTTGTGTAAATTGATTTTTCACGCTCTTCATAAATTTCATTAAATCTCATTCTATGTCTCCGTTTTTCTGGCGGCTCTACTTGCCGCGGTAAATCCTGCTCTATTCACTAGTTTAACTGCACCTTTCGGATGATTAATTACATAACCTTCTCCGCCTGATATTCCGTTAATACTTTGTTTAACTCCGTGATCTTGTTTATCTAAATTTGCAATTACTTTATTTTTAACTTGCTGAATGGTAGTTACAGCATGCCACAAGGTCTTAAAGGCATTAATATGTTTCTTTATATAGTCTAACACTTTTACTTTTTTGCGATCACTGACTTTAGCTGTTTCTAACCATTTAGCAAAATCACCTCCTAGATTGGTTAGGCCAGTGTCTACCTTACTATTCAAATAAGTGTATAAAATACGAGGGAAATCTGTCATCTGCATCGCTCTTAACTCTTGCGGATTAAGCAGTTCGTCGATGCCAGCTGCATCTTTTCGAATTACTGCTTCTAATCTATCTAATTCAGGAGTATCTACTTCTACAGGTTCAATAGCAGTCACAGGCGGAACAACTAAAACATCGTTGCCTTGGAATATATCGTAGTCTTTCAACGGGCCTTCGTTGCCTTGTTCGTCAACTATTCTATGAATAACAACAGCAGTTTTACTTTTTGCAATCTTTTTGCCAAGATCGGTTCTTGTATCAATTGCATAGTCTACGCCTGTTGGATTAGGTTTAAAAACAAAATGTCCGTCCTTTACAGGGGGAGTTGTGTAGTACAACAAATCTCCTTTGAAGTATCCTCTAAAGTCTTTGGGTACTGCTCTATCAAACAGCGGGAAGATGCTGGCCATATTGTTTGCAAATGCAATACGCTTTGGATCATCTTTCATCGCACCACCGCCGCGATTCAACATAAAGTCTTTGATTTGATCTGCACTAGTTGCTCGCTCTGGTTTTGATTTATTAAAGCCGCTTTTGTCTGACAGCACAAACTCTCCTGCTTCGTTACGCCCGAATATGATAGCAGGGCTTCCGTCCCACTTTAGCGTAGTTTCTTTGTGTCCTTCGTCTTCTAAACTGCGTAAGACTTCTAGAGCTCGCATGGCGCCCGCACTGCCTTCATCGAACATAAGATCTTCGGCGTGTGGTATCCTTGCTTCAGCTTCATTTAAAACGCTTTCACCTACAAGTCTGCCTCGCATAGGATGCGGAGTTTCGTTACCGCATGGCTTAGACATTTTAGGTTTAGGTTTGTCTCCAGGGATTTGCTTGCGTTTGGCTTCTATAATTTTAAAATCATTAAATCTCATAGTTCACCTTTGTTAGGTACATCAATGCCGGACTCTCTTGCTTGTGCTACAAGATCTTCATACTCTGGAAGTTTGATAATAATTTCTAACATTGATTCAACAGTGTGAGTATCTGATTCTTTAGCATTCGGGCCTAGTAATATTTTTGCTATTTCATTCCAATCATTAGCAACAACAGCATCACCATTGTTTGGATCAACTACGCCTTTAGTTGGGCTAAACTTGTAGCCTCTAGCTCTTGCAATGCTAGATAAAAATACAGCTCTGTCAGCACCTGTGTAATTTTCAGTGCCGCCACGCTTTGCGCCACGCTGTAGATCAGGATTGTCTGTAAGCATAAAGTCTGTTTGTACAAAACCGTTTTTAGGATTACCTTTTATAGGTGTGCGAAAGTGTACCTGTAACCCAGCATCTTTAATCCAACCTGCTTCGAATTTTTTGCCCTTGTTCATAATCTCTAAATCAGGGATACCTTGCTTTTGACACCACGCACTAAGTTTTGCAATTATTTCTTCTTTAGGTAACTCTCTAGTATCGGTATTAAGATCTAAGTCACCTGATGAATTCTTTTTAAATGTTCCATCTGGATGTGTTTTTGTACCAGTAGTTCCTAAAAAATCTTTTGGAGTAAACTTAAAGCCAAAGGTTTTATTAAGCCAATCAATAGTAGGCTGTACATCTGCTGTGGCAATTCTTGATGCAATAAGTTTCTTTTCAGGTTCTGTTTTGAATACGTTGCCGCTTTCTTTAAGAACAGATTCAGTAACAACGGCTTTTTGTTTGGCTCGTTGAAGTAATTTATATCCACTGTTGGCGTCTAAGGTTTTCTGATTATCGTCTACATCGTACCATATCTGCTTTTCACTGCTGTAAACCCAGATTCTTTTTTCACTATCTTTAAACTTAGTTCCAGTTTTTAATTTACGAAGTGGAGTCTGTTTGTCATTTTTATTTTTATCTTTATCTTTTTTATCTGTTTTATCTTTTGTTCCGCCAACATCTGTAGGGCCTGCCATTCCTGTTTTAGCCTGTAGTTTGTCAATAACATTTCCTGGAATATCTCCGAGGCCTTCTTTGATTTCACTATATTTCATCGTTGTCTCTTGATTCTTTAATGCGGTCCATGCTTCGTTTAAACTTTCGTGAATCTGCACCTCGGATGCTGTTAATAAAACGTCTTTCTAATTCTGAAGCAGTTTCGACATCGTAGGTCTGATTGATGCGCTCTAACAGATTAATAGCACTTTCGATAATATTAACAGCAGTATTTTCTATTACAAGATCGTTGTCTTTATCAGCACGGCCGATATGATTCAACTCTTCTAAAATACTGCGAGTACGTTTCTTCATTGTAACACTCCGTTAATGTATTTAGTGACAAAAGCTGTTAAATACAACAGGGAATGAGGGGAACTTAAAATGTCTATTAATGACTTATCTTTCAAAGAACGCTCTCTTCTATTTGCAAAACTAGCATCAATAGCATATTGTAACATAGAAGAAGCAAAAAAGCAAGTAAAATCTTTGGGCTTCACCAAAGTAGAATTCTATAACAGAGACGGAGCACAGGCATATCGCTTCCAAAACAAAACCGATTTGGTAATTGCCTGCCGTGGAACAGAGCCTACAGAGTTCAATGACTTGGCCGCAGACTTAAATGCTGCACCTGTAAAGTCTTGGAACAACTCAAGAGTACACAAAGGCTTTCAAACAGAAGTAGATGATCTATGGCCAATGGTAGAAGAAGATCTGCTAGATAAAAAGAATGTTAATCACACTCTTTGGTTCTGCGGTCATTCACTAGGCGCAGCAATGGCTACCGTTATGGCTAGCCGCTGTTGGGCTAACATTGATCTAAACGATCCTATCGAACTATATACCTTTGGTTCACCTAGAGTAGGATGGCGTGGATTTGTGAAAGCTCTAGCAGTCAAGCATCATCGTTGGGTTAACAACAACGACATTGTGACTCGTGTGCCTCTAGCAATTATGGGTTATGTACATGATGGTGAAGAGCATTACATGAACGCATATGGTAATGTTCGCGAGCTAACAATGTGGCAGAGATTCAAAGATCGCTGGCGTGGTATTTGGATGGGCTTAAAGAAAGGCGGAGTAGATAGTTTTTCTGATCATTCTATGAGCAACTATATTGCCAATCTAGAAAAATATCAAGACTAAAAGAAAGGGAGCATTGCGCTCCCTTTTTATCAATCACTTTTTAGCAACTTTGTCTAAAAGGTCATTTTCTGTAAGAGTTACAAGAGTGGTTATACGCTCTTTCATCTCTTGCATTTCTGCTTCTGGTAGCATATAAAAATAGTTTGGCTTGACTACTACTTTAGTATTGACAAAATGTTGCACTTGCGTTATACTTTGATAAATAACAGGAACACACAATGTTCACACACACATTTAAGGAAACACACAAATGAAATCATTATTAGATAAGATTGCGGAAAGGATCCGTAGATCATCTATGTCTCAGGAAGAGAAATATTTAAGTCAGGCCACAAGCCTAGAAGACTTAGAAAGACGTCAAAGATTGCTTACATACGGCAAAGCACCTTTTCAAACAATGTATCAATATCACAACGATGTTGTAAACGGGAAGGTGTTATAATGGATGTAAGTATGCAAGCAAGAACCGACGGGGTTGCATTCCGTCGTCCTGTATTTCAACGTCAGTTTAGACGTTTTTGTATAAGACTGGGTCGTGCGTTAGAAAACTATGGTCGTGTCAAAGCGGCTAGGTCACTAGCATTTCACGGACACTACGATATCGCAAAAAATTTACTAGAAGGACAATGGAAATGAATTATTTAAAAGGGTTATTAGAAAGTTTGAATGTTGCACTAGCATGCAATGATCTTGCTCGTCAAGGAAAGTTCGAGGAAGTAAAAAGTATTCTGCTTTCACAGGAGACTGTTTAATTCCTAAAAACTGTTATAGCATTGGTGATGATCCTGGATGTATCACTCACCGATGCATCTGTTAATCCAAAAAGATTACCTGTGGCATTGACAGAGTATAAATACCATGTTACTGTAATACAGTGACAACACACATTACACACACAAAGGAGAATATAATGAGTGATTTAAACACAATCCAAAAGTCTTTCGCCGATATGGCAGAGCAATTCAAAACAATGGCGGAACAGTATACGCCAAAAGCACCAGAAGTTAAGTTCAATAAGAACGGATATGAAATCCGCACTTCTGTATTAGAAATGGCCAAGCAGTTTACAGAGTTTGAACATTCAATGAAGTTTGCTGGTTGGGAAACAAGCGTAGAGCGCGATGAAACAACAGGTCAAGTTGTTTCTAAAGTAGAAATGCCTAATGTACCAGGTGTTGAGCAGGTATTAGACACTGCTGAAAAGTTCTACGAGTTTATTAACAAGAAGTAATAAATATTAACGTTGTATAAACGTAACAATAGTAGGACATAGTCCGTAGAATAATAAAAGTTATTTTACACAAGTAGCCCCTCTAGTAGCAATACTAGGGGGGTTAACCTTGACTAGCGTACTTCAATCCAACCTAGGCTGGCAAAGCCTTCTTTGTTTGCACCCACACTTGCTATGGCAATCAAGAATATACCTGAGGTGTCGCCCAGTGTGGTTGTGGTGTTGCGAAGCAGTTGTGTGATACTGCGTTCAGGGAATGTAAATGCTGTTCCTTGGTTAGTGCCATTCACAAATGTTGTAGATAGAACATTTCCTCCGGAATAGCCCGTGGCTGTAATGTTGTATTCCACGGCACTGTCAGGTCCGAAACTTACCCAGGTGCCGCCTGTAACCGTAGGCAGTTCAATAGCACGAACAAAGATGTTGGTGTTGTCCAGTGTTGCCGCAGAGAACTCATCAGGTATTACCACGCTGTCCAGTGCATCACTTTTGAGTCTAATAGCAACCATAGGAATGAATGTGTTAGCACCATCGGTGCTTTTGCCCGTGATAGGTGTTGATATACTCTTCTGCCTACCTAGTAATGTCGTTGTACCTTCTGTGGAGAATGAATGCGACCCTTGATAGAAAGTGTGTGTGCCTGCTGTGCCACCTGTGTTTTCTATTTCGATCCTTACCGGCAGTGCGGCTTTTGAGGCCCAGGTGTGATCTTGTCTGTTACCATGATATATTCTGTGTATGGGGTACTTGTTGTTGTCTATGATAAAGTTCCACTCAACCATACCCGCACCATACCATTCATACTCAATGCTCATGTGTTGAATGTTGTTAGGATCTGCTGTAAAACCTGAAGGACCTGTGCCGTCCAAAGGATCCACATTCCATTCAGCACGGGTGAAACTTTCTTCATCCACGACACCCAGTGCAGAGTTTCTGCGTAGCACACAACGATAGGTTCCGTCTCCGCTGTCCTCAAAGTAAAATCCGTTGAGTTCGTCAAACATACCAAAGCGTCTGCGTATGCCTGTGGTAGGTGTGCCAAATATCATTGTCATAGACACTTCGCCCTGGCGTCCTGGAATGTATCGCTGTACACGTTTAGTCTGTCTGTATACCTTGTCGCCTACATTAGTACCCACAGTCATTTTAACCATTCCCATGTATGGATCGTGTTCTGAACTGCTGTCGTCGCCTACAACTATCTCATCCCAAATGTCCGTGTCCTTGCCTGTGGTAAAGGTGGCAAAGTCTGTTACTTCATAGGTGCTCATCTTCACACGGTTCTTTGATGTGTGTTGTTTGGTAGTATCGTCTATGCGTAGTACTGGGCGACCATATGGATCATAGTCCATTGCCTGTACTAAATCATTAGTATTAGGTTCGTGGCTGTGAACGTAGTTGGTGCTGTTAGGATTTAGATTAGGCATTAGGTCCAAGGTCTCCCTACAACAAGGGATCCTGTGTTTTCATCATCGTCTGGATTGACTGCGTTGCCTTCGTATGGATTAGGTATCTGTGTAGCATCTAACGTATACCTGTCATTGCTCGATGAGCCTACTCCACGACTGCTGTCGTATTCTCGTTTAACACTGGCTATTCTCAACTTTCGATTCTGTCTTACTTCTTTAGTATTAGTTGATGTTAGGTTCTTTTTATCGTCAATACAAATAATAGTATCACCATCAACTATACCTGCATCTGTACAAGTGTCACTACCGTTGTTAACATCTGTAACATTTAAATCACGCTCGAGTGCTATGTCATAATCGTTATTTGTTAGCACACCTAGTGTAGGATCTTCATCAGCAACTATCAAAGGAATAAGATTCAAAACAGTAACAACATCAGGATCGCTAACTGTAATTGTTCCACGTTTGCGTGTAAGTCCTATGTAATTAAGCGTAATTGGATCTGCCATAATTAGTACTCCTGTTGATCCGGATATGCACTTGGATCTTTTACTCTAATATCGTGTGGGTGCTTAGGACCGTTTACTCCGCCGCCTGCAAGTGTTGTTACTGCATCAACAGGAGCAACAACTTCGTTAGGTGTATTGGCACAAGGCATTGGATCGTCTTTGGTTTGTAAGATACTTAAGATTTGATTAAAGCGAGCTTGCTCATCATCTTGTGTGTATCTTTCAGGCTCTTCCTGCCCGTACATTTCTTGATCGTGTTGTTCATGTTGATCTAATAGATCTAACACTGCTCTAATTAATTCTGTTGCTCGCATGGTTTACTCCTATGTAGTATTTATTGTTAAATAACGATAGAAAGGAGTTCTAATGAACATTAAAAAAGCACTTTGGTATTCCGCAGGCATGTTCTGTGTAGGCATGGCTTACATAGGATTCGTAACTCCAGGCATACCTTTTTCAATATTCCTTGTCACAGCGGCATATTGCTTTTCCAAGTCATCGCAGAGGATGCACGACTGGTTGTATAATCATCCGTGGTTTGGCAAGTTCCTAACAGAGTGGACACATCAAAAAGTATTTCCTACGCGAGCAAAATATGCAATGGTAATTGTAATGGCAAGCACGGTGGCAATCACATATCACGCCACAGGTAATCTAAATGCTGTGCTATGGAGTTCAGCATTTATGACTTTGGTCGCTATCTGGGCATGGAGATTCCCTGGTAGCATGGATGAATGGGCTAGACGCAAAGAACTAGGACTAAAAATAGGCTGGTTCAAATAAAGTTGCACAAGTTGCGCTTTTGTATAAATAATATTATACAAGGAGGCAAGCAATGAAACAGAAAGATCTTATCAAAGAGATGTACAAAGCAAGCCTAGCAAACGACTTCAAAAGACTTGAAGAACTTAGACAGGCAGAACTTGATCATATCTTAGAAAAACGCAAACAAGGTAAGACACGCTTTTCATCAAAGTGGGTCTTAACTGACAGGGCCTAAAGGAACTGTTCCCAACTAGGGTGTCGTAAATCGACCCCTAGTTTCTTTCTATTATTAACCAACTCATAATAATCAGGCGCATGTGGAGCTCTAGCAGGCTTCATTGTAGTCTTGTTGCCTTTTAAACTGTTACACTTGCCACACGCGGCTACAATGTTCAGCCAATTGGTCTTACCGCCTTTGCTTAAAGGTATTACATGATCTAAGGTTAATTGTGTTCTGGGGAATTGTGTGTTGCAGTATTGGCAGGTGTTTAAGTCTCGAAGGTAAAGGTTGGTTTTACTAAACCTAGGGGTTCGCCGCCGTTTCATCATTTCTTTGAGCATGATCACTGCTGGTACTCTTGTTTCCCAGGTAGGAGAACTTACAATCCAATCGTCGTACCATTCCAAGACCATACACTTGTCCAAATACATATAAGTTATTGCTTCTTTCCACTGCACTGCACTCAGTGGCAAATATGATACAGGCTGTGCGTCTGCATTAAGAACGAGTACGTCTGACATTTTTACTCCTTAAAAATATTCATCCACCCATTGTTTACTGGCGGTTTCTAAACATTGTTCCCATATTTTATCGTTGTCATCTGTGCTATAAATCAAATCTGGATGTGCGTCACACACTACCCAACTCGGATAAGGTCGATTGGTTCCTTCTAACTCCCAGTCAAGTTGTTCTGGCGCCCATCCGCACATACCAATACAAAGTTTCCATCTAGCAGGCTCATTGCCCATGCATAGTTTTTCAAACATTGTAGTGTCGCTGGTTATTGCTAGACGCTTGCCTACCTGTGATGTTGTTTCTGAATACCATTCATCCGAATGCAGTAAAAAAGCCGCGTGTCTATTCACAGGTCCGCCTACAAAAACATTCTGTGGAAACTCTGTGAAATGATAACCGCAACTCATTGCAACATCACTTACTGTGTGGCTTGAACTTTTGTTGATGATAAATCCGCTGGCTCCGTCTAAGTCATGATCGATTACGTAGATCACACTCTTGCTGAACAGATTGGTTTTCATGTTTGGATTAGCAACTAGGAATTTTCCTGCGGTGCTTTTCATCGAGTTTAGCTCCCGCTTCCGTAATGTGGTAAAGGGCCTCCTGCCTTTTCGCCCTTGATCTTCTTACCGCCTACCTTGACTCGTTTCTTTCCTATCTTGTGACTCTTCTTTCCATCACGAGCTACCAAGCCTCTGCTCTTGCATGATGCCAAGGCACTAACACCCATCTTCTTCTTGGGTGTCTTTTTACAGTAACTCTTTGAAGGTGCGCCTTCTGTGATGTCTATGATCTTCATACAAGTATTTAGCGGTATTTGTCGGCCACGTTATCATTCTCGTATCGATCTTCACAGAGTCTAAATGTAAGAGCCTTTCTAGGTCCTCGTGTTGTATTAAGGCAAACTTCTCCTGTCTTTTCGTGAAACTCGATCTTTGTTATTTTAGCACGATCGTTGTTTGGACCTACTAGGATTTCTTGTCCAAGCTCAAAGTTAAGTTGGATATTCTTAAGTGGTTTCATGGGAAGTCTCCTTGAATGTGATAAAAATATTTAGCAGGTATTGGCAGGTATTATGTAAATACTTTTATGCGATATCAATTATTCAAAGACGATTTCGATGTTAACATTATCTACGACACTATCCACGATAGTGTTGTTGGCAAGGTACGCATTACCAAGACTGCGGCACGTTTATGTCAAAAGCTGAATCAAGCATGGCTACGTGAACTAGGGTCTGCCAAAATCCATTGACTTGTTGTAGTTTCTAGCATATACTGTTAGAAACATTGCAGAGGACAGAGGCACAATGCGACTAGCGGCAATAATGTTAGCGACACTGATGATGACGGGTTGCGTCACCAACGGTGTAAACTCACCAGGGTATGGGTACAAGAGCTATGACCCATGCATCCGTTGTGGAGAAGGCTGGATCTTTCTCCCCCACCCAGAATAAGGAACTAACATGATCCAAGCTACCATGCCAGACCCTTATACTGTGTTCGTACAGAATCTACACTCTGCCTACGTAGAAGAACAACTAGAACTAGGGTATCCCCAGGATCAGGTCCTGACCCTAGAAGCATATTCACAGACCTACAGAGCATGGCTCGTAGAACAATACAAGGAAACACACCATGGATGATAACACCCTATGGTTTTTAGGTGCTTACATTGTGGGCACAGGATTTGGTTATGTTGTTGGCAAGACGTCAAGTATTAGAGACGTAGCTGCCCTTACCATTGACCACCTAATCGAGGGTGGGTACCTTAAGTATCGTCTAGACAAAGACGGTGAAATCGAACTAGTAAAACTCAACGAGGAAAAATAATGCTAGACATTGAAGCGGCTAAAGCAAGCCAACACGCCTACTACAAGAGCTGTGATTACGCCTATGGCGTCAACAGCATCGAACAATTTGCGTTCACAGACGCAGGCCAAGTGCCTGAACTGTTCCGCAACTTTGCAGTAGAATATTTCAACCTAGAGCGTTACAGCCGAGTGGACGTTGACAAGCTCAACGCCGCCCTTAACGAACTGTGGCAAGGCCCAGGTTCTGCACACATCATCAGCGATGCTATCTGGGACATTCGCATTGCACGTCGCGAAGGTGCTACAGTGAAAGATGCTCTGGCAGGGTATGCTACACCCACAGTTGATTCAGATCTAGTGGTACAGGAAGATGGGGCGTAACCACGCTTGGGCCCAGCGTAGTCTGCACGAAGAACTTGCAGACAACGCTGAAATTGTAGAACTTGTCCGCGAAGATGATGCATATGCACATAAACTCTATGCGGCCCTGACCAACACTGAATGGCAGACTACTGACGTAATCGATATACTCAAAGATTGTACGTGGTCAGCCAGTTGGCGCAGCGTTGGCGGTATCATTGCTGAACTGCGTGGCGAAGGTGATTATTTGGACTGGTACTGTAGTGGCAATGAAGGATACGTACACGAAGACATACGCAAAGACCTAGCCAGGCTGGGTTGGAAGTGTGTAGAAGAAGATACGCCTATTGGAGAAGAGATCAAAGACCATGCCTGGGGCAAACATCTTGGCATAGTTGGAGCATTCGACAGCAGTGATTTCATCGCTGACTGTCACGATTTAAAAGTACACAAACACAAGGATACAAACAATGAGTAACATGGGTAATTTTGTAGTAGAGATGCACACAGATGCCATCGAACTAACCAAAGAAGAATTCTGCATCAAGTACGGCGAACACAACGCCTTTGAATGGGAACGAGTACGTTTCACACAAGAGCCTGATCCTGAGCCATACTACTACCCTGGGAGCGACCCACAAGAATAAGTACAGTATGGCAAGAAAACCTAATCCAGAAGCAAACCAAATCCAGCAACTAGAGAAAAAACTAGCCGCTCTTAGACTAGAACTCTGGGAAATGCAACAACCAGGCGTGTTTGCTCCTTTCAAAAGACAACAGCTGATACGTGACGAAATGTATGCTGTGAAACGTAGAATACAATCACTAGAAAATATCAAATAGCAATGGAATACAATATTATCTATTTGGTTGACTTCTACTGTCATTCTTCTATGAGTTCGAAAAAGTTAAACGATTTTCGTTTTGCAGAGCTCATGGAGTTGATTAAATGGCCAAAAATAGACTACCAAAAAAATATTATTGTATCTACAATACATCCTAAAAAATCGTTATATGACCAACAAAATTTTGATCAAGAACGGTTTTATGAAATAAAAAATCTAGCTGAACACATGGGATGGACATGGATTGAAATTGATTCTAACAACACAGAGCTAGATTACTTTTTACAAGCTGTGCAAAACAAATTACGTGTTAGATTGCATGCTGATAATTTTAAAATTATCTTTGCAGGAACTTGCACCACTGGCTGTGTTTTATACAACCATCATACCAGCCTACTTCCAGTTTTTTCCCAGGGGTACAACTGTGCGATTTATCTACCACTATGTGCCGACCCCCATCAGGGTGGTGTATATGACTTTGAAAAAGGCATGCGTGGGTTCGTTGAGCTATATCAAGCATTCACAGAATATAACATGCACGGCAAAGTTCCTGTGTGTCACAGAATCAAAGAGCTAGGATTAACATTAAAGGCTTAGAATGAAAGAAAATAACATCATTTATCTAATAGATTTCTTTGGGCATGCAGCCATGGACTGTGAACATAGCATCGAGCTTCGGTTTGCTACTTTAAAGGATATTATTAGCATGCACGAAGTTGACAAGAATCACACCGTGTTTGCCGCCAATGAGCCAGGACCTAAGGGTCGAGACTTTCCCCTTGCTGACCATTTAAGAGAAAGATTTTTAGAAATGAAAAGAGTGGCAGAGCTGTTTGGATGGTCATGGATCACTGTAGATCCAGAAGCAAGTCTTGATGCGTTTCATCGTCAACTTGAACTAGAAACTCCTTTAGGGAGGATCCAACCAGATAACACACATGTGATATTCGGTGGAACCAATACCAGTGGATGTGTGTTCCATCGCAGGGCCACAAGCCTGTGCGAGCATGCAAGGCAAGGGTTTTTTACGACCTTGTTTTTACCTTTATGCAGCGACCCTGGAAGCAGTGGTAGAAACTCAGTTGAAAAGTCTGTTAAGAGTTTTAGTTTTGTTTACAATGAAATACAAAGTCAACAACTCTGGGACAAGGTAAATATCAAACACAGATATGCAGATATACAAGTACCACTCAAGGACAAGCAATGAGCCAAGATGACGACAAACTACTATACCTCGTTGACGAAGAGACCCAAGAGTTTCTAGAAGCAAGTCTAAACATTGTCACAGGTGTAGCAGAACTACAGTATGATGACACTGCTAAAGCAGGACTGTACGCTATTGTAGAAACTCTGGCAGAACGTTTTGGCATAGAGATTGCTTATCTTAATGTCACCCTAGATGAAAACGGTGATCTAACAGCAGACATAGAATCACCTAACATCGCTGAAACCTTTCCAGAAGACCCTGACGGCACTGTTCACTGATGTCAGAGATTAAAAGAATTGTTGCATTCGGAGATAGTTGCACTCGCGGAGAAGGTCTACCAGACGTGCCCGAGGCCGAGTATACCCCTGACATCCCGTGGAGCAAATACAGTTGGCCCGAACTTCTAGCAGCCAAACTTGAAGTTCCTTGCATTAATCAAGGTCAAGGTGCTGCTAGTAATCGACTAATTGCACATTACCTTTGGAACTTTGACATACAACCCACAGATCTTGTGGTTGTTCTATGGACCTTTCCAGAAAGATTTTACATCCATAGGCACAAACTGCGTGGACGAGAACCAAACGGTAAAAAGAAATTAGGCCTTCATGCTAGTATAAATTGGTCGAAGAAGATCCCCGAATTAAAAAGATTTTACAGAGATTGGGTTACTCTAGAAGATAGAGATCTAGAAACAGTGATGTACATGGACTTGTGCAAATCCCATGCAGAAAACCTAGGAGCCAAGTACCTTGCTAGCACCTACGTTGATCTTTGCACTGAAGAATTCTCGCTCCCTGATCATGTTCCTCGAATACACAACCACAAAGACAACTTCCTTGACCTTGCAGCTGACAGGCTTCATCCCGGAGTAAGAACACAAGAATCATGGGCTGATCAGTTTTATCAACGATGGTTAGACAGCGTGTAAATACACGTATGAACAACGAAGAAGAATTAGTAAGCATAGCACAACTGTTTGAAGAAGAACTTGAAGCTGTCATAGACATGGCCGTAGAACTCAAACACATAAGAAGTGAACTCGATCCTTTCTCGGAAGACTACTACGCAGTTACAGCAGAGTTGGTTAAACTAGAACAAACCAGCCTATATCTACAAGACAGACTCAACGATGAAGTGCCTTGTAAATGGCTGAAATAAATCGCATAGTTGCTCTTGGCTGTTCATTTACCTTTGGACAATACCTAGACACCAAAGAGAATGTTGGCATGGGAGACCCTCCTAGACCCGGTAAACTGTGTTGGCCCAATCAAGTTGCAGCTGCTCTTGGTGTGGACTGTGTTAATCTTGCTTGGCCTGGTAGTGGTTGTAGATTAACAGCCTTTCAATGTCTACAACATGCCTGGCAGCCTGGTGATCATGCAGTGATTCTTTGGCCTAATATTCATAGACACTGGTTTGCAGATGTTGCTGACCCACAGTGGATTACCAACAACTGGTGTCCTAATAGCCCGCACTATCGTCGATGGTGGAAGCGTGGATACAGCAATGACAACGATCGTGAAGTGTCAGGATATATGAATAAGACCCTGGTTAAACTCTGCCTAGAACACGAGGGTGTGACCAGCACACAATTTACCTACGATTGGCACGTAGTTCAGAACCCACAATTTCAAACACCATGGATTCCTGTTATGCCAAGATGGTTTGATAAGAATCACAAATACTATTTCCCTGATCTTGCCCTAGACCGTGAACACATGGGTCCACGTGGACACACATTAATAGCGGCGGTGTACATCAAGGAGATCCTAGCAAGCCTGAAAGGTCCGCGCAAAAATTTCTAAAGCTGCGAAGCAGTGCGCAAAAAATTTTCACTAAGAAACCCTTAAATACATGTACAAGCAAAGAGGGCCGCTTATATGGACACGTCATCAATATCATCAATACTCTCCCAGGTTACTCGTATAGCAAACATCAATTCGGGCTACACTGTAACTACAACTACACACGAAGAATCTGCTGGCAAGATCACTAGCGTATCTAGTACATACACCCTATACGATCGTTCAGCTAGCATAGAAGATGACCACACACCACGTTACGGAGCACACATAGATACTACTGTGTAACACATTAACTCTTACTGTACTACACTGTATACACACACTAGCTCACTATAACACACTGGCCCCGCTGCACGTATCTTAGATTTATAAACTGTAGGCCCCGCTGCAGCAACTCTAGATCACCACTAAGAGGTTCTGTTATACACTGTGTACACGCACACGGAGAGACATACTTCGTATGTCAGTCACACACTCGTTAAGTCACTCGTGTGTATACGCTCTGCTTGATGACTGTAGTAACAGTGTAGAGGACTGTGTATACACTACTGTAGAGAGGGACTGTGCGTACACTGTGTAGTCTACAGTAAGAACAGTAAAGAGGCTGTGTACTACTGTGATACACTGTGTTCTACACTTTGCCACACAATGATACACGATTTGAGCAAAAGTGTACACTGTAGGCTATGTACGGGGTCAGGGGTTTTAGAGTATTTGAACTATGCCTCTCGTCACCACGGTCAAGAAAAATTTTTACTGTATATAATTCTAGTAAAACGTGTAAAACGTTCAGAATTGTATGCACTCTTTGGGTGCATTTTCCTGGTTCTGCCACCATTCTGCACCGTTTTTGCGGTTCTGTAACCGTAGTTGCGGTGTTCTGCATGGTGTCTGCGACTGTGTTCGGCACGGTTCTGCAGGTCCTCTGCGACTGTGTATACACTACTCTGCAAAGGCACTATTATACACTCTTCTGCATGCTGTGTATAGTGGATAACACTGTAGATAAGCTGTGGATAACTCGCCTGTGCATATGCTGTGTATAAGCTGTGGATAAGCTGTGGATAACTTGCTTGTGGATAAGTGTGTGGATAAGCTGTGGATAACTCCGGCCTCTAAGTGTTTGATACAAAAAGAATTTTTTCTTTGTGTTCTTCTCTAATAAAAACAAGAGGTTAGCACGGACACTTAGAAGAACAATGAAGAAAACGGTGTAAGTGTGGCTGCGCATATAACATATTATGTTAAATTGGTTGCGGGGCCTTTTCTCTATATAAAACAATGACCTAGGCTAGGCGGTCCGCCATAATGCGCATAATTTAGATTATGTTAAATTCCAGGAATAACAGGCACCCGGCCCGTCTTGTACTCCGGTGTCTCCGTTCCCGCTCGCCAATTCTTTTGTGTGTTTTTCCTCTTTGCCCTAACTGTTATATACAGTATACCTTCTAGTAGGCGACCTGTCAACCGAGAGGGGTCTCCCTAAGTCTTTGAAATCTTTAGAGAAAAAAACTTTTTGAAATTTATTTTCCTGTTATAAATCAATGACTTACAAAAAATATTTCGCTTTACAAAACACGTAAACGAGGCTATACTGTATATACAGTAAAAAATTAACTAGCATATGAGGGCTTATATATGCAATATTGTACATTTAACACACACTGCGCAGCAGTACTTGACAGCAACTACGCACTGCTTACAGCAGAACAATTGCAACTTACACAAGCAGAACGCTGCTTTGTTGTGCAATTTTTAGCTGATACGCTTGCAAGTTTAACGCAAATTAATAATGAAAGCATACTTGAGGGAGAGGACTATGTTATGCGTTTAACAGACGCATGCGAAGTTATGCAAAATTTGCAAGCACTGTATGATACATATGAGGATGATAGCGCACGTTTAACGTTTACGCTAGCAGACGCTGGTGCTGCACTGTGCAGCTATGATACAGAGTACAGGGAGTGCATAGCAGAACAGTTTGAGTGTGAGTGTGATAGTGCTGCTAAAACAGCAAAACAAACGCATGCAACTGGTGCGGATTACGCTACACTTGCGCTGCGTGTGCTGTGCGCATACTAAAAAAAGAGGTTGACAGCAGCATGCAACTAGTGTATGCTGCTGCATATACACTAAAAATTGCAAAGAGGGCTATACTATGCAAAACACAAACAACAATGCGGATTTTACGCAAAACGAGTTAAGCACTATTTTAGAGCTTGTTAAGCACGAGCAACTGCACTACATGGACAGCGAAGACGACACAGACGTTGCTGTGTACACACAATTAGACAGCATTATTAATAAAATATACAACTGTAATTAATTACAGTTGACAGCAGCATAGCACTGTGTTATGCTGCTTGTATAAATTAATTAATTGCAATAGAGGGCTATACTATGCAAAGTACACAATACACAACATCTGTCGCCAGCGTTATTGCTTATTACGCAAAAATGATTGCGGACGCAGCATACGACAGCGTAGCGGAAGCAGGCGACTACAGCATTACAGACAACTGTAAAAAAATACAGTTTATTTTAGCTGCTAGTGCAAACTACACAAGCGTACACATGCTAGCTAATGCATGCTTAAATGCAGCTGCGGATACAGCAGTGTGCGAATGTATGTACGACAACTTAATGCAGTACGCACACGCTACTGTATAAATTAACAGTTGACAGCAGCATAATGTTGTGTTATGCTGCTAGTACAAACTAAAAAATTAACTAGCATATGAGGGCTATATATGCAAAACATTAAAACGCAAAACGGCAAGTATACACGCTTGCAACTTGTTAACATTTTGAGTTGCGGTGCACAAGTGTACAATGCGCTGTTTATTAAAAACGACGGCTACACAGAAAAGCGTGTATGCACTGTAAAAAATAACAAAGTGCTAGCTTGGCAAAGTTAATAAGAACTATTTGCATTTAGGGGCTGTAAATAATCGCAGTCTCTTTTTTGCAAATCAGGGGTTGACGCTAGCACAAAAAGAGTCTATACTCAATAGACACTGACACACAAGAGGAAATATCATGAAAGTAAAAGACCTAATCGCCAAGCTGCAAAAGCTGGATCAGGACCTGCCAGTGCGGGCATACTCACACACCAACCGGCTTGAGTTCGACAAGTTGGACAGCGTGGGTGAAGCTATGCGATTCCGCAAGTCGGACAAGGCGGGTGTGATTCTACACTTTGACGCAGATCACCTCTAAAAGAGGTTGACGGTTCCACAAAAAGAGTCTATACTGTATAGACAATGAAGCATTAGATGAGGGTTTGAAATGCGAGTAATTGAGCAATATGGAATGTTTACTGCGGAAGGCGACGCACTAGTGGACCGCGTAGTACGAGCTGCACTCCAGTTAGCACAGATTGATGCGGCTTCGAACGCAACGGTATGGGCATTCACAAAACGCGAGTTGGCAAAGCTGGCGACCGCAGATGACTACGCAGAGGCTACAGACACAGTGGTGCGTGAAGAAGTGTTCTCCGCATTGTGGGATAACTTGCCCGGCTTTAACCTTACTGAAGAGGAGTACTGGTATGAAGTATAACGAGAAAGCAGTGGACCGCGAAATTGCGAAGGATCCTCGCATCAAGGGCCGAGAGGCTAAACTCATCAAGTCACTGCTAAAGGGGCGCAAGTAATGGAAACGGTAACAGTCTACAAGCACAGCTATGACGACCTAAACGAAAGCTATAACGCAAAGAGCTATGAGGTCAGCTACCTTAAAGGCATCATCACAGGCCTGTCGATGATCGCAGAAGAGTCACCAGCAGAAGCGGCTCGTCAACTACACGAACTTGACGAAAAGATCCGTGCAGGGGTTGACATCACTGCGATTTGAAGGTATACTGTAAAGACACTGAAGCATTAGAGGGCAAATCATGCAACAGCAAATCGAAAAACTCATCCAAGACATCAAGAACGACTATGTTCGTTTCATGAGCAATGTAGGCGACAAGGCAGACATACGTCAGGACATGATTGACAACTTCGTAGACAACGTCACCTACAACGAAGGCAAGAAGTACATCAAGATCCTTAAGAAGCTGGGTGCGCAGACTATGGTGTGGGGCTTTATTGTCAACGTCGACAACGATGCCAAGTTCCGCAAGGGCGACATTTTAATGGCTGCAGGCTTCAATGCTCCTGCTCGTAACAAGCCGCGTGGTAATGTCCTAGACGGCGAGTACACAATACGCTGGACTGGTCCGGAGTATTTGAAGTGAAGACACTGAAGGAGACAACACAGGATCTCCTTGCCCACACCTACTTGGTGGACGAGGGCAAGGGGAAGATGTACGCCTACCGTAGATCGGACGGCATCATCAATGTCTTCTCCAAGCCTTTATCGTTTGGAAAAAAGCACAGAACTTTTGAAAAAGTGGTTGACACAGAGCTAGAACTAGCATATACTAGCAGCATAAGTTAATAAAGCGAGGGCAAACGCAATGACTGATTACAGAGATTTCGCAATTGAGCTAGTTGAAGACATGGGCTATTCTGCAAAGGATATGCTTACAGCTGCGCTGAAGTATATGTCGCAAGATGACGTTGAAGATATGCTTCGCGTTAACGAGTATCCTACTCCGTGCGAGGAGGACGCATAATGAGCGCAGGAAGCAGCAAGTACGAAGCGATTGATGTGATCACAACAATCCGCCAGACCATCGAAGTTCCTAAAGATTCAGACAAGCAGGAGATTCTAAACTTCCTAGCCAGCGACCAGAGCTTCCGTGATGCATTTGTTGGTATGAAGAACGATGCATACGACATGGTCATCCAAGACATTGAAGTAATTGATGAGGATTTTGAATAATGCCAAACTGGTGCTATAATAACGTCGACATCACTGCGACGACTGAAGAAGGTAAGGCTCTGCTTTATCGTGTATCAACAGCAGAAGCTGCTGACGGGTTCTTTGAAATGTTTCGTCCTATCGGAGAGTGGGACTACAATGTCGCACTAGAGAAGTGGGGCACTAAGTGGGACGTCGAGGTTATGGACGTAGACTTTGACGGCACTACACTGAGCACGAGCTTTGACTCTGCGTGGTCGCCTCCTGTTGCACTCTACGAATACTTGGTAGAGCAAGGCTTTGAAGTGTCAGGCAACTATTACGAGCCCGGCATGGACTTCGCTGGTCGTTGGGTTGACGGTGAAGAGTTCCACCTTGACGATGTGAGCAACCTTGCTCGTCAGGACGAAAGCACACTGAGCACTGAAGAATACGACCTCCTTGAAGAGTTCAACATCTTCGAAGAAGTTGCCATGTGGGACGAAGACGAAGAGGAAATGGAATAATGCAAACACAATACAAAAATCTAGAACCAGGTGATATGTTTACCTATGTGAATCAACCTTATGTAAAGATCAGAGATGACCTGGCTGGTCATCAAGGTGAAGAATGGATTGATCATCGCTGGACTGGAGCTAACGGACAAGAATGCAGACGATGGATCCGAGGCGGGTACACACTAGAGATGTCTCCAAATGAAGTCGTTAAAGTAGGATAAAATGGTTGACAGGTCTGCCAAAATGCCATATACTGTATATAACAGTTAGGGCAAAGGGTAAATGAAATGGCATACACAAGTTTGAACAGTGTGATCGTACTAGGCGCAATGCTAGTACCCGTGATTGGCTATTTGATTATAAGCGGCGAATGGAGAAAGTTTTAATGAAAAAGTATTGCGTGGCAGGCACAAGCCAAGGACCAGACGGTGAAGTTAAGATCCGTTTCGCCAACGACTATGTGGACCGCTTCAAGCAACTCCTCCGCAAAGGACACGAGTGCGTGAACTTGATCGACCTAGGTGCTAACCTTACCAAAGCAGAATGTTGCTTGGCACTGTTGGACCATCCACAGTTCCAAAGCATGGAAGACCAGATGGTGATCGGCGAATACATGAAGCGTAATCGCAAGACCTTAGAAGAAGACCACTTCGCTCACAAAGCAGT